>Ga0209118_1000211_pt1 | contig 37337 bp, 24 predicted proteins | sample BlaSpr_A8_Ref_M1_FD_187988 | JGI IMG/M metagenome (GOLD analysis project Ga0209118, IMG submission 187988) | Forest soil microbial communities from Thunder Bay, Ontario, Canada - Black Spruce, Ontario site 2_A8_Ref_M1 (SPAdes) (version 2) | ecosystem: Environmental > Terrestrial > Soil > Boreal... | reverse complement strand
CTCGATAGCAAAGGGCGGGCACGGGCACAGGTGCTGGCGAGACAGATTTCGGGTCGTGGCGCTGAGTTGCAACAGGGCAAGCTGTTCGACTCTGGAGAGGCCAACGAATCGGTAGCGGTGCAGGTGGAGGCAATCCACTTGGAGCGCGGGCGCAGTTTCGGGGCGGTGTGGCTGGGCTGGATTCTGTGGCAAGCGCTGAAGCTCGATGAGCTATTGGCCGAGTTGCTGCTGCAGAGGCGCGAAGCGGTGGCGTGGTCGCAAGTGGTGGCGATTCTGGTAATCGGTCGGTTGTGCGAGCCTTCGAGTGAACTGCACGTGGCTGAGCGCTGGTACCGTACGACCGCGCTGGAAGATTTGTTGGGCATTGGCTGCGCGAGCATCTATGACGGGCGCCTGTACCGGGCGCTCGATCGCCTGTTGCCGCACAAGGAGGCGATCGAGCAGCACCTGGTCAAGCGGCTGGGCGAACTGTTTGCGATCGACTACGAGCTGCTGCTCTACGATGTGACCAGCACCTACTTCGAAGGCCGAGCCGACCCGACGATTGCCAAGCGCGGCTACAGTCGCGATCAACGTCCGGACTGCGTTCAGGTGAACATTGCGCTGGTGGTCACCCGCGAAGGCATGCCGCTGGGGTACGAGACTTTCCCGGCAACACCACGGATGTCACGACCGTTGAGGAGATGGTCGAGCGAATGGAAGCGCGGTTCGGAAGAGCGCATCGGGTGTGGGTGATGGACCGCGGCATGGCGAGCGCGAAGAACCTGGCTTGGCTCAATGCCATGGGGCGCCATTACGTGATCGGCACGCCGCGTGAGCAACTGCACCGCTTCGCGCCCGAGATGGCTGACAGGACAAACTGGCGCCAGATTCGTGAAGATGTCGAAGTGAAGTTACTCAAGGGCGCCGCGGGCGAGGAAACCTTCCTCTTGTGTCGTTCGGCCGAGCGCATCGAGAAAGAGCGAGCGATGCATGAGCGCTTCTCGCAGCGCATCGAGGAGGGGCTGCAATCGCTGGCCCGACGCATCGAGAAGAGCAAGCGTCGCCTGGATCGCGGCCTGATCGAGCGCCAGATCGGCCGGCTGTTGCAGAGGAACTCGCGCGCGGCCGCCCGCTACTCGATCTCCATCACGGAGTGTCGCGATGCGCCTGCCCAGGTGAAACTCCAGTGGACGAGGCGCCCGGAGTGGAGCGATTGGGCGCGCCTCAGTGAAGGCGCCTACATCTTACGCAGCAACATCGTCGATTGGAGTGATGAGGAACTCTGGAAGACCTACATCCAACTCACCGAGGCCGAGGCGGCGTTCCGTGTCCACAAGTCCGATCTCGCGATCCGTCCGATCTGGCATCACAAGGCGGGGCGCATCCAGGCGCACATCCTGATTTGCTTTCTCGCCTATGTGCTTTGGAAGACGCTCCAGCAATGGCAGTCGCGTGCCGGCCTGGGCAATTCACCGCGCACGATCCTCACGGAACTCTCGCGCATCCAGTCTGCTGACATTGTCTTGCCGCTCGCCGACGGCTCGAAACGCGAACTGAGAATTCGCTGCGTAATCCGCCCCGAACGCGAGCAAGCTCTGCTTCTCCAATACTTGGGACTCAGCCTGCCGGAGCGCCTCAGACCACCATCCACAGCTCAAATGTAGTGGCGATTCGGATGCCTAAGTACTTGATAGGCTGAGATTGTGCCCTTCGAACTGTGGAAGTTAGGCTAGACGCATCGCTCCATCTCTACGAGACTCAACTCGCCACTCGTACCTTCCTAACTTCGGAAGTCATCGATGTTGCCAGGGACCAGCGGCGAGGAGACCGTGTTCGACCTGCGAACTGCGTGACATGGTTGCGGGCGTTGCGTCAGCTCGTAGTCTTCTTGCGATATTTTTCCCCGGCATCGACGCGCACTTTCAGCTGATTCTGCCGCGGCGGCAGCGGGCAGGTGGTGAACTCGCTGAACGCGCACGGTGGGTTGTACGCCTTGTTGAAATCGAGCACTACCTTGCCGTCCTTCGGCCTCTCGGCGAGCAGAAAACGGCCCGACGGATAGGTGGCTCGGCCGCTCGTTGCGTCGCGAAAAATGAAGAACAGGGCATCGTCGTCCTCGATGGCATCGAGCCGATGCTGTTGACCGCCCAGAGCGAATTCCACATAACCGGGGCTCGGTTCATCGCTCGTGTCGCCAAGCACGTTGACGACGGGGATCTTCTTCTTCGGTGCGTAGGCAACGAACTTTGCGTCGACTCGGTACACGGTGCTCACCTCGTACCAGACACGGCCGGGGAATTGTCCGCGTACTGCGCTTTGATTGTCGGCGAGGCGTAAAACGTAGTTGCCGTTACGTTCGATCACATGCATTGCAAGGCGCCCGAGCGTAACCCAATCGCGTTGCGGTGCTTCTACATCGGTGCGCATCTGTCGCTCGGTGAACGGCCGGCCATCGGCGTACATGGTGAGGCCGGCGCCGGTCCTGAGCGTGATCTTACCCGGCTCCACGAACAAGGTTCCGATGTGCGCGGGACCCGTTTCCGCGGGAAAGACGATGTCATTGTCCGGGGCGGTGCCAAATCGGTTTTCCCCCATCTTCATGACGAATCGGCCGGCCAGAGTGAGCCAGCCGTTGTCGGCACGCAGGCGCTGCTCTGCTTTATCGCGCCACTGCACGACTTCGTCCCGGTAGGCTGCCTTGTCCAGCGGATCCAGCGGTGCCGCAAACGAACCAGGAACTTGCCAGGCGAGAAGTGCCGCCAGGATCGTGTTCCAGAGTTTCGGTTCTGTCATCGATGTCTCCCGCGAGTTCGTTGGGTTGAAGTTTAATTTTAATGCGAGACACCGGCGCAGGGAATCGCAGCGGCGTCGCGCGCATTTTTCGCCCACACCGAACCGGAGATTCTTGCGCTTGAGTTATCCCGCACTGCTCGCATCAATCCGCGACCGTGCCGCTCAACCGGGCCCGGCATTGTTCTCGCGCAACGCCTCGTGCACCTGCTGCGGCGACATCTGCATCATGCAGTTGAAATGCCCCAGCGGACATACGCGCTGGAAGCAGGGACTGCAATCCAAGTGCAAATTAATGACTTTTGCCTTGGTGGACAAAGGTGGAGTAAATCGGGGACTCGACGAGCCGTAGAGCGCCGCCATCGGGCGATCCAGAGCAGCGGCGATGTGCATGAGACCGGAATCGTTGCTCACGACCAGCGCGGCGCAGCTCAGCAGGTCAACGACTTCATCAAGAGATGTCCGGCCCGCCAACGCCACGCAAATGCCGCCGCATTGGGCATTGATCTCCGCCGCCACCCCTGCGTCATTCTGCGAGCCCAGCAGCCAGATTTGTTGGCCCTCGCCATGCAGGCGTTGCGCGAGCGCCGCGAAGTGGTGCGCCGGCCAGCGCTTCGCAGGTCCGTATTCCGCACCGGGGCAAAACGCTGCTACCGGTTTGTCCTGCGACAGTCCGAGGCGAGATAAGGTTGCCTGCCGCCGTACCGGGTCGATCGTGAGCCGCGGCTGGGGTAGGGGCCGAGGAAGGATCGCGCCTCGCGGCTCAGCGAGGAGCGCGAAGCGCTCCACCATGAGCGGAACCGCACGTGCGTCCAGCACCCGGCGATCGTTCAGCAGCGCGTAACGCGCCTCGCCAATAAAACCGGTGCGAACCGGAATGCCGGCAAAAAACGGGACAAGCGCGGATTTGAAGGAATTGGGCAGAACGAACGCCTGATCGTAGAGATGCGGGCGCAGCGACCGGCCGGCTCGCCGGCGTTCGCGAAGCTCAAGTGCCCCGTGCGCGAAGGGATTGGGTATGACGCTGCCGACCTCCGGCATGCGTAGCAGCACCGGCCCGACCCACGGTGGAGCAAAGACGTCGATCAGTGCCCCCGGATGCTGTTTAAGCAAGCGCCTAAACAGTGGCTGGGCGAGCACCGTGTCGCCAACCCAGGAAGGAGCGACGATGAGAAAGCGCGGCACTACGTGGCCGAAGGAAGCAAAAATGAAATATGAAACAGAGGGTAAGCGGCGATTTTCGGGATTAGTCCGCGACGGCCTTCGCTCATCCTTGCGCCTGCGTCGCTCTCAGTGGTGCGCGCCGGGCGCCAGGGGCCAGCCCTGCAGCTTGTAGAGTGTGCTGCAATACGGACAACGCGCTTCGCCGGTCGCTTCGATGGGCAGGAACACTCGCGGATGCGTGTTCCACAGCCTGACGGTCGGTGTCGGACAATGCAGCGGCAGATCGGCCGCCGTGACCTCGATGAATTTCTGCGACAATTCGCTCGGCAAGGCCATGGTCGTCTTTTACTTAACGGGCGTCAGCCAGTCGTGATATTTGGCATTGCGACCATTCACGATGTCGAAGAATGCCTTCTGAATCTTTTCGGTGATCGGCCCCCGCCCGGCGTTGCCGATCGGGCGGTTATCCAATTCGCGGATGGGCGTCACTTCCGCCGCGGTACCGGTAAAAAACGCTTCGTCAGCGATATAAACGTCATCGCGGGTGACGCGCTTACTGGTCACCTCCAAGCCGAAGTCCCGGGCGATCGTAATCACCGCATCACGGGTAATGCCGATCAGTGCGGAAGTCAGCTCCGGCTCGTAGAGCTTGCCGTTCTTGACGATGAACAGGTTCTCGCCCGAACCCTCGGCGACGAAGCCGTCTACGTCCAGGAGCAGTGCTTCGTCGTAGCCGTCGATGGTCGCTTCCTGATTGGCGAGGATGGAGTTGGCATAAGTGCCGGCAAATTTGGCCCGCGCCATGGTGACATTGACATGATGTCGTGCGTACGACGACGTTTTGACGCGAATGCCCTTCTCCATGCCGTCGACACCGAGATAAGCGCCCCACGGCCACGCGGCGACAGCAACGTGCACGCCAGCCCCCTTGGGAGAGACGCCCATTTTCCCTGCGCCGTAAAACGCGATGGGGCGGATGTAGCACGCATCGAGCTTGTTCACCCGCACCACCTCGCGTTGCGCTTCCATGAGCTGTTCCCTGGAATAGGGAATTTGCATCAAATAGATGCGCGCCGAATTCAGTAACCGTTCGGTATGCGCTTGGAGCCGGAATATGGCCGTGCCTATCTGCGTGTCGTAGGCGCGCACGCCCTCGAACACCGCCAGGCCGTAGTGCAGCGAATGGGTCAGAACGTGAGTCGTGGCATTGCGCCAGGGCACCAGTTCCCCGTCGTACCAAATGGAGCCGTCACGGTCGGCCATTGACATGCTGAAACTCCAAACGAAGAGGGCGAAAGCGTAAAATGATAGCTGAATTTGCACGTACTGTCAGACGGCTACCCAGGAGAGTCCCATGATGAAGCACGGCGGGGCGTCGAGAGCGCGCATCCGCGCGCTGGTATTTGATGCCTATGGAACGCTGTTCGACGTGCATTCGGTGGCTGCCAAATGCGAGCAGTGTTTCCCCGGCCGCGGCCAGGCGTTGAGCGCGATTTGGCGCACCAAGCAGCTGGAATATACTTGGCTCACTTCCCTGATGGGCCGCTATCGCGATTTCTCGGAGCTCACCGAGGCGAGTCTGCGTTACGCCTGTGGCGCTCTGCAGTTGGATCTGGTTGAGGGGCAAGTAGTTGAACTATTGGCCGCCTACCAGCATCTGTCGCCTTTTCCGGAAGTCCGGTCAACGCTGCAAGTCGTCTCTTCGCTGCCGCTCGCGGTTCTTTCCAATGGCGCGCCGGATATGTTGAACGCCCTGATGCGCAACAGCGGATTGGCGGCATATTTTGCGCACATCATCAGTGTCGACGAGGTGGGCGTGTTCAAACCCGACCCCCGGGTCTATGCACTGGCGCCGCAGAAACTCAATGTAGCTCGCGAGGAAATCGCTTTCATTTCCTCCAATGGCTGGGACGCGGCGGGTGCTGCGGCGTTTGGATTTCGCGTATTCTGGATTAATCGTGGCGGCCTGCCGCGCGAGCAATTGGAGTCTGAGCCGGAGGCCATTCTGGACGACCTTTCGCAGCTGCCGGCGCACGTCGCTTCGCGCTAAGGTCGGTAAACATAAATTCAGTCGCATGCCACGCGTGCTAAGCTGCGCTCTTAGGGAAGATTTCCGATCGAATGATCAGCTTGGAGTGCTCCGGCACGGGGTAGACTGAGTTCAGAACAGCGTAGCTATGAAACTTTCACCAATCAGCGTAGCGGCGAATCCATCCATCAATGCGGGTGATTCCCACCTCAAGGCGGAGCCAAGAAAGAGAGCGCTGCCCGAGGCCGCCGATGAGAAGCTTTCTCGCGACTTGCTGATCTTTGCTTCGGGACTCATGTTTCTTGCGCCCATGCTCTGGCTTGCCATTTACTGGAGTTTCGGCCTGCGCTTTTCCACCACGATTCCGCTTGCCTATCAAGGCTTGTCGGCGATTGCTCTGCTCATCTATCAGAAGACCAAGAATTTTCGCTTCTTGTCCCTGCTGCAGCTCGGCTTGTTCCTGTTTGCACCGTTCGTCATGCAGTTGGCCATCGGCAACTTCGTCGGGGGCAGCGGCGTCATCCTGTGGGCACTCATGGCCCCGATCGGTGCGCTGATTTTCCTTGGCGCGCGCGAGTCGATTCCCTGGTTCGCCGGCTTTATCGTTTTACTCATCCTGGCCGGCTTCTTCGACTACTACGTTGGTGACAGCGCCACCACGATTCCCATCCGTACGGTCGCCGTGTCGTTCGCCGTCAACCTGGCGGCGATTGCCGCGATGCTCTATTTTCTAGTACGCCACTTCGTACAGGAAAACGCGGCCAACCGCGCTGTCCTGCAATCGCAACACCGGATGCTGCAGAACGAGCAGGAGTTGTCCGAACGCTTGCTTCTCAACATTCTCCCTGGCCCGATCGCAACGCGTCTCAAGGCCGAGGAGAAGAACATCGCAGACGGGTTCGCGGACGTGACCGTCATGTTTGCCGATATCGTCAACTTCACCAAATTATCGGAGGAGTTGGCCCCTTCCGAAATGGTCGCCCTGCTGAACGAGATCTTCTCGTCCTTCGATCTGCTGGCGGAGAAGCACGGCCTCGAGAAGATCAAAACCATCGGCGACGCCTACATGGTCGCCGGCGGCTTGGAGTTCGCGGGGCGCCACCACTATGCGGATGCGATCGCCGACATGGCCTTGGACATGCGCGGCCTGGTGGATAATTTCCAGCCGGTCAACGGGAGTCGCCTCGAGATCCGCATCGGCATCGGGACCGGCCCGGTAGTAGCAGGGGTCATCGGCGTGAAGAAATTCATCTATGACCTGTGGGGCGACACGGTCAACATTGCGAGCCGCATCACGAGCGAGGGGCAGGCGGGCTCCATCCAAGTCGACACAACGACCTTCAAACGGCTGCAGAGCCGCTACCAGTTCGACGCGGGGCAGACGATCCAGGCAAAAGGTAAGGGGCTAATGCAGAGTTACCGGCTGATGGGCAAACGTGAGCCAGTGGCTACCCGGACGGCCTTGCAGAAGTAAAGTCAGCATGGGAGCGCATTCTGCTCCGCAGGTACGCTAGGTTATCCCCCCACCAAAACGCCGGCTTCCGATCGGTACGCCGAAGATGCCCTTGCTCTTACGAGAATACGGCGTTCCATAAGGCTTCCACGGGCGCGCTGTACTGTGCAATGGCTGTCGCCTCGAGCAGTGTATCGCGCTGATCATTTAATCCGGCCAGATGCTGCAGCTTGCGGAATTCGCGGTAAGAGTCTGCCGCTGCGTAGGCCAGCTCGCGAGGTATCAGGCCGAGACCGGCTGCCATTTTTAGATGCGCGATGGTGCCCAGATTGCTAGCGAGTTCCGGGTACTTGTGGGCGTAGGCGAGAATGAGATATTGGACGATGAATTCCACATCGATGACGCCGCCACGGCTGTGCTTGGCGTCGAACGCCGTTCCCGCTCGCTTGCGGTGGGCGCGCATCCTGTCGCGCATGGACAAGACTTCCTTCTGCAGGGCGGATAAATCCCGTTCAGCAACCAGTATCTCCAGGCGAATTTGTTCAAATGCCGCGCCGACGGCGGCGTCTCCAACGCAGTAACGCGCCCGGGTAAGCGCCTGGTGTTCCCAGACCCATGCGTTTTCTTGTTGGTATTTGCGGAACCCTTCGCTGGAACTCACCATCAGCCCCTTCTCGCCGTCTGGACGCAACCGCAGGTCGATCTCGTATAGGATGCCCGCCGATGTCAGCGTGTTAAGCCAACTGACCATGCGCTGGGCCAGGCGAGCATAGCGGTCCGGTGCACCTTCAACGCCGCTTTCGAACAGGAAGATGATATCGAGATCGGAGGCATAGCCCAGTTCCTTACCGCCAAGTTTGCCGTAACCGATCACGGCCAAGCGCGGCGGCAGCGTCGGATTTTCCGCGACCCGCATCCAGCAGCGCTGCAAGGTCTTGCGCAGAATCAGATCGGCGAGTGCGGACAAATGGTCGGAGAGCCGTTCAACGCTCATCAAGCCCTCCAAGTCCTGCACCAGCAGCCGGAACACCTGTGCCTGCTTGAAATGGCGCAGGACATCCATTTCCCGCTCGGTGTCACCGGCGTGGTGCGAGAGATCAGCTTCGAGTGTCGCCTCCAGCGCCATCCAGTCGGGCGCAGAGAGGAGCGTGTTGAGGTCAAGAAATTCATCGAGCAGGATAGGGTGGCGCCGCAGATATTCCGACGCCCATGCGCTTACCGAGGCAAGCTTGGCGATGCGCCCCAGTATCGGGGGATATTCGGAAAGCAAGGCGAGATAGGATTCGCGTTGATCGACGGTTTCCAACAGGTCGAGCATGCGCATCAAGGTCGCGTCCGGCGTCGGGAATTCTGCCGCGGTCTCGACCACCCGCGGGACCAAGCGGTCCAGGCGAGTGCGGCTCTTATCGGGCAGGCGCCGGTAATGGGTGCTCTCGCGCAGCACTGCCAGGCGCCGCGCGATATGGCCCGGTTCGGCGTAACCGAGCTTGGTCAATTCGGCCGTCACTTCGACGAGCGCCGGCGCTGCTTCCCAAAGGCACGACTCATCGCCTGCTGCCGGCCCAGGGTTTTCCGCGAATACCGCTTCGAACTGGCGGATCACATTTTCGCGATGAACCGCGAGTGCTGTCAGCAGCGCGGTGTCGTCGCCGAAGCCCATCGCCTCGGCGATTAGAGAGGCATCCTCGGCCTTGTCCGGCAGGCGTTGCGTCTGCATGTCATCCAGATACTGCAATCGGTGTTCGAGCCTGCGCAAAAAGACATATGCCGCGTGCAGTTCATCGGCCGCCGTCGCAGGAAGCAGGCCCCGTGCCTTGAGCAGCGCCAGAACCTCCAGCGTGGGGATGACTTGCAACGCCGGCTCACGGCCACCGCGGATCAGCTGAAATACTTGCGCGACAAACTCTATTTCCCTGATGCCGCCGGGTCCCAGCTTGATGTTGGAAGCATGATCACGCCGCCTTGCCTCGTCGCGAATCTGCGTGTGCAAGCTGCGTAGATCCGCGATGGCGCCAAAGTCCAGGTACTTGCGGAATACGAATGGGCCGGTCAGCGAGCGTAGCTCTTCGACGTGCTCGCCAACGACCAGGCGGGCCTTGATCCAGGCGTAGCGCTCCCAGGCGCGTGCCTGGGTGACCAGATAGTCCTCAAGCATCGCGAAACCCGCTACCAGGGCGCCGCTCGCGCCGTAAGGCCGCAAGCGCATATCGACGCGGAAAACGTAGCCATCGCCGGTCATTTCACTTAACGCACCGATCACCCGGCGACCCAGGAGGATAAAGAACTCGTGATTGGAAATGCTCCGTGGACCCGCGGTATCCCCCGCGTCGAGGTACAGGAAAATGAGATCGATGTCGGAGGAGACATTCAACTCCCGGCCGGCCAGTTTACCCATGGCGACCACCTGCAAGCGCTGCGCGGCGCCGTTTTGCTCGCTCAGCGGTTCGCCATAGATCCGTACGAGCCAGCGGTGGTGCTGCGCCAGGGTGATTTGCAGCGCACTTTCCGCGAGCGCGCTCATGGTTTCAGTCACCTCGTCGAGATCGGCAAGACCGTCCAGGTCGCGCAACATTACCCGCAGCAATACGCGTTTGCGCAACCGGCGCAACACCGATCTAAGTTGCGCATCGTCGTCGATCGGCTGTGCGGCGAACCATGCCTGCATGTCCGCAGCGGCAAAAGGGTGATTGCGAAAAGCGAGCAACTCCGCGGCCAAGACAGGTTCGGCGGCAAGCAACTGACGCGCGTAGCGGCTCAACTTGACAAGGCGTGCCAGAGGAGCGAATTTTTCCTGCTCAACGGCGGAACTTAACGGGGGCTCTGCCTTCATAGGGTGCAGCGAATGTTTGCGATGTACGGCGCATGGAGCGGAAGTATTGGATGGGATATATTAGCAGCTGCCCAACAGACTCAATGCATAGCTGCTGCCGCACCGGGCAAACGGTTGCGCATTTTCCCCTATGCTTACCCGAATAATTCTTGCTCGCTCGTCCGCGTGGCGCCGGCTTTCGCCACATCGGCATTTATGCTGAGGCGCGTGTCCTTTCACCTCACCCGAGGGGTGATTTACGCTCTGGTCGCAGCGGTGGTCCTGGTTGGCGCAGCGATCATCGGTTTGCGCTATTGGTTGCTGCCCAATATCGACGATTACCGGCCGTTCATTGAGGCGCAGATCTCACAGCGCGTGGGCAACCGGGTGGCCATCGGCCATATTGCCGCGCAATGGGATGGCCTGCGGCCACGTCTGGAGCTGCGCAGCCTCAAGGTATTCGATGCCCGGAACCTGGCTGCTTTGGAGTTGCTGGCGGTCGATGCCACCATAGCCTGGCGTTCGCTGCTGCTGGGCAGCCTGCGTTTTAGCTCCATCAATATCGTCCAGCCGGCTTTGGAAGTGCGGCGCGACAAGTCCGGACAACTGTTTATCGCCGGCGTGCCGGTCGAATCGGAGACGCCCGGTGGAGGACTCTCCAATTGGGTGCTTGACCAGAGGGACATTTTCATCGGCGGAGCGGTGCTCTCCTGGGAAGACCAGCAGCGCGACGCGCCACCGCTCGTATTGGATGGCGTGTCACTCCATTTGCAGAATCGCGGTTCCCGGCATCGCTTCGGTCTTGTCGCCACGCCACCCGCCCAGCTTGCGGGAAGGATTGATATCCGTGGTGATCTGCATGGCAGCGGCAGCAGCGCTCTCGCGCAATGGACGGGCCGGATCTATGCTGAGTTGCCCTATGCCGATGGTGCGGCGTGGCGGCGTTACCTGCCGGTGCCGAGTGTATTCCGGGAGAGCGAGCAAGGGCGCGGTTCCGTGCGCTTGTGGCTGGATTTTCAGGATGGGCGGATTGAGGCCCTTACCGGCGACTTGACCTTGTCCGACATGGCTGCGCGATTCGATGAACAATTGCCTTTGCTCGAGCTTGCGTCGTTGTCCGGCCGGCTGCACTACCGTGTCGTAGGTGAGGGCTTTGAGATTGGGGCGGAGAAGCTTGCATTCACGACGCGAGGCAGCGCCTCGGTCGCCTCTACCGACTTCACCTTTCGCACCGAGCCTGCGCACGCTCACCTGCCGGCCGAGGGGCAATTGCGCGCCAATCACCTCGAGCTCGCCGTACTCGCTGGCCTCCTCGAATATTTCCCTGTCGATCCCCGATTGCGCACCCAGGTTGCGCAATACACGCCCTCAGGCACGGTCAGTGATTTTTTCTTTCACTGGACGGGTAATTTTCCGTTCCCCGCGAAGTACAGTATCAAGGGAAACGTAGCGCGCGGTGCGTTCAAGGCCGTAGGCAATGTGCCCGGTGTTTCAGGGCTCGACGCTACCGTTGCTGGTGACGAGCAATCAGGCACCGTGACGGTCGCCTCCAGGCGCTTGGTCCTCGCCTTGCCCAAGGTTTTCCGCGCGCCGCTCGACTTCGACACTTTGACGGCAAAACTCGCCTGGGAGCGTCACGGTGAGGAAACGGAAGTCAAACTGCCACAAGTCGCTTTCGCCAACAAGGATTTGACCGGTCAGCTCTCCGGCACTTACCGAGCGGTCGAGGAAGGGCCGGGTATCGTGGATCTGAATGCGACACTGGGTCGCGTGCAAGCCCGTTCGGTTAGTCCCTACGTGCCGCTGCAACTTAGCCAACACATACGCGCCTGGCTCGACGGGGCCCTGCTTGGCGGCAGTGCACAAGAGGCAAGCCTGCGGCTGGTGGGCGACTTGCGCAAGTTTCCCTTTAGCGAAAAAAACACCGGGCAATTTCAGGTGCGCGCCAAGGTGAGGGATGCCACGTTGGAATATGCGCCCGCTTGGCCGCGCATCGAGCACATCGAGTGTGATCTGCTGTTCGAAGGTCGTCGCATGCAGATTACAGCGCAGAAGGCGAGCGTCTTCGGCGCTATGCTCACGGGGGTCGATGCGGCCATTGCGGACCTGGGCGATCGGGATCCCCTACTTGTGGTGAATGGCAACGCGAGCGGAGCGTTTGCCGAGGAGCTGCGCTTTGTCAATGCGAGTCCAGTGAGAGAGACTCTCGATCGGTTGTTGGACGGCGTGACCGGCAAGGGTAGCGGCACGCTCGCGCTCAAGCTTTCCATCCCGCTCAAACACGTGCGCGATACGAAGCTCGCCGGAGACTATGATTTCGTGGACGTCGCGTTAGACTTGGGACGCGATACTTTGGCGGTCAATCGCATCAATGGCAGGCTGCAATTTTCGGAAAGGGAAGTGTACGCCCAGGGGATTACCGCTCTAATTCTGGATGGTCCGGTGGCTATCGATGTCAGCAGCCGAGCAGAAGGAGGGGTCGTTATCGATGGCCGGGGGCACGTCGCAATGCAAGCACTCAAGCCGTACATCGCGGCGGCGGTACTGCGCAACCTGCAGGGCAGCACTGACTGGCAAGGGGAGTTGCTTGTCGAGAAAGGTCGCTCGCAACTCAAGCTGAGCGCACCGCTGGCGGGCATAGGTTCGACTCTGCCGGAGCCATTTGCCAAAGCGACGGACGATGTCTGGCCGCTCACCTTGACGCGACAGAGTGGCCAAGGCGGCGCAGAACTCATCGACGTGAGCCTCACCGATTCCATGCACGCGCAATTGGAGCGCGTCCGAGGAGCGGACGGTCAATTGAAGCTGAAACGCGGCGCTGTCAATTTCGGCTCTGCTCCAGGCCTGCCTGCGCAGGATGGCCTGTGGATAGGCGGGCACCTGCCGAGCCTGGATCTGGACCGCTGGCAGGAGCTCTTAGATGCGGAAGACGGCGATGGCAAGGTAGCGATTGCAGGTGTCGATCTCAGCGTCGGGGCACTTACCGCCCAGCAGCGCGATTTCGGCAGTCTGCAAGTAACAGCGCAGGCGCAGAACGACGGGTGGTCGGGCTCGCTTTCCGGACCCGCTGCTCACGGCGATTTCACTTGGCTGTCCGCCGGGCGCGGCACGCTCCGCGCCCGATTCAAGCAACTGCGCATCCCTGAGAAAGGTGTCAAGAACTCATCACCGGCGGTTAAGCAATCCTCCAACGTCCACGCCCAGCGTGACTACCCCGCAGTTGATCTTGTTGCCGAAAACCTGGAATTGGACGTCAAGAAATTCGGCCGCTTCGAGTTCAATGCGGTGCCCGAGGGCAGGGATTGGCGCATTGACCGTCTGCGCCTTGTGCAAGCGGAGGCGACCTTGGACGCCAATGGGGCGTGGCGTCGCGATGCTCCGCAGCAGACGCGCCTCAAGTTGAAATTAGAATCCGGTGATGTGGGTAAACTATTGACGGCAATGGGTTACCCGGGAAGTGTCAAAGCTGGCAAGGCGGAAATGACCGGCGAAGTCAGTTGGCCGGGCGGTCCCGGGGACATGGAGCTTGCCAAGCTGTCCGGCGAATTGAGTCTGAGTGCACGCAGCGGCCAATTCCTCAAGATCCAGTCGGGAGCCGGGAAATTGTTAGGACTGATTAGCCTCCAGTCGCTGCCCCGCCGGATGAATCTGGACTTTCGCGATATCTTCAGCTTGGGCTTCAGCTTTGAGGGCATTACCGGAACAATGAAGATTCGTGATGGACTCATAAACACACACGATTTCGTGATCAGCGGCTCCTCCGCCCGGGTGGAAATGAGCGGCGACGTGAACTTGGCAAACGAGACTCAGCGCTTGCAAGTCAAAGTCATTCCCACTTTGAGCGAAGGCCTTTCGCTCGCCACGGGCATCCTCGGCGGCCCCGTCGCGGGAGTCGCGACGCTATTGGTGCAGAAGATATTGAATAACCCCATCGGACGTGCGGCGGGATACGAATACATCATCGCTGGAACATGGGATAATCCGACCGTGCTAAAGGAGGAGCGACACATCTTTTCATCGCCGAGTCTGCAGCCGTGAGAGTTGTGCCGCACAAATTCGCATGACGCCGCTTCAGGGAGACCCCGAACGAAGTTTTTTTTCCGACGCGTCCACCGGATCAAGGGCGACATCGTTAAGCGCAGCATGATTATCAAACGCCATAGCGCCGCAGGGGTACTGCCCAAGGAGGGGCCCGAAGTGTTCCGCATCGCCGCCGTGCAGATGGCCTCCGGCCCTAACGTCCCGGCAAACCTCAAGGAAGCCGAACGGCTGATTGAAATCGCAGCGCAAGCCGGTGCCAAACTGGTGGCTCTCCCTGAATATTTTGGCATCATGGGCATGAAGGATACCGACAAGGTCGCAGCCCGGGAACGGTTCGGCAGCGGTCCCATTCAGGATTTCCTCAGCCGTTCAGCCCGCGTACACGGTATCTGGTTGGTCGGTGGATCCGTGCCCCTCGATTGCGAGCGACCCGACAAGGTACGCAACTCCTGTTTGGTCTATGACGCCGCCGGCAAACTCGCTGCGCGCTACGACAAGATCCACCTGTTTGGCTTCGAGATGGGCAAGGAGCAGTACTCGGAAGAAAGAACCATTGAGCCAGGCAGCTCGGTGATGACCGTGGATACGCCCATGGGGCGGCTTGGTCTTTCCATCTGCTACGATCTGCGCTTCCCCGAGCTCTACCGGGCCATGGGCGAGGTAGATATCATCCTGGTGCCTGCGGCGTTCACCGAAACCACCGGCAAGGCGCACTGGGAGACGCTGATCCGCGCCCGGGCGGTGGAAAACCTCGCCTATGTGCTTGCGCCGGCGCAAGGCGGATATCACGTCAACGGCCGTGAAACGCACGGCAACAGCATGATTGTCGACCCTTGGGGGGTTGTGCTTGACCGCCTGCCGCGCGGTTCCGGGGTGGTGGTCGCAGGGGTGAACCCTGCTTACCAAGCCAAACTCCGTGCCAGCCTTCCGGCGCTGAGCCACCGCACTCTGCGCGAGTGTTAGATTCCGCTGGCGCCATAACTCAACTGCCTGCTTGGCGATTTGCGTGTAACCTTTCCAGTTCGATCCATCTACAGCGATGGGCGGGTTTCACGGCTCCGCTTTTGTAACGCCGCACGTCCCCGTCCTCGCATCGGAAAAACCATGACTACTGCGACTCTTCTTGCTACTGCGCAGAACACGCTGCTCGCGCCTTACTCATTGGATCAGAACGCAATCGACCGGGTGTTCGGCCAAATCATGACTCACCAGGTCGATCACGCCGACCTGTATTTCCAGTACAGCCGTGCCGAGGGTTGGAGCTTGGAGGAAGGGCAGGTCAAGTCGGGCAGCTTTTCCATTGACCAAGGGGTGGGTGTGCGAACGCTGAGTGGTGAGAAGACCGCATTTGCCTACTCCGACGACATCAATCTCACTGCGCTGGAATCGGCTGCTCATGCTACGCGGGCGATTGCCTTGGCGGGCGGCAATCAACAAGTGCCGGCGCTGCGCAATGGTCGCACCCACAATCTTTATCTGCCGATCGATCCTATCGCGAGCCTGCCTGATGCAACCAAGATCCACATGCTCGAAACCATAGAGAAATATGCCCGCGCGCTCGATCCGCGCATCACCCAGGTAATGGCGGGACTGTCGGGCGAGTACGAGGTCGTGCTGATTGCCCGTCAGGATGGGCTGCAGGCCGCGGATGTTCGGCCCCTGGTGCGCCTCAACATCCAAGTTATCGCCGAGCACAATGGCAAGCGAGAGCAAGGTTACGCCGGCGGAGGAGGCCGTTTCGACTATGCCTACTTCAGCGACGCTATCCTGCGCGAGTATGCTGAGCAAGCTGTGCACCAGGCGCTTATCAACCTCGATGCCAAGCCAGCACCTGCGGGTAACATGACTGTCGTACTCGGGCCCGGCTGGCCGGGCATTCTATTGCATGAGGCGATCGGCCACGGGCTCGAAGGTGATTTCAACCGCAAGGGCAGTTCGGCTTTCAGCGGCCGCGTCGGCGAACGCGTGGGTGCGCCCGGCGTTACCGTGGTAGACGATGGCTCCATCGAAAAGCGCCGTGGCTCGCTCAATGTCGATGACGAAGGCACCCCCACTCAGCGCACCGTCTTGATTGAAGACGGGATCCTGCGCGGCTATTTGCAGGATAGCCTGAATGCGCGGCTAATGGGGGCGGAGCCTACCGGAAATGGCCGCCGTGAATCGTTTGCGCATATCCCGATGCCACGCATGACCAATACCTACATGTTCAATGGCGACAAGGATCCCCAGGAGATCATCAAGTCGGTGAAGAACGGCCTTTACGCGGTGAACTTCGGTGGTGGACAAGTCGACATCACCAGCGGCAAGTTCGTCTTTTCCGCTGCGGAAGCTTACATGATCAAGGACGGCAAAGTGACCTACCCGGTCAAGGGTGCCACCCTCATCGGCAACGGCCCGGATGTGCTTACCCGCGTGTCCATGATTGGCAACGACATGAGGCTGGACAGCGGTATTGGCGTGTGCGGGAAGGAAGGGCAGAGCGTACCGGTCGGGGTCGGGCAGCCGACGCTGCGCATCGATGGATTAACGGTAGGCGGCACGGCTTAGCCAGTGCGCCCAATCACTGCCAGGAGTTGGAATGCTGCAGGAAGGCTTGAGCTCGACCGGGGGGAATGAGTCCAATTCTTATCGGCCGTGCCCGCGCGCTGCCTTCCCGACTGACGCTACACAGGCGCAATATCGGCATAAAGTTTTCGTTGACAGGCTCGTTGGCAATCGCCGGTCGAAACCGGAACGATCGGCCAGGAGCGCAAGCAGTTCGAGCGCAGCGACACGATACGTTGCGCGCGGCGGGGCATCGAGACTGATCCAGTGATCAATGCAACTTCCTCTCGATGGCGACAATAGGCCCAAATAAGCTTATCCAAGAGCGGCTTAAGAAACGAAGTTCCCGGAAAAACCTCTTCGGCCCGGCCGCGTCTTGGAGAGGATCAGTCGAGCAGCGCTGCTGCACCAAGGCCGCATCATGTCAGTTTGCGCGTGAATGCGTCATCAGACGCCGTGCCGTCGGCGCGGCCGCCACCTTGTTGCGGTTGCGCGTAAAATTTTCTACGCGAGGTGCCTATGCTTGAGGTTCACGACCCAAAAAGGAATCATCTTCTCGCTGCGCTGCCCCAGGGCGAATTCGAACGTCTACTGCCCTATCTGGAATTGGCGCCAATGCAGCTGGGCGACGTGCTGTATGAGTCTGGGAGCAAGCTACGCCACGTCTATTTCCCAACAGATTCAATCGTATCCTTGCTTTACGTCATGACCGACGGCTCGTCGGCTGAGATTGCCGTCGTGGGTAATGAGGGTGTGATCGGAATTGCGTTGTTCATGGGAGGCGAAACCACGCCCAGCAGGGCGGTGGTGCAAAGCGCGGGTTCCGCTTATCGGCTCAAGGGACAGGTATTGAAGCAGGAGTTCAATCGTTCCGGTACTTTGCAGCACTTGCTACTGCGCTATACCCAAGCCCTGCTCACTCAGATGGCCCAGACGGCGGTGTGCAATCGCCACCATACCCTCGACCAGCAGCTGTGTCGCTGGCTGCTGTTGAGTCTGGATAGATTGACCTCTAATCAATTGACCATGACACAAGAGTTGATTGCCAACATGCTGGGTGTACGCCGTGAAGGCGTGACAGAAGCCGCGGGCAAACTCCAGGGCGTGGGGCTGATTCACTACAGCCGCGGGCATATCACGGTCCTCGACCGACCCGGGCTGGAGGCAAAGGCCTGCGAATGTTACCGGGCGGTGAAAAGGGAATTCGATCGGCTGCTCCCTGAGGTTGGGCCGAAGGCGGATCGGCACGCATAAACGCTGCGGATTGCAAATGAAATGATGGGTAGGTCGGCGGAAACAAACCGGTAATACCGATCTCGCAGAATTACGGTGTGGGAGAAAAATCGGTTACGCCGCCAATCGCTACTTGACAACGCAGGGCAACATGAACTATCCGTGTTCGACGCAGACAGGGGCACCTAATCTCAGGCAACGGTTTATGCCGGGTCTGGGTCGCCGGCATCTTCGAAACCTGGGGTCAAGCTCGGGCGACTGGTACATCGGTTCGCTCGTGCTCTATTTGCTGTGCGTGGCCATCGTGTTCGTCCTGGTAGCCTCCCCCAGCCTGTTGGTTACTGTCAAATAGTTCGTATAGGGCACGCAGAAGCACCTCAGTTGACGCGCCTGCGGCGCGAAGCAGCTTTGCCTCGGACCGCAAGCTGGGTCGATTGTTGCCCTACGGCGGCGGCCGCGGGCAACGACACGGGCAACCGCGCGCCGCAAGTGCCCGCTTGGTAACTCCAATTCAACCTGATGGACTCGCAGTTCGCGGAGCAGCGTCGCCATTCCCGCCGCTGACTTCTGATTGCTGGTCGGCATTGGATTTCCCGACTGCTGCTTCCGCTCTGTTCCGCAGGGAGCGGGATCTAACGGTGGATTGGAGTCTCGGTTCGTGATGTCACTGTCGCCTCCTGCTGGTGCGGACGCGATTTCCAACCGCCACGCTCGCTTCGTCTTGCGTTTGTAAATCAGTTTGCCAACATGCCGGCTTCGCCCGGTTGCAGCGTTTGATCGGAGAAAGCACAGCGCCGTATTGGCTGACCTTGCTCGGCGATGCTTGCATTGCTTGGAGGCGCTCCATAAAATCGGCGAGGTTTGGTGTCCGGTACCGTTCCATGTACGCTTTCAGTTGGAACATCGTCACCCTCCGACCGCAATAAATGCAGTCCGCCGCAAGATTGCCGAGATCGATGTGCTCCGCATCTGAATCGGCCAGGCGTTCGACTATACGGAGTAAACCAACGTGAGCAAAACGACGACCTCTGCCAAGCCGAAGACGCGTTCGAACCGTTTCACATCGATCAGGTGCCATGGGAAGAGTTCGCGCGGGGCGAGCGTTTCTGCATGCGTTTTCAGCACCTCAGCTCGTTCGGCGGTGGCTCGCAAATCAGCGTCGCCATGGAAGTGCTGCCTGCCGGTAAGCAGGCGAATCAATCGCACTACCACATGCTGGAAGAGGAGCACGTCTTCGTCATGGAAGGCAGCCTCACACTGAAACTTGGCACGAAGACCTATGAACTCTCTGCCGGGCACTACGTGTGTTTCCCGGCGGGTCAGAAAGTTGGCCACTCTCTCATCAACCACACGTCCGATCCATGTCGGTATCTCGTCTTCGGCAATCCGCAAGCGCACGATGTCGCGATTTTTCCGGACACCGGCCGCGTGAGCATCAAACTCACCGGCCAAGGCTATCGCAAGTCGGCGACCATGGAGTATTGGGAAGGCGTCGAGATTGACCGTCAGCCCTAGTGTTACACAAAGCGCCTAGGTCGTCCCGCGCAAGGGACAGAATAATTGTGGCAATATGCTGCATCTTCCATTAGGAGGTCATGATGAGCAAATACCAAATCGCCGTTGTCGTCGGCAGCCTTCGCCGTGAATCCATTAACCGCAAGCTGGCGAACGCCGTTGTCAAACTGGCGCCAGCGGAGTTCTCGTTCAAGCACTTGGAAATCGGTGGCTTGCCCCTCTACAACCAGGATGACGACGCGAACCAGGCCGAGTCCGTGAAGCAGCTGAAGAGCCAGATCGCGGCTGCCCAGGGCCTTCTTTTCGTCACGCCCGAATACAACCGCTCGATGCCCGGCGTGCTCAAGAATGCCATCGACCACGCTTCGCGCCCTTATGGCCAAAGTGCTTGGGCGGGCAAGCCGGCCGGAGTGTTGGGCGGTTCGGTCGGTCCCATTGGCACGGCCATTGCGCAACAGCATTTGCGCAATGTGCTTGCCTATCTGGACGTACCCACGCTCGGCCAACCGGAAGTGTTCATTCAGGTAAAGGACGGTTTGTTTGACAGTGCCGGCAACATCGCCAACGCGGATAGCAAAAAATTTCTGCAGACCTGGATGGACAAGTACGCCTTGTGGGTTAGCACGCACGCTGCCTGACGCAACGCTGCGGCACATTTTTCAGGCACAAAAGAAAACGTAGTTTGCCTCTCCGGGCGCGCGGCCCCACTGAAGAGCGCGAACGACTCACGCGTGGGCGGATGGTCGGCGCCTGACCAGAGGGAGGGTGACGACGAACTGGCTGCCGAGTCCGCTGCCGGCGCTGCTCGCGACAACATTCCCGCCGTGCGCTTCGACCAATTCGCGCACCACCGTAAGTCCAATGCCCAGGCCATCGGCGTTGAACGCGGTTGCGTGGGTATCCTGCGCGAACGGCTCGAAAATGTTGGGCAAGGCTTCGGCGGTGATCCCTATGCCGCTGTCGGTCACGGTGAGCACGAGTGCATTGGCGATCACCACGACCGTAAGCCGGATCTCGCCGCTAGCCTGCGTGTACTTCGATGCATTGTCGAGCAGGTTCATGAGGATCTGCACGAGACGAACCGGGTCGCCATAGACGTCGAGCGCGCACGAAGGCACTTGGATGGCGAAGTGCTGCAGGCGCGTGTCCATCGCGGGTCGGCAGGCATCGATCGCCTGGTCGATGATGACAGCCATTTCGACCACTCGGCGTTCGAGCGTCAACTTGCCGGTACTCGCGCGCGATACGTCGAGGAGGTCGCTTACCAACCGCGCCATGTGCACCACCTGCCGCTCCATGACTGCCTGCACTTGAAGCAGCAGCGGCTCCACCGTGCGGACGTCGCTCAGCAGCGCGGCTGCGGTGCGGATGGGGGTGAGCGGGCCGCGCAGCTCGTGCGCTACCACGGCCAGGAATTCGGTCTGTCGCTGCTGCGCCTGCTCAGCGGCAACCTGCAGTTCCTGCGCGCTGAGTGCGGCTAGTACCAGCTGCTGGTTTGCCTCGCGCAACTGCGCGTGCCGGCGCTCGTGCTCGGCCAGCGCCATGTCGAAGTGAGTCAACGGTCGCTTCAGCGATGCAAGAGCCAGCGATTCCAGGCTCCGCTCGCTCGGAGGTTCCTCACCGCGAAAGACAAAACTGCCGAGCCCTTGTCTCTTGGCGCAGTACATGGCGGCGTCCGCGCGATCGATGAGGGTGTCGGCATCCTGGCCATCATCGGGGTAGATGCTGATGCCGATGCTCGCCGTCAGACGTAGCACATGATCGCCGACGCGCGTAGGGGCACCAAGTGCTGCGAGCACCTTGTCGGCGATCCGAACCGCGTCGGACGCCTGAGACACCTGGGTGAGCAAAATCAGGAACTCGTCGCCTCCATGGCGGCTTACCGTGTCCTCTTCGCGAACCGAGGAGGTGAGACTATGCGCCGCCAGCTTGAGCACCCGATCGCCGACCGCGTGGCCGAGTGTGTCGTTGATCTGCTTGAAGTTGTTGAGGTCCAGGAAGAGCAGCGCCAACGGGGCGCCCGCGCGTTTTGCATGCGCGATGGCGCGCATGAACCGGTCGAGCAGCAGCACGCGATTGGGCAGTCCCGTCAGTTCATCGTGCTCGGCTGACCGCACCACTTCCTTCAGCGCCCGCGCGGCGGTCTCGGCGTCAGCCTGAGCGCGCAGCATCGCGAGCACCAACTGCTCGTTGGCCTCGAGCAGCCGGGCCACCGGGCCATTGCCCTGACCGTTTTCTGCCTCGACCACATCGTGTAACAACCGACTCAGCGTCGCACGCGCCGCTCCCGCTTGCTCCTGCAGGTGGCCGAGTTCGCGTGTGGCCTGCGCCGCCGTACTCTCGTTCCGGTCAGCGGTTGTACTCGGACCCGGCTTGGCAAAATCAACCATGGTCCGCATCACTCGCCGAACTGACCGGGTCTGAGGCGCGCCTTCTCGTTGGCCTGCCGCCGAGCAGTCCTTCCTGGTCGACGAGCATGCCGCCGATGTGGATGCCGTCCGCCTTGATAGTGAACTCGTGCAACTGGCTCGAATGGGCGCTCGCCCGCACTTTTACTACCGCGATCATGCGCCGCAGCTCGCTGCCGACCTCGATGTAGCGCTGCACGATGATCACATCGGTCAGGAAGGCGGTGCCATACGGGCTGAAGCGCAGGTCGGTATAACGGTCCTCGAGCTCGGAGGTCATCAGCACGGTGACGCCCTCGCTCGCGAGGACCGTAACCAGGCGCAACAGCGATTCGCGAAAGTCGTCGCGGAAAGTCGGCGCCAGACCGAGCTCGAAGCCTGACAGCGAGTCGATGACGACGCGGCTCGCATTGAGACGGCGGACCTCGCTCATGATGAGCACCACGATCTCATCGATCGAGAGATCGGGCGCTCGACTCTCCACGAGGCCGACGCGGCCGCTTTTGATCAGGTCGGCGAGCACCGGGGAACGCGATTGGCTGGGGCGCTGCTCGAAGGCCACAACGACGCCAGCCTCGCCGCAGCGCACGCCCTCCGCCAGGAAGGCCGCCGCCAGGATGCTCTTGCCCGATCCCGAGGGCCCGGCAACGAGCACCGAGTAGCTGCGCGGGATGCCCCCGCCCAGCATTTTATCCAGCCGCGGCACACCCGTCAGCAGACGGGTACCGAGTCCTGTGGCAGTCCCTTCTTCTTGCACCGCAACCAAAGCCTGTGCAGGTCCGAATACCTTGATGCCGGCCGAGGTGATGCGGAAGGTGTGCAGACCCGACTGCGTCGCTTGGCCGCGCATTTTTAAGATTTCCATCTTGCGTACCATGGAGTTGCGTTGCACGCTCTGGCGCAGCCAGATCAGCCCGTCGGCCACGGTGAACACTGGGTTGGGGTCGTTCTCGGCGAAGTACTCGCCGATCAGGAAGGTCGTGGCCTGCCAGCTCGTCAGCAGCATCCCGAGTTGTTGCACGAAGTGCTGCAGGTTGTTGGGTCGTTTGCCCGCGGGCATGCCGGAGAGCGCTACGGAACGGAAGGAGTCGACGAAGACGAGCGCCGGACTGTGCGCTTCCACCTCGGCGACGATGCGGCGCAGCACCTGGTCGAGGTCTCCTTTCAGCGTGTCGTCCACCAGGTTGATGAAGCGGACCGCGTGGTTGATCGACGCGTTATCGAAGAAATCGAACTGCTGCTGGTAGCGCAGCATCTTCAGAGGCGGCTCGCCCAGCACCGTGAAATAAAGGGCGGAGCGCTCCGGTGTGGCCAAAGCGAACATGATCTGGTGCGCGAGCGTGGTTTTACCGCAGCCGGGCGGCCCGGCAATGAGGTTGAACGAGAACTCGGGCAATCCGCCGCCCAGCACCTCGTCGAGGCCAGGCACGCCGGTAGGCAGGCGGTTGATGGTCACTTTACTAGTCATCGTGAGTTGTCCTTACCCACGCCGGGGGGGGAGGTTGCCCACACGGAACGAAGCAATTGCTCCGTCAGCGAGGGCCCGACCAGGGTGGCCAGCAAGTCGTGGAAGGTCTGCAGAAGGGCGCCGCCGCCGGCGGCCGCATCGGCGCTGGTCTGCTGGCTCAGGGCAGATTTCAACGCTGCGAAATTGATGCTCGTCTGAACGCCTTCCTCCATGACAGCCAGCCAGGGATAGGCCTGACCAGCGAGGTGGAGGCTGCGCCGGTAGAGCGCGGCGACGCCGCCTTGCCCGATGATGGGACTCAGGACTGCGTCGATCTCTTGCCATGTCGCGAGAATCCAATCGGTGAGTTGCGCGGCATCGGCGCCTTTTCCGGCCCGGTCCGCTAGAGTTGCTATCCGACCGCTCTCATGATTTTCCATAGGCTAGTCGCTTGCTGTTTGCCAAGAAATATTCTCGATATTACGCCTTTTGAATGTCTCATGCTCTGGGCCTCCTTGAGGGGAAACGGACAAGGCAGCCACACGGGTCTCCAACCTTGCTGCGCTCTGGGCTCGCGGCCGCGGCGACGGCATCGCGGGGGAGGGCAGCCCATCTCGCAGCAATAACGGCATTTTCCGGTGGTTCCGCTCTGAGAGCAGCACGCCGACCTGACTCAAGCCGACCGCCTGGTCTGTTCTTTCTCCGGAGGGGCTTCATTGACGACCGCCCAAAACATACCCGCCCGTGCCACGCCATCGATGAACTGCTGAAAGCCGACTGGCTTGACCACGTAGGCATTGACCCCCAATTCATAACTGGTCACCAAATCCGCTTCTTCCCGCGACGAGGTCAGCATGACCACTGGCAGACGCCTGAGCGCGTCGTCACCCTTCATCTGTCGCAGCACTTCCAGCCCATCCACCTTGGGCATTTTCAAATCAAGAAATACCACAACGGGAAGGCCGAGTTCGCGCGACGCGAACTTCCCGCGACGGTACAGGTAATCCAGCGCTTCATCGCCGTCGCGTGCCACGACGATTTCGTTGGCCATTTTGCTTCTCTTCAAAGCCGCCAGGGTGAGTTCGATATCTTTCAGATTGTCTTCGACCAGCAGAATCGGTCTTAAACGGGTCATGGTGATTTCTCCATGAACCGGGGAAGTTTGAAGTAAAAGGTTGCACCTTCGTCAACCTTTCCTTCCGCCCAAGCTCGCCCGCCGTGACGACCGACGGTGCGCTGCACATTCGCCAAGCCGATGCCGGTCCCTTCAAATTCCTCGGCTACGTGCAGTCGCTGAAATACACCAAAGAGCTTGCTAGCGTGTCTCATATCAAAGCCTACCCCATTGTCTCGCACGTAAAACTCCCACTCGCCATGTCGTTCCGTGTGTCCCACCGCGATCCTCGCGGGCACGCGCGGTCCGGTATATTTAACCGCATTGGAGAGTAAATTCACCCAGACCTGCTTCAGCATCGATCGATCGCCGTGGACTTTGGGTAGGGGACGAATTTCCCATTCAATATGTCTGCTCTGCATGTCACTCGCCATTTCTCGCAAGACTTCCTGCACCAGATCCTCCATGTCGACCAACGTCTGGCGCATTTCCGTGCGACCCAACCGGGAAAACGCAAGAAGATTGTCGATCAGCATGCCCATTTCGATTGCCGACTCGGCAATGATGCCAAGATAGCGCTGGCCAACATCGTTCATATCCGGGCCACACTCCTCACGCAACATATCCACAAAGCCCCCGATATGGCGCAGCGGGGCGCGCAGGTCATGGCTGACGGCGTAGCTGAAAGCCTCCAGTTCGGCGTTCGCTGCGGCGAGCTGGTCGACGCGTTTGGAAAGCTCCTGGTTCAGGTGCCCGATGCGCTCCTCGGCCTGACGGCGCTCTTCAACCTCTGCGATGAGCGCGCTCCTCTTGCGAAACAGTTCCGCGAATACTGCGACTTTGGAGCGCAACACCGCAGGCTGGACGGGCTTGATCAAGAAATCCACAGCGCCGGCCTGGTACCCGGCTGCTGCGCTTTGATCACCGTGGGCAGTCAGGAGAACGATCGGGATGTGCTGTGTCTTCTTCCGTCCGCGAACGAATTGTGCCAGTTCGATTCCGGTCATGCCGGGCATCTGGACATCGAGCACAATCGCTGCGTACTCTTGGGCGAGCAGCGCCAGCAATGCCTCCTGTCCGTTTAGGGCGCGAACCAGATGATAGCCGGGCGCCTCCAGGATGCTCTCCAAGGCGAGCAGGTTTTCCTTTTTGTCGTCAACGAGCAAGATGTTAACGGGAGGTTCTTGCGCGATGAGTGCGGTCATCGGTACAGCCAGACCCGGAGCATCGACAGCAGTTGCTCGCTGTTGACCGGCTTCGCGATATAGTCAGAGGCGCCTGCCTCGAGACATTTTTCGCGGTCGCCCTTCATCGCCTTGGCTGTCAGGGCGAGGATGGGTAGCGCGCGAAACTTCAGCGATTTGCGGATTTCCCGCATCGTTTCATAGCCGTCCATCTCCGGCATCATGATGTCCATGAGCACTGCGCTCAAATCTTCGTTCTGCTCAATCAGGTCGATCGCCTGCCGCCCATTGGTTGCAGTGATAACCTCGATCTCGTGGTTCTCGAGCAGGGTGGTGAGCGCGAAGATATTGCGCACATCGTCATCCACCACCAGAACTCTGCGGTTGCGCAGCACCTCGTTGGAGGAGTGCAGGCGTTCGAGCATTCGCTGCTTGGCTTCGGGCAGATCAGTCACCACGCGGTGCAGGAACAACGCTGTTTCGTCGAACAACCGCTCGGGCGATCGCACATCCTTTAGTACGACGCACTTTGCCACGGTCTTGAGTTGCTTCTCCTCATCCGCGTTCAGCTCCTTGCCGGTGAATACGACGATGGGCAGCTGCGCGAGCGAGAGTTCCGTTGCGATGCGATTGAGCAGTTCGAAGCCACTCATGTCGGGCAGTAGCAGGTCCAGCACGCAGCAGTCGAATGGGCGGTCCAGCAATGCTTGCAACGCGTCGGCGCCGGTTCCAACGGCAGTGATCTCGATATCGGCGTAACGGAGCAGTTCGACGATGCTGGTCCGCTCCAGTTGGTCGTCCTCTACCACGAGCAAACGCTTCATATGGGGGGCGGCGAAGCGCTTGATGCGATCGAGGGCCACCTCAATGCTGTCCGAAGTCAGAGGCTTCACCATGTAAGCGAACGCGCCGTGCGACAGTCCGTGCTGACCGTCCTCTTCAAGCGAAATAATCTGCACTGGAATATGCCGCGTGAGCGGATCAAGCTTGAGGTAGTTGAGGACGGTCCAGCCCAGCATGTCGGGCAGGAAAATATCGAGGGTAATCGCGGTGGGCCGATACTGCCGCGCGAGGGATAATCCGATCGCTCCACGTTGCGCCACAATGGCCTTGAAGCCCTTGCCGCGCGCCAAGCCCAGCAAGACGCGCGCGTAGTGCGGATCGTCTTCGATGATCAGCAAAACGTCCTCGCCCTTTGCGATCAAGTCCCGGTCGTCGTCGATACTCTCCTCACGTACCAGCGGCACGATCGGAAGCGCGAGCGATGTCGGCCTCGCCTGAGCTGCGGGGGTGGCGAAGACATTGAGCGTACCGGTTGACGGGCCGGCATAGACAAGCGGCAGATAGAGCGTAAAGGAGCTGCCCAGGTCCGGGGTGCTGGCGAGTCGCATCTCACCGCCGAGCAGCGTCGCCAGTTCACGTGAGATCGCCAAACCCAGACCCGTGCCACCGTATTTGCGCGCGGTACCTGCGTCGGCTTGCTGGAAGGCTTCAAAGATGAGTCTCTGCTTCTCCGTGGCGATGCCGATGCCCGTATCGTTGACGGACAGCGCCACCACGCCGGCTGCACGGCTTAGCATCGGATGGTCCGGGCTCCAGCCGGCGGAGGCGAGCTTGACCTCTACTTCGACTTGGCCGTGCGAGGTGAACTTGAACGCGTTGGAGAGCAAGTTTTTCAGAATCTGTTGCAGCCGCTTCGGGTCGGTTATCATTGCTCGCGGCAGTGCCGAGTCGAAGTCGACGTGGAACGGCAGGTTTTTCGACTCCGCAATGTGGCGGAAACTGCGGTCGACCGTCTCCCGCAGCGAAGCAAAAGTGATCTCCTCAGCTTCCACCGTGACTGTCCCCGACTCGATTTTCGACAAGTCGAGGATATCGTTGATCAGCGTGAGCAAGTCCGAGCCGGCCGAGTGGATGTTCTTCGCGTAGTCGATCTGCTTCGTCGTCAGTTGACCACCTGCATTCTCCGCGAGCTGCTGGCCGAGGATCAGAATCGAATTGAGCGGGGTGCGCAGCTCATGGCTCATGTTGGCCAGGAACTCAGATTTGTACTTTGAGGTGAGGGCGAGCTCGGCTGCCTTTTCTTCCAGTGCGCGGCGGGCCTGCTCGACCTCGGTGTTTTTCCGCTCCACTTCGATGTTTTGCTCAGCCAGCTGGTGCGCCTTCTGCTCCAGTGCTTCATTGGTCTGCTGCAGTTCAGTCTGGCCTGCCTGCAACTCGGTGGTAAGGCTCTGCGATTGCACCAACAGTGCCTCGGTGCGCATGGTTGCCTCGATGGTGTTGAGCACCACCCCAATCGACTGCGTGAGCTGTTCAAGGAAGGTCAGGTTGATGTCGGTAAATTGATGCAGCGCTGCTAGTTCGATCACCGCTTTTGTTTCGCCCTCGAACAGCACGGGCAGCACCAGGATATTCGCCGGGCGCGCCTCTCCGAGGCTCGATTCGATGCGGGTATATTCTGCCGGCACGTCATGCAGCAGGATGCGCTTCTTCTCGACCGCGCACTGCCCGACCAACCCCACCCCGAGTGCGATGTACTCGCGCTGATTCGTTTGCTGGGCGTAGCCGGCGAGTAAGCGCAGCCCGGGCCAATCGGGCTTACTGTCCATCTGATAGATCGCGCCCTGCTGTGCCTGTACCAATGGTACGAGGTCGGAGAGTAGCTCACGCCCGACCACAAACAAGTCCCGCTGTCCCTGCAGCATGCCGGTGAATTTGGCGAGGTTCGACTTCAGCCAATCCTGCTCCTTGTTGCGCTCCGTCGTTCCGCGCAGGTTGTCGATCATCGTGTTGATATTGTCTTTCAGGTCCGCCACCTCGCCACTTGCTGCGACCTGAATCGATCGCGTGAGGTCGCCCTTGGTCACCGATGTCGCCACGTCGGCAATGGCGCGGACTTGCGTGGTGAGGTTGGCGGCCAGCAAATTGACGTTAGCGGTCAGGTCCCTCCATGTTCCCGCGGCACCGGGTACGTTAGCCTGGCCACCGAGCCGCCCGTCGACACCAACCTCACGCGCCACGTTGGTCACCTGCTCGGCGAACGTCGCCAGCGTGTCGGTCATGTTGTTGATCGTCTCCGCCAGTGCGGCAACTTCACCCTTTGCCTGCAGCGCGAGGCGCTGGCGCAGATTGCCGTCGGCCACTGCGGTTACCACTTTCACGATACCGCGCACCTGGTCGGTCAGGTTTGATGCCATGAAATTCACCGAGTCCGTCAGGTCCTTCCAGGTGCCCGCTACCCCCGGAACCTGTGCCTGACCGCCGAGCCTGCCCTCGGTGCCGACCTCGCGCGCTACCCGCGTCACTTCGGCGGCGAAGGCATTGAGCTGATCGACCATGGTGTTGATGGTATTTTTCAGTGCCAGGATCTCGCCCTTCACGTCGACCGTGATCTTGCGGCTTAAGTCTCCGCGCGCCACTGCTGTGGTCACCTCGGCGATATTGCGCACCTGCGCGGTCAGGTTGCTGCCCATCGCATTCACCGAGTCGGTCAAGTCTTTCCAGGTGCCGGCGACGCCGGGAACTACCGCTTGCACCCCGAGACGACCTTCGGTCCCGACCTCGCGCGCCACGCGAGTGACCTCGGAAGCGAACGAGCGAAGCTGATCAACCATCGTGTTGATCGTATTGGTCAGTTCCAGGATCTCGCCCTTCACGTCAGCCGTGATCTTGCGGCTTAGGTCACCCCGCGCCACGGCTGTGGTCACGTCTGCAATGTTCCGGACCTGAGCGGTCAGATTGGACGCCATCGAGTTGACGTTGTCAGTCAAGTCCTTCCACGTCCCGCCCACGCCGGGGACCTGCGCCTGCCCGCCCAACTTACCTTCGGTACCTACCTCCCGGGCGACGCGACTCACCTCGCCGGCGAACGCGTTGAGCTGATCGACCATGGTGTTAATGGTGTCCTTGAGCTCGAGGATCTCGCCCTTCACGTCGACGGTGATCTTGCGCGAAAGGTCGCCCCGCGCCACGGCCGTGGTTACGTCCGCGATGTTTCGCACCTGACCGGTCAGGTTAGACGCCATCGAATTCACGTTGTCGGTCAGGTCCTTCCACGTCCCAGCGACGCCGCGCACTTGTGCCTGACCGCCCAGGTTGCCCTCCGTGCCGACCTCGCGCGCCACCCGCGTCACTTCTCCGGCGAACGCGTTGAGCTGGTCGACCATCGTGTTTACCGTGTTCTTCAGCTCGAGAATTTCGCCCTTCACGTCGACCGTGATTTTCTTCGACAGGTTGCCGTTGGCCACCGCCGTGGCAACTTCTGCGATGTTGCGTACCTGGCCGGTGAGATTCGACGCCATGAAGTTCACGTTGTCGGTCAGGTCTTTCCACGTGCCGGCGACCCCCTCGACTTGGGCTTGGCCGCCGAGCTTGCCTTCGGTACCCACCTCGCGCGCAACCCGCGTGACTTCACCGGCAAACGCGTTGAGTTGATCGACCATCGTGTTGATGGTGTTCTTGAGCTCCAGGATTTCGCCTTTGACATCCACGGTGATCTTGCGCGAAAGATCGCCCCTTGCCACCGCGGTCGTTACCTCCGCGATGTTGCGCACCTGGCCCGTCAGATTGGACGCCATCGAATTGACCGAGTCGGTCAGGTCCTTCCACGTCCCGGCGACGCCACGCACGTCGGCCTGGCCGCCCAGGCTGCCGTCGTTGCCCACCTCGCGTGCCACGCGCGTGACTTCGCCGGCGAACGCGTTGAGCTGGTCGACCATCGTGTTGACAGTGTTCTTGAGCTCCAGGATTTCACCCTTCACGTCGACCGTGATCTTTTTCGACAGATCGCCGTTGGCCACCGCCGTCGTCACTTCGGCGATGTTCCGCACTTGGTCAGTCAGATTGGAGGCCATGAAGTTGACGTTGTCGGTGAGGTCTTTCCAAGTACCCCCGACGCCGCGCACCTGCGCTTGGCCGCCCAGCTTGCCTTCGGTACCGACCTCGCGGGCTACGCGAGTCACTTCACCGGCAAAGGCGTTGAGTTGATCCACCATAGTGTTGATGGTGTCCTTCAGCTCGAGGATCTCGCCTTTGACGTCCACGGTAATCTTGCGGCTCAGGTCGCCCTTTGCGACGGCCGTGGTGACCTGAGCGATGTTGCGCACCTGCGCGGTCAAGTTGGAGGCCATGGAGTTGACGGAGTCGGTCAAGTCCTTCCAAGTCCCTGCCACCCACGGCACCTGCGCTTGGCCCCCGAGCGCGCCCTCGGTACCCACTTCCCGCGCAACGCGCGTGACCTCGGCCGCGAAGCCATTGAGCTGGTCCACCATCGTATTGATGGTTTCCTTAAGCTCCAGGATCTCTCCCTTTGCGTCGACAGTGATCTTGCGGCTCAAATCACCAAGTGCGACGGCGGTCGTCACCGCCGCGATATTGCGCACCTGAGCAGTGAGGTTCGACGCCATGGCGTTTACCGAGTCGGTCAAGTCCTTCCACGTCCCCGCGGCGCCGGGCACCACGGCCTGGCCGCCGAGCCGCCCGTCGGTACCCACCTCACGCGCCACTCGCGTCACTTCGGAGGCGAACGAACGCAGCTGGTCAACCATCGTGTTGATGGCTTCCTTCAACTGCAGGATCTCGCCTCGCACGTCGACGGTGATCTTCTTGGATAGATCGCCGCTTGCAACCGCGATGGTCACATCGGCGATGTTGCGCACCTGCGCGGTCAGGTTGCCGGCCATTTGATTGACCGACTCGGTGAGTTCCTTCCACACGCCGGAAACGCCCTTTACCTGCGCCTGGCCACCGAGCTTGCCTTCGGTACCGACTTCCCGTGCCACCCGCGTCACTTCCGATGTGAACACCGAGAGCTGGTCGATCATCTTGTTGACCAGCTTCGCCGAGCGCAGGAATTCGCCCTCCAACAGACGCCCGTCGGTTTCGAGCGCCATGGACTGCCCCAGATCACCCTTGGCCACGGCGCCGATGGTGCGCGCCACTTCGGTGGTCGGCCACACCAAGTCCTCAACGAGGATATTGAACTGCGAAGTTTCGTCTGCCCACGCCCCCAGCGCGCCCGGCACATTCATCCGCTGTCTAAGCTTGCCTTCCTTGCCCACGGCCTGGCAGACGCGCTGCTTTTCTCGTACCCTGCGATCGTTGAATGCAGCGACATCGTTAAACGCTTCTGCGATCTTGCCGAACACGCCGTTCCAGCTTGCCGGCAGCCGCTGCGAAAGGTCTCCGTCGCGAAACGCGAGCATCGCCTGGAGAATGTGCTGCGCACGCTCCCCGTCGGTGGCGGCCGAGCCGTTGCCGCGACCCCGCACGGGCTTTGCGCGGTCGACGGGCGCCGCGATTTCAGAGGGCGTAGCAATTTTCAATTGGCAGAGTCTCCGATGTCGCCCGAATCCCGGCTTCGATGCCCATCCGCATGCAATGAATCCTCAAAGCTACCGATGTGCATCAAGCTGCGTCCACAGTTGCGTGTGGTGGGGCAAGGAATCTAGTTTCAAAGAGCGGTCGACCTTCAGCGTATCCAGCGGCAGTTTGGCGAGCGAGCTGAGCGAGAAGAACCCGTTGCCGAAGCCGTCGATGGCTATGCTCATGCCCAGGGTGCGGATCGCTTGCAGCGTGGCGATACTGTGCTTGGCGTCCTCCATGATCACGCTTTTGGTGCTCTCTGACTCCAGCCCGGACGCCCCATGCCCGTCAATGCCGATCGCCTGCTGGATCGCGGCAATGAACCCGCGATTGCGCAGTTGCAGCGCTGACACGTTCAAGGCGATGCGCACGGCCGTCACCACCGCTTGAAACCCACCCAGGAGCCGTTCGCCCCGTGCGCCGCCGATTGCATCCACTGCCGCCCCGAAACCCTTGGCCCGGGGCCGGGTAATGACCATCTCTGCGAACGGGATCTTCTGAGGGGCCAGCTCTTCGAGGGCGGGAACACGACGCGGCTGTTCGGGGTTACGCACCGTCAACTTGCGAACCGTTGTCTCGCGCTGCTCTGCGCTTAGTGTGGTGGTACGGTAAGAGTCGAGATACGATTCATCGCCGGTCAATACCAATCCGCGGCTGCTCGATTCGATACTCCGCGTTGCGAAGAGTGACTCCTCGGGGTTCTGCAGAACGTCGAGGCTGCGCTGCACCCATCGCTCGCTTTCGCTGGAAACGACCATGCTCCGATAGGCAATTGCAGGCAGGACGAGTAAGGTCGCGATGGCAGGCCCGAAGGCGAGTTGCACCTTGCGATTTAAGGCGGAATTGGTCTTCATTGCATACCCAGCGCGTCAGCCGCGGATCGAAGACCGTCCGCGAGCAACCGTTTTGCGAAGTCCTCCGGAATGGTCTTGTAGGCAGATCACGCAGCAAATCGCGGGAGGAGCGCAGAAAAACCGGCATTCAGAGAGTGGCCCCCCTGATGTTGCGAGCATCCGCTTGTTTACGGGCGCAGTATGTACGGTAAGCCACATACGGAGCCACCACGCTCCGGAGCGAGGGGCGAGGCCTCGAATATTCGCTTCGCTCAACACATGCCGGCACAGCCAGCGGGCTCGACGCAAAGCCGAGACTCGCCATGACCGGCGCGCCTCGCGTTGCTTGAGCCGACGAGAACGGGAATAAACCGGTTATCCCGTTTGTCTGGTCCCGTCGCTGCGGCAGGCAATCCGAAGCGCAAGTGAGTCGCGGCCGGCGACAGCGACGACCTTGCGGGTCATCGGTTAGGCGACGACAGACGGTTCTGGAATCCCGGTTCTGAGCAAACTCGCGAACTGTTGAGGAGGTACCGGCCGGCTGAAATAGTACCCCTGCGCCTCGTCACATTCGTGAGCCTGGAGAAATGCCAGATCTTCCTGTGTTTCCACGCCCTCGGCAATGACCCGCAGGTTAAGGCTGCGGCCCATGCTGATCACTGCGGTCACGATGGCTGTTTCTTCGGGCGTGGTGGTAATCTCATGGACGAACGACTGGTCGATTTTGAGGGCGTCGATCGGAAACTTTCTAAGATAGCTCAAGCTGGAGTAACCCGTTCCGAAGTCGTCGACCGCCAGTTGTACCCCTCTCTCCTTCAGCGTCTTGAGGATGGCTGAGGTGGACTGGGCACCCTTCATAAGAACGCTTTCAGTCAGCTCCAACTCGAGAGATCTCGGATCCAACCCAGTGTCCTCGAGGATTGCGAATACGCCTTCAAGAAAGTGCTCGTCCCGGAACTCAATCGCGGAGATGTTCACCGCCATGGTCGCCGAGGGCAGGCCAGAGTCCACCCAAGCCCGGGCTTGGGTGCATGCTTCACGAAGGACCCAGTTGCCGATCGGCACAATCAGGCCGCAGTCTTCTGCGACCGGAATGAATTGTGCCGGAGAGACCGACCCGCGGATGGGATGGGTCCAGCGCAGCAAGGCTTCCGCGCCGGTAATCGTTCCCGTCCTCAGATTGACCTTCGGCTGATAGTGCAGCACGAATTCGTGCCGCTCCAAAGCCCTTCGCAGACCTTCCTCGATGGATTGCCGCTCCACGGCGCGGACGTTCATGGCCGGCTCGAAAAACTGATAGCTTTGACGTCCATTTTCCTTTGCCTGGTACATCGCGGTGTCAGCGCTCTTGATCAGCGTTTCCGCATCCAGGCCGTCGTCGGGATACACGCTCACGCCAATGCTTGTGGTGACGTGAAGCTCGTGCCGGTCGATGGAATGGGCCTGCGCGACGACCCGCAGCATTCTCCTTGCCGAGATGGCAGCATCCTCAGGGTGTTCCACTTCCGAAAGAAGCACGACGAATTCATCGCCTCCCTGCCGGCTTACAGTGTCCGCGCCGCGTACACAATCCACCAGGCGTTTTGCGACGGATTGAAGCAGCTTGTCCCCAGTCGGATGTCCCAGCGAATCGTTGATGTGTTTGAAGCCGTCCAAATCCAAAAATAGGACCGCGACTTTGTTCATATGACGCGGCGCCAAAGCGATCGCGCGGCTGACGCGGTCGTTCAACAGCATCCGATTGGGCAAACCGGTCAGAAAGTCGTGCTGGGCCGAATAGGTCATCTCCAGCGTCATCGCCCGGGCCGCGCTCACGTCGTGGAAAACGACTACTGCGCCGATAATCTGCCCGTCACGGTCGTGGATGGGGGCAACAGAGTCCTCGATCGGAATTTCCAATCCGTCACCCCGGATGAAGATGCAGTTCTGAGGCACAGGCACGGTTCGGTCGTGCGCAACTGCCGTCTGCATCGGATTCGGGTTGGGTTGGCGAGTCGTGGCATCGACGATTCGGAAAACATCGGCCATCGGGTGGCCTATCGCTTCTTGCGAGGACCAGCCGGTCATTTTTTCCGCGACCAGATTGAGGAAGCTGATATTTCCCGAGATGTCCGTCGAAACAACGGCATCGCCGATGCAGTTTAGCGTGACTTCGGCCCGTTCCTTTTCCGCGAACAATGCCTCTTCCATGGTCTTGCGCTCGACAGCATAGCGCAGGGCACGCAGTAGCCCGCGTGTATCGATTTGGCCTTTGATGAGATGTTCCTGGGCGCCTTCTTGCAAGGCTTGCGCGGCCAGCGCCTCGTCGTCCAATCCCGTCAGCACCACCAGGGGAATGCGGCGCGCGGCTGCGTGGGCGCGCCGTACCGCTTCCAGGCCTTGCGCATCGGGCAGCCCCAGATCGAGCAGGATGATGTCTACTGCATGCTCCGCGAGATGCTTCTCGGCTTCACTCATGGACCCCGCATGCGCCAATTCGATATCGTGCGAGCCGTGCCTGTCGAACATATCGACGAGCAAGCGAACGTCTCCTGGGTTATCTTCGACAAGGAGCAGGTGCGTGATCGATTTTTTTTTGCTCATCCGCTTTGCCCCTGCGGCAGCATGTCCTTTGTGAGCCAGAAGCCATCGATGCTACTCACCAGCGCCTCGAACTCGTCCAACTGCATGGGCCTGCGGATGTCGCAACTCGCATGCCGTTGATGGGTTGTCGCGGTATCAGCTTCCGCGTCGGCAGAGGTCAGGATGACCGCAGGGATCGTTTTCAGGCTGTCAATCTCTTCGATGTGGGGCAGGACTTCGCGGCCATCCATTCTGGGAAGGTTTGGATCGAGCCAGATGATATCCGCGCGAGGCACATGCACCTGAGCGCCCTCTTGCCTTAGAAACGCCAGGGTCTCCACGCCGTCAGAACCCACGTGCCAATGGACGACCCGATTGGCGACGCGCGAGGCTTCTCGCATCGGCGGGACATCGCCGGGACTATCCTCGACCGAGAGAGCCCGCATAGGCCGACCTTCCCCAATGACCTTCATGAACTACTCTCAAGTGTCTGCCGAGGCAAAGCGACCTCTGGAACCCTGCCTGAGATGTGATTCGCCCGGGAGGCTGCCGCCGTCCCGTTTCCCCCAGCGCTTTCCGGGGGCTCAACACCATTAGCCGCGGAGTGAAACGGTTCGTGAGCCGCTGTTCTGCGAAGCCTTCGGGAATAACGTTTCCTCACCTTCTGCTACGAGTCATCTCGCATATTCCAACGGCTTCTTCTCCTGAACGTTAGGCAGAACGATTTCTACATTCTGGTGCGAGACCTGCGGTTGCCTGCCGAAACATGAAACAGTCCTTGACGCAAATCACGCGGTAAGGCTTGCGGGAAGAGCACAAAAGAACCGGCTCTCTCTGGGGGAAAATTGGTTGTGGTTGCCTGATCGTGCGTGGAGGATACGCTTGTTTGCTGGGGCTGTATGTACGGCAGGACATACTCGGTTCGCCGGCAAACAAACGCGAACGCAGCTCGCCGTCTACGCATAATCGGCGACTTTTGAATTTGCCGAGACCTGTCGGGGTGGCCCGCGAGGCAGTGTGAATGTCAAACGGCTCGGCTGCGAATATTGCCAGGCATCAAGCGGCGTTTGGACAGGTTATCTCCAGGTCATCCCTCTCTACCTGGCGGCGATTCGCTCGTGCAATCTCTCTCAGCCCTCGATTTGGTCGGCGGACGGCGGAGTTCAGGGTAGAGTAAAGCGCCGGCAAGGTGCCTGTGGGAGGGCCATGTAATATTTACGCATTGCTGAATTAGGTATTAAACTGCTCGTTGCGGTGGTCGATTTCGATTGAAGATCAGTTGAGACCTCTCATGCCCGACGATCATAACCCGCAGCAGAACCATCTCATTGCCGCTCTGCCCAAGAGCGATATGGAGCGTTTGCATCTCCACCTCGAACTGGTGGAGATGCCGCTCGGTGATGTCATTTACGAATCCGGCACCCAGTTGCGTCACGTCTATTTCCCGACGACCTCCATCGTGTCCCTCCTTTACGTGATGGAGGATGGCGCATCAGCCGAAATCGCCGTGGTCGGCAATGAGGGAATCATCGGCATTGCCCTGTTCATGGGCGGCGAATCAACACCCAGCCGGGCTATCGTGCAGAGCGCCGGCTTTGCTTATCGGCTGGAGGCGCCGTTGCTAAAGAAGGAATTCAATCGCGCCGGGCACGTGATGCATCTGCTGCTGCGTTATACCCAGGCGCTGATAACCCAGATGTCGCAGACGGCGGTGTGCAATCGGCATCATTCGGTCGACCAGCAACTCTGCCGCTGGCTGCTGTTAAGCCTCGATCGGCTGTCTTCCAACGAGCTGACCATGACCCAGGAATTGATCGCCAATATGCTGGGAGTGCGGCGCGAGGGCGTCACCGCGGCCGCCGGGAA
>Ga0209118_1000210_pt1 | contig 37342 bp, 29 predicted proteins | sample BlaSpr_A8_Ref_M1_FD_187988 | JGI IMG/M metagenome (GOLD analysis project Ga0209118, IMG submission 187988) | Forest soil microbial communities from Thunder Bay, Ontario, Canada - Black Spruce, Ontario site 2_A8_Ref_M1 (SPAdes) (version 2) | ecosystem: Environmental > Terrestrial > Soil > Boreal... | reverse complement strand
GGCGAGCGGCGGCTCGCCGGGCAAGCCGGCGCCGGCGCCTGCACCGGCGCCCGCGCCCGGGGTGACCCCGGGCAACCGCGAGAACAGCTCCGCCGCCCGGCCGATGCGGCGCGCTTCCTCCCACGAGCCGTAGTTGAGCGTCACCGCCTTGAGGCCGGCGTCGATCCGCGTCGTCAGCGCCCGCACGGCGGGGGCGGACGCCGCGCCAGCCGCTGCCCCGCCGCCCGCTGCCTCGCCTGACCGTCCCGGACCGCCGTCACCGGCCTGGCCACCGCCGTCACCGGCCCTCTCCGCCTCCCGGCGGTCGAGGGCGATCTCGGTGGTAGGGTCGATCGGCTCGCCGACCTCCAGCAACGCGCGCGAGCGGAAGGTCCCCCTGGCCTCGAAGGTGAGTCCGATCGGCACGATCAGCGGCGACAGGCCCGGGAAGCGCCGCGCCGCCTCGAGCACGATGCGCGCGGCCCCGGTCTTGAGCGGCACGAGGGTCGGTTCGCTGTGGCTGATACCTTCCGGGAACAGGGCGACGGCGCCGCCGCGGGCGAGCTGCTCGTGGCAGCGCGCGAAGGATGCCGCGTTCTGGGCAGGATCGATGGCGCCGCCGACGTCCTTCGGGCGGTAGATCGGGATGACGCCGGCGAGCTGCAACCAGGGACGCAGCGCCAGGTTCCGCCAGGCGAGGTGCGTGGCCAGGAAGCGCGGCATGCGGCCGCCGGATGCGCTCGGGCCGCCAGGTCCGCCGCCTCCACCTCCGGCAGGTCCGCTCGCCGGGAGGCTGGCGGCGATCAGCAGGGGATCGATCATGCCGTTCTGATGGTTGGCCACGACCAGCAGGGGCCCGGCCGGCGGCAGCCGGGCGGCGCCAACCACCTCGATCTCGCGGAAGAAGATGCGCGCCACCAGGCGGGCCAGGGCGGCCACCAGGGCATCGAGCCGCGACCGGTCGACCGCAGGGGGGGCGGGGGCGGCGGCGGCAGGCAAGCTGTCCGGATGGGCGGCCACGACTCGCCGCGGCGTGCCTACTCGGCCCCGCCGATCAGCGCGCGCATCGGCCGCACGAGCAGCATCAGGATCAGCCCGGCCGCTCCGGTGACCAGCGCCACCAGGCCGAAGATCTGGAACAGCGGGAAGGTCTCGAACCGCCCGGCGATCTGGCCGCCGATGATGTTGCCGAGCGACAGCGACATGAACCAGATCCCCATCATCTGGCTGACCTTGCGATGCGGCGCCAGCTTGGTGATGGCCGACAACCCGACCGGTGACAGGCAGAGCTCGCCGCAGGTGTGGAACAGGTAGGTGAGCACCAGCCACCAGGGGCTCACCTGCCGCGGCACCAGGTTGCCGCCCACCACCGCATGCCCGACGCTGGCGAGCGACGCCCCGACCATGACGAGGAAGCCGAGCGACATGAACAGCAGGCCGAAGGCGAACTTCGTGGGGCTGGAAGGATTGCGGCGCCCGAGCCTGACCCAGATCCAGGCGAACACCGACGCGAAGCCGATGATGAACAGCGGGTTGACGGCTTGCAGCACGCTTGCCGGCATCTTCCAACCGAAGACGTTGCGGTCGGTCAGCCGTTGGGCGAAGAGGTTCAGCGATGAGCCTGCCTGTTCGTAGCCCGACCAGAAGAGCGCCGAGAACAGGAAGAGGACGAAGATCGCCACCATCCGCCTGGTCTCGCCGCGGTCGAGGCCGCCGAACCAGATCTGGTACACGAAGTAGATCAGCGCCAGGAGGACGATCACGGCGGTGGCGCTCGAGGCGGCCCGCTCGGGGGTGAGCGGCAGCACTCCGGTGACCACCAGCACCGCCAGCAGCAGCACCAGGCAGCAGGCGCCGCCCAGGAGCTTCCAGGAGCGGCCGCGCGCCTCGGCATCGGAAGCTTCGAGGGGCGCGTTCGGACGCAAGCCCGCCTCGCCCAGGTACTTGCCGCCCAGCGAGTACTGCAGGACGCCCACCAGCATGCCGGTGCCGGCCGCCGCGAAGGCCAGGTGCCAGTTGACCCGCTCGCCCAGCGGGCCGCACACCAGCGGCGCCAGGAAAGCTCCGAGGTTGATGCCCATGTAGAAGATCGAGAAGCCGGCGTCGCGCCGGGCGTAGTCGCCCGGGTAGAGCTCGCCGACCATGGTGCTGACGTTGGGCTTGAGCAACCCGGTACCGATCACGATCAGCATCAGGCCGAGATAGAAGGTCGGCAGGCTGTGAACGGCCAGCAGGAAATTGCCGGCGGCGATGACGCAGCCGCCATAGAGCACGGCGCGGCGCTGCCCGATCAGGCGGTCGGCGATCCAGCCGCCGGGCAGGGCCATCAAGTACACCGCGCCGGTGTAGAGGCCGTAGACGGCACCGGCGCGCGCGGTCGGAAAGCCCAGGCCGCCCCGGATCGCATCGGCGGTCATGAACAGGATGAGGATGGCGCGCATCCCGTAGTAGCTGAAGCGCTCCCAGAACTCGGTGAAGAAAAGGGTGGCCAGGCCGCGCGGGTGACCGAAGAACGCCGTGGGATAGGGCACCGCGGCGGGCGGGTTCGGATCGGCGGCGGCGGCGCCGGCGCTCGGAACGGCTGGGCTCATGGCGATCGCTCCGATCAGCGGGGCGGCGGGCGCGGAGGCGCGGTCGTTTAAGGCAGCCGGCGCGGACGGCCGGGCGCGGCCGAATACGGTCTGGAAACCATGCGCCGCGAGCTTACCATGCCGGCCGCGGGCGACGGCGGGCGGTAGAATGCCATCCGCCCATGACCTCGCCCGACCCGCTGCCGCCGCTGCGCGACGCCATCGCCGATCTCGACCGCGCCCTGCTCGAGCTGCTGCGGCGGCGGATGGAGATCGCCGGCGAAGTCGGCCGCATCAAGGCCGAGCGCGGCGCTCCGATCGTGGTGCACGACGTCGAGCACCAGGTGCTGGAGCGCGCGCGGCAGCAGGCCGAGAGCTGCGGCGTCTCCCCCGAGGTGCTCGAAGCGGTGTTCCGCGCCATCATCCGCGGCTCGGTCGAGCGCCAGCACCGGGTCGGCGTGGAGCTGCGGGCGCGACGTGGCGAACGGGTGCTGATCGCCGGCGGCGCGGGGGGCATGGGCGGCTGGTTCCATGCCTTCTTCGACCTTGCCGGGCATCACTGCGACCTGCTGGATCCGGCCTTCGCCGGCCTGGCGCCGCGGCCGGGCCGCTACGCCGCCCTCGCCGAGGTGCCGGAGCTGGACGCTTACGCGGCGGTGCTCGTCGCGGTGCCGCTGGCACGCACCGCGCCGGTGGTCACCGGCGTGGCGGCGACGGCGGCGGCCTTGCCGGACGGGCGCCGGCCGCTGATCGTCGAGATCTCGTCGATCAAGGCGCCGCTCGGGCCGGCCTTGGAGCAGGCCCGCCGTGACGGCGTGCGCGTGGTCGCCTTGCACCCGATGTTCGGGCCCGGCAAGTCGCTCTACGAGCCGCTGACCTTCGTGCTGGCGGCCCAGGGCGAGCCGGAGAGCGAACGGCGAGCCCTCGAGCCGTTCCTGTCGCACCCCTACACCCGGCTGATGGAGGTGGCCTTCTCTCACCACGATCGTTTGATGGGCTGGCTGCTCGGCCTCGCCCACCTCGTCAACCTGGTCTTCGGCGCCGCGCTCGGCGGCAGCGGCATTGCGCCCGCGGAGCTCCACGCCTGCGCCTCGACGACCTTCCTGCGCCAGGCCGCCACGGCCCGCTCGGTCCTGGGAGAGGACGCCGACCTGTATCTCGACATCCAGCGGCTCAATCCCTATCGCACCGAGGTCTACCGCGCGACCCGCGAGGCGCTGGCCCACCTCGAGGGCCTGGTCGAAGCGGACGACCGCAGCGGCTGGGCGGACGTCCTCGCCGCCGCCCGCCGCACTCTGCTCGACGAGGCGTGACCGCGTGACGGCACCGCCTGCCGCGGCGGTGCCGAGCCTCGAACCAGCCGGAGATCAACTCTTGACAGGATGGGGCGGGGCGCCTTTGCGGGCCGCGATCCACTGGTCGATGCGCGCCTCGAGCACGTCGAGCGGCAGGGCGCCCGCGCCCAGCAGCTCGTCGTGGAACGCACGGATGTCGAAGCGCGCGCCGAGTTGCTGGCGCGCCCGATCGCGCAGCTCGAGGATCTTCAGCTGGCCGACCATGTAGCCGAGCGCCTGGCCGGGCCAGACGATGTAGCGGTCGGTCTCGTTCTGCACCTCGACCTCGTCGATCGCCGAATGGTCGTGGAAGAACTGGACGACCTGGTCGCGGGTCCAACGCTTGTAATGGAAACCGGTATCGACCACCAGCCGGATGGCGCGCTCCATCTCGTCCTGCAGCCGGCCGTAGTCGTTGTAGGGATTGGTGTAGAAGCCGACCTCCTTGCCCAGGCGCTCGGAATAGAGCGCCCAGCCCTCGACGTACGCCGTGTAGCCGCCGTTCTGCCGGAAAGGCGGCAGCGTCGGCAGCTCCTGCGCGATCGAGATCTGCAGGTGGTGACCGGGCACGCCTTCGTGGTAGGCGGTGTCTTCCATCGAGATGGTCTTGCGCGAGGTCGGATCATAGGTGTTGACCTGCACGCGGCCGGGACGGGAGCCGTCGATGGTGCCGGGCAGGTAGTTGGCCCCGGGAGCCTCCTTCTCGCGGAAGGCTTCGACCGGGACCACCTCCACCTTGGCCTTGGGCAGGCGGCCGAAGAGGCTGGGCAGCTTGGCGTACATGCCGTCGATGTAGCCGCGGTAGAGATCGAGGATCTGCTCGCGCGACCTGGCCTGGAGGTCGGGGTCGCTCTGCACCTTGGCGTTGAAGCTCTTGAGGTCGGGGTAGCCGAGACGCGAGGCGACGGCCAGCATCTGGCGCTCGATCTCGGCCACCTGCCGCAGGCCGATCTGGTGGATCTGCTCGGCCGTCAGGTCGGTCGTGGTCTCGGTCCTGACCTGGAAGGCGTAGCGCGCCGCGCCGTCGGGCAGCGACCACATGCCGGCTTCGGTGCGCCCCTTGGGGGCATACTCGTTCTTGACGAAGTCGGCGAAACGGCGATAGGCCGGCAGCACGTCCTCCCGGATGGCGGCGAGCATCGCCTGGCGGATACGCGCCTGCTCGGCGGCGGGAAGAGACGCGGGGAACTTGGCGAGCGGCTCGGCGAAGGCTGTGTCCTCGGGCTTCTGGGAAGCGATGGCCGCCGCCTGGCCGGCCACCTTCTCGAGCAGGAACTTGGGCGGCATCAGACCGTCGGCGAGACCCAGGCGCATCCGCTCGACCGACTGGTCGAAGGCGACTGGCAGCTTGCGGTAACGGGTGACGAGGTCGTCGTAGTCCTTGGCGCTGGTGAAGGTGAGCACCGCGGCGAGCCGCGGCGCGTTGAGGTGGATGCCGCTGAGCTGGTTGACCGGCATCTCCCAATCCTTGAACCGCGCCCCGTCGAGCGTCTCGCGCAGGTTGCGCACCATCAGCACCTTGTCGAGCGCCTCCTGCTCCGGAAAGCCGGTGGTGTCGACGGCCTCGAAGCGGGCCAGGAAGTCGCGCGTCTTGGCGAGCTGGCGGCCGACTGCCGCCGGCGACCGATCGCTCAGCTGATCGTTGTAGCGCTTGTCGCCGAGGTAGGAGGCGTACTCCGGGTTGACCCTCATCTCGTATTGCCACTCCTCGTCGAGCAGCGCCTTAAGGGCAGCCCGCCGCGACTCCAGGCCGGGGGCCGGCGCGGCCGGGGCAGTGGCAACGGCCGCTGCGGCCGCGGCGGCCGCGGCGGCCGCGAGCAGCAAGGTGCCGGCGGACAGAACGAGCATTCCATGGATGCGCATCGGGCGGGTCTCCTCGTCGGGACGTGGGATGGGGCGCGGGCCTGCCGCCGGCCCCGGTCTCCATACGAGCGGGCGGTCACATAGGTTGCGGCGGCGTGCGGCGTGCGGAGGGTTGGCGAGGCGAGTGCGCGGGCCGGGCGCCGCGGCTGACGCACGGCCGGACGGCGCGGCGGCCTACGAGGGAGTCGAGCGCCGCGGCGAGCTGGCCTCTCGCCGCGGCCAGGGTGCTGGCGATGGCTGCTGGCCGCGGTCAGCTAACGGACGGCGCCGCGGCGGAAGAGATTGACGATGGCCAGGAGGATCACGGAGCCGAGCAAGGAGACGAGCAGGCTTGCAGGACTGAAGTTGCTCTGGTTGATCGTGCTGACGCCGAAGACCGGCGAGAGCAGGAAGCCCGCCAGCACCGCGCCGACGATGCCGACCACCACATCCATCAGCACGCCTTCCGGATGCCGCATGATGATGCTGGCGATCCAGCCGATCAAGCCGCCGACGATGAGCCAGATGATGAAGTTCATGGAGCTACCTCCTTGAGTTGTCGTAGGGCGAATGCATATCCTTGCTACGACAATCAGGAGGAAGAGCAACGCGCATGCCACTTTGCGGCGGATGCCGGTCCGCGGGTCGTCCGTTCGCTCGCCGCCGCCGGACGATCCGCCCAAAGAAGTCGCCGGCACTACCAGCGGCACGACCGGCGTGCGAGATCTACCTCTATCTTTCTCCTCGAGGAGGCTGGTGGCCAAAGGACCTGTAAATCTTGCAAGGCCGCGCAACCGTGCAGGCTCAGGTCATCTTCAGCACGATCTTGCCGAAGCCGCCGCCGTTCGCCAGCGCCGCATAGGCGAGCGCCGCATCGTCGAGCGGCAGCACGCGGTCGATCACCGGTCGCAGCCGTCCGGCCCGCAGGCGCGGCACCGCAAAGGCTCCGAAACCGGCGACGAGGCGGGCCTTCTCATCGCGCGAGCGCGAGCGCAGGACCGAGCCGATGATGCGCAGGCGGCGGCGCAGCAAGGCTTCCAGGTCGAGCTCGGCGGTGCGGCCGGCGAGCATCCCCATGAGCACCAGGCGGCCGCCCTTCTTCAAGGCCTCGAGGTGGGCAGGCAGGCGGCGGCCGCCCACCAGGTCGAAGACCAGGTCGACGCCCCGTCCGCCGGTCAGCTCGCGCACCCGCGCCGGCAGCTCGTGGTCGTCGGCGAGCAGCTCCGCGATGCCGAGCTCCCGCAGGCGCTCCAGCCGGCGGAGGTCGCGAGCCGCCGCGATGACCCGCGCGCCGAGCTCTTGCGCCAGCTGCGCCGAAAAGCTGCCGACGCCGCCGGAGGCGCCGGTGATCAGCACCACCTCGCCGGTCACCAGGCCGCCCTCCGCCACCAGGTTGGTCCACGCGGTGAGGCCCGCTTCGGGGAGCGCTCCGCCTTCGACGAAAGAGAGGTTCTCGGGCAGCGGCAGCAGCTGCCCGGCGGGCACCGCCACGCGCATCGCCTGGCCGCCGCCGGCCAGCAGGGCCATGACGCGGTTCCCCACCTTCCAGCGGTCCACGCCCTCGCCGACGACGGCGATCTGGCCGGCGCACTCGAGCCCCGGCACCTCGCTCTCGCCGGGGGGTGGCGGGTAGTGGCCCGCGAGCTGCATCAGGTCGGCGCGATTGAGGCCGGCGGCCTCGACCGCCACCACCACCTCGCCGAAGCGGGCCACCGGGTCCGGCAGCTCGCCGACCACCGGCACCGGCCGGGAGCCGGGGCCGCCGATGTCGCCGTCGTCGGGGCTGGGGGCGTGGGCAGGGTCGGCCGGGAGTACGGCTTTCATGTCCGCGCGGACATGCCGAAAGGATGCATCGGACACTCACCCTACCACGGGTGCGCGGCGCCGTGAAGCTTGCGGGCGCGGCGACCTCGTGACGGATCGACGCCGGCCGGCGTTGATTTTCAGCCGCGCGGCCCTGCTACTGTGCGCGCTGCTCGGCGCTGGCTTCACGCTCGACCGCCCGCGCCACACCGACCTCGGCGGTCTCGGCTGGAGCGACGCGTTCTCGCGCCTCTGCGGCCAGCTGGCGCGCGAGTACCCCTTTAGCGCCTGGAAAGGCATCGACTGGACGGCGATCGAGCGCGAGCTCGGGCCGCGGGTGGCCGGCGCGGAGACGCGTCACGACCGGCGCGCCTGGTACCGGGCGCTGCGCGAGCTCGTCTGGCATCTGCGCGACGGCCACGCGCGGCTGCTGGGCGACGACGGCGGCCTCGAGCGCGCCGAGGTGGGCGGCACCTTCGGGCTCGAGGTCGTCGAGCTCGACGACGGTCGGGTGCTGGCCAGCCGGGTCGCCGACGGCGGTCCCGCCGCCCGGGCCGGCCTGCGTTTCGGCGCCGAGATCGTGCGCTGGAATAACATCCCTGCCGCCGCGGCGCTGGCGGCAGTGCCGGTCTTGTGGAGCGATCGCCCGCCGGCCACGCGCGAAGGCACCCGCCTGGCACAGGCCCGCCTGCTCGCGCGAGCGCCGGTCGGAGCGACGACCGCGATCTCCTTCCGCAACCGGCCGGCGGCGGCAGGCGCCGGCAGCCAGGAGCCGGTGGGCGGCGAGACCGCCGTCGAGACCCGCGAGCTGGTGGCCGTCGCCGCGCCGCACGAGCGGCCGCCCTGCCTGCGCGCCGCCGAGCTGCTGGTCGGGCGCACCCTCGAGACCCGGAGACTGGCGGCGGGGGCCGGCTACGTGCGCATCCACTTCGAGCTGCCGACGTTGCGCACGCCGCTGCCGGGGCACACCCTGCGCCGCGCCCTCGCCCGTTTCACCGCCGAGCGCCTGCCGGGCGTGATCGTCGACGTGCGCGGCAACTGCGGCGGCCTGGATGCGATGGTGCCGCCCCTGGTCGCGCCGCTGCTGCGCGAGGCGCGGTTCTACGAGGTGCCGGGGGTCTATCGCAGGGGAGGCAGGGGGCGACCGGAGGAGCAGGGCCAGTTCGCGCCCGACCCGCGGCAGGCGATCACCGTACTGCCGCGGCCCCCCCTCTACCGCGGCCGCATCGCGGTGCTGATCGACGGCGACACCGTGAGCGCCGGCGAGGCGGTGCCGCTGCTGCTCAAAGGGCTGCCCGGCGTCGCCGTCATCGGCCTGCACGCCAGCCACGGCTCGTTCGGCATCGGACTCAAGTCGGTACGGATGCCCGGCGGCCTCGAGGTGATCTTCCCGCACGCCCAGTCGCTGGACGGCGACGGCAGGATCGAGGTGGACGCCGATGCCACCGGCCGTGGCGGCGTCGAGCCCGATCAACGCGTGCCCCTCACCGCGGCGGTGGTCGAACGCTGGTACGGCCGCGGCGAGGACGTGGTGCTCGAAGAGGGCGTGCGCTTCGTGCGCGGCGAAGCCGGCGGGCGCCCGACGAGTCCCATGGGTCGAAGGCAACGCCACCCTGGCGATTAACCACCTGCGCAGTTGATCTCTTGAACTGACGTAGCATAAGATAATCTCGCTTCTAACGGCACTTTGTGTTTCTTGGTTCGCAGCTCCGAGCTTGTCGCATTTGCATATCTTTATATGCTCTTGCGGCAAGACCTTTGCGACCACCTGGTACCGTCTGGTATGGAAGGAGAATAAAATGGGTTGCAAACTTTCGCCAAGCACCGATCCACAGGCCGATTACGAGGGCAGCGTTACGCCGAAGGGCGGCGTTCCAGCTCAGATCGGCGTGCATGGAATGGCCGGAAATGCCTTCATCCAGCCGGGTACAAGCTATGCGGGCCAGCTCCTGCAAGACCCCTGGAAGTTCCCGATACAGGCCGGCATCCAGCGTCTCCTCGTATTTGTCGGCAACCCAGTTCCCGACGACCCGACCGTGATCGAGGAGATCTGCGACGACGGCTCACGATCCACCCTTCTGGCCTATAACTACAACCCAGGGGCCAACCAGATCAGCTTCACCATCAAGGGTATCCCGTAAAGGATCTTCGCCATGAGAACGTGCGGCGTTACGACTGTCGCAGTCCTTGTCATCCTGTCAGCCCCGGCGGCCGCCCAGCCTGGTCCTGCCACACAACGTCCCGCTCCGGACGCGTCTCAGGGATTGGGCATCTACCAATTCGCCTACGGAAACGAACGCACGTTTGCGTCCAAGATGAAGACAAGTCCGCATTTCTCCGATTGGTCGCGCGAAGAGCTAAGGCAATTCCTTGCGCCAGGCACAGCTGAGAACCTCATCAAACTGGCTCTCTTCGCCGGTGGCAAGTCCGCCCACAGCAAGTTTCTCAAAGCTGTCGAGGACGCACGAATGGATAAGCAGACTGGCGCTAGCGCGACTTCCGAAGGTACGACGAGTGTCGTCTCCAAAGGGCTGGTGTCGCAGGCCTTGTCGCTGGCTGTCGAAGAAGGCGCCCTCACTCGCACTGATAATAAGTCCATCGCGACCTTTCGTGGGAATGCCCTGGGAATCTATCGCCTACTAGCGGGCGCCGACCAATTCCCGTACTGTGCGACTTACGATCAGAACTGCCAATCGCCGCTGGCCGAACGCCTAAGTAGGTTCTCATTCACCGGCTCCTTTGACACCGCGCCGAGCAGCGGAGCCACGCCAGCAGCGACCACCGGCAGCGCCAATAAGAGCGTCGTCACCAGCGGGCATGCCCAGCAGTTGTCCAGCTGGGGCTTTCGCTATGACCAGAAGATTCAAAAGAGTAAACTAGACAAGCAGTTTCAACAAGATTTCCACGATACGCTCAAGTCTCTTGATGGCTCCGCGGTGAGTAAGGCCATCTCTGATTTCCTTCAGAACCTGGATACAGCCACACCTCCAAATCAAGAGTATCTAACTTGGTTGCAAGATTACATGGCAGAGCTCAAGGGTGCGTCAGCGGATGACAAGGTCAAGCTGGCTGACCTCATGGACAGAGCTGTAACGCGCCTCACTGTCATCTTGAAGAAGGACCCGCAGTATCAGACCAACTTGGACAACCTCCTGACTAAGATGGGCGAGTACCTTGGCCGGCGCGACAAGTCGCTTGAGCCTATCCTCAACAAGTACACCTGGTCCGTCGAGTACGACGATGATCGGCCGCAGAACCAACCGACCCAATCGAGCATCAAGGTAGTCTTCAGTTGGCGGCCGAGCTCCCCAGGCCCCGCCGCGCCCGCAGGACCCCTGCAACTTACGTTCAATGCCAATGCAGCCATGTACGACCACACGCCTCCCCAAGGTGCGGTCAAGCGCTTCCGCGACGCGCAAGCGGCATTTCAAGCCGACCGTCAGCTTACTGGTGCGAGCGCACACATCGGAGCCGCCCTGACCCTCGGGTACTACTTTCAATACATGGCGGACAATGCGCTGCTGAAGATTCCCAGCGCCGACTTGGCGCCTGGCACCAGCATCGCGCTGCCTGGCGATGCCTCAGTCCTGCTGAACACGAAGGGCACCATCCACATCGCGCAGCTCGGAGTGACGTTCACTGTCAGTGGCACCGGGATCAAGGTGCCACTTGCGATCAGTTATTCGAACCGCACGGAGTTGATCAAGGCGAACAATGTGCGCGGGCATTTCGGCGTCAGCTACGACCTCGATTCGCTTCTCGCCGGACGGTCGGCGACGCAGTAGGCTATACCGGGTGCCGGAGGCGCTCCTGGTCAACGTTTACGAAGCGCTCTGAGCCTGACTGGACCCGCGACGCCGGGACAGGCACCCTCCCCCGGCGCCGTGCTATCAGACGACGCTGGCGCTCAGCTCGTCGCCGGACGCGCCGATCTGGCGATGGGCACCGCTCGGAGCGCCGGCTCTCCGGCTCTCTCTTCGACGGCCTGCGCCGCCGCCACCGCTGCCGGCAGCTGCTCGTCTTCAGCCCGCTCTGGCGTCCGTGGTTCCATGATGCCCGCCTCCATCCAGGCGTGGCGGCCTTCGAGGATGCGCAGCGCCACCCGGTACTTGCGGGCGTCGTCGTTGGCCCACAGGTCGCGGAGCAGGCGCATCACCTTGCGGCGGGCGCCGCGGCAGAACAGGTCGCCGAGCTCTAAGGCCTCCTCGGCGTGCGGCGCACCAGCCTCGCCGGCTTGCGCCATGGCGTGCACGCGCGCCGCCGAGGCCGCCATCGCGAACATCTCGTTGGCGATGTCGACGACGCGGAAGAGGAACGCCTGCTTGTTCTGCAGCCCTCCCTGGTAGACGATCATGCCGTGGAAGATCTGGCGCGACAGGCGCCGGGTGTTGCGCTCGACGAAGCGCAGGTGGGTGGCCATCGGACCATACTCGGAGTAGCGCGGCCACTGGCCCCAGCCCAGCCAGCGCGACGGATACCAGGCGCCGTAGAACGCGGCGATCTTCGGCAGGGCGGCGAGCTTCTCGGCCAGCTCCCTTTCCGGATCGATCAAATGGCCGGCGATCTCGAGGTGCTTGTCCACCGCCTCGCGCGCCATGAACAGGTGCATGATCTCGCTCGAGCCCTCGAAGATCTTGTTGATGCGGTAATCGCGCATCAGGCGCTCGACGCCGATCGGCTGCTCGCCGCGCGCCGCCAGCGAACGCTCGGTCTCGTAGCCGCGGCCGCCGCGGATCTGCATCGTGTCGTCGATGATCTCCCAGGTGCGGTCGGCGTTCCATTCCTTGCAGGCCGCCGCCTCGAGCCGGATGTCATAGTTGCCGCGGTCGGCCATCACGGTGGCGAGATGGGCGATCGATTCCATCGCGAAGCCGATCGACGCCATATCGGCGATCTTGTGCGACACCGCCTCGTGCTTGCCGATCGGGCGGCCCCATTGCACGCGCTCGTTGCCCCACTTGCGGCAGATCTCCAGGCACAGCTTGACGGTGCCGACCGACCCGTTGGGGATCGACAGCCGGCCATCGTTCAAGGTGGTCAAGGCGATCTTGAGCCCCCGCCCTTCCTTGCCGATCAGGTTCCCGGCGGGAACCCGCACGTTGGTGAAGCTGATCACCGCGTTGGCCAGGGCGCGCAGGCCCATGAAGTGGCAGCGATGCTCGACCTTGACGCCCGGCCAGCTGGTCTCGACGACGAAAGCGCTGATCTGCTTGGTCTTGGGGTCGCGCGCCATCACCACCAGGAGCTTCGCGATGGTGCCGTTGGTGCACCACAGCTTGTGACCGTTGATGATGTAGGCGTCGCCCTCGGGAGTCTTCTCGGCGGAGGTCATCAGGCGGGCCGGGTCGGAGCCCACCTCCGGCTCGGTCAGGGCGAAGGCGGAGATCTCGCCGCGGGCGCAGCGCGGCAGGTACTGCTGCTTCAGCTCCTCGCTGCCGAACAGCTTGAGCGGCTGTGGCACGCCGATCGACTGGTGGGCGGAGAGCAGCGCCGAGATGTTGCCATCCAGGCCGCCGAACAGCTGCATCACCTTCTGGTACTCGACGTTGGTGAACCCCAGTCCCCCGTACTTCTTGGGGATCTTCATGCCGAAGGCGCCGAGCTTGCGGAACCCGTCGAGCACGTGCTCCGGGTACTCGCCGGTGGCGTCGATCTCGACCGAGTCGACCTCGTTGCGCACGAACTCCTTGAGGGCGCCGAAGAAGGCGGTGAACTCGGGACGCTCGGGCTCCGGCAACGGGTATGGGTCGATGAGATCGAGCCGGAAGTTGCCGAGGAACATCTCGCGCATGAAGCTGGGCTGCTTCCACTCCGTCTCGCGGGAAGCTTCGGCCACCTTCCTCGACTCCCGCTCGCTCACCTGCACGTCTTTGGTCGCCATCGTCGGTATCTCCTGGCGCGGTCCCCGCGAGCGCCCGCCCGCCGGGTTTATGCCGCAGTGCGACATGAGTGTAGCACAACCGCGGCGCGAGGGAAGCTTCCCGGGGCTCGGGCTGCCTTGCCTATGGTCCGCCCGGGTCGGGAAGGCCTCGACGCCGCATTGCGGCACGACAGCCAAGCGAGCGGGCTTCTCAGTGCGCTGGCGCTCCGCGCACCCGCATCGCCACGGCGACGCCGCCGACGACCAGGGCGGAGCCGGCGAGGGTGCGGGCGGTGAAGGACTCACCGAGCGCGAAGCCACCGATCAAGAGGGCCACGATCGGGATCAGGTAGTTGATCAGCGACAGGGTCGTCGCGGGGAGGCGGCCGAGGAGCCAGAAATAAAGGGTGAAGCTGAGGGCCGAGCCGCAGAGGGCCAGGTAGAGAAGCGCTGCCAGCGGCAGGCCGGCGAGGCGAACCGGTTGGCTGGCCTCGGTGGCCAGGGCCACGCATCCCATGGCGGCGGCGGTCAGCGCCATCGGCATTGCCACAATGGCCAGGGGATGCATGCCGGCGGACCAGCGCTTGACGGCGACGACGCCGACGGCGGAAGTTAGCGGGCAAAGGAGCAGAATCGCGGCGGCACCCGCCACCCGTGGGCCGCCGAGCGCGCGCAGGTCCTCCGAGAAGATCACCGCGACGCCGGCAAAGCCGAGGAGGACCCCGGCGGCGGTGGCGGCGCGCAAGCGCTCGGCGGGCAGCGCGAAGTGGGCGGCGAGCGCCACCCAGAGCGGCGAGGTCGCGAACAGCACCGCCGCCAGGCCGGACGGCACCCATTGCTCCGCCCAGTACAGCACCCCGTACGGGATGAAGAACGTCAGCAGGCCGTTGACCAGCCACACCCGCCAGGGCGAAGCCCGGGGCGCGACGGCGGCGGACGCCCTGGACAGGGCCGCGGCGGCAGGCTCCGCGGCTGCTGCCGATACGGCGGGAACGGCCGATAAGGCCGGCGCTGCGGACAAGGCCGCTGCGACAGGCGCCGCGGACACGGTCGCGGGTGCGAGGGGAGCGGGCACGGCGGCGCCTCGCAGCCGCACGCCGAGGGCGCGCGCTACCGCGAACAGGGCCGCCGCGGCGATGGCGAAGCGCAACGCCACGCCGGTGAAGGGCGGGATGCCGCGCAGACCGAGGCGGATCGCCGCCCAGGTGGTTCCCCAGATGAGGGTCAGCAGCCCGAGCGTCGCGTAGTTGACGAGGCGGCGGCGGCGGTCCGCCGGAGGTTCCGCGGCGCCGGTCACCTCAGGGGTAGATCTTGTACAGCATGCGCGGGTACGGGATGGTCTCGCGCAGGTGGCTCAAGCCGCACATCCAGGCGACGAAGCGCTCGATCCCCATGCCGAAGCCGCTGTGCGGAAAGGCGCCGTACTTGCGGACGTCGAGATACCACTGGAACGCCGCGACCGGCAGGTGGTGCTGCTCGATGCGGGCCACCAGCAGATCGTGGTCATGGATCCGCTGGCTGCCGCCGATGATCTCGCCGTAGCCCTCGGGTGCCAGCAGGTCGAGCCCGAGCACCAGGTCGGGATTGTCCGGCGCCGGCTGCATGTAGAAGGCCTTGAAGGAGGCCGGAAAGTGCGTGACCAGCAGCGGCCGCTCGAAACGGCTGGCGAGCTGGGTCTCCTCGTCGCCGCCGAAGTCGTCTCCCCACTGGATGGCGGCGCCCGCCTGGCGCAGCAGGTCGATCGCCGCGGTGTAGGTGAGGCGCGGGAACGGCCCGACCACCTGCTCGAGCTTGGCGGTGTCGCGCTCGAGCGCCTTGAGCTCCTCGCGGCAGCGCTCGAGCACCCGCGCCGTGAGATAGCACACGAACTCCTCCGCCAGGCGGCAGAGCCCGTCGAACTCGAGAAAGGCGACCTCGGGCTCCACCATCCAGAACTCCATCAGGTGGCGCCGCGTCTTCGATTTCTCGGCGCGAAAGGTGGGGCCGAAGCAGTAGACCTTGCCCAGCGCCGCCGCCGCCGGCTCGAGGTAGAGCTGGCCGGACTGCGACAGGAAGGCCTTGTCGCCGAAGTAATCGGTCTCGAACAGGGTCGAGGTGCCCTCGCACGCCGCCGGCGTCAGGATCGGCGAATCGATCAGGGTGAAGTCGCGCTCGTAGAAGAAGTCGCGGATTCCCTGCTCCACTTCGCTGCGCACCCGCAGCGCGCAACGCTGGCGGGTCGAGCGCAGCCAGAGATGGCGATGCTCCATGAGGAAGGCCGTGCCGTGCTCTTTCGGGGTGATCGGAAAGTCCTGAGTGAGGTAAAGCAAGGTGAAGCCCTGCAGCTGGATCTCGACGCCGCTCGGCGCGCGGCGATCTTCTTTCACTTTGCCGCGCACGCGCACGGTCGACTCCTGGGTGGCGCGCTCGATCTGCTCCCAGTCTTCGGCCGGCAGCTCGGCGCGGCTGGCCACCCCCTGGACCACGCCGCCGGCGGTGCGGATCTGCAGGAAGGCGATCTTGCCGCTCGAACGCTTGTGATCGACCCATCCCGGCAGCTCGACCTCGCGGCCGACGTGGCGGGAGAGGGCGTGGATGGAGTCGACCGGGACGGGCTCGCCGTGCTCGCCGGCGCGGGTCTCGGTGCTCTCGATGGGCTCGACGGGCTGGCTCATAAGGGCGCGATTCTACACGGGGCCCCCTCCGGCCTCCTCCTCCCCGTTCGGCTAGCGGTTTCTCCGGCGGCCGGCTCGCCCGGGTCTAGGCCTTCAATGCTTCTTGCAGGTGGCTCAGGGCTCCTGCCGCGGCTCGCTGCTCCGCTTGCTTCTTGCTCGTGCCTTCGCCGGCGCCTACGACCTTGCCGTCGAGCCAGCATTCGACGCGGTAGAGGCGGCTGTGATCGGGGCCGGTGGCGCCGGTGTGGCGGTACTCGGGGAGCGCGCCGCCGCGCGCCTGTGCAATCTCCTGCAGGCGGGTCTTGGCGTCGGCCTCGAGCAGCTGGGATCGCCCCTCGTCGACCTCGAGCATCGGCGCGAGCATGAGGTGGATGACCTTGGCCGCCGCCGGCAGCCCCGCATCCAGGTAGACGGCGCCGAAGACCGCCTCGAGCGAGTCGGCGAGCAGGGATGGCTTGCCGCGGCCGCCGGAGCGCTCCTCTCCCACCCCCAGCCGCAGCACCTCGCCTAGCGCGATCGCGGCGGCATGGCGGGCCAGGGTGCCTTGGCTCACAACCTGCGCCTTGAGCCGCGACAGCTCCCCTTCCGGCAGCGTCGGATGCTTGCGATACAGCAACTCCGCGGTCACCATCCCGAGCACCGCATCCCCGAGGTACTCGAGCCGCTCGTAGTGCTCGTTGCGTCCGCGCTCGTTGGCGTGGGAGCGATGCGTGAGCGCCAGCTCGAGCAGGTCGCGATGCCGGAAGCGATGGCCGAGCCGTTTTTCGAAGGGCGTGGTCGCCCGAATTCCAAGCATGGTTCTATGCTACCAGAGAATAATGTCGGGGCCGCCTCCCAACCGCATTGACGATTTCAATAGCTGACTGTGCCAACTCGCCGGCATTCGCTCCTCAGATAGGATAGCCGCTCCAGTCCGGAAGGACAGCGCATGGACACCATTCCCATCGTGCGGCCAGGGCGCGCGCCGTCGCACCTCGCGGTGCGCTACTCCGCCGCCGAGGGGGCGCGCGGGGCTTCCCCCACTGCGAACACTGCCGCCGGGTCGTGCTTCCTCTACCTTCATGGCTTCGGCTCGGAGCAGAGCGGCGAGAAAGCCGACTTCTTCCGCCGCCAGGCGCTCGCCGGCGGTTTCGCTTTCTGTTCGTTCGACTTCGAAGGCCACGGCCGGTCGGGAGGAGACATGCGCGGGCTGACTCTCTCGCGCAACCTCGAGAACCTCTCTGCCGTCGTCTCATGGCTCGAGACGAGGGGGCATCCGCGCGTCTGCCTCATCGGTTCCTCGATGGGCGGCGGCACCGGCATGTGGTTCTCGGCGCAAGAGCCCGAGCGGGTGACCGCCGGCCTGCACATCGCGCCGGCGCTCGACCTGGCAGGCTCGTTGCTCTCCTGGGCCGGCCCGGAGCGGACGCGCGGCTGGCAGGAAGCAGGAGCCATTCATTTCGAGAACGACCTCGTCTCGTGCGAGCTGGGGTGGGAGCTGATCGAGGACCTGCGCGCCTACCCCACCGAGCAGCTGCTGCCCAGGTATCGCACGCCCGCGCTGCTGTTGCAAGGCCGCTTCGACACCTCGGTGCCCTGGCGCGCCGCCGTCGAGTTCGCCACCCGCTGCCCCTTCCGCGGCATCGAGCTGCACCTCTTCGCCGACGGCGACCACCGGCTCACCGACCGCAAGGAGCGTCTCTGGAACCTCATGCTCGAGTTCCTGCGCGGGAGGCGGCTGCTGGCGGCTGGCGGTTAACGGACGCGCCGGTCGAGAATCCTTCCCGCCTGCTCGAGGGTGACGTGGCCGGCCGCCTCGAGCAACCATGCCAATGCCGCCGGCGAACGCACCAGCACCGCCGCGAGGTGCAGCGCGAAGGCGAGAGCTTCGTCGAAGTCGCGCAGGTGCCCGGCGACGGCCGCGGATGATCCCATCCCGGCCGACCCGGCCAAGCCCGTCTCCGGCGTCGGGGCGGTCTTCGGACTGGTCTTGAGCATTCGCGCGGCGGGTGCGGACGGCGCGGCCGGCGCCGGAGGGTTCGGGGATGCGGCGAAGGACGCGAGGAGCGGGAACCCTTCGGCATCCGGCTCGGTGTCGAGGCGGAACAGCAGCTCGCGGCCGGTGGCGGGAAGGACCGCGGCCGCGAGCAGCGCCACCTCGCGCCGGCTGAAGACCGCGTAGGGAACGTCGCCGGCTTCCAGGCTCTCCCACTCTCGCAGCAGGGCAAAGCCCGTGGCACCCCGGTAGGGCACCGGCCGCACGGCCCACGGTCCGGCGACGTCGGCCTCATGCGCGCCGTCCGGCTCGCCGCTCTCGTCCAGGCGCCGAAGGAACTCGATGGTGAAGGCGTTCCGCTGGCAGTGATCGCTCTCGCTTGGCATGACGTGCTTCCTCCCCTCCCGTGCACCGAGGCGCCGGAGAAGGTTCGCGGCACGGCGAAGCAAAGGCGCTTCGGGCCTGCAACCGCGGGCTGCGGCTCGGTGCGGGTGACTGCGGCGTGAGCCGCCCGGCGGTATTGGAGAGTGGTCTTGGCGCCGGGTGACTTACGCCGCATTTACGCCATGAGCATACGCGGTCCGACCCTGGCAAGTCAACGACTCGGGCCGCTTCGGCCGATTCGGTGTTGTCCGCCACGGTCGCGTGTCTGCTACGCCGGCGGAGTCGTTGGCGGAGGCGGCGACGGCGAGCGCCGCTGCCGGCGCAGGGCGCGCCAGTACACCCCGGCATTGAGCGCCAGGACGCCGGCGGCGAGGGCGGCCTGGATACCGCGGTCGAGTCCCTCGGGGTACAGCACCGGCAACAGGTAGTGGCCCACGAAATCGCCGCTGTAAGCAGCCTCGCCGCCTATCCGGCGCAGCTCGTTCTCGAGCGGCGTGAGCGGACAGATGCCGCCGGAGAGCTCGATCCAGACCCCCCACGCGAGCGCCGGCAGGTGCGCCCAGGCAATCCGCCGCCAGCGCCAGACCAGCACCCCGCCGATGGCCACGAAGAGCACGAAGCCGAGGTGCAGCACGACGACCGCGCCGGCAAGGACTCGATACGCCAAGGCTCGCGCGAGCTCCTAGGACTGCAGCTCTTCGCGACGCACGGTCAGGGCCTCGATCCGCGCGAGATCGACGCTGACGCCGATCCCGGGGCGGTCGCGCGGCACCTCGACCCAGCCGTCGCGGTCCATCGTCCATTCCGGCTCGACGACGTCGCGGTTCCAGTACCGCTCGCTGGGCGAGAGATCGCCCGGCAAGGTGAAGTTCGGCAGCGAGGCGAGTGCCACGTTGTGTCCGCGCCCGATGCCGCTCTCGAGCATGCCACCGCACCAGACCGGGACGCCGTGCAGCGCGCAGAGGTCGTGGATGGCGAGCGACTGGCGAAAGCCGCCGACCCTTCCGGGCTTGATGTTGACGATGCGGCCGGCGCCGAGCGCGATCATGTCGGCGGCGCGCTCGGGGCTGGTGATGGATTCGTCGAGGCAGAGAGGGGTGGCCAGGAGGCGCTGGAGCTCCGCATGGCGCAGCAGGTCGTCCCAGGCCAGCGGCTGCTCGATCATCAGCAGGCCGAGCTCGTCGAGCTGCCGCAGATGCGCCGCGTCCTCGAGTCGATAGGCGTTGTTGGCGTCGGCCATCAAATGCGCCTCCGGTCCCAGCGCCTGGCGCACGGCGCGCACGAACTCGACGTCCGAGCCGGGCTCGATCTTGATCTTGATCTTGCGGTAGCCGCGCTCGCGGGCCGCGCTGGCCTTGGCGACCAGCGCCGCCGGGCTCTCCTGGATGCCGAGTGAGACCCCTACCGGAATGCGCCGGCTCACCCCGCCGAGGAGCTCGGCAAGCGGCATCCCGGCGGCCCGCGCGGCCAGCTCCCAGGCGGCCATCTCGAGCGCGGCCTTGGCCATGTTGTGGCCGCGGACGTTGCGGTCGAGCGCCGGCCACACCTCCTCGGGGCTGCCAAAGCGCTTCCCCAGCAGGCGTGGCGCCAGCCACTCCCGGATCGCCAGCCAGGCGGTGTCGGCGTTCTCGGGGCTGTAGTTGGGGTGCTCGCCGGCGACGCACTCGCCCCAGGCCTCGACCCCTTCCCCGGCCAGCCGCACGAGCACGATGCGGCGGTGCGACTGCACGCCGGAGGAGATGCGGAACGGCTCCTTGAGCGCCAGGTGGATCTCGCGCACGGTGATCGACTCGATCCGCGGCAGCGGCGTCGGCGACGGGGGCGACGGCCGCGCCGCCGCGGCCGGCGGGAGGTGAGGGTCGCCGGCAGCGGCGTGCGTCATCGCCGGGCAGCCTCGAGGCCATACCAGCAACGGCCGGCCGCGTCGCGCCAGAACGCCGTCACCCGGTAACCGCGCGCCAGATACCCCTGGAAGGCCCGGCGCGTGCCGAGGCGCCAGGCGAGAGCCCTCTCCGGCTCTTGCTCCTTGAGCTCCTGGATGCGCGCCGGGATCTCGATGCGCACCCGCTGCGCCGACGGCAACGGCGGCCCGCCGGACTCGCCGGCCTTGCGTACCTCGCCGGCCGGCACCGGTTCGATCGCCGGGGCATCCAGAAAGCGCTCCGGCGGCATCGCTGTGTGACCGCCGGCTCCGGCGCCGGCGCCCGCGGCGCCGCGGTCGAGCCGGAGCCTCTCGACGGCGCCGCGCACGCGCTCGCCGGCAATCCTCCAGGCGACGATGAAGCGGTCGGTCCCGATGCCGCGCGCCAGCTCGCTCCCCATCTCTCCCTTGTACATGTCCTCGACGTACTCGACGACCTCGGCCCCCAGGCGGTTGAGGTTGAGGTGGGCGTTGCGGGCTTCGAGCGGGTCGTAGGTCCACTCCACCACCTCGACGCCGAGCGGCAGCAGCAGCTCGCGCTGATAGAGCTTGAGGCGGGTACCGAGGCCGAGGTCGCGAGCCTCCGGCGCCACCGCCAGCATGTGCGACCAGTGGAGTAGCTCCGGGCGGACGAGACCTCCCGGCGCCGGCGCCGCAGCCGCGGCCGCCGACCGCGGGCTGCCCGGCGGCCGCACCCCCGTCAGGCCGTACACGTAGCCGAGCAGTCTGCCGCCGGCATCGAAGGCACCGGCGGCGATGCCGCCGACGCGCTGGCTGATCTTGAGCACGCTCGGCGGCACGCCCTCCTGGAAGTCCCGTCCCCAGGTCACGAGCTGCAACTCGTAGCAGGCCTGGTACTCGTCGTGGCTGGCGAGCGCCCGCAGCGTCACGCCGTCGCCGTCGACGGCAGCGGCAGCGGTGGCGGCCGCCGGCGCACCGGAGCCAGCGAGCTGCGGGGGGTCGTCCATGGGGCGGTCGTCCATCGCCGGTGATCTTGCCACAGGCCGAGCGCCGGCGGCGCCGGCGTTGCCGGTGGGAGGCAAAGTTGACCGTGCCGGCGGGAGTGGGTCATCGTTGGGTGACAGGACATCGAGCTCGCCGGCGCTGCGACGCGCGGACCCCCGATTCGTGACCAGCCCTTCTCCAGCTCCAGCCGCCGCTAACCGCGCTGCCGCCGCCCGGGAGGTGATGGCCGCCCTCAGCAGCGGCCCATCGTCGTCGCCGCCATCCACTGCCATCGAGTTCCGGCGCTATCGCAAGATGCGCCGCTTCGTCACGCGCACCTTCCTGCAAGCGCTCTGGTGGGACCTGCTGCTGGCGCTGCCCGGGCTGTCACGCTTCCGCCGCCCCGCCGCCGAGCGCTACCGGCGGATCGCCCGCCGCTATCGCGCCCTGGCGGTCGAGATGGGGGGCGTGCTGATCAAGCTCGGCCAGTTCCTGAGCACCCGCGTCGACCTGCTCCCGGCCGCCGTCATCGGCGAGCTCGCGGGCCTCCAGGACGAGGTGCCGCCGCATCCGTTCGGACCCATCGTGCGGCAGATCGAGGAGGATTTCGGCCAGCCGCTCGCGGCGGTCTTCCCGTGGTTCGAGGAGGCGCCGGTGGGAGCGGCCTCGCTGGCGCAGGTGCATCGGGCGCGGCTGCCGGGCGGCGAGCCGGTGGTGGTCAAGGTGCTGCGCCCAGGCATCGAGGTGCTGGTCGAGACCGACCTCGCCGCGACCTCGCTCGCCATCCGCCTGCTCAAGCTCTGGCGACGCCTGCGGCGGCGCGTCGACCTCGACCGGCTGGACCTGGAGTTCCGCACCGTCACCCGGCGCGAGCTCGACCTCCAGGCCGAGGGCGAGAACGCGGAACGCTTCGCTCGCGATTTTGGCTCCGACCGCCGCGTCTACGTGCCGCGGGTGTTCTGGGAGCAGAGCGCGCCGCGCACCCTGACCCTCGAGGACGTCGGTTACCTGAAGATCGCGGGGCTCGCCGCGCTCGAGGAGGCCGGCATCGACCGCTCGCAGGTGGCGCGCGACCTCTACCAGATCTACATGCGGCAGATCTTCGTGCACCACTTCGTCCACGCCGACCCGCATCCCGGCAACTTGTTCATCCGGCCGCTGCCGCTCGCCGGCGAGACGGCGTTCGCCCCCGGCGACCCGGTGCCGGCGCCGGCGGATGGCGCGGCGCGCCCCTTCCAGATTGTCTTCGTCGACTTCGGCATGGTGGCGGAAGTGCCGGAGCGGCTGCGCGCCGCGCTGCGCGAGTACCTCATCGGCCTCGGCACGCGCGACGCCGCGCGCGTCGTGCACTCCTACGTGCAGGCCGGCGTGCTGCTGCCCGGCGCCGACCTGCGGCGGCTCGAGGAGATGCACGCGGCGCTGTTCGATCGCTTCTGGGGGGTGCGCATCGGCGACCTGCGAGACGTGGCGCTGGCCGAGGCGCGCGGACTGCTCGTCGAGTACCGCGACCTGCTCTACGAAGCGCCTTTCCAGGTGCAGGTGGAGCTGCTCTTCGTCGGCCGCGCCGTCGGCTTGCTCTCGGGACTCAGCACGCAGCTCGATCCGGCTTTCGACCCCTGGGCCGAGACGCTCCCCTTCGCCGAGCAACTGGCTGCCGAGCAGCTGCGGCGCGGCTGGCGCGAGCTGGCGGACGGCTTCCGCCTGCAGGCGCTGGCCCTCGCCGGCCTGCCGCGCCGGGTCGACTCCCTGCTCACTCGCGCCGAGCAGGGCGGCCTCGAGGTGCAGACCGCACTGTCGCCCGAGGCGCGGCGAACGGTGGAACGGCTGGACCGCGCGGTCCGCCGGCTCGGCTGGATGGTGGCGGCAGCGGCGCTGCTGGTGGCCGGCGCCATCCTGAGAGCCGCGGCGCCGGCGGACTGGCTGCCCCTCGTGCTGATGGCCCTGGCGGCTGCGGTCTTTCTCGCCGGATTGGTGCTCGGGCGATAGACCGGACGGGTGGCCCGACCCCGGGGCGGGTGATCCCGGAGCGAGGTTGTGGCATGCTTTGCCGGCGCCACATGGGGCCGACCCGCCCTCGGGTGAAGATGCCTTCTATTCAGGGAGGAGACATGATCTGCACATCGCTGCTGCCGCGCCGGGCCTCGTCGACCGTGGCGCCCGCGTTCCGGCGCTTCCTCCGAGCGGCGCCGGCCGCCTTGTGCTTGAGCGGCCTGCTGGTCGCAGGTTGCGGGCAGGACAACCAGCGCGTCCCTGAGGATTTCCCTTCCGGCGCTCGGCCGGCTCCCCTCTCCGCGACCGATCTTGCGGCCCTCAGGACGGGCCAGTCAGAGCTGCCGCCACCGCCACCCGCCGAGCCCAGCGTCGAGCCGACGCCGGCGCAGAAGACGAACGCGGCCGTCGAAGCCGCGGCCCGGCATTGACCGCCTCTGTAGACCGCATCCACTGGGCCGGCACCGAGACCGCAGCCGAGTTCTTCGGCCACATGGACGGTGCCATCAGCGCCGGTGAACGGGCCGCCGACCAAGCTCTCGCTTAACCGGACGCATGGGGGGCGCCTCCGGGCAGCCCTCCCGGCCGGCCACTGGCGTCGGGTCTCCTCTCGTCCTCCTGTGGGCTCGCTGGAAGTGGTCGGCGAGCGCGGACTACGGTGCCTCGCCCAAACGTCGGCGAGAGGAGATCCGCCTCCAACGGCCTCCCCCCGTTCTTTCCGGCGACCACTCGTCGCATCCCCTCGCTTGTCTCACTTCTTCCGCATTTCGAGGGTGAATTTACGTCTTGAATAGATGTAGGGCATCTCTCGGAAGGAGGATTGACTTGCTCGAGATCCAGCGATCTGTCTTGGTTGCCGAGCCGGCCTGCACGGTTCGGGTCCGGCGCGAGGAGCCGGCGCTCGCCAGCTTTCACCCTTTGATCCTGGCCGTCTGCCGCCGGACGCGCCGCTTCCCCGGGGGCGATCCGGTCGAGCTGGGGCTCGGCATCCGCGCCGCCGCGCTCGGCGCCGCCGAAGCGGTGCTGGCCGGGTGCGAGCTGCGCGGCCTGCCGATCGGCTTCGCGACAGCGCTGGTGGAGGCGGTGCGCCGGTTGCGGGAGCTGGCTTATTGCATCGAGATCGCGCGGCGCCTCGGCTATCTCAGCGACCGCTGCAGCGCCGAGCTGCTGGCGCTCCATGGCCGCACCTTCCGGGCGGTGTCCACGCTCGCGGGCGAAGCCCAGCCGAGGCAGCCCGACGACGACCGGCAGGGGCGCCTGGTCCTGGTCGGCGCAAGGGACCCGACCTCATAGCTACTCGTGCCGCAGCGCCGTGACCGGATCGAGCCGCAGCGCGCGGCGCGCCGGCAGGTAGGCCGCGAGGGCGGCGGCGGCCACCAGTGCGGCGGGCATCGCGAGGAAGGTGATTGGATCGTACTGGCCGACGCCGTAGAGCAGGCTGGCCAGCAGCCTGGTCAGCGGCAGAGCGGCGGCGAGGCCGAGCGCGGCGCCGAGCAGCGACAGCTTCAGGCCGTCGCCGACGATCAACCGCAGGATGTGCGCCGGCCGGGCGCCGATCGCGGTGCGGATGCCGATCTCGTGAGTGCGCTGCCTGGCCTCGTAGGCCACCACGCCATAGACACCGATGGCCGCGAGGAGCAGGGCAACGCCGGCGAAGAGCGAGAGCAGGAGCATGCCGAAGCGCGGCTGCGCGAACGATCGCGCCAGGCGCTCGTCCATGATGGCAGCGTCGGTGATCGGCTGGTCCGGGTCGAGGGCCCGGACCTGCGCCCGGACCGCCGGCAGCAGGCCGGAGGGCTCGCCGGCGGTGCGCACGACCAGGGTCATGGCGTTGACCCAGCCTTCGGCGACGTTCTGCGTCAGCGGCGCGTAGACCTCCGGCTGCGTGGGGAGGTTCATCTTCGTGTTCTTGACGTCGGCGATGACTCCGACGATCGTCCGGCGGGGCGCCGCGAGCGCGTCCGGCTCGGGCGGCGGCAGGAGGTTCTGGGGAGCATCCATCACCAGCCGCTTACCGATCGGGTCCTCGCCGGCGAACCAGCGGCGAGCGAAGGTCTCGTTGACGATCGCCACGGGCGGGGAGCTCGGCGTGTCCTGGGCCGTGAACAGGCGCCCGGCGCGCAGCCGGCAGCCTAGGGCGCGGAAGTACCCCGGGCTCGCCAGCTTGAAGAGCACGGTCGGCACCTCGGCCAGACTGCCCGGCAGCGGATGGCCGTCCGCGGGGTCGACATAGAAGTACTTTCCCCAGCCGGCGCCCACGCCCAGCGGCAGCTGGTTGCCGACGCCCACCGCCTGCACGCCCGGCAGTGCGGCCACCCGTTCGACGAGCTGGTCGAAGAAGGCCATCGCCCGGTCCGGACTGGGGCGGCGCAGGCTCGGCAGCGGATACTTGGACTCCGGCAGCGGGACTCTCACCGTGAGGACCCGCGCCGCCGAGAAGCCGGGATCGAGCTGGCGAAGGACCGCGAAACTCTTGACCAGCAGGCCCGCGCCGAGCAGCAGCACGAGCGTCAGCGCGGTCTCCCCGACCACCAGCGCACCGCGCAGCCGGCGCCGCCGCGCGCAGGAGGACATGGCTCGTCCGCCCTCCCGCAGCGCCTCGTGCGGCTCCTGCCGGAGAACGTGGAAGGCGGGAGCCAGGCCGAAAACCACCGCGGTGAGCAGTGACACCGCCAGGCTGAAGGCCAGCACTCCGCCGTCGATGGCGATGGCGTTGAAACGCGGGAAATTCGCCGGCAGGAGGAAAGTGACGAGCAGCCGCTGGCCGCACCACGCCAGCGCGATGCCGGCAACGCCGCCCAGCAGGCCGAGCGGCAGGTTCTCGAGCAGGAGCTGGCGGAACAGCCGCCCCTGGCCGGCCCCCAGGCTCGCGCGCACGGCGAGCTCCCGGGCGCGCGCCGCGGCCCGCCCCAGCAGCAGGTTGGCGACGTTGGCGCAGGCAATCAACAGTACGCATCCGACGGCGCCGAACAGCACCAGCAGCACGGTCCGCACCTTGCCCACGGCTTGCTCGCGAAGCGGCACCAGCAGCGCCTCGTAGCCGGCATTGGCGCGATCCTGCAACTCGATCCGCCGGGCGATGAGACCGAGCTCGGCCTGCGCCTGCTCGAGGCGGATGCCCGGCTCGAGTCGCGCCACGACGCTCAGGAAGCGGTTGTTGCGGGTGTTGAAGTTGTCGGCGGGCGCGAACGCCAGCGGCACCCAGAGATCGACCGGCGGAGTGTTGTCGAAGAAGGGCATGCCCTCCGGCATCACGCCGACGACGGTATAGCTCTGGCCGTCGAGGTCGATGCTCTTGCCGACGATTTCCGAGCTGCCGCTGAACCGGCGGCGCCATAGCGCATCGCCGAGGATCACCTCGCGATGGCGCCCGAACTGCTCCTCTTCCTCCAGGAACAGCCTGCCGCGAGCCGGGCGCACGCCGAGCGTCGGCCAGAGGCTGGCGCTGACGCGCGCGGCCTGGATGCGCTCCGGCTCCCGCCCGCCGCCGGAGAGATTGAGGTCGAGCAAGGCGAAGGCGCCCATGCCGGCAAACGTACGCCCCGACCCCGCCTCGGGGCCATCCGGAGACAGGGCCTGGCGCCGCCACTCGCGGAAATCTGGCGGGGCGGTCGGCGAGAGCCGAGATCCCTTGCCGGGCTGGAGGGTCCAGGCCATGACCAGCCGCTCGGCGTCGGGGTACGGCAGCGGCCGTAACAGGACAGCGCTGACCACGCTGAAGATCGCGGTGTTGGAACTGATGCCGATCGCCAGGGTCAGCACCGCGACCGCGGCGAAGCCGGGGTTCTTGCGCAGGATGCGGACGCCGTGGCCCACGTCGCGGCCGAAGGTCTCGAGCCGGGATCCCGACCGCACCGCGCGCACCTGCTCCTTCCATTGCTCGACGCCGCCCAGCTCGAGGCGGGCGGACCTCCGCGCGGCGTCTGGCGCCATGCCTTGGCGCATCTTCTCCTCGGCCAGCAGCTCGCAGACCGAGCTCGCCTCGTCGGCAAGCTCCCGCTCGGCGCTCGCGCGCTCGAGGAGGTTGCGCTTGAAGCTGCGGAGCCGTGCCAGCCAGGGCATGGAAGCCCTCCTATAGACAGGCGATAAGACTAGAACCTGACCTATCGAATGTCAATAGGTCAGCAGCCAAGGCGGCTGTGCGGCCGGTTCAGGCGTGCGCGGCGAGGACGCGGCGTGCCGGCTCGTTGTCGCAGTAGACCTGCCAGTGGGCAATGCGGCCGTCGCGGACCACTGCTCGCCAGGCGGCCGGCGCCGACCAGGCATCCTCTGCGCGCGGCGATCCGCCGGCGCCATAGGTGCCTGCCGCCACGCCGCACGCCAGGACCACGCCATCCCGGAAGGCCATCTGCTCGACGACCACGCGATAATCGGGGAACCAGCGGAAATACGCCTCCCATGCGCCGCGCATCGACTCGCGGCCGTGCATGGCTCTACCGAGAGAGTCGACGAAGAGATGGTCGTCCGTCATCCACTCGACCAGCGCGCCGACATCGTGACAATTGATCCGGGCGACGAGCTCCGCGACAGCGGCCAGGTCCGCCTCGCCATCCTCGACCCTGCTGGCTTCCGTACCATGCCGATCGTGCCCTGCCTTCTCGATGCTCTCGCTCATCGCGGCGCTCTCTCCTTTCGGCGCCCTCGGCGGCGCGCTAGGCTTCGACGCCGTCGGCATTCAGGGAGTAGCCGACGCCGGCGACGGTCACCAGGTAACGCGGCTGGCGGGCGTCGAGCTCGATCTTCTGCCGCAGGCGGTGCACCAGCTGCTTGACCAGCTGGCGGTCGCCGCCGCCGCGAGATCCCCAGACATGGGCGAGCAGACGCTCGGCCGGCAGCGGATGGCCGGCGTTGGCGAGGAGCAGCTGCAACAGGCGCACCTCGAGGCGGGTCAGCCGGACCCATGGCCCGCCGCGCACGGCGACCGACTGGTGCTCGAGGTCGAGGGCGAAGTCGCCGGCGGCCAGCGGCGCCGGCTTCTCCTCGCCGGCGCGGCGCAGCAGCGCCCGCACCCGGGCGAGCAGGCCGCGCGGGCTGAACGGTTTGGTCAGGTAGTCGTCGGCGCCCAGGTCGAGCCCGGCCACCTCGTCCTCTTCGCTGCCCTGCACCGTCAACATCATGATCGGCGTCGAGGAGCGCTCGCGGATGCGGCGGCAGACCTCCCGGCCGCCGAGCCTCGGCAGCTGCAGATCGAGGATCACCAGGTCCGGCGCCTCGCGCTCGAAAGCCTCCAGCGCGGCAAGCCCGTCGCCGGCTTCGACGGTCAGGTAGCCGGCCTGACGCAGCGCATAGGCGATCAGCCCCGAGAGATCGAGGTCGTCGTCGACGATCAGGATCTTCATGCCTCGCCTGCCTTCGCCGGGTCCCCGGCGGCGCATCCGGCCTCGGCCTCGGCCGAACGCGGGAGGGTGACGCGCATCCGCGTCCCCGGGGCGCGGCGCTCCGCCGCGACGGTGCCGCCGTGGCGCTCGACGATGGACTGCACGATCCACAGTCCGAGCCCCATGCCGCTCTGCTCGGGCTCCGCCATCTCCCCCGGCGAGCGCACGAAACGGTGGAACAGCTCGCCGCCCGAGTCGGCCGCCGGCGGCAGCCCCGGCCCTCGATCGTCGACCCACAGCGCCACTTCGCGCTCGGTGATCTCCCCGCCAACCACCAGCGGCGAGCCGGCGGGCGCGAACTTCTGCGCGTTCGCCAGCAGATTGACGAACACCTGGATGAGCCGCGGCGCGTCGCCGAGCACCGGCGGCAGCGGGTACGGCAGATCCACCTCCACCCGCTGCCGGCGCTGGGCGCACAGCGGCGCGGTCAGCTCGACCGCCTCCTCGACGACCTCGTCGAGCGCCACCGGCCGCCGCCGCAGGCTGTCCTGGCCCGACTCGATGCGCACGCTCTCGAGCAGGTTGTCGATCAGCTGCGTCAGGCGCAGGCCGCCGCGCTCGAGTGACAGCACGAGCTCCTGCGCCACGGCGGTCTCGTCCCGGCCGCCGCGCTCGAGCAGTTTTTCGCGCAGCAGCTCGAGCGAGGCACGCTGCGCCGCCAGCGGCGTCTTGAACTCGTGGGAGATGTTGGCGAGCACCGTGTCGCGCTGGCGGCGGGCGAGCTCGACGTCGGTCTCGTCGCGCATCACCAGGAACTGCCGCTCCTCCACCGGCCCGGCGCTGGTGATCACCACGGACCGGCGCCTGCCGCCGGGGAGCTGCAGATGCTCGGTGGCGCGGGCGGTGCCGCGGAAGCGGGCATGGACGATCGGGCAGCCGTCCTCGCACGGCCGCTCGCCGCGCGCGTCGCGCGGGTTCAGCACGTCGCCGCAAAAACGGCCCAGCGCCTCGTCCTGGCGCAGACCCAGCAAGGCGGCCGCCTGAGGATTGAGGTACCGGATGCGCCGGTCGCGGTCGACGCTGAAGACCCCCTCCGCGATGCCGGTGAGCACCGCCTCGCCTTCGGCCTGGCGCCGCCGCAGCTCGGCGGTGAGCCGCAGCAGCTGCCGCCGCGTGTCCTCGAGAGTGGCGGCGAGCGTCCCCAGCTCACGGCCGGGCGCCCTGGCGATCGGGGTGGTGAGGTCGCCGCGCCCCAGCCGCGCCGCCGACCCGGTGAGCTCCCGCACGGGGCGTCCCAGCCACCTCCCGGCCGCCGCCGACGCCACGGTGGCGAGCGCTGCCACGATCAGCGCCAGCGCCAGCAGCCGCGCGACCAGCGTGCCCAGCGGGCCGTCCACCGCCGCCGTCGGCAGCTCAGCCTCGACCACTCCGACGACCTCGCCCGCCGGCCCGAAGAGCGGCCGGTCGGCGACGTAGCCGTCGATGGCATCCAGGCGCGCCGCCGCCGGCACACCCTCCATACCGGGCGCCCCTGGACCGGCGTGCGGGACGAGGTCGGCGCCGGGTGCTTGACCGAGCCCCGAGCCGGCCGCCATGGCCTGCTCGCGCAGCCGCGCCGCGGGCGCCGACGCCTTTGCCGCCTCGCGGCTGTCCAGCACGGCCACCGGCAACCCGACCTGCCGGCCGAGGCGCCGCATGTAGTCCTCGTCCAGGACGCGAGCGGTCACCGCTTCGACTCCCGGCGCCCCGGCGAGCGGTGCCGCGCCGCCCAGGACCAGCCTGCCCTGATCGTCGGCAAACAGCGAGCGGCCGCCATCCCGCCGCCGCAGGGTCTCCCAGGCCAGCGGCGGTCCGGCGCTCGCCAGCAGGTGTCCGGCCGTGCCGGGTCCGCCTGCCTCCCCGGCGAACAGGGCACAGCCGGTGAGGTCGCTGGTGCGCCGGAAGCGCTCGAGCCAGTCCGCCAGACCGGCACGGTCGCCCGCGAACAGGATCCGTCCCACCGCCGGACGGTCCGCAAGCAGCCGCGCCGAGACCAGCACCCGGTCGCCGCCGCGCTCGATCGCCGCCGCCGCGCTCTGCGCCGCGAGATCGGCGCGCGCCAGCGCCTGGCGGTCGGCGAGCTGCCGCAGCACCCGCACCGCGCCGGCCGCCATCCCCACCACCGCCACCAGCACCAACCCGGCGTTGAGCGCCATCAGCAACGAAGAGAGGCTCAGGCGGCGCATGGAAAGAGCAGTGTACCGTCAACCGTCCCGCAAGCAGATCGCCGGCGATCCGCGACTGGCGGCGATGTCAGGACCTCTGCCTTTCGATCCGGCTCTTGACGACCAGCGTCGCCAGTGCCAGCAGCGCGAGCAGCGAGGAGACCGCAAAGGCGGCAGCGAACTGGTAGTCGTTGTAAAGGATCTCGACCTGCAGCGGCATGGTGGTGGTAACGCCGCGGATGTGTCCCGACACGACGGAGACGGCGCCGAACTCGCCCATCGCGCGAGCATTGCAGAGCACCACGCCATAGAGCAGCCCCCAGCGCACCTTCGGCAGGCTGATGTGCCAGAAGGTCCGCCAGCCGGAGGCCCCGAGGGTGATCGCCGCCTGCTCCTCCTCGTCTCCTTGCGCTTGCATCAGCGGGATCAGCTCGCGCGCCACCAGCGGCGAGGTGACGAACATCGTCGCCAGCACCAGGCCCGGCAACGCGAAGATGATCTTGATGTCGTGCGCGGCGAGGAACGGTCCGAGCACGCCGCGGGCGCCGCAGAGCAGCACGAAAATGACGCCGGAGATCACCGGCGAGACGCTGAACGGCAGATCGATCAGAGTGATCAGCAGGTTCTTGCCGGCAAAACGGAAATGGGTGACCGCCCACGCCGCCGCCAGGCCGAAGAGCACGTTGACCGGCACCGCGATGCCGGCGGTCAGCAGCGTCAGCCGGATCGCCGCCAGGGTGTCGGGATCGCGCACCGCCGCCGCGAAAGCCGTCACGCCTTTCGCGAACGCCTTGACGAACACCGCCAGCAGCGGCACGAACAGCACCAGCACCAGGAAGGCCAGGGCGACGCCGATCAGCAGCCAGCGCACTGCCCGCGACTCGCCCAGATGGCGCGAGCGCGCGCCCGGCGCCGGCGTCCCGGCGGAGCCGGCAGCTCCGGCGCGGCCGCCGATTCCCGGCGCACCGGCGGGGCCGCCACCAGGCGGACCGGCGAGGACCGTCGCGACCACCGCGCCGCCGCCCCTCATGCCGACAGCGCCCCCGCGGCGCCGCGCCGCCACGACAGCACGTTGATCAGCAGCAGCAGCGAGAACGAGGCGGTCAGGAAGACCAGTGCGATGGCGGTGGCTCCCGGGTAGTCGTATTCCTCGAGCTTGATCATGATCAGCAGCGGCGTGATCTCGGAGCGCATCGGCATGTTGCCGGCGATGAAGATGACCGAGCCGTACTCGCCCAGCGCACGCGCCAGCGCCAGCACGAAGCCGGTCAGCGCCGCCGGCAGCAGCTCCGGCAGCAGGACCCGCAAGAACGTCTGGCCACGGCCGGCGCCGAGCGTCGCCGCCGCCTCCTCGATCTCGGGCGACAGGTCGTGCAGCACCGGCTGCACGGTGCGCACCACGAACGGCAAGCCGACGAAGGTGAGCGCCACCATGACGCCGAGTGGCGTGAAGGCCACGTGAATGCCGGCCGGCTCCAGCCAGCGGCCCAACCAGCCGTCCTTGGCATAGACCGAGGCGAGGGAGATGCCTGCCACCGCGGTGGGCAGCGCGAATGGCAGGTCGACCATCACGTCGACGAGCCGCTTGCCGGGGAAGGCGTAGCGCTCGAGCACCCAGGCCAGCAGCAGTCCGAACAGGAAGTTGACCGCCGCCGCCGCCAGCGCCGCGCCGAAGCTCAGCCGGTAGGCGGCGAGCTCGCGCGGCCCGGTCGCCGTGCTCCAGAACTGCGCCCAGGTCAGATGGGCGCTCTTCCACACCAGGGTGGAGATCGGGATCAGCACGATCACGCTGAGATAGGTCAGCGTGAAGCCCATCGCCAGGCCGAAGCCCGGGAGCACGCCGCGCCGCGAGCGCCCCGCCGCCATCCCTCAGACCACCCAGCCCGCCGCGGCCATCCGGGGCGCCGCTTCAGGGAGACCGCCGATCATCGCGCCACCTGGTAGATCTGATCGAAGACGCCGCCGTCGGCGAAGTGCGTCTTCTGCGCCTTCGTCCAGCCGCCGAAGACCTGGTCGACGGTGAACAGCTGCAGGTGGGGAAATTGCGCCGCGTGCCTGGCCGCCAAGACCGGGTTGCGCGGCCGGTAGTAGTTGCGGGCGGCGATCTCCTGGCCTTCGGGCGAGTACAGGTACTCGAGGTAGGCCTTGGCCGCCGCCATGGTGCCGTGCTTGGCCGCCACCTTGTCGACCACCGCGACCGGTGGCTCCGCCAGCACGCTGGCGCCCGGCGTGACGATCTCGAGCTTGCCCTTGCCGAGCTGGTTGACCGCCAGCATCGCCTCGCTCTCCCAGGCGATCAGCACGTCGCCGATGCCGCGCTCGACAAAGGAGACGGTGGCGCCGCGCGCGCCGGTGTCGAGCACCGGCACCTGGCGGTAGAGGCGGGTGACGAAATCGCGTGCCCTCGTCTCCTGGCCGTAGTTCTTGAGCGCGAAGCCCCAGGCGGCGAGGTAGTTCCAGCGCGCGCCGCCGGAGGTCTTGGGGTTGGGGGTAACGATCTGCACCCCCGGCTTGACCAGGTCCGGCCAGTCGTGGATCCGCTTCGGGTTGCCCTTGCGCACCAGGAAGACGACGGTCGAGGTGTAGGGCGAGCAATTGGCGGGCAGGCGCCTCTGCCAGTTGGCGGGCAGCAGGCCGGCGGCGGCGATGTGGTCGACGTCATAGGCCAGGGCGAGAGTCACCACGTCGGCTTCGAGGCCGTCGACGACCGCACGCGCCTGTTTGCCGGAACCACCGTGCGACTGCTGGACGGTCACCACCTGGCCGGTCTTCGCCTTCCAGGCGCGGGCGAAGGCGGCGTTGAATTCCTGGTAGAGCTCGCGCGTCGGATCGTAGGAAACGTTGAGCAGCTTGATCTCCTTCGGCGCGTCTGCCGCTCCGGCCGCGCCGGCCACGCCGGCAGCCATCGGGCCGGCAAGCAGCACGGTCCGGATTACCTTCGCGAGTCTGGCCAGAAGCGCCTGGTGGCGTGCGTTCATCTTTTTCTCCTCCATTTGTTCTCTCGTCTCCGGTCACTCCGGCGAGCGCACGATGAGCACCGGCACCTCGGACTCGCGCACCAGCCTCGCCAACAAGCCGCCGAGATCGATGTGCCCGCCGGCGCGGGGCAGCGGCGCGCCGACCACCAGCAGGTCGTGGCGCCCTTCGGCTCGCTCGAGCAGGATCTGTTCGCGCGGCGGCCCGAAACGGGTGCGGGTGACGGCCGCGACGCCCTGCCGTGCCAGCGTCCGCGCGCAGCTCGCCAGGAAGCGCTCGGCGGCGAGCGTCTGGCCGCCGCCCTCGGGGGGCAGCACCGTCAGGATCGTCACCTCGGCGCCCAGGTGGCGCGCCAGGCGGCCGGCGAAGGAGACGTCGGCCTTCCCCGGCTCGCCGATGGCGACGCAGATCAGCACTCGCTCGATGGCCTGGACGGGAGCGCCGAGAGTGAGCAGCAGGTTGTGAGCGCCGCCGCCCAGCAGCCGCTCCGCCAGCTCGACCCCGTCGCGCGCCGGCCGCCCCGCCACCACCAGGTCGGCCGGCTGGCGGGCTTCCTCGTCGGCGACCGCGTCCTCCGGCGGCTCGGCGATGGCGCGCACCTCGAGCGCTGCGAGGCCGCTGCCGAGAGTCTCCCGCACCTGCTGCAGCATGGCCTCGAGCTCTTCCGTCTCCCGCACGGCGGGCGCTGCCCGCGACGCCAGCGACGCCGGCGCCAGCAACGCCGGCGACCCCGGCGATAGTCGGCGTGCGCCGGCGGTCCTGCCTAAGGGGCCGGGCATCGCCGGGAACCGCACCGAGGGACGGCCGCTCCAGGCAGGGTGATGGCCAAGGACCGTGACCCGCGCGTGGGCCAGCCGCGCCAGCTGCCCGCCGAGCGCGACCGCCGCTTGGGAAGCCGGCGTGCCGTCGGCGAGCAGCAGCAGGCGCAGGCCGGGATGGACCAGGGCGTGGACGCGACGCACCCCCACCCAGGCTATATCGCCGGCCTGCAGCTTGTGGGCGCGCGCCTCGGTCTGGGGACGGGTCGCCTCGATCACGATCTCGTCGCTGCCGAAGGGGACCGGCGGCGCGATCGGCCGCACGCCCGGCAGCGGCGGCAGGCGCAAGCGCAGGCGCTCATAGGAGCCGACGAAGGCGCGCTGGTCAACCACCGCCCGGCCCAACGGCTGGCAGGAGAGCCGGGCCAACGCCTCGGCGGAGTCGCGCAGCGCCACGTCCTCGGGGCGGAAGAGCACCTGCACGCGGCGCGGCGCGCCGGCGGTCTCGCCACCGCTGGTGGCGAGCGGGAAGCGCACCGGCCCGAGGCGCACGCCGTCGGCCGCGCACTCGCCGACCATCAGGTTGGCGGTGCCGAGGAAGGTGGCCACGAACTCGGTCGCCGGCCGCAGGTAGAGCTCTTCGGGAGGTCCCTCCTCGAGCAGCCTGCCGAAGTTCATCACCGCCACCCGGTCGGCGAGCTCGAAGGCCTCCTCCTGATCGTGGGTGACGAACAGCGTGGTGATCCGCAGCTCGCGCTGGATGGCGCGGACGGTGCGCCGCAGCTCGAGGCGCACGCGGGCGTCGAGCGCGCCGAAAGGCTCGTCGAGCAGCAGCACCTCCGGTTGGTGCGCGAGGGCGCGGGCGAGCGCGACGCGCTGCTGCTGGCCGCCGGAAAGCTGGCGCGGCGTGCGTCCGCCGAGGCCGGTCAAACCGACCATTTCCAGCAGCTCGTCGCGGCGGTGGCGGCGTTCGGCGGCATTGACGCCGCGGATGCGCAGCGCGAACTCGACGTTCTCGGCCGCCGTCATGCCGCGGAACAGCGCATAGCTCTGGAACACGAATCCGACGCCGCGCCGGGCGGGCGGCAGGTCGGTGACGTCGCGCCCGTGGAGCAGCACCCGGCCGGCATCGACGTCGGCGAGGCCGGCGATCATCCGCAGCAAGGTGCTCTTGCCGCTGCCCGAGGGGCCCAGCAGGACGTAGAGCTCCCCGTCGCCAGCCTGGAGCGAGACGCCGTTGACCACCGGATGCCCGGCGTAGCGCTTGGTGAGGTGCTCGAGGACGATCGACATCGGTGGCGGTGGCGTGGGGGTGGCGGGAGGTGGCCGGCGGCGGGCGATGGCGGCAGCAGGCATCGACGATAGAGGCCGCCGGTGACATTTTCAGTCGAAGACCGGTTCCAAAACCGTGGCAGTCCTGGAACCGGGCGCGCCGAGCGGCACCGGGTGCACCAGACGCACTGGGCGCACCGGGCGGCACCGCGGCCAGCTCGCTCCGCCCCGAGGTCGCCAAAGTCCCGCTGTAAGATGCGCGGGTGCCTGCCCGTGCCCCTCGTCTCGCCGTCCGGCCGGGCTTCGCGCGGCTGTCGTGGCTACCCTGGCAGGCGGTTCTGGCGGCAGCGCTGATACTGGCCGGCTGCGTGTCCCTGCGCCCGTTTGCCGAGGTGCGCCGCGAGCAGCCGGCCGAGCGCTTCGTGGCGGTCGACGGGCGCCAGGTCTACGTCGAGCAGCAGGGCGCCGGCGAGGTGGTCGTGCTGCTCCATGGCTTCGGCGAATCCAGCTACTCCTGGCGCAAGGTGATGCCCGAGCTGGCGAAGTCGTTCCGGGTGGTGGCGCCCGACCTCAACGGCTTTGGCTGGACGGAGCGCCCGCGCGACCCGGTGAGCTATACCCGCGAAGGGCAGGAGCGCCTGGTGCTCGGAGTGCTCGGGGCGCTGGGCGTCACGCGCGCGCAGTTCGTGGGCCACTCCTATGGCGGCAGCCTGACGCTGTTCCTGGCGTCGCGCCACCCCGACCTGGTCCGCTCCATGGTGCTGATCGACAGCGCGGCGCCGACCTATAGCGATGACCGGCGCAGCCGCGTGGCGGCGATCCGCCCGCTCGACTCGCTCTTGGTGCGGCTCGCGCTCACCCCGCGGCGCGTGCGCGGCTCGCTGCTCGCGAGCGTGTACGATCCCGCCCTGGTGACCCCCGAGCTGGTCCGCGCCTACCTCGAGCGTTTGCGGGTCCACGGCGAGGACGACGCCTACTACGGCTTGACCGCCAGGCTTGGCCCTCCGGCCGCCGCCGGCGTCGAGCTCGAGCGGCTCAACCTCCCCGCGCTGGTCGTGTGGGGCGCCGACGATCGCCTGATCCAAGTCGAGGCCGGCCGGCGGGCGGCGCGCCGGCTCCCCGCGGGCGAGTTCCTGACCATCCCCCGCTGCGGGCACCTGCCGATGGAGGAGCGTCCGGCGGAGCTGCTCGGCCTCATCGGGCCCTTCCTGCGGCGGCATGGCGAGACGGCCGCGGCGGCCGGCGCCTCGCCGCTCCCACCGTTGCGCGGCGCGAGCCCGGCAGAGTCTCTGGTCCCGCGTGGCGGCGGCTGAGACGCTGGCGCTGGTCGCCACCTGTGCCTCCGGGCTCGAGGAGATGCTCGACGGCGAGCTCGAGGCGCTCGGCGTGGCGTCCCGCGAGCGCCAGCGCGGGGCGGTGCGTTTCGCCGGCGGGTGGCCCGAATGCTGGCGGGCCAACTGGCGGTTGCGCACCGCCAACCGGGTGCTGGTCGAGCTCGCCAGCTGGCCCGCCGCCGACGGCGCCGCGCTCGCCGCCGGGGCGCGGGCCGTGGCCGCCG
>Ga0209118_1000209_pt1 | contig 37383 bp, 26 predicted proteins | sample BlaSpr_A8_Ref_M1_FD_187988 | JGI IMG/M metagenome (GOLD analysis project Ga0209118, IMG submission 187988) | Forest soil microbial communities from Thunder Bay, Ontario, Canada - Black Spruce, Ontario site 2_A8_Ref_M1 (SPAdes) (version 2) | ecosystem: Environmental > Terrestrial > Soil > Boreal... | reverse complement strand
CTGCAGTTCCGCCTTGATCTTGTAAGTGGCCGGAGCCAGGCTCAAGAACCGGAACTCGCCCTGGGCGTTGGTGACCTGGACCTGCGGCGCCTCGCCGGTGTCCAAGGTGACCGTGACGCCGGGCAGGGCGGCGCCGGTCTGGTCGCTGACCTTGCCGTAGAGGTTGCCGGTCTGCAGCTGGGCGAATGCGGCACCCGAGCTGAGGACCAGCAGCACCGCGGCAAAGGCCACGAGCCGTCCCCATTGATTGTTACTCTTCATGCAGAACCTCCCAGTGTAAGGTGGTTGATGAGCCCCCGAAGGCGCGCTGCACAGACACGACGCGCCAGGCAAGGACTCTGGAAGCGAAGGAATTCCAGGATCTACGCGAGGAACAGGTGCCGTGCAACACCTCCTTCCGCAGTAAGGGCTGGATTGATCGATAACGCCGAGACCACAACTCTAGCTATCATCGGTCCTGTAGTCAAGCAAGCCAAGTGCCACCTGACGGGGTTGGAATCAACACATTGAAAACGAATGACTTAATGCCATTTTTGGCGGCCGCGAGAGCGCTTTCCGGCCGACCAATCCAATTCTATGAATGGAATCGATCCAGGAATTTGAACCGCCGGCGTCGCTGGTATATTGGGCTGGACATGCGTAAGCACCTGTTGATCCTGGCCTGGGGAGCGCTTGCCGCGGCAAGCTGCTCACAGTACCAGCCGTTCGACTCGGCCGCCTTCCTGCGCGAACAGTACGGTCATCGCCTGAAGCCGGCGGACCTGCCGGGCGTCGTCGTGCCGTTCCAGATCGACGACGAGGTGCGAGCCACACTGAGGAAGTTCAGGGGGCCCGTGAACGGCAGCGAGGATCACAAGGCCACGGCGCTGATCGGGTTCGTCTTCGACGACCTGGGTCTGAAATACTCCCTGGCACCGACCCGCGATGCCGTCGAGACCTTCCGCACCCGCCACGGCAACTGCCTCTCCTTCGTCAACCTGTTCGTCGGCCTGGCGCGCGACGTTGGCCTCAACCCCTTCTACGTCGAGGTCACCGACTACCAGACCTGGAACCATCGCGGCGGGCTGGTGATCAGTCAGGGGCACATCGTCGGCGGCATGTACCTGGGAGGGAAGCTCGAGACCTACGATTTTCTGCCCTACCGCCCGAAGGCCTACCGTCAGTTCAAGCCGATCGACGATCTCACCGCGGTCGCCCACTTCTACAACAACCTGGGCGCCGAGGCGCTGCTCGCCGGCGACCTGCAGCTCGCCATCCGTCAGCTGACCGTGGCGAACGAGATCGCCCCGCGGTTCGAGAAGAGCCTCAACAATCTGGGCGTGTGCAAGGCCCGATCGGGCGACTACGAGGGCGCGCTCGCGCTGTACCGCAAAGGCCTGGAAACGGACCCCGCCAACAGCATGATCCTCACCAACATGAGCCGCGCCTACCAGCAGCTGGGGCGCGGCGACGAGGCGGCGCGGCTGCTGGCCCAGGTCGAAGAGTCGAACACCACCAACCCGTTCTTCTATGTCTATCTGGGAGATACGGCGCTGGCCCGCGGCGATGCATCGAAGGCGCTCGACTACATGGTGCGCGCGCTGCGCCTCGAGAGCGAGGTGCCCGAGGTCCACGTCGGATTGATGAAGGTGTATCTGGCCTTGGGCGATCTCGAAAAGGCCAGGCACTACCTCGAGCGGGCCCTCAAGCTGGATGCCAATGACCGCGAGGCGCTCCGCTACGCCTACCTGCTGGGCAAGTGAGCGGCCGGCCGGCGAGGCCGGATCTAACCCGCTAACCGTATTTCCGATGGCGAGCACTTGGGCGTACCATGGAGCGCGCGATCGCTGTTCGCCCGGAAGGAGGACCCCATGAAGCCGCACCAGCCTGCCAGATGCCGCCGGGCGTTGCTCGCGAGCCTGCTCGCGCTGCCGCTGGCAGCCGCCGCGGCCGCGCCGCCGCGCTTCGAGGAGACGACACAGGTGGTGGCGGTGGAGGTGCCGGTCAACGTCGTCGACCGTGAGGGCCATTCGGTGCGCGGCCTGACCGTCGCCGACTTCGAGGTCTTCGACGAAGGTTCGCGGCAGGCCATCACCAATTTCGAGGTGGTGGACCTGGACGCGCTGCGGCCGGACCAGGCCCCGGGCGATGCCGCCGGCCGGCCCGGCGCCGTCGGCACGGTCGCCGACGTCGACGCCGTAAGCTCCTCCGTCCGCCGCCACTTCATGCTGCTCTTCGATACTTCCTTCTCCAATCCCACGGCGGTGCTGCGGGCGCGACTCGCGGCCCGCGACTTCGTCCTCCACTCGCTGCGCCCCACCGACCTCGTGGCGGTGGCGACCTATTCGCTGGCCGCCGGCCCGCGCCTGGTGCTGACCTTCACCCCCGACCGCGCGCAGCTGGCGCACGCCATCGGCACCCTCGGGCTGGACAAGAGCGAGAAGATCGCGGACGCCGATCCGCTGCGCTTCGTCATCGCGCCGCCCTCCACGTTTGCGCAGGGGTTCGACGTCGCCCTTCCCCCGGGCGCTCTCAGCGCATCCGGCGGCAGCGGCAACCCCAAGCAGGACGTGCGCGACGCCGCCAACAACGCGCTGCTGGACACCCTGATCGCGCAGAAAGCCGCCGAGGAGCGGGAGCTGCGGGCCTACGAGCGCAGTCAGATCACCGCCTACACCAGGGCGCTCGGCGCCATGGCCAAGGCGCTCGCCGGCCTCAAGGGTCGCAAGACGGTGGTCTATTTCTCGGAGGGCTTCGACAGCCGGCTGCTGCTCGGCCGCGAAGACCTGGGCAGCGACGAAGCGGCGACCGAAGCGCTCAACATCGGGCTCGGCAACCTGCACCTGATCGACAACGACAAGCGCTACGGCAACACTTCGCTGCAGAGTGCGGTCAATCGCATGCTCGAGGAGTTCCGGCGCGCCGACTGCGTCATCCAGGCCATCGACATCGGCGGTCTGCGCGCCAAGAGCAACGCCACCGACGCGCCGCCGGTCTCCGGCCAGGAGGGCCTGTTCTACCTCGCCAATGAGACCGGCGGCGAGCTGTTCAAGGACGCCAACAACTTCCGCGAGCAGCTCGAGCGGGTGCTGCAGCGCTCGACCGTCACCTACCTGCTGGCCTTCCAGCGCTCCGACCTCAAGGCCGACGGCGCCTACCACCGGCTGCGGGTCAAGACCCGCCTGCCCGGCGCGCGCCTCTCCTACCGCGCCGGCTACTATGCGCCGCGACCTTACGGGGAGATCTCGCCGCTCGAGAAGAGCCTGCTCGCCGCGGAAGGCATCGCCAGCGCGGCGCCGCGCTCCGACCTCGACGTCAGCCTGCTGGTGGCGCCCTTCCGAGCCAGCGAACAGCGGGCTTACGTGCCGGTGATCGTCGAGGTGACGGGGCCGAGCCTGCTGTCCGGCCAGCAGAAGTCGGACCGGTTGAACCTCGAGCTCTATGCCTATGTCAGCAACCGCCAGGGGCAGATGGCCGATTTCTTCACCCGCCGGATCGCGCTCGACGTCAAGCAGGGGCGCGAGGCGCTGGCGGCCGCGGGGGTGAAGTACTACGGCCACCTCGAGCTGCGTCCCGGCGACTACCGGGTGCGCGTGCTGGTGCGCGACTCGGAGTCGGGCCGCACCGGGGTGCAATCGGCCTCGCTCGCCGTGCCCGCGTACCAGAAGCATGAACCGACCCTGCTGCCGCCGCTGTTCATCGAGGGGAAGCGCCACTGGGTGATGGTGCGGGAGCGCGCCAAGAGCGGCGACGGCGCGTCGGTGGTCTATCCCTTCACCCTCAAGGGCGAGCCGTACGTGCCCGCCGCCCGCCCGGTGCTGGGCGGCACGGACAAGGTGCAGCTCTGCCTGGTCGGCTATGACCTCGGCAAGGGCGACCTGACGCTCTCGGGGAAAGTCGTCGCCGCCGACGGCAGCCCGTCGGCGGGCGGCAGCCTCGCCCTGGTCGAGCGCACCAAGAGCGGGGTCCTCGGCCGTGACGATCTGCTCGCCACCTTCGAGCCCACCGGCCTCCATCCCGGCGCCTATGTGCTGCGGGTCGCGCTGACGAACCAGGCGAACGGGCACACGGAGGGGAGCTCGCTGCCATTCCAGGTCCTCCGGTAGTGTAGAATCCATCAAAGCAGTTTGCCTTTCTGCGCCCAAGCTGCTATAGCTGACCATCGACGAGCGAATCACGATTCGTCGATGGAGGACTTTCGCCATGAAAATTCGAGGCGCTGCTCGCCAGCCGCTGGCGGGATTGGCCTGCGCCCATGCTGCGATCATCGCGATCATCGCGATCATCGCGATGATGATCCTCGGGCTCGCCACCGGCGTCGCCTCCGGAAGGGCGGCGAGGGCGGCGCCGGCGGCCCCGCCCTCCGCCGGGTCCGGCGCGCTGTCCGAGGCCACCGAAGTGGTAGCCGTCGAGGTGCCGGTCCAGGTGGTGCGGGACGGCCAGCCGGTGCGCGGGCTCACCGCCGCCGATTTCGAGGTCTATGACGGAAAAAAGCGGCAGCAGCTGACCGGCTTCGAGGTGCTCGACCTGCAAGCGCGGCAGGGGGCTTCGGTGGCCAGTATCTCGCCAGCGCTGCGGCGGCATTTCCTCTTCCTCTTCGATCTGTCGTTCTCCGAGCCGAAATCGGTCATCCGGGCGCGCCAGATGGTGCGCGGGATGCTGCCGTCGCTCCACCCCTCGGACCTGGTGGCGGTGGCGACCTACAGCTCGGCCAACGGGCCGAAGCTCGCGCTCGGCTTCACCTCCGACCGCCGGCAGGTGCTGAAGGCGATCGAGACGCTCGGCCTGCCGCAGCTGGTGGACCGCAACCCCGACCCGCTGCAGCTGGTCGCCGCCGAGGAACGAGACTCGATCCGGGGGCAGTCGGCACTCCGCGCCGTGGCGCAAGGCGACGCCTCGATCCGGCAGGCTGTGGAGGCCGAGTACATCGATCTGCTGCAGCACCAGGCCCAGGCATCGGAGACCGCCAACCGCCAGCAACAGCAAGCGGTGGTGGGCGCCTTCACCCGCTCGTTCACCGATCTCGCCCGGCTCATGGCGAGCGTCCACGGCCGTAAACAGGTGATCTTGCTTTCCGAGGGCTTCGACGCCTCGCTGTTGCACGGGGCGGAAAACCAGCAGGAGCAGGCCCAGATCACTGAGCAGTCGATCGCGGGTCAAGGGTATTTCACTGACTCCGACACGCGCTACGGCACGACCCATGGCGCCAACGTGCTCGAGAAGATGATGGAGGAGCTCCGGCGCGCCGACTGCGTCATTCAGGCTGTGGACATCGGCGGGCTGCGGTCGCAGGGAGACCAGGGAGCGGTGCGCCCGTCGGGCGAGGGGGCCCTGTTCGTGATGGCGCATGACACTGGCGGCGAGCTGTACCGCAACTTCAACGACCTGGGCGCGGCGATGGGCCAGCTGCTGGCGAAGAGCAGCTTGACTTACGTGCTGAGCTTTCAGCCGGAGAACTTGAAGCAAGACGGCTCCTACCATCCGTTGCGGGTGGCGTTGAAGAGCGGGTCCTCGGCCAAGGGAGCGCAGGTCTCCTACCGCCAGGGTTACTACGCGCCGCGTCCCTACCGGCAGCGCAGCGCCGGCGAGAGGCAGCTGGCCGTGGCCGAGGCTGTGGTAGGTGGCGGCGACCGCGGGGAGCTGCACACCACGGTGCTGGCGGTGCCGTTTGCGCCGGCCGGCCAGCCGGAAGTGGCGGCGGCAGGCCAGGCCGCTGCGGGCCGGGCCGCTACGGGTCAGGCCGGCAAGGCGTACGTGGCCGTGGTCATCGAAGCGGATGGCGCCTCGCTGCTCAACGGCACCTCCGGCGACGTCCTGCCGGTGGAGGTCTACGCCTATGCCATCGACGCGGCGGGAGCCGTCCAGGACTTCTTCAGCCAGAGCCTGCGCTTCGAGCTCGCCAAGGTGATCCCGCTGCTGGACCGGACCGGTCTCAAGTTCGTCGGCCACCTCGCCCTGCCGCCCGGCGACTACAGCCTGCGGGTGCTGGTGCGCAACGCCGGCAACGGCGACTACGGCCTGAGCTCCGAACCGCTCTCGGTGCCCGCCTTCGGCAGGTCGGCGGCGGTGCTGCTGCCGCCGTTCTTCGCCGAGAACCCTGGCCGGTGGCTGATGGTGCGCGAGGCGGCAAAGGCAGGCGAGCAAGAGGTCCCCTATCCCTTCATGGTTCATGACACGGCTTTCGTGCCGGCATTGCGGCCGGCCCTCACCAGTGCGCAGGAAGTGGCGGTGGCGCTGGTCGGCTACAACCTGCCGGCCGGCGCGCTCGAGGCCCGCGCCACCGTGCTGGCGGCCGACGGCCGGGACCTCGGCCGGGGAGACTTCAAGCTCGACGGCAGGGCGCAGCCGGATGCCGGCGGCGCCGAGCGGCTGACCGGCACTTTCCGAGCGCCGCGGGGCCTCGAGCCCGGGGAATACCGGTTGAAGATCGCGCTCGTCGATGCGCAAGGGGTCGCCCACGACAGCGCCGCCCGCTTCATGGTGGCGGCGCCGGGGCCGAGAACCCGCGGCTAGACTGGCAGGTCGCCCTCCCGGATTCATATCTCCAGATCGCCGCAGCGGCGGGGCTAGAATGAGGAACAACGTCATGTCATCGAGATCGTCTTCGTTTTCCCGGCGCGCGCTGCCGGCCATCGGGCTGGGGCTCGCGCTGGCCGCGGCGTGGGTCCTGTGGCCAGTAGGCGGCGGGCTGTGGGCGGCGGCGCCCGCCTCCGGCAGGCAGGGCGCGGTTTCCGAGACCACCGAGGTGGTGGCGGTGCAGGTGCCGGTGCAGGTGGTGCGCAACGGCGAGCCGGTGCGCGGGCTCACCGCCGCCGACTTCGAGGTCTACGACGGACGCCGAAAGCAGACGGTGACCGGCTTCGAGGTGCTGGACCTGGCGCAGGGTCAGGGAGGACCGGCCATGGCCAGCATCGCGCCGGCGCTGCGGCGTCACTTCCTGTTGCTGTTCGACCTGTCGAACTCCGAACCGAAGTCGATCGTCAAGGCGCGCCAGATGGTGCGCGAGATGTTGCCGGCGCTCAACCCATCCGACCTGGTCGCGGTGGCGAGTTACAGCTCGGCCAGCGGCCCCCGGCTGCTGCTCGGTTTCACCTCCGACCGCCGGCAGGTGTCGCAGGCGATCGACAACCTCGGGCTGCCGCAGCTGGTCGACCGCAATCCGGACCCGCTGCAGCTGATTGCCGCAGAGCCGGACAGGGGCGCCAAAGCAGGACCGCAGGTGACCGAGAACAACCAGGATCTGGCGCGAATGTCGGAGCGCGCCAACCGGCAGCAGCAGCAGGCGGTGGTCGGCGCCCTCGCCCGGTCGTTCACCGATCTCGCCCGGCTGCTGGCGGGAATCCATGGCCGCAAACAGGTGATCTATCTGTCCGAGGGTTTCGACACCTCGCTGCTGCAGGGCTCCGAGAGCGTCGCCGACCAGGCCCAGATGGCCGAGATGACGGTCCAGGGACGGGGATACCTGACCGATTCCGACCAGCGCTACGGCGACACGCGCAACGCCAACGTGTTGGAAAAGATGATGGAGGAGTTCCGGCGCTCCGACTGCATCATTCAATCGATCGACATCGGCGGGGCGCGCTCGCAGACGCCGCAATCCGCCGGGGGGGTGACGGCGCTGCCGGTGACGCGAGCGTCGGGGCAAGCCTCGCAGCAGGGCGAGGCGCCGGTGCGGCGATCGGGCGAAGGCGCCCTGTTCGCCATGGCCCACGACACCGGCGGCGAGCTGTACCACAACTTCAACGACCTCGGCGTTGCCATGGGCCAGCTGTTGAAGAAGACCAGCGTCACCTATGTGCTGACCTTCCAGCCCGACGAGGTGAAGCATGACGGCTCCTTTCACAAGCTGCGGGTGGAGCTGAAGGGGCAGGCCGGCAAGGGTGCCCAGGTGTTCTTCCGTCCCGGCTATTACGTTCCCAAGCCGTACAGCCAGCAGACGCAGAAAGAGAAGATCCTGGCCGCGGCCGATCAGGTGGTGGGCGGCAGCGACAGCGGCGCGGTGCGGACGGCGCTGCTGGTGGCCCCCTTCCGGCAGGCCGCAAGCGCCCTTCAGGCGCCGCCGCCGGCAGGCGCGGGAGCGGTCCCGGCAGCCGGCAATGCCGGCGGTACCAGCAATGCCAGCAGTGGCGGCAGTACCAGCAGGCAAGCGGCATCCGACAAGGCCTACGTGCCGGTGGTGATCGAGGCCGACGGGCCGACCCTGCTCGAGGGCAGCGCCGGCGCGGCGCTGCCGGCCGAGATCTACGCCTATGCCATCGATTCCGCGGGTGCCATCCAGGACTTCTTTTCCCAGAGCCTGCGCCTCGATCTCGCGAAGGCGGGCCCGGCGCTGCGCCGCAGCGGCCTCAAGTTCTTCGGCCATCTCGACCTGCCGCCGGGCGATTACAACGTGCGGGTGCTGGTCCGCAACGGCGCGACCGGGGCTTACGGCCTGCGCTCCCAGCCGCTGGTGGTGCCCGCCTTCGGCGAGCCGGCGGCGGTGCTGCTGCAGCCGTTCTTCCCCGAGGTTCCCGGGCGTTGGGTGCTGGTGCGGGAGGTGCCGCGCAAGCAGGAGAAGGAGTCGCCTCCCTACCCCTTCGTGATCCAGGAGAAGGCCTACATTCCGGCATCGCTGCCAGTGCTGGCGGCGGGCCAGGAGGCGGTGCTGGCGCTAGTCGGCTACCACCTCCCCGCGGGAGCCTTCCAGGCCCGGGCGCGGCTGCTGGCGGCGGACGGCAAGGATCTTGGCGAGGGCGAGCTGAAGATTGGCCGCCGGGAGAGTCCCGACGCCGAGGGTGAGGATCGCCTCAGCGCCACCTTCCGGCCGCCGCGGAACTTCGAGCCGGGCGAGTACCAGCTGGTCATCGTGCTCACCGACGCCCAGGGGGGCGCCCACCAAAGCGCCGCACGTTTCGTGGTGCCGGCGCCGGCACCTGCATCCCCGGCGCCCCCGGCGGTAGGTACCCCTGGATAGCAGGCCGCCCGCGCCCGAAGCCGGCGGCGACTCGCGGCACGAGGCGGCGGCGGCGCCGGCGGAGGTCCGCCTGACGCTGCTGCCGGGCCGCGACAAGGCGGTCCGGGAGGGCCATCCCTGGATCTTCTCCGGCGCTGTTGGTACCGTCGCGCCGATCCCGGCCGGGGCTGCCGGCGAGCGCGGCACGCCGCCCCTGGCGAGGGTTTTCGATGCCGCCGGCCAATGCCTCGGGCTGGGCTTCTACAGTCCCCGCTCGCAGATCCGCGTACGCATGCTCGGACGGGGGCTGGAGCGCGCCGACCGGGCCTTCTTCGCCGCCCGGCTGCGGGAGGCGATGGCGTTGCGCGAGGCGGTGCTGCCTCCCGCCACCACCGGCTACCGCCTGCTCAATGCCGAGGGGGACGGCGTGCCGGGCTGGACGGTGGACCGCTATGGCGACGTCCTGGTGAGCCAGATCTCGGTGGCCGGGCTCGAGGCGCTGCGCGGCGAAGCCTACGCGGCGACCGGCGAGCTGCTGCCGGGATGCTCGGTGCTGCAGGTCAACGCGGTGCCCGCCCGCCGCGCCGAAGGGCTGCCGGTGGGCGCCGGCGAGGTGATGGCAGGCGAGCCGCCCGCCGAGGCGCCGTTCAGCGAATCCGGCTTCGCCTTCACCGCCGACCTGGCCGGCGGCCAGAAGACCGGCTTCTACTGCGATCAGCGCGAGAACCGGCGGCTGGTCGAGCGGCTGGCGGGCGGGCGGGCGGTGCTCGACCTCTTCGCCCATAGCGGCGCCTTCGGCCTGTACGCGCTGCGCGGCGGCGCCCGCCACGTCACCCACGTCGAGAGCTCGGAGAAGCTCGTCGAGAGCGGGCGCCGGCACTACGCCGCCAACGGCTTCGACGGCGGCGCCGCGGAGTGGGTGCGCGCCAACGTCTGGGAGTACCTGCGCCAGGGCGAGGCACGCTGGGACCTGGTGGTCTGCGACCCGCCGCCGCTGGTGCGCAAGCGGCCCGATCTCGAAGCCGCCGCCCGGGCCTACAAGGACCTCAGCCGGCTGGCCCTCTCGCGGCTGGCGCCCGGCGGTCTGCTGCTGACCTTCAGCTGCAGCGGCGCCGTCGATGCCAAGCTGTTCCGCCAGATCCTGTTCGCCGCCGCGGTCGAGGCGCGTGTGCGAGTGGGGCTGCTCGCGCAGCTCGGCGCCGCTCCCGACCATCCGATCGCCATCACCCACCCTCAGGGCGAGTACCTGAAGGGATGGCTGGCGGTCGCGACCGGACCGGTGGAGTAGCCTGCGGGGAATGCCCTCCGGCCGGGCCGCAGTCGGCGGAGCTCCTCCAGCCTCTCTTGGGCGAGGGTGGTAGATGCGGGTCTCTCGGACTTCGGTGGCTCGCCCAAAGTTCGGCCGGAGGAGCTCCGCCGCCCGCGGCCCTCTCTCCTCCCCTACGGCTGAGGATTCTCTCCGGCGACCCTCCTGGCCGGCGCTTTGGACCGGTCGCGGGTGGTTAGCGACCAGGCCGCCACGGCCAGCCAGGCCAGCAGCGACACCGCCGCCCCCGCGCGGAGCCCGGGCGTGCGGTAGCGCAGGACGATCCGGTGCGGGCCGGGGCCGACCGCCACGGCGCGGAAGAGCCCGTCGGCCAGCAGGATGGGGGTCGGGTGGCCATCCGCGGCGGCCGACCAGCCCGGGGCCCATTCATCCAGCAGCACGGCGTAGCCGCCGGCCGGCGAGTCGCAATCGAGCATCACCTCCTCGGGACGCGGCTGGCGTGCGCGGCAGGGCGACAGCGGCGCCTGCGCCAGCAGCTTCCCGGGGTCGGGGTCGACCAGCGTGATCAGGCCGGGATCGTCCTCCCGCCCGGCATCCGCGAGGGCGGCGAGCGCCCGCTCGGGAGTGGCCGCCGCCCGCCAGCGCGGCGCGACGAAGGCGCGCGGGCGCACCGCTCCCGCGGCCAGCAGGGCGCTGCCGCCCTCGCCCGTGGCCACCACCGGGAAGGGGAGGCCGAGAGCCGCGGGATCGCGCACCACCAGCCATTCGATTCCCAGCAAGCGTGTGAACGCCGTCGCGCTCAGATGGGGAAAGACCTCGCGGCCGAAACGCAAGAAGCGAGTGCTCTCGCCGGGCTCGAAACCGGGCAGGACGTCGAAGCCGAACCGGGAGGCGATGTTGGTGTCGAGCGACTCGTGATAGTCGCGGGCAATCTCGTCGCCGTCGTGGAAGGGCCCGTTCTCGCGGCGTGGATCGAGCCGGAAGAGCCGCGGGGGAAGGGAGCGAGCGGGTGGACCTCCTGGCGACGCCGATGGTCCAGGCGACGAGAGTGATCCGGGCGACGGCGACACTTCTGACGATTCCCGCGAGGGTGGAACGATGCCGCGTAAGACGGCTGGAGTGCTCGCGATGACGGAGCGATGCGCCAGCGGCGTCGTCGTGGCAGCGGTCCACACCAGCGGTCCGAGCGCCGCCAGGAGGGCCAGACCCAGGATGCCGATGGCGCCGAGGCCACCGTGGGCGCTCAGGACGCGCCCGGCGCTCAGAACTCCCCCTGGGCTCGGGCCCCTGCGGGAGCCGAGTGCGCCGCCGGCGCCGCCGTGCGGCCATCGCCGGCCAGGCAGGCCGAGCAGCGACAGGGCGAGCGCGAACAGACCCGCCGCGCCGGCGGCGACGCAGCCACCCACGAGCGCGGCGCCGAGGCCGGCTTCGGCGTCCACCAGCACTCCCCATGTCGCGGCGCGCCGCGCTAGCGTCGCGGCGGCGTCGGTCCGCCACAGCGCCAGCAGCGCGACCCCCAGGGCGAGCAGGGCAGTTCCCACCCAGGCCGCCAGGCGAAGCCGCCGCGAAGCGCCCTCCGCGCCCTCCCCGCCCTTTGCGCCCTCGGCGCCCTCCGGCAGGAGGCGGCTGAACCCGGCGCCGGCGGCGGCCGACCAGAGCAGCAGCGCGCCGTAGACGAACTTCTCGGGGAAGTTGACCCAGCGGAGCGGCGGGAAGAGCTCGCGCAAGATGGTGTAGATCGGCAGCAGCGGACCGACGGCCAGGAGCAGGAAGACCGCGCTCGACAGCAGCAGCCGGCGAACGGGCCGCTGCCGCGCGGCGGCCCAGGCGCAGAGCAGGACCGGGAGCCCGAGAAAGAGACTGAAGGACCAGCAGGGGTCGCCGGGGCCGTCGCGCAGCACCAGACCGGCCAGCCAGCCGTCGACGCGCTGCGAGCCGAACGCGGCAGGCCAGATCGTCTCGATCAGGCGACCCGGCAGCAGCGACCATTCGAGGCCTCCCTGGTCGAGTCCCGCTCCGCGCGCGCTCTCGCGCAGCAGCAACAGGGCCGGCAGCAGCGCGACGGCCGCGAGCGGCAGCGCGGCGGCGGCGCTGGCGGCGAGCGCGCCGACCGCGCCGATCGCGTTGATCGCACGTGGCCGCCGGCCGGCTCGCGCCATGAGCACGATCAGGGCGGTGAGACCGGCGATCAGCACCGAGCCAGGCTCTCCGGCGAGCAGCTGCAGCGCCAACGCCGCCGCCAGCACCGCCGCCGATGCGAGCCGGCGGCGCCGCACCGCGGCCCTGGCGGCCACCGGCCCTGGCGGCCCCGGCCCCTTCGCGAGGGACTGCCCTCCGCCCGCGAGCTCGCAGCCGAGGCGGTCCGCCGCCCAGGCGACCCAAGGCGTCCAGGCGAGCGCCGGCGCCAGGTTGTTGGGCACCATCGAAGTGGCGTAGCCGCCGAGAGCCAGCGCCGCGCCCGCGATCACGCTTCCCGCCGTCCCGGCGCCCAGGCGGCGCGCCAGCGCCGCAGCGCCGAGCCCGGCGATCAGGAGGTGGAGGAGATTGTAGAGATCGCTGCCGAGAGAGCCCGGCACCAGCGCCAGCATCCAACCCAGCGGCGCCAGCGCCTCGTGCACGGGATTGGCCGCGAAAGGTGCGCCCAGGCCGACGGTGTCGAGCCACTCCGGGAGCCGTCCGGCACGCAGCGCGTGCGCCAGGAACTCGCGCGAGGGCAGGGCGAAACGCAACGCATCGCGCTCGACGAACGTCTCGCCGAGGAACAGGACGCGGTAGTAGGCGAGAGCGATGAGGCCGGTCAACGCCAGGGAGGCCGCCGCCACCCTGCCCGCGGTTGTGGCGCCAGCGGGTCCCGCGGCCTCGCGCCGCGGCCCTGACGGCTCCGGCTGCGGCGGCCCGGGCGGCCCCCCGCCAGTGGCCGGCGGCCGCCGGCCCGAGGCGGGCGAGCCGACCGAGCCGGCCGAGCCGGCCGAGGCAGGGCGGCCCCGCTGGCGTTTCGGGCTGGCAGGTCTCTTGGCCACTTCAGTACTCCTCAATTGACAGCGGCTTCGCCGGTTTGCTAGCCTTCACTCCCCCGACGGCAGGAGCTGTTCCGGGAGATGCAGGCCCGTAGCTCAGCTGGTTAGAGCGCTACGTTGACATCGTAGAGGTCAGCGGTTCAAGTCCGCTCGGGCCTACCATGAACGAGTTGGACGAGTCGGATCGCATTACGAGACACTCTGCACTCAACCTGGCTTCCCTCCTTTCGGCGATCCTGCGCTCGACGCGAGCGTCCACGGATTCATGCTTCGGGGTGACGAAACTCGGCCGCCAACGCCCGGTGCGCCGCCCGGGCTCATCCCTCGGGGTCGCCGACAACGGTGGTATGCTGGGCGATCTGCTCGATGACCCGAGTCTGGGAATCAGGCGCTTAGCTCAGTTGGTTAGAGCGCTACCTTCACACGGTAGAGGTCAGCGGTTCGAGCCCGCTAGCGCCTACCACCCCCTCTGCGTGTGATCCTCTCCGCTCCCTCCGCCTCCTCTGTCCCCGCAATGATGCCCCGCGGCACGCCACCGCTGGCTCTGAGAGCCCGTTGACCTCGGGCGCCGTTCGATGGTGACGACGACCGAGGCCTTGCGCCTCACGCTGCCCGACGGTTCCGTCCGGGAGGTGCCCCCGGGGACCACGCCGCTCGAGGTGGCCGCGGCCATCGGCCCCCGCCTCGCGCGCGACGCGGTTGGCGCCGAGGTCGAGGGCAGGCGGGTCGACCTGCGCCAGCCGCTGGCGAGCGGCGGCAGCTTCCGCATCTTCACCGCCAAGAGCCCGGAGGCAGGCGAGTTCCTGCGCCACACCGCCGAGCACGTGCTGGCGGATGCGGTCAAGCGGCTCTGGCCGGAGGTCGAGATCGACGTCGGCAGGAGAGACCACTCGGAGAAGTTCCAGTACGACTTCCGCTTCCCGCGCGCCTTCACGGCCGAGGACCTGGACACCATCGAGGACAAGATGCGGGAGATCCTGGTCGAGGGGAGCGAGCTCGAGCGTCTCGAGGTGAGCCGCGAGCAGGCAGCGGCGCGGTTCCGCGAGCTTGGCGAGACGCTCAAGCTCGAGCGCCTTGCGGAGATCCCGGAAGGCGAGCCGATCACCCTCTTCCGCCATGGCCGGTTCGTCGATCTCTGCCGCGGCCCGCATGCGCAGCGCACGTCACAGATCGGCGCGGTCAAGCTGCTCGAGTCCTCGGGCTCGTTCTTCAAAGGCGACGAGTCGGGGGAGCGCCTGCAGCGCATCTACGGCACGGCTTTCGCCACTCCCGAAGAGCTCGACGCCTACCTGGCGCGGCTCGAGGAGGCGCGGGCGCGCGATCACCGGCGCATCGGCCAGGAGCTGGACCTGTTCAGCTTCAGCCCGCTGGCGCCGGCCTCGCCGTTCATGCACCCCAAGGGGGCGGTGATCTACAACGGGTTGATGGAGTACACCCGCGAGGTCAACACGCGTTATGGCTACGCCGAGGTGATCACGCCGCAGATCCTCGACGTCGAGCTGTGGCGGACCTCCGGCCATCTCGCCAACTATACCGACTCGATGTTCTTCACCGAGGTGGACGAGAAGCAGTTCGCGGTCAAGCCAATGAACTGCCCGGGCAACTGCCTGATCTTCGCCACCCGCCTGCGCTCCTATCGCGACCTGCCGCTGCGCTACGCCGATTTCGGGCGGCTGCACCGCTACGAGCGCAGCGGCGTCACCAGCGGCCTCTTCCGGGTGCGTAGCTTTTCTCAGGACGACGCGCACATCTTCTTGACGGAAGAGCAGATCGAGTCCGAAGTGCTGCGGGCGATCGAGATGATCATGGGCGTCTATCGCACCCTGGGCTTCACCGCGGTGGGTATCGAGCTGTCGACGCGGCCGGAGAAGTCGATCGGCACGGCCGAGACGTGGCGGCGAGCCGAGGCGGCGCTCGCCGCGGCGCTCGCCAAGGGCGGCGTCGACTACAAGGTGAACCCGGGCGACGGCGCGTTCTACGGCCCGAAGATCGACTTCCACATCGGCGACGCGCTCGGCCGCACCTGGCAGCTCGGCACCGTGCAGCTCGACTACCAGATGCCCGAGCGCTTTGGCTTGCGCTACGTCGGAGTGGACGGCGCCGAGCACCAGCCGGTGATGATCCATCGCGCCATGCTGGGCTCGATCGAGCGCTTCATGGCCATCTTGATCGAGCAGACCGCCGGCGCCATGGCGCTCTGGCTGGCGCCGGTCCAGGCGGTGGTGCTGCCGGTCTCGGAGAAGTTCGCCGCGTACGGCGAGCAGGTTCACGCCGAGCTGCTGGCGGCGGGGCTGCGGGTCGAGGTCGATCAGCGCAACGAGAAGCTCGGCTACAAGATCCGCGAAGCGCAGGTGCAGAAGGTGCCCTACATGCTGGTGGTGGGAGGGCGCGAGCAGGAGGCGGCAGCGGTGGCGGTGCGCCGCCGCGCCGGCGAGGACCTGGGCGCGATGCCGGTTGCCGGCTTCGCGGCGCGGGCGCGCGACCTGGTCGCCAGCCGCAGTCTCGCGCTGTGACCCCCCCCCGGCTGGAACGAAACTCCCCTAGCGAGGGGGAGGGAGGGGGCGTCCCCTTCCCCCCGGAGGGTGGGAAGGGGATCGAGGGGATGCGGGGGAGATCCGATAGATGCTGTACGTAGTCTTCGATCGATGGCTTCTGGGTCACCGCAGGCGATGGGGCTAAATTGAATCTTCGGGCCGCTTGGCCCGACGCTCTCGAGGAGGTGAGCTGAATATCGATAAGACGACGAGGATCAACGACAGGATCAGGGTACGGGAAGTGCGCCTGGTCGACGCCGACGGCTCGCAGGCCGGCATCGTGCCGGTGGAGGAAGCGTTGCGCCGTGCCCAGGAGCAGTTGCTCGACCTGGTCGAGGTGGCGCCGACCGCCAAGCCGCCGGTCTGCCGCATCATGGACTTCGGCAAGTTTCTGTACCAGCAGAAGAAGAAGGCCCACGAGTCGAAGCGCAAGCAGAAGATCATCCACATCAAGGAGGTCAAGTTCCGGCCCAACATCGACGAGCACGACTACGACTTCAAGCTGAAGAACGTGGTGCGGTTCCTCGGGGACGGCGACAAGGTCAAGGCCACCGTCCAGTTCCGCGGCCGCGAGATGGCCCGTACCGACCTGGGCCACAAGCTGCTGCGCAGGGTCGCGGAAGACGTCGGCGAGCAAGGGGTGCTAGAATCCCATCCCGAAATGGCGGGCAACCGGATGCACGTCATCTTCGGACCGCCGCGCCAGGCGGTCAAGAAGCCGAGCGCATGACCGCAAGTTTCGCGGACGCTTTCGGCGCCGCGTGCTGACGGATTGCACGCGGCACTGACCTGAGACGGCAAAGGAGAAGACGGTGCCGAAGCAGAAGACGCACAAGGGAGCCGCCAAGCGCTTCAAGGTTACGGGCGGTGGCAAGGTGATACGCCACCATGCCATGCATAGCCACATGCTGACCGGGAAGACGACGAAGCGGAAGCGCAACCTGCGCAAGGCCGCAGAGGTCGGCACGGCGTTCGCCGGGACGATCAAGGAAATGCTGCACAACTAGCAGTAACGAGCGGTAACGAGCGGTAACGAGCGAAGGCCAATAGCAGACGACCACCTGAATCCAATCGCGGCGCCGGCGGGAAGGACCTGCCCCCCGGACGCCCAGGCCCGCGACTCCGTCCCGGCCGCCGATCTCAGGCCCTCCGTTCCATGGCGGGCATCAGCATCGAGATCGGCCGATCGTGCGGATCGCCCAAAGTGGCCGCTGACCGCTGCCGCTGCCGCCCACTGAGGGGGCGCGCCAGCAGAAACGAGGTTCGAAGATGGCACGTGTAAAGCGCGGCACGAAGAGAACCGATCGCCGCAAGAAGATCCTGGCCCGCGCCAAGGGCTATTACGGTACCCATTCGAAGAGCCACCGCATCGCCAAGCAGGCGGTCGACAAGGCGCTGGTCTACGCCTACCGTGACCGCCGCCAGAAGAAGCGCCAGCTGCGCGCCCTCTGGATCGCCCGCATCAACGCGGCGGCGCGCCTGCACGGCTTGTCCTACAGCCGGCTGATCGCCGGTCTCAAGGCGGTCGGCTCGCAGCTCGACCGCAAGGTCCTTGCCGACCTGGCTGTGCGCGACCCGCAGGCCTTCGCCGGCCTGGCGGAGGCCGCGCGCACGGCTACGGGGAATCCCCCCCCGGCCGGGCCCTAGCGGCGGGCCTCCTCCGGCCTCCGGTTGGCGAGGGCGGTGGAGGGGGGCGTAGAGGACTTCGGTGCTCGCCAAACGGCGGCCGGAGGAGACCCGCCGCCAGGACCCTTCCTCCGCCCCTCCGCCCAACCAGCTCTTCGGCCGTCGTTCCCAGCCGCGGGCGGGCAGTCGCGCTACAGATCGGCGCCCACCGCCTGTCCGATGTGGCTGAAGCCGTCTCGCGCCAGCAGGGCGAGCAGCTCGCGGTTGATCCGCCGCGGCAGCGACGGGCCGGCGTAGATCAGCGCGGTGTAGACCTGTACCAGGGAGGCGCCGGCGCGCATGCGGGCGTAGGCTTCTGCCCCGCTGTCGATACCGCCGGCGCTGATCAGCACCGCGCCGCTGTCCGTGGCGCGGAGGCGGCGGGCGATGGCGCCGCAGACCCGCCGGCTCTTCTCGCGCAGCACCTGGCCCGAGAGGCCGCCGGCAGCTCGCGCTCCGGGCAGCAGCGCGTAGTCGGTGCTGGTGTTGGTGGCCACGATCCCCGCAGCGCCGGCGTCCACGGCGGCCGCAGCCAGGCCGGCGGCGGCCTCCGGATCGAGGTCGGGCGAGAGCTTCACCAGCACCGGCGTGCGGGTGATCGCCCGCGCCGCGCGCAGCAGGTCGCGGACAAAGCTCTCGTTCTGCAGGTCGCGCAGCCCCGGCGTGTTCGGCGACGACAGGTTCACCACCAGGTAGTCGGCGAGGCCGCCGAGACCCTCGGCGTCGCCGAGGAGCGTCACGTAGTCGCCCAGCGCCGCCTCGGGCGGCGTGTCGCGGCCGCGGCCCACGTTGACGCCAATGATGCCGATGGGGCCGAGCCGGGCCAACGGCCGCCGGCGGCGGACGCGCGCCAGCCGCCGGCGCATCGCCTGCAGCCCCTGGTTGTTGAACCCCAGCGCATTCTGCAGGCTGCGCTGGCCGGGGTAGCGGAACAGGCGCGGGCGCGGGTTGCCGGGTTGGGGCCGCGGCGTCACCGTCCCCACCTCGACGAAGCCGAACCCCAGCGCGGCCATGGCGTCGACCACGACGGCGTCCTTGTCGAAGCCTGCGGCAAGGCCGAGCGGGTTCGGGAACTCGAGCCCGAAGAGGGTCTGGCGCAGCGCGGGGTCGGCGACCAGGTGGCGCCGGGCGAGCAGCGTAGTGGCTCCCGGCACGGCCTGGGTCAGGCGCAGCGCCGCGACCGCCAGCCCATGCGCCCGCTCGGGATCGCAGCCGAACAGCAGCGTGCGCAGGATAGAGTAGAGGGACACGCCGGCGGATAGTATCCCGCCACTCCCCGTCCGCCGGCGATGTGACAAAGCTGTGGTATAGTCCGGCCTCGGCCAAACCGCTGGCATTACGCAACTTGTTGCTTGGTTTGGCCGGAGGGCCGCGGACGTGGAAGCCATGCCAAGAGGCAACACGGAAGTAGAGATCTTTGGCGCGGTGTACAGCGTGCGCGGCAGCGACGACCGCGGGTACCTTCAGGGTCTGGCCGATCTCGTGGACCGCAAGATGCGCGAGGTCGCCCAGCACGTGAATACGGCCGATACGGCCCGCATCGCGATCCTGGCGGCGCTCAATCTGGCTGACGAACTGTTGAGCTTGGAGAAGCGGCAGGAAGGGGAACGGGTCCTGATCAGGGAGAAGGTTGCGGAGCTGACCGAGGAATTGGCCGGAGCCTTGAAGGCTTGAGCCGCCGCGTGGGCGGCCGCCGAGACTTCAGGCTGCCGCGTAGCCGGCGCCGCGAAGATTGACGGCAAGCATGGCCAGCTCGACTCATATGAAACCAGATGTTGCATCCCCTGCGCGGTTCGTGGTGGATACCACGATTGTAGAACCAACATACATACTGCGGGAGTCTTTTACCCGCGTGGCCCGTGCCAGCCTCGATCCCACAAGGATGACGAGGACGCTAACGGCTCGTGGAGCGGACACCCACCTGGTGCGTTTCAGGTTCTAAACGCCGGCCCCCCACGGCCGCGCAGGGAATGCGTTGACCCTCGTGTTTCTCTCCTGATCTCCCCAGGCCCCCCTGTGCATTCGGGGGTACTTGGTGAACAACCAGATAACGCTCCTCGCGGCGGCGGTGGTGCTCGTCGCGTTGACCATACTGCTCGCCTGGTGGCTGGCGTTGCGCCGCGCCGCCCGCCGGATGGCCGACGAGGCCAAGCAGCAGGCCGCCAAGACAATCGAGAGCGCCGAGCGCGCCGGCGAGGCCATCCAGCGCGAGGCGGAGATCGCGGCGCGCGAGAAGCTTCTGCAGGCGCGCAGCGAGCACGAGCAGGCGTCGCGCAAGCGTCGCGTCGAGCTCGAGGCGCTCGAGCGCCGCCTCACCCAGAAAGAGGACAACCTCGACAAGCGCAGCGACGAGGTGGCCCGGCGCGAGCGCGACCTCGCCCAGACCGAACGCACCCTGGTCCAGCGCGAGAAGGCGATCGAGAACCAGCACGACGAGCTTGCCGCGATGGTCGACCTCGAGCGGAAGCGGCTCGAGCAGATCGCCGGCCTGACCGCCCAGCAGGCGCGCGAGGAGCTGGTCAAGGCGATGGAGGACGACGCCCGCATCGAGGCGGCGCACATCGTCAAGCGCATCGAAGACGAGGCTCGCGAGCAGGCGCACAAGCAGGCGCAGCGCATCATCGGCATGGCCGTGCAACGCTCGGCCTCCGATTACGTCTCGGAGACCACGGTGTCGGTGGTGATGCTGCCCAACGACGAGATGAAGGGCCGCATCATCGGCCGCGAGGGCCGCAACATTCGCGCCCTCGAGATGGCGACCGGCGTCGATCTGATCGTCGACGACACCCCGGAGGCGGTCATCCTCTCGGGTTTCGACCCCTACCGTCGGGAGGTGGCCCGCGTCTCGCTCGAACGCCTGATCGGCGACGGCCGCATCCACCCGGCCCGCATCGAGGAGGTGGTCGAGAAGGTGAAGGCCGAGCTCGACCAGCGGATCCTCCACGAAGGCGAGTCCGCCCTGCTCGAGCTGGCCATCCCCGGCATGCATCCCGAGCTGGTCAGGCTGCTCGGCCGCCTGCGCTACCGCACCTCTTACGGCCAGAACGTGCTGCAGCACAGCCGGGAAGTGGCGTTCCTGGCCGGCACCATGGCGGCCGAGCTCAAGGCCAACGTGCAGGTGGCGCGACGCGCCGGGCTGGTGCACGACATCGGCAAGGCCATCGATCGCGAGATGGACGGCACGCACCTGCAGATCGGCATCGACCTGCTGCGCAAGTTCGGCGAGAGCGAGGACGTGGTCCATGCCATGGCATGCCACCACGGCGACTACGACCCGCAGACTGTCGAGGCGGTGCTGGTCACCGCCGCCGACGCACTGTCGGCGGCGCGGCCGGGCGCCCGCCGCGAGATCCTCGAGACCTACGTCAAGCGCCTCGAGAAGCTCGAGGAGATCGCCTCCGGCTTCAAGGGGGTCCAGAAGACCTTCGCCATCCAGGCCGGCCGCGAGATCCGCATCATCGTCGACAGCGGCAAGCTCAGCGACGAGCAATCGCTCTGGCTCTCCAAGGACATCGCCCGCAAGATCGAAGCCGAGCTGACGTACCCCGGCCAGATCAAGGTCACCGTCATCCGCGAGACTCGATCCATCGAGTACGCCAAGTGAGGCTGCTCTTCGTCGGCGACGTGGTCGGCCGGCCGGGCCGGACTGCGGTCAGGAACCTGCTGCCGCGCCTCGTGGACCGGGAGCGCGCCGATTTCGTGGTGGTCAACGTCGAGAACTCCGCCGGCGGTTTCGGCATCACCCCCGAGGTGATGGCCGAGCTCGCCGACCTGCCGATCGACTGCTACACGACCGGCAACCACGTCTGGGACAAGAAGGAAGGGATCGAGCTGCTCGACCGCGAGCCGCGCCTGCTGCGGCCCGCCAACTATCCCGAGGGCAATCCCGGCAAGGGCGTCTACGTCGGCGAGACCGCCGCCGGCGTGCCGGTGGCGATCCTCAACCTCGAGGGCCGGGTGTTCATGAGCCATCTCGACTCGCCGTTCCGGGTGGCCGACCGCCTCCTCGCGGAGCTCCACCGCGACGTCAAGGTGACGATGATCGACTTCCACGCCGACGCCACCAGCGAGAAGCAAGCCCTGGCCTTCTATCTCGACGGCCGGGTCAGCGCCGTCCTGGGCACCCACACCCACGTCCCCACCGCCGACGAGCGGATCCTCCCCGCTGGCACCGCCCTGCTGACCGACGTAGGCATGACCGGCCCCTACGAATCCATCATCGGCATGAGAGCCGACAAGGTCCTCAAGCGCTTCCTCCTCCAGACCCCAGCCCCCTTCGAAGTAGCCAAGAGAGACGTCCGCCTGGCCGCCGCGCTAGTAGACATCGACGAGACGACGGGCCACGCCCAAGCCATCAAGAGGTTTCTGATCCCGGACACGACGGCGGGGTAGGGTGGCACAGGCAGGCCTCGGGGGGGCCGGCGGATCTCCTCTCGGCCGCCGGTTGGGCGAGGGTGGTGGATGCGAGGGCAATGGACTGCGGTGCCTCGCCCAACCGGCGGCCGAGAGGAGATCCGCCGCCCGCGCACCTGCCTCGTCCCGTTCGGCTGTGAATCTCGTCGGCCGCCTCGGGTGCTCTGGCCAACATGAGGTATGATCTTTTGTCATACCAGGGTGGCGATCATCCTTGGAGGCTGGCAAATGAGCGCGACCAAGATAGCCATCACTCTTGACGCGGAGCTGCTCCGCAAGGTCGATCTTCTAGTGACCGAACGGCGCTTCCCCACCCGGAGCCGCGCGATCCAGGAAGCGGTGAAGGCGGCCGTCGAACGGCTGGAGCGGGGACGGCTCGAACGGGAGTGCGCCAAGCTCGACCCGAAATTCGAGCAGCAGCTCGCGGAGCAGGGCTTGGCGGAAGACCTGGCGGAATGGCCCCCCTACTGAGGGGTGACATCGTCTGGGCGGATCTGAACCCGGTACGAGGTCACGAGCAGGAGGGACGGCGCCCGGTGGTGATCTTGAGCCGGGACGTGTTCAACCGTTCCGGCACGGTCATCGCCATGGCGATCACCAGCCAGCCTCAGCGCGCCGGATTCCCGCTGACGCTCGAGTTGGCGCCAGAACTGCTGCCCAAACCCTCCTGGGTAAAAATCAGCCAGGTGCGGACGCTCTCAATTCAGCGCCTGGGCGACAAGATCGGCAGGCTCTCGCCAGAGCAATTGGACCTCTTGGTCGAAGGGCTGAACGAGATCCTTGGCGGATGATTGGCTCAGCACGCTAAAGGGCGTCGCTCCATTCCGAGCCGGTTGAACGGGATGCGGGAATCAGCCGGAGATGACGGGCGCTGCAGAAGGGAGGTTCGCGATGAGAGGTCTCGTCACAGCTGGGTGCGCTCTGCTGCTTCTAGCCCTGGTCTCCTGCGCCAAGGAGAAGCCTTCCGGCCGCGAGCCCAACGCGACGCCGGCGGCAGCTTCGCCGGCGTCGGCGCCACGGGCTACCACTGCTCCGAGCATTCCGCGCAAGCTGGTGCGGACCATCGATCTCGACCTGACGGTTGCCCATACGCCCGAGGCTGCGGACGCGGCGCAGAAGCTGGCGGTGCGGCTGGGCGGGTACGTGGCGAGCATGACCGCTGCGCCGCCCTGTTCTACCTTGTGAGGAAACTATGGCGCCGGCTGCGACGGCGGCCGGAAGCCGCCCGGTGAGCACGTGATGCGAGGAGTCCCGGGGGGTGTAATCGTGGATGGCCACGAGGTCGGCGACTGCCGGCTCGGACCAGATGACTCTCATCCCACGGTGAATCGCTTCTTGACCTCGTCGTGCCAGAGCCGGCCGCCGGCCGGTCGATCCAGCGCGCTTGCAGCCATCGCACCCCCAACAGGTCGGTCGAGGCGCGCCAGAGGCGGTTGCGGATGTTGTACTTCGGCTTGCCGTACAGCCGCGGCCGGTGGCGACGTCGACCTCGGCGATGCGGGCGCCTGCCATGCGCAGCACGGTGGGCAGGAAGCGGTGGCCCGGTCCCAGCCACAGCTACCGCCTGCGGTGAGGCGGTCTCCGCTCGTGAATCGGAGGGCGGTGGGGCCCCTGCCCCGCGAGGCCACAGAGTGCCGGGGGCCGCCGCCGTTCAGGTCAGGCGATCAGAGTGTGCAGTAGCTGCAAGCGGTGGTGCAGGTATACCAGCTCCCCCCGGCTGCCAGCAGGCGCAGCTGATCGTTGCCCAGGCCACGTAGCGTCTCTTTGGCGAGATGCAGCTTCTTCGGCGTAATCTTCTTCATCGCGGTTCTCCTGTGCGTCGCGCGGAGCCGCGCGAGGCGGCGCGGCGCCGGCACGAGCGAGTAAGGTGTCCAAGACTATCTGTGCCGGCGGCGGCGCGATTGTTCATCGAGCCCTTGCTTCAGTGCGCGGAGCCGCCGGCCGCGGCCGCCGGCCTCCGGTAGGTGAACCAGAGGTTGCGGGCGTAGATCAGGAGGCCTGCTCCTTGGCCCAGGATGAAGACTGGATCTCGCTTGTAGATCGCGTAGCCCAGGAGGGTCGCGCCGCCGGCCAGGCTCAGGTACCAGAAGGCGCGGGGGACGATGCTGGTTTTCCGCCGCTCCGACGCGATCCACTGGACGAGGAAGCGACCTGAGAAGAAGAGCTGTCCGAGCAGCCCGAGGGCGAGCCAATAGCGGTCTGGTTGCAAACCTCGACCTCCTCCGCCAGCCGCCGGTCGATCCAGCGCGCTTGCAGCCATCGCACCCCCAACAGGTCGGTCGAGGCGCGCCAGATGCGGTTGCGGATGTTGTATTTCGGCTTGCCGAACCGCCGCGGCCGGTGGCGGACGTCGACCTCGGCGATGCGGGCGCCTTCCATGCGCAGCAGCGTCGGCAGGAAGCGGTGCATGCCCTTCCAGACCGGGATGCGCCGCAGATACTCGGCGCGGCAGGCTCTCAGCGTGCAGCCGACGTCGGCCACCGACTCGTGAGTGAGACGGTTGCGCACGGCGTTGGCGATCCCCGACGACAGCCGGCGCACCCAGCCGTCGCGGCGGCTCACTCTCACCCCGCAAACCACGTCGCAGGCGCCCTTTGTGTCCTCCAGGCGCGCCAGCAGCAGCGGGATGTCCGCCGGATCGTTCTGCAGGTCGGCGTCGAGGGTCACGATGATTTCGCCGCGGGCATGACGAAAGCCGGCCTCCAGGGCCGCTGACTGGCCGGCGTTGCGGACCTGCCGGATCACCCGCACCGCCGGGTCGTCGCTCGCCAGCCGGATCATCGCGGCAAGGCTGCCGTCGGTCGACCCGTCGTCGACCAGCAGCACCTCGTAAGGCCGGCCGAGGGCCTGCATCGTCTGCCGGATCTCGCCGGCCAGCGGCGGCAGGTTCGGCTCCTCGTTGTAGACCGGGATCACCAGCGAAATCTCGGGAGGGGGCGAGGGGCCCGCGGGACCGCCAGGGTTGCGCTCGGGCCGCTCGGGCATGGGGGGTATCTTATCCCGCCCGGACCCCGCTCCCGCCTGTGTTATGCTGCGCCCTCGACAGGGGGGTCCGATGGCGGTCGATCCGGAGCTGCTGGAGATTCTCGTCTGCCCCAAGACGAAAGGAGAATTGGAGCTGATCGATCTGCCGGCGGACGTCCGCGGCATGCTGGCGGAGAAGTACCGCGAGCATTTCCGCGACGAAGCGCCGGTGGTCGAGCAGGGACTGTTCTGTGCCGCTTCGGGTCTGGTCTACCCGATCGTTTCGGACATTCCGATCATGCTCATCGAAGAGGCGCTCCCCGCCTCCGCGGTCGGGAAATAGATCCGACATCGCTAGTCAGCGCTCGTCTCCCATCGCTCATCGGTCGTCGCCCATCGCGAGTCATCGCATCGCCGCATCGCCGCATCGCCGCATCGCCAATAGTCAGCCGGGGTCGCCCAGAGACTACTCGGCCGTTCCAATCAGGTACGAAGATCAGGCAAAGCCGGTGGCGTCGCGCTTGGACCAGCTGCTCGTCGAGCGCGGACTGTTCCCCAGCCGCGAACAGGCGAGGCGCGCCGTGATGGCCGGCCTGGTCAGCGTCGACGGGCGCCGCATGGACAAGCCCGGGACCGCCGTCGGCGCCGCCGCAGCTCTCGAGGTCGCCGAGCGCGAGCCGTTCGTCTCCCGCGCCGGCCGCAAATTGGCGCACGCCCTCGACCATTTCGGCATCGACCCGGCCGGCTGGGTGTGCCTCGACGTCGGCGCCTCGACCGGCGGCTTCACCCACTGCCTGCTCGAGCGCGGGGCGCGCCGGGTTTACGCGCTCGACGTCGGCCATGGCCAGCTCGACCAGCGCCTGCGCCACGACCCGCGGGTGGTGGTGATGGAGCGCGTCAACGCCCGCCACCTGGCAGCCGACGCCCTGCCGGAACCTTGCGATCTGATCACCGTGGACGTCTCTTTCATCTCGCTCCTCAAGGTCGTGCCGGCGCTGCTGCCCCACCTTCGCCGGCCCAGCTCCGGCGCCCCGGGCGCGAGCGGCGGCTGCCTGCTGCCGCTGATCAAGCCGCAGTTCGAGGCGGGACGCGGCGCGGTCGGCAAAGGCGGCATCCTCCGGGACGAGGCGCTCCGCCGCCAGGTGATCGAGGAGTGCGCCGCCGGCCTCGCTGCCATGAACGCGAGCCGCGAGACCGGGACAATGGGCGAGGCCCGCGCCGCCGGCGGCCTCGAGCTCGCCGGCGGTCTCGAGCTCGAGCTCATCGGTGGCCTGTTCGACTCGCCCGTCGCCGGCACCGGCGGCAATCGCGAGGCCTTCGCGCTGCTGCGCTGGAGGGCGCAGTGAGCCCGCGGCGGCAGAAGCCGCGGCGCGTCGGAGTGGTCGCGAAGCGAACGAGCCACGAGGCGGCGGGCACCGCCGGCGAGCTGGCCGAGTGGCTCCGCCGCCGCGGCCTCGAAGTGCTCCTGGACGGTTCGACACTGGCGGCCTTGGGGCGCGATGAGCCCGCCTTCAGCCCCACCGCCGCCTACGACCTGGTGGTGGTCTTGGGGGGCGACGGCACGCTGCTGTCGGTGGCGCGCGCCCTCGAGCCGGGGATCCCGATCCTGGGAGTCAACCTCGGCAACCTCGGATTCCTGACCGAGATCGGCAGCGCCGAGCTCTACCCCGCGCTCGAGCACGTGCTGGCGGGCAAGTTCCGCACCGAGGCGCGGTCGCTGTTCGACGTCGAGCGCCGCGGCGACAGCGGCGCCGTCGAGCGCTTCCGGGTGCTCAACGACGCGGTGATCACCAAGAGCGCGCTGTCGCGCATCATCGACCTGACGATGGAGGTCGATGGTCACCTGATCGCGCGCTATCGCTCCGACGGGCTCATCATCTCGACTCCCACCGGCTCGACGGCCTACAACTTGTCGGCCGGCGGTCCGATCGTCAACCCCTTGCTGCCGGTGGCGGTGCTCACCCCGATCTGCCCGCATGCGCTCTCCCTGCGGCCGATCGTGGTGCCCGGGTCCAGCCGCATCGAGGTCACGCTCGAGACCCAGCGCGAGGAGGTGTTCCTGACCCTCGACGGCCAGGAGGGAAGGGAGCTGCGCTATCACGAGACGGTGGCGGTGACCCAGAGCGCCGCGGCCGTCCACCTGGTCAAGGTCCGCGACCGCAGCTTCTACGACAACCTGCGCGAGAAGCTGCGCTGGGGAGGGCTGACCCGGCCCGACGAAGAGGGGGGACTCTGAGCTTGGGGCCGCCCGACGATCCCGCCTCGCCGCCGCCTCCAGCTGACGCTCCCGGCTCATCGCCGCCAGCCAGCGATCCAGGCTCGTCACCGCCGGCCGGTTCGCAGCCGGAGCCCGGGGAAATGGGGCGCGGGGAGCGGCGGCGCAAGGAGCGGCGACGACTACAGGCTGGCGAGGTGCCGGCGGAGCGGCGCCGGCAGGAGCGGCGCCGTCCCGGCAGGGTCCGGCGGTGGGTGGTGCGCCCGTTCGTCTGGGGGTTGCTGCTGGTGCTGGCGCTGGCGGCGGCCAACGTCCTGTTCTTCAGCAGCCGCTTCGCCCGCGAGAGCGCCGCCGACCTGCTGCGCGGCGAGCTCTCCGACGCCCTCGGCCGCGAGGTGGCGCTCGGCTCGGTGGACTTCCACCTCTGGACGTTGACCCCGTCGTTCGAGGTGAACGGCCTGGTCATCCCCGGGCCGGTGCTGGGCGACCCGGCGGTGCTGCGCCTCGCCAGGGCGCGGGCGCGCATCACCTGGCGCGCCCTTGCCCGGCGCCGGCTCCAGATCGAGCAGCTGGATCTCGAGCAGCCGCAGCTGTACCTGCGCTTCAATCCCGACGGCACCAACAACCTGCCGCGGCTGCGCCCCCGCGCCAGCAACCAGCCGCAACGCGTGCAGCTCTCCATCGACCTGCTGCTGATCGAAAACGGCACCTTCCAGCTCAACGAGCGGCGGGCCCGCCTCGACCTCACGGCGAGCGCGCTCTGGGCGCGCCTGTCGGAGCCCCCCCTGCCGCCGATCGTCGAGCGCGTGGCGGCCCGCATCGCCAAACCGGGGGCGGCCCCCTCGCCGGGGACACCGCGCACGCCGGGTACCCGCGGCGGCGGCCTCGATTTCCTGGTCACCGCGCAGCGGATCGCGTTGCGGCTGCCCGACGCCCTCCCCTACTCGCTGACGCTCTCGGCCAGGGGCAACGTCGACTCGGACCGGGTGCGGATCGCCGCCGCACGCCTGTCCGGACCGGATCTGGCGGCGCGGGTGGACGGCGCCGTCAGCTGGCGCGGCGACAACCAGGTCGACCTGGGCGTCACGGCGCGGATGGCGGCGCAATGGGTCAACCGGTTGGGCTACCTCGAGGAGCCGATCACGGGTCCGGCCGACATCGCCGGCCGCTTCACCTTCCGGCACGAAGCCTGGGAGTACGCGGGGAGCCTGAGCGCGCCGCGCATCGACGTCCTGCACCGCGTGTTCCGCGACCTGGCCGCCGACTTTCGCGGCGACCCCCGCAAGCTCGGGGTGGAGGTCAAGCACGCCGTCTACGCCGAGGGCGCGCTCACCGGCCCGGTGGTGGTCCTGACCGGCGCCGGTCCCGGGCCGCACGGCGGCCGTCCGGTCGACCTGGACCTCGAGATCCGCGGCCTGGCGCTGCAGCCGTTCCTCGCCGATCTCTTCCCGCGCCAGTTCGCCGGCCGCGAGCCGCCGGTCGTGGAGCTTGCCGGTCGTGCCAGCGGCAGGTTGCGCTACCGGTTCCAGAGCTCGCAGTGGCGGCTCGGCACCGGCCAGGCGGACCTCCGTGTCGAAGCGGCCCCTGCCGGGATCGCCGGCAGCCGCGGTCTGCCGGTCGCCGGGGAGATTCCGCTGCGCATGGCCGGCGGGGTGCTGACCGGCGGCACCGTTGTGATCACCGCCCCAGGCCAGGAAGCGACGGTGACCGGCTTCGCCTACAACCTCGACCGCGATGCCGGCCGGCTGGACTACCGGCTGCTGTCGCGCGACGCCGGCGCGCTGGCGCCGCTCTTCCCGCCGGTGGCCCCCCGCCTGCCGAGCCAGCACTGGACGGGCCCCCGGGAGACCTCGCCGATCTGGCTGCCGAATACCGCTCACGGCACCGCCTCGGGGGCGATAACCCTAACCCGCCAGGGCTACTCGGCGCTCATGGACCTCGATCTCCAGGGCGTGGTGAGCCATAGCCTGGGCTCGGCGGACCGGCTGCATGGCACGCTCACCATCGAGCCGCTGGCAGTCGAGAACCTGCGCCTGGAGGCCACTGCCGGCACCGGCGCCCTGATCGTGTCCGGACGCATCCCGCTGGCGCGTCCCGGGCGCGCCGTGCCCGATCAACCGCTCGACCTGGCGATCGACGCCGCGCAGTGGCCTGCCGCCGGCCTGGTGCCCTACCTGCCGGCCTGGTTTCCGGTCGCCGGCCTTCGCGGCGAGGTCTCGGGACGGCTCGATCTGGGCGGCGACTTCGACCATCTGACGGGCCAGGCCGACACCGCGATGGCAGACCTGGAAGTGTCGGGGGTAGCGCTCGGCAAGGCACGCGGCCAGCTGTCGTGGGACCCGGCGCGCATTGCCGTCGCCGGCGGTGCCATCGAGGCCCCGGCCGGGAAGCTCGCGGTGCGCGGCAGCTTCGATCGCCGCGGCGACGGCATCGACCTCACTCTCGACGGCCCGTCCCTGGACCTGGCGGCGCCGCCCCTCGCCGGACTGCTGCAGGTCTCCGGCCTGGCAGGCCGGGTGGCCCTGATGGCGGCGGTCGGCGGCACTCTCGAGCGCCCGCGGGCCCAGATCAGCCTGCGCGGGCACGATCTCGCCTGGTCCGGCCGCAAGCTCGACGGCACGCCTCCGGGAGAGGGGCAGGTGACGATCGACTGGGATGGCGAGCTGGTGCGCGGCAGCGGCGCGCTCGGCAGCCTGCTCACCTTCGACGGCGGCGGGCGCCTGGACCGCCGCCAGGCGGCACTGCATGTCGATCTGCGCTCCGCCAACCTCGCCGGCCTCGGCCGCCTGGCGGCGCCGGGAGGACCCGCCGCGGCCGCCGACTTCAGCGGCTCGCTAGCCGGCGCTCTCACCCTGGACGCGGACTTCGACGCCGGCCGCTTCCGGGGCCAGCTGCGCCTGGACGAGCTGCGCATGGCTTACTCCGGCAAGCAGATCGCCAACCGCGAGCCGGTGGTGGTGGACATCTCTCCGCGCGGGCTCGAGGTGCGTTCGTTCTACCTGGGCGAAGCCGGCACTGGCCTCGAGGCCTACGCCACCGGCAGCATCGGTCTCGCCGTGCCGCGGCCGCTCGACCTGCGCCTGCAGAGCACCATCTCGGCAAGCTGGGCGAAGCTGTTCTTGCCGGGCGTCGACATCGGCGGCGAGATGGATCTGCTGGCGACGGTCAAGGGCACGATCGGCGACCCGGATCTCTCCGGACAGGCGGTGCTGCACGACGCCCGGCTGATCCTCCCCAGCCTGGCGACCACCTTCGAAGGCCTGGAAGGCACGGTGCGCTTCGACCGCGACCGCCTGGTGCTCGACGGCCTCACCGGCCGGGTCGGCGGCGGCACGGTGCGCGCCACCGGTCAGATGACCCTGCCGGGGGCCGGGCGCGCGCTCACCTACCGCTTCGACATGGCGGCGCAGGGAGTCAGCCTGCGTTACCCGAGCGGCTGGGTGAGCCGCGGCGATGCCGCCCTGGCGCTGGTGGGCAGCGGCGGCGGCCGCCAGATCCAGGGGCTGATCCACCTCAACCGCGCGCTCTACGTCGAGGATCTGCAGGTCGACCCGCTGCAGCTGCTGTTGCGGGGCCTGCAGCGCCAGCGGGTGGAGGTCGTCCCGACCGACGACCTGTTCGCCAGGACCCAGCTCAACTTGTCGATCCAGGGTCCGGGCGCGCTGCGGGTGACCAACAACGTCGCCGACCTGCACGGCGACATCGAGCTGACGGTGGTGGGCACCGTCGCCACGCCGGTGGTCTTCGGCAGCATCCAGCTCGAATCCGGGGGAACCCTGCAGTACTCGGACAACAAGTACCAGGTGGACCGCGGCAGCCTGACCTTCGCCAACCCCAACCGCGTCGATCCGCTGATCGACCTGGCGCTCAAGACCGAGGTCCAGAGCTACACCATCACGCTCAACCTGTCGGGCACGCTGGAACGGCTCAGCGCCAAGTTCTCATCCAACGCCGATCTCGCCGACATCGACATCATCTCGCTGCTCGCCGGCGGTCCGCGGCCCGAGCTCGGCACGCCGCCGCCACCGGTCCAGAGCGAGGCGGCGGGGCATGCTGCAGCCTCGCAGTTCCTCGCCGGGCAGGCGGCTTCGGCCGTCTCGTCGCGAGTCGGCCGGCTGTTCGGCCTCGACCGCTTCCGGGTCGACACCCAGACTTTGACCCAGGCCGGACAGCCGACCTCGGGCGTGGTGATCACCGCCGGCAAGCGGCTGTCGAAGAACATCTTCGTGACCTACGTCAGCAACCCGTCGTCGCCGCGGCTGGACGTGCGCCAGATCGAGTGGCAGATCGCGAAGAACCTGACCGTGCTGCTGACCCAGAGCGGCACCAGCTACGCCGTGGACGTGCAGCGGGAGACCCGCTTTTGAACAGCCGGGGCCGCCGCCCGGCCTCGGGCAGCTCGTCGAGGGCGTTCCACCGACCGCCGGGGGGCGCCGGGGCCGCCGGGGCCGCCGGGGCCGCCTGGGGCGCCGGGGGCGCAGCGGCCGCCATGAAGGTCCTGACCGCGGCGGTCTGGCTGCTGGCCGCGGGGGCCGCCGCGGGCGGGGCGGCCGCCGCCGCGAGGCAGCCGCCCGCCTCGACCGAGGCGGCGCCTCCCGCCCCCGCCCCCGCTCCGCCCGTGCCGATCGCCCCGGCCGCGGCGGTCCCTGCTCCCGGCACGCCAGCGACGACCGCGACGCCCGCCGCCGGCGAGGGGGTCGCGGGAGGCGAGCCCCTGGTGCTGGCAGTCGAGATCCGCAGCGACGCGCCGCTGCCGCCCCGAGAGGAGGTGTCGACGGTCATCGAGATCCACCCCGGCCAGCCCCTCACGGACGTCGCCGTGCGCCGTACGCTGCGCAACCTGGTGGCGACCGGAGTGGGGTCGAATGTCGTGCTCTACACCCGCGAGGAGCCGGGAGGGGTGGTGGCGGTGGTGGTGCTGCAGCCGGTGCCGCAGGTCGCCGAGGTGCGGGTGACCGGGCGTCTAGGCCTGCCCGCCGCCGATCTCAAGGCGGCGGTGCCGCAGCGGCCGGCGCAGCCGCTCGCCGAGGAGAGCGTGGTCGCGGGGGTCTACAACCTGCAGGACCTCTACCGCCGCAACGGCTACTTCAAAGCTACCGTTCACGTGCGCGTGCGCCTGGAGCGAGGGGCGGCCCGCCAGGCGGAGGTCACCTACCAGGTCGACAGCGGCGACCGGGCTCAGATCGACGCCGTCGACTTCGACGGCCCGATCGCGCCCTTCACCGACGCGGCGCTGATCGCCCACCTCCGCGCGAAGCCCGGCCGGCCGTTCCAGGAACGGCTCGCGGACGACGACGCCGAGCGCCTGCAGGAGTGGATCATCGGCCAGCAGCACGGCGCTGCCCGCGTCGACAAACCGCGCCAAGCCTACGACGCGGGGACCAACCGGGTGCGGCTGACCTTCCCGATCGACGTCGGGCCATTGATCAAGCTGACGATCGCGGGGGCTGACGTCAAGCGGCTCAAGCGGAAAGGGCTGCTGCCGTTCCTCGGCTCCGCCGGCTACGACGAAGCGCTGGTGCAGCAGTCGCTGGCGCGGTTGCGCGCCTATTACCAGCAGCAGGGGCACTACCACGTCAAGGTCGATTCGAGCCAGCGTCGGGTGGACGGCCAGCTGGAGCTGACGGTCACCGTCGACCCCGGGCCGGTCTACACGCTCGCGGCGATCGAGTTCTCGGGCAACCGCGGCATCAGCTCGTCGCGGCTCACGACGCTGATGTCCACCACGCCCCGCAGCGCGCTGCACCCGGGCAGCGGCCGCCTGGTGCAGGACACGCTCAAGGAGGACCTCGACAACATCCGCTCCAATTACGCCCTGCAGGGGTATTCCGAGGCCAAGGTGGGGCCGCCCGAGATCGTCGAGCGCAACCGCGTCCTGAGCTTGCGGGTGCCGATCGAGGAAGGCCCCCAGCAGCGGCTGGTCAAGCTCGAGCTCAAGGGCGTAGCGAAGCTCGACGTGGCGAAGCTGCGCCAGGCGCTGCCGCTCAAAGAGGGGGGCCCCTTTCACCCGGTGCTGCTCGAGCAGACGCTGACCGCCGTCCGCAGCGCCTATGGCGAAGCCGGCTACACCCAGGCCCAGGTCTCCGCCGCCACCGACTGGAACGCGCCGCACACCCTGGTCGACCTGACGATCAGCGTGCTCGAGGGGCCGCGGCGGGTGGTGGACCAGGTGATCGTGCGCGGCAATCAGGCAACCAGGACGGACATCATCCGCCGCACCCTGGGCATTCACCCTGGCGATCCCATCGGGCAGTCCCGCCCCTATCAGCTCGAGAGCAACCTGTACCGGCTGGGCATCTTCTCGCGCGTGGACGTGGACCTCAGCGGCTCGGCCCTCGACACCGAGCGCGACGTCATGGTACGGGTCGAAGAGGGCAAGTTCAAGAGCCTCAGGTATGGCGTCGGCTATGACTCCGAAGAGAAGCTCCGCGGCCTGCTCGGCTTTTCCGACAACAACATCGGCGGCGAGGCCGACAGCCTGCGCGCCGACATGCGGCTGTCGTCACTCGACAAGCGCTTCAGCCTGTTCTTCAACCAGCCATTCCTGGGCCCCTACCCGGTGCCGCTCAACTCCACCCTGTTCTACTTCGACACCCGCGAGCCGAGCTTCCGGACGCGGCGTTGGGGCGCCCGCACGGAAGCAGTCAAGACGCTGTCGCACACCCGCTACTCGCTGGCCCTCGACTACCGCGTGGTGCGCTTGCTCAACGTCACCGTGGCGCTCAACTCGATCGAGCGCCAGAACCAGCCGGTGCAGGTCACCAGCGCCATCCCCGCCGTGCTGATCGATCACCGCGACGACCCGCTGGTGCCGACCCGCGGCTGGAGCTCGCTGGCGCAGCTGCAGTACTCGTTTCCGGGGATCGGCTCGAAGGCCAACTTCGTCAAGCTGTTCCTGCAGCAGACCAAGTACGTGAACCTGGGCAAGCCGGGAGTGCTCGCCGCCAGCCTGCGGTTCGGGGCCATCGAGTCGTTCCTCACCCTGCCGGTCGGCGACCCCGGTGTGCCGCCGTCGCTGCCGCAGAGCAGCATCTTCATCGACGAACGTTTCTTCGCCGGCGGCGGCAACACCGACCGCGCCTATGCGCTCGACCAGCTGGGCATCCGTGGGCGCACCCTGCTTCGCCCCGGCGAACACTTCATGCCGGTCGGCGGCAACGGCCTGGTGCTCGCCAACTTCGACTACCGGTTCCCGATCATCGGTGCCTTGGGCGGCACCATCTTTTTCGATTCAGGCAACGTCTGGGCGGATTGGCGGGACATCCGGCTGACCGGGTCGGAGGGGTTCAAGTCCGGCGCCGGCTTCGGCTTCCGTTACCTGTCGCCGATCGGCCCGCTGCGCGCCGAGCTCGGCTGGAAGCTGCACCGCGAGAGCAACCCGCCCGAGGGGCCGGTGGTGTTGTTCGTGAGCTTCGGCAATCCATTTTAGCCCCTGCGGTCTGCGGCGAGCCCGAGACATGAAACCGGGCGCCGCACGGATCGGTGAGGGCCTACGTAAAGCATCTATCGGATCACCCCCGCATCCCCTCGATCCCCTTCCCACCCTCCGGGGGGAAGGGGACGCCCCCTCCCTCCCCCTCGTTAAGGAGTTTCGTTCTACGCGTAAGCATTAGGTCTTTGGCGGTTGCGCCCCGTAGAATAGGCTGGGAGTCAGTGGGGAGTTCGTTGGAGTCGACCTTGTCCGCCACCAGTCCATTCGCCGCCATTGAGGACGCCATTGCGCATTTCCGCGAGGGGCGCCTGGTCATCATTGTCGACGACGAAGATCGCGAGAACGAGGGCGACCTGGCCATCGCCGCGGAGAAGGTCACGCCGGCGGCGATCAATTTCATGGCCAAGAACGGCCGCGGCCTCATCTGTCTCGCGCTCGACGAGGAGCGCTGCCGGCAGCTCGAGCTGCCGTTGATGGTCGAGGCCAACACCTCGCCTTTCGGGACGGCGTTCACCGTCTCGATCGAAGCGCGCGGCAAGACCACCACCGGCATCTCGGCGGCGGACCGCGCCGCCACCATCCTGACCGCCATCGATCCGGCGACGCGGCCCGAGGACCTGCTCCGCCCCGGCCACGTCTTCCCGCTGCGGGCGCGGCCGGGCGGCGTGCTGAAGCGCGCCGGTCAGACCGAGGCCTCTGTGGACCTGGCGAAGCTGGCCGGCCTGCAGCCGGCGGCGGTGATCTGCGAGGTGATGAACGACGACGGCACCATGGCCCGGGTGCCGGACCTGGCCGAATTCTGCGCGCGGCACGGGCTGCTGATGATCACGGTCTCCGACCTCATCCGGCACCGCCTGCGCCATGAGACGCTGGTACGCAAGATCGCCTCGCCGCGGCTGCCGACGGCTTACGGCGAGTTTCGCATCCACGCCTACCGCTCCGACATCACCGGCGACGAGAACGTGGCGCTGGTGATGGGCGACATCTCTCCGCAAGAGCCGGTGCTGGTGCGGGTCCACAGCCAATGCTTGACCGGCGACATCTTCGCGTCCGCGCGCTGCGACTGCGGCATCCAGCTCGAGCAGGCGCTGAGCAAGATCGCCCAGGAGGGGCGCGGCGTGCTGCTCTACCTGCTGCAGGAAGGCCGCGGCATCGGCCTGATGAACAAGCTGCGCGCCTATGAGCTGCAGGAGCAGGGGCACGACACCGTCGAGGCCAACGAACGTCTCGGATTTCGGCCGGACCAGCGCGACTATGGCGTCGGCGCGCAGATCCTGCGCGATCTCGGCGTCCGCAAGATGCGGCTGATGACCAACAATCCGAGCAAGTACATCGCCCTGAACGGCTATGGGCTCGAGATCGTGGAGCGGGTGCCGCTCGAAGTGCCGCCCACCGACGCGACGCGCGACTACCTGCGCACCAAGCGCGAGAAGCTGGGGCACCTGCTGAAGCTGGTCTGACGGGCCGGCCGCCGCCGCGCTCGACGTCCGGCGGCGGCATGCATCGCCCGAACGGGTCCGAACGGCTCTGGACATCCTCCTCGTCACCGCGCGCTATCCTTGGCCCCCGCGCCGGGGCGACCAGATGCGCGCCTGCCAGATGCTCGAGCTGCTGAGTCCCGAGCATCGCGTCACCCTGCTCACGCCTCGCCCCGCTGCCGGGCACCAGCCGCCGCCGGCGCTGCCGGAGGGCAGCGCGCTGGTGACCTACAGCGGGGCGAGCGAACCCGGCGCCGGCGTGGGCGGTCTCCTGGGCGCCGTCGGACGCCTCCTGGGCGCCGCCGGATGCCTCCTGGGTGGTTTGCCGCTGCAAAGCGGCTGGTTCTTCTCCGCCGACCTGCGCCGGCAGCTGCGCCGGCTCGCGCCGCAGGCCGATCTCGTCGTGCTGCAGCTCGTCCGCCTCGCCGCGCACCGCGGCGACCTCGGCGCGGCGCCCGTGCTGGTCGACCTGATCGACGATCTGGCGCTGAACTTCGCGCGGCGCGCGGCGGTCGACCGCTGGTGGCTGCGTCCGGCGCTGGCCCTCGAGGCGCGGCTGCTGGCCCGTGCCCAGCTGCGGCTGGCCGGTCAGGCCGCCGGGGTGCTCCTGGTCTCGGGCCGCGACCGCCGGGAGCTGACGCGCGGCCAGCCTGCCGCCCTCGCAGCCCGCGTCCGGACGGTGCCCCTGGCGATCGAGCCGGGCGGCTGCCCGCCGGAGCCGGCCACCGGCGGGGCCGCAAACGCCGAATCGCCGTCGCTCGTCTTCACCGGCAACCTTGGCTACTTCGTCAACGCCGATGCGGTCTCGTGGTGGCTGCGAGAGGTCTGGCCGCTAGCAACTGCTCGCTTTCCCGGCCTGAAGCTGGTGGTGGCAGGGGACCGGCCGCCGGCCAGGCTGAGGCGGCTGGTGACGGCGGCAAACTCGGCAAGGGCGGCAGGGACCCGGGGAGAGGTGGCGCTCGTCGCATCGCCGCCCGACATCCGCCGGCTGCTGGCGGGCGCGGCGGTCGCGCTGGCGCCGATGCGCTGCGGCTCCGGGGTGCCGGTCAAGATCCTGGAAGCCTGGTCTCAGGGGGTGCCCGTGGTGGCCTCGCCGTGGGCGGCGGCAGGCACCACCGGCGTGCCGGGAGAGGACCTCCTGGTGGCGAGCTCGCCGCGGCAGTGGGCGGAGGTGCTGTCCGACCTCTTGCAGGACCCTTCGGCACGACAGCGGCTGGCCGCCAATGGCCGCCGCCGGCTGCAGGCCGACTACTCGCGCCAGGTGGTGAAAGCGCAGCTGCTGGCGGCGGTGGCGGCGGCTCGCGACGGCTGTCTCTTACGCCCGCCCGCGAACCGCGGCCGCTGACCTGTGGCGCAGCCGCGAACCGCGGCCGCGGACCTGTGGCGCAGCCGCGAACCGCGGCCGCTGACCTGTGGCGCAGCCGCTAGGCGCGGCCGCTGACCTGTGGCGCAGCCGCTAGGCGCGGCCGCTGACCTGTGGCGCAGCC
>Ga0209118_1000208_pt1 | contig 37744 bp, 35 predicted proteins | sample BlaSpr_A8_Ref_M1_FD_187988 | JGI IMG/M metagenome (GOLD analysis project Ga0209118, IMG submission 187988) | Forest soil microbial communities from Thunder Bay, Ontario, Canada - Black Spruce, Ontario site 2_A8_Ref_M1 (SPAdes) (version 2) | ecosystem: Environmental > Terrestrial > Soil > Boreal... | reverse complement strand
TTGCAGACCGGGGCCAGCTACGTCATCCAACCTTCGGTGGATGCAGTGGAAGAATTTAAGGTCCAGACGAATGGGTATAGTGCCGAGTTTGGCCGCGGCGGTGCTCAAGGATTTTCTGAAACTCCGCAGCTGCCGCCGCGCCGGTGAGTCTGCAGTAGTGCCTGACCCTGTACTGATTCTAGCTGGTTTTATTCCGCCGGTCGCCCCAAAACTTGTCTTGTTCTCACACCGACTCGTTCTGCCAGGCCCTGTGCGGGCGAGACGCCCGCAGGACAGCCGGCAAGATGCCGGCGCTACGAGGCTTACTCGGTCGCGCTGATTCGGTTATGCCAGTGTGACCATGCGAACCAGATGATGCCAGCCGCCAGCAAGGCTCCGATGACCGCATCGAATTGGTGGAAGTACTTGCCTAATGCGCGCCAGTTCTCGCCTAGCTTCATGCCTAGCCAGGCTAGTGCGAAGCACCACGGCCAGGATCCGAGAAACGTGTAGAGATGAAACCGTCCGCGGGGCATGCGGGCAATCCCAGCGGGCAATGCGATGAAGGTGCGGACCACTGGCAACAACCTCGCTATGAAGACGGCAAGGTATCCCCAGCGCGCGAAAAAGCGGTCGGACCAATCGAGTTCCCGCCGGCCCATCAGGATCCAGCGGCCGTATTTTTCTACCAGGGGGCGGCCGCCGTGGTATCCGATCTCGTAGGCAATCAGCGATCCCAGGTTGCAGCCGATGGCTCCGGCGGTGGCCACCCAGAACAATTTCATTGTGCCCTCGAACACCAGATAACCAGCGAAGGGCATGATCAGCTCGGAGGGCAGCGGGATGCAGGCTGACTCAATTGCCATGAGGAGGGTGAGGCCGCCGTAGCCGGTCGCGGCGATTACGGACTTGATGAACAAAAAGAGAACTGCGACGAGTTTTTCAGTCATGGGAGAGATTAGTATCCAAACCAAGCCGTCCTTCGGACGGCCGGACGGGCGAGTCGCCCGTCCCCACACGTAGCCCGTCCCCACACGAGCAGCTAGAACGACCCTTCCTGAGTAAAGGTGAATCCTGGCAGGGATGCACCCTGTGCGCCTTTAGCCACTTTTACGCGCACGGTGGGGGCGTCGGGAGCGGTTACCTCGGCTGGACGCAGCACAGCGTATTGCGAGAACACTTCGCTGTAAACCTTGGTGACCAGGTAGTCCCGTCCGTCGTCATCCTTGCGCCAGACTTGTCCGAGTTGAATGGACTTCACTGCCACTGGAATTTCCTGAACTTTCGCTGGATCACTTCCAGACTACCTAGCGGGTACTTCCCCGTCAATTGGGCAGGGGGGGCCCGACGATTACGAAAGGACTGGGATTGCCTCTCTGAAGCAGACTGGCGTCCTCTCTTGGGCCGCGGTTGAGTCCGGCATTGTTCCAGACGGGCGGGGATGCCCGTCCTCCATCGGGCATTTGCTTCTGCTAACATTCAGGCTCGATTCCACGGACGGGAAGAAAGCATATGGTACGCGGCATGGTTCCTCGCCAACCGGCAAAGACAGGGCGTCACGAGGGAGGAGCGCGAATCTCGCGCTCACTTAAGACATCGCAGAAAACTGCCGGTCTGCGCCCGGCCCGGCCGGGTCAGAGACCCGGCCCCACACAAGCCAAGGGCTCCAAACAGGCTGGCGTCAAGTCGACACCGGCCCGAGCCGGCAAAGGCTACGATCCCCTCGCGCCGGGGCGTGTTGCTGAAATCCTGAAGCGGCTCGACCAGCTTTATCCCGATGTGACGTGTGCGCTGACACACAAGAGCGCATGGGAGCTGTTGGTGGCGACCATCCTCTCAGCGCAGTCGACCGATGTGAACGTCAACCGGGTCACGCCCGAACTGTTTCGCAAGTACCCGACCGTCGCGGACTTCGCCGCGCTTACCCCCGAACAGCTCGAGCCCGACGTGCGTTCGACCGGATTTTTTCGTAACAAATCGAAGTCGGTTGTCGGAGCGGCGAAGAGAGTGGTCAGCGAGTTCGGCGGGCAAGTTCCGGACGACATGGACAGGCTGCTTACTTTGCCCGGAGTCGCCAGGAAGACCGCCAATGTCGTGCTAGGCACATGGTTCGGCAAGGCGGATGGGGTAGTGGTGGACACGCATGTTACCCGCATCGCGCGCCGACTCGAACTTACCAAGAATACGGATGCGCCGAAGATCGAACAGGATTTGATGCAGGTGATCCCGCGCGAGAAATGGATCCTGTTCGCGCATCAGATCATTTGGCATGGGCGCAAGCTGTGCATTGCACGTCGGCCTAAATGCGTGGACTGTGCGCTGGAGAATGTTTGCCATGCCGGAGATAAGACGTGGACGACGGTCGAGATGCATAAGAACGCGAAGCTGTGACCGGGGGCCTCAGATTCTTGCCGGAATTCCCTGCAGCGTTTAGCGCCGCACGTAGGGATCTTTCGACTCCGTAGCTTCTTCGCTTCGCGAAGAAGCTACTCCGCTCAAGATGACAGGGGTGAGTGAGGGATGACGGTGTTGGGTGAAGGATGGCGGGTCTGTGTCACGGGTGAAGTGGAGTCTCTGCTAGACTTTTTATTCTGACCTCGTCTAACGACTCCTCAGGACTCGAATGCGCACTCTTATTCCGTTTGCTATTGTCATACTCATGAGTACTTTCGCCCCGGCCCAGACTTTGCCCGTGCCTCAGGCCATCACCGATCCCAAGCAGATCACCAGCAAGCCCAGCGCGCAGGTGGAACAGAATCAGCAGAGCCTCTCCATTGAGAAGCTCTACATGACCCGCCAGGTGGGGCGTTCCTCGTGGTCTCCCGACGGCAAGACAATCGTGTTTGTCAGCAACATCAGTGGCCGCAATAATCTCTGGCTGGTGCCGGCGGAAGGCGGCTGGCCTACACAGCTCAGCGTTAGCGATCAGCGGCAGGCGGCGCCGGCGTGGTCGCCGGACGGCAAGTGGATCGCTTATATGTCGGACTATGACGGCGATGAGCAGTGGGACATTTTTATCGTCTCGCCAAAGACCGGGCAAGTCGTGAACCTGACCCATACTCGCGAGATCGCGGAAGAGTATCCGCGATGGTCACCCGATGGCCGTTATCTGGCTTACACGGTGAAACCGAAGACGTCGTCCGTGTATGAGATTGACGTTTACGACATGCTGATGCGGGACGTGAAGCATGTCACGACCGGCACGGCGGCTGACAAGTTGAACGACAATCCGATCTGGTCGCACGAAGGCAAGTGGATCGCTTATACCCAGGAGCAGGCTAAAGGAACGGATTCGAATATCTTCGTGGCGGAAGTCGTGACGGGCCGGAGTTCCCTGCTTACTCCGCACGATGGTGAACAGATTTACCGCGCTAATGACTTCTCTCCCGATGGCAAAAAGTTGCTGGTCACTTCTAATGCTGCGAATGGCTATGACAATGTTGGATTGCTGGACATTGCGACCAAGAAGATTTCGTGGCTCACCAAGGACAAGTGGGAGATCGGCGGGGGAAACTTTTCGCCTGACGGTAAGTACGTCACTTGGACTGCGAATGTCGAGGGCAATACCGATATCTATCTGCACGATTTAGTCCCTGGAAAGACTACGGCGTTGCCGTTGCCTAAAGGTGTGAATGAAACTGCGGGTGAACTTTCCACCTTCAGCAAAGATGGGTCACGCTTGCTCTATAACCACAACGGGGCAAGCGCTCCGGGAGATCTTTGGGTGTATCAACTGGCGACGGGGAAATCGCATCAGGTGACGCAATCGCTGGTCGCGGGCGTGCACTCGGAAGATATGGTCGAGCCGTTTCTGGTGCACTATTCCAGCCGCGATGGCAAGTGGACTATTTCCGCGTTCGTGTATGTGCCTTACAACATGGTGCGCAATGGGCTGAACGCGGCGATTGTCTATGTGCACGGCGGCCCGACGGCGCAGTCGGTGAACTCATTCAACAGGTTTATCCAGCACATGGTCAACCAGGGATACATGGTGATTGCGCCTAATTATCGCGGCTCAACTGGATATGGGAAGGAATTCCAACAGGCGAATCTGTTTGACATGGGCGGCGGCGATTTGCAGGACGTGTTGGCGGCGGCGGATTTTATTAAGCAGACGGGCTATCTCGATCCCAAGAAGATCGTTCTCATGGGCGGCAGCTATGGCGGCTACCTGACCATGATGGGTGTGACCAAAGCGCCTGAGGCTTGGGCTGCGGGCGTTCCGATTGTGCCATTTGTCAACTGGTTTACGGAAATCCAGAACGAGGATCCGGTGTTGCAACAATCGGATCTTGCCACCATGGGCGATCCGGAGAAGAACAAAGCGTTGTTCCAGGATCGTTCGCCGATTTTCTTCGTGGATCAGATCAAGGCTCCGCTGCTGTTGCTGGCGGGCGGAAACGATCCGCGCTGTCCTAAGGAAGAAGCCCAGCAGGTGGTGGATGCGGTTAAGAAGCGTCGGGGCACGGTCGAGTACAAGGTTTATGAGAATGAAGGGCATGGCTTCGCGCGGGTGGAGAATCAGATCGACGCATATCAGCGCGTGTCGGGATTTTTGAAGGCGCACGTGCCGCCGGCGGAGTGCAACTGTTCGCTGACGGAGTAGGTTCCGCGCCGTGTGGAGACGGGTCTTTGACCCGTCTATGCGGCCGCGCGAGGCCGATGAGACAATCCGCCGCCCTCTGAGCGGCACAGTTTGCTGGCAAGACCTGATCCCAAAGGGCAGCGGCAAGCCGCATTGATTAGGGAGCGCTTGCGATATGGCTAAAGCCATATCCTGATACGAATCGTGGGTTTGTCAGCAGCCTGAGCCTCCTCTGGCGCCACCTGGTCACAGACCCGGTTCCACACGAGCAAGGGCCTTGATCAGGCCTGGAATTGTGTATTGCGTTGCTTCGATGTCGACTGGGAGACCGAGCTCGCGAAGAGTTGACGAGGTGATTGGACCTATCGAAGCGAGGCGGATACCGTCAATCGGGCTTGCTTTTCGCGGGCGAGGGCGCCCGCGCCACATGTTCTTTCCCAGCAGCGCTACAAAGTTTCTTACGGTCGATGAGCTGGTGAACGTAATTACATCCGGACGACGCTTCGAGTCTTTCAGGATAGTGCGCAGTCGGGTCCGGGAGGATTCCGGAATTACAGTTTCGTAGGCTTCAACAACATCTACCTTGGCGCCGAGCTTGCGCAATTCGCGTGGGATTACGTCGCGGGCGACCCGGGCTCGGGCCAGTAACACGCGCTTTCCTGCTACTTGATTGCGCAGGCTTTCCACGACCGATTCGGCTATGTACTCTTCAGGAACGACATTCACTTTGAGGCCGCGTTTCTCGATCGCCTTCTTTGTGGCGGGTCCGATGGCCGCGATGTTCAAGTGCTTCAAATGTTTCTTGGTCAGACGGCGTTTTCGAAGGCGCTCCCAAAGCGCTTCGACTCCGTTCACGCTGGTGAGGACAAGCCAGTCGTAGTCGTGCAGCTTTTTGAGGGCTGAGTCCAGAGGCTTGTAAGAGCGTGGCTTGCGGATTTCGATAAAGGGAATCTCTACGACTTCGGCGCCAAGTTCGCGCAGGCCGGAGGAAAGCGCGCTGGCCTGATGGCGCGCGCGACCTACAACGATGCGGAGTCCAGCAAGCTGCGGGGATTTTTTCTTTGTCATCGAAATCAACGGCCCAAACCTGCTTGCTGCATGAGTTTCGCGACTCCTGAAATGTTCGAGTCTTTGCTCTCGTTCAAGGACTGAATGACTCGCGCTTGTTCCCCCTTAGTGCGATTTTGGCTGAGCTTGAATTTTGCTTCCAGCCTTTTGGCCTTTATCTCAAAACCCACTATATGCTTCATCATTTGGCTTCGATATTTGTCGCTCAGTTCGGACCACTGCGTCATGTATGACGAATCGAAGGTGTTGATCATCCGGTGTAGCGTCTCTTTCAAGCCCGGTTCGTCCGAGAACAACGTGGGTTCACCATAAACATGAACCGCGGCATAGTTCCAGGTGGGGACGCTTTCTCGAATCTCGTACAAGCTGGGTGAAATGTAGGCGTGAGGGCCGTGAAAAATGACTAGCGATTCCTCGCCTTCCTTCATTGACTTCCAGTGCGCGTTCGCCTTCGCCATATGGCCCTGCACCACGACCTGATTTCCGGCTTCGTCTATGAGGAGCGGGAGATGAGTGGCGAAGGGGATACCGTCGGCGTTGGAAACCAGGATGGCGAATGGGTTTGCCCGCATGAACGCGATGGCGGCGGCGCGATCTTCCTGGCGGTTAAATTCGGGTATGTACACGTTTAGATCTCCGGGCTGATCGTGGGCTAGGATGCCCGTCGAACGAATGCATTGCGTCGTTCTGAGCGTAGCACGTCGGGTGGCTGGCGAAGTATCTCAACCGCATCGCGCGCTGCTGATGACGCTTCGCCCATCTCTCCCAGAATTCCCTGTCATACCATTGTCCGTACAGGCACTCAGGGATCTGTCGACTGCGCAGCTTCTTCGCTTCGCGAAGAAGCCACTACGCTCAGGATGACAATGCAATTGGATAACGGGGCGTCGCTGGTTTACTTTATGGCTGTTGCGGCTGGGCGATGTCTTGGCCGTGGACTGCTTCGAGGATTGCATCTCCCCCGCGCTGGAGCAAGGTGTCGCCGACGGACTCTCCTAGCTGAACCGGGTCTGTGCCGTCACGCGACTCGCGCAGAACCTTGGTTCCATCTGGATCGGCGACGATTGCCTCGAGATGCAGCCGTCCGTTGCGGAGTTCGGCGAACGCGCCGATGGGCACCTGGCAGCCGCCGCCGAGCTTGTTGAGCAGAGCCCGCTCGCAGGTCGTCGTCGCACGCGCTGCGGCATCGTCCAGGAACGCGAGATGCTGTCTCGTGGCCGCGTCGCCCGCGCGAATCTCGATTCCCAGCGCGCCTTGTCCGGCCGCCGGGCACATTACCTCCGCGGGAATGACTTGTCTGACAAATTCTGTTTTGCCTAGCCGGTTCAGGCCCGCTGCCGCCAGAATGATGGCATCGTATTCGCCAGCTTCCAACTTGCGCAGACGAGTGTCCACATTTCCGCGAAGCGGATGAATGTCGAGATCGGGGCGCACGGCTTTCAATTGCGCCTGGCGGCGCAGGCTGCTGGTTCCAACCCGGGCTGCTCGCGGCAGATCTTCAATGCTTTCGTACTTGCGGGAGCAAAATACGTCGCGGGGATTCTCTCGCGTGGTAATCGCCGCGATCTCGAATCCTGGCGGAACCTCGGTGGGAAGGTCTTTCAAACTATGCACCGCGAGATCGATGCGTCCCTCGGCCAGCGCCTCTTCGATCTCCTTGGTGAACATTCCTTTGGTGCCAACTTTGGCGAGGGCCACGTCGGTGATCTTGTCGCCGGTGGTCTTGATGGTCTCAAGTTCAACTTCATGACCGCGTTCGCGGAGCAGGGCGCTGATGTGATTGGCTTGCCAAAGCGCGAGTTGGGAACCTCGGGAACCGATGCGGAGGCGGGTCATGCATGTTGCTCCTTGCTCAGGTCCATGCTTCTCTGCCAAGCCTGCTCATCCTAGGCTGCATCGCCACAAGCAAACTCGCGCCCTTGTCAAAGACGTTGCAAGCAACATTTCTACAGGCCCTTCGTAGGGTTTTCATCTGGACTCCCCGCCCGACTTCGCTGCCTTGTCTTTTTCTTGGAGATTAAACAGGCGGCGAACTATATCGACCACGGTGGTGGCTTCGGACTCGCGTGCCGCAGTCTTCAAGGTGCTGATGGGGGTGTGCATGATCTTATTGACGATGCCATGAGTGAGCGTCTCAATGGCTAGCTCCTGCTCGGGCGATAACGGGCCGAGGCGTCCGCGAACCCGGTCGATTTCAGCCTGGCGGATGGTTTCCAGGTGATCGTGCAGAGAGACGATGGTGGGCGCGACATCGAGAGTTTGCAGGCGGGCCTGAAAGCGTTCGACTTCGCTGTCGATGATGGCGGAAGCGCGCTCGGCCTCCTTTGTGCGATCCGCCACGTGCGATGAAACCGACTGTTGCAGATCGTCAATGTCGTAGACAAAGATTCCATCCAGTTTGTTCATCTCCGGATCGACGTCGCGCGGCACCGCGATGTCGATGAAGAACATGGGACGGTTCTTGCGGCGGCTCATAAAGAGTTCACCGTGCTCGCGGCGGAAAATTGCGTGCGGGGCTCCGGTCGAGGTAATCACGATATCGCCTTTGTCGCAGGTATCGTAAAGCCGGCTGAATTCGATGGCTTGGCCGTCGAACTTCTGGGCCAGGCGAATGGCCCGGTCATAAGTGCGATTGGCCACAAAGATCGACGCGGCGCCATGGGCGAGCAGATGACGCGCCGCCAGTTCACTCATCTTCCCTGCTCCGACCAGGTACACATGCTTGCCATTCAGCGATCCGAAAATCTTTTTGGCGAGTTCGACCGCGACCGAGGCTACCGAGACTGCGGATGAGCCCACGGCGGTCTCCGTGCGCACCCGCTTGGCCACGGCAAATGCGCGAGTGAGCAGCAAATCCAGTTGGGAGTGGATTGCACCCACGGCCCGCGCAGTGGCGTAAGCCTCCTTTACCTGCCCCAGGATTTGGGCCTCGCCGACAACCATCGAGTCCAGGCTCGAGGTCACCCGGAACAAATGGCGGATGGCATCTTGTTCGCGATATTCGTAGAGGTGCGGCTCCAACTCGGCGGGCTCCAGGCGGAAATAGTTGCCGAGAAATTCACGCAGGTCAGCGCTGCCGTTCTTGGTCTGGGCCAACAGTTCTACTCGATTGCAGGTGCTCAGGATCAGCCCTTCATCCACGCCGGGATGCTGAGTGAAGGACCTCAGGGCCTCGGGCAATCGGGACTCAGGGATCGCCAGGCGTTCACGCACTTCGACGGGCGCACTCTTGTGATTCACGCCGATGAGATGGAAGTTCATGACTGTGCGAACCTGTGAATCGTGCTGAAGTAGTTGGCTGCCCAGGCAACGATGGCGGCGACGAAGGCTCCGGCGGCGAGATAGGCAGCGCGGCGGCCTCGCCATCCCGCGGTCCAGCGAGTGTAGAGCAGGATCAGGTATACAACCCACATCAAGATCGAGAGCAGAATCTTTGGATCGAGAAGATCCACGCGCCCGTAGGTCGCTTGGGCGACTACCGTACCTGCAATCAGGCCCAGCGTCATAAAGGGAAACCCGAGCAGCAGCGATCGGAATCCGATTTCGTCGATCACTTCGAGCGCGGGCAGGCGCGAGAGAAGTCCCCCTGGCCTCTTCGATTTCAACGAACGTTCCTGGATGAGATAAAGCAGGCTGGCGCCAAAACTCAAAATGAGCGCGGCATAACCAGTGAAGATCAGCGCGATGTGCGCAAACAGCCAACCCGTTCGCAACCCCGGGGAGGTCAACAGGAATGGCTGCTGGCCGGTTGCCGCAACGAAAGTCAGCAGAAAGACTAGAGGAAAAACGACAATGCCCGGAGAGGTGGTCCGATACAGCAGGTACACGAGCATGAACACGACCATGATCAGGAAACCTAAAACTGATTCGGCATTGTGTACGGAAGCCAAGGTGATTTGGCCCGAGAGAAGCATGGAATCAGTGAGCGAGACGAAGTGGAATACCATCCCCAGATAGGACGCGTGCAAGGCGATCTTGTTCAACAGGTCGCTGGTGCGGGTCAGCGCAACCAACGCGTACAGCAGACCGACGGCGTAGCAACCCAACGCGACTCGCAGCCAAAGTATGGGCATACTTGAATTGTGGCCCCTGGGCGGGTTCGGGCATCCTCTCCCCATCCGCCAGAGTGATTATAGTCTGCCCTGTGGATGAGGCAGAAGACAGTCGGGGACATCACTGGTCATTATTCGTAGTGCTGCAGATCACAACGTGATGTAGATCACAACATGGTTCAGGAATTTGAGGGCACGGAAACGCAGAACGCCGGGACGGTCCAGAAGGAAACTGTTTAAGTCGAAATCTCCGTTTTGGCTTTCCGAACGTCGATTCCCCCAGGACTCGCTCCGCGCCGCCCTCTCTTCTTGAGCCATCGGCACAACGTGCTCAATGGACGTTATCGATCTCCGGATACTCCGGTTGGCTCTTGAGCTCCGAAGCGGATGCTCCTTGCAGGTATACGTCAAAGAAAGTGCTGATGTAGTGCGCCGTCACAGCGACTTGGCGGCGACCATCGAGGCGCACGATGCCTAAGGTCCGCATCACGCGCATCGCAAGTGGACTCTTCAACATCGCTCCGTCGTCGCTGAACATGTAGTGACTCGCGCCTCGGATCATGATCATCAACCTGCGGTCACCGGGCAGTCGATCGTAAAGGGAGTGGATGTTCGCACCGGCCTGGCGGATCGCCTCGGGCGTCTGCGCGTCAGTGGATTCCCCTCTGTGGTCGCTCATGAGAAACATGAACGGCTGAGTGACACCTTCAGCGATGACACTGCCGAGGGGAGCTCCGTCCACGTCGATGCCAGCCTTGCACCGAGAATCGTCATGGCAGAACTGCAGGGCTTCGGCACCACCGAGTGAGTGGCCGAACACTCCGACCCGCTGCATATCGAGCCGTCGCAGGAACCTGCCCGAAGGGTCAGAAGTGTTCAGTCGTTCGAGCTGATCGAGTGCAAAGCCCATGTCGGCACTCCATGCCCGGACCAGCTTGTTGGCGAGTTGCTCCTGCTCAGACCCGCTGACCAAGTCAGCATTGTTCTGAGGTGCCCTCGCAATCACCCTTCCATCGGGGAACACCACCACGAAACTTCGATAGGGTGCGTCGAAACCCACGACCACATAGCCGTGACTCGCAAGGTCTTCGGCAAGGGTCGTGTAATCCGTCGTCAGGGCCGCAAGTCCCGCTCTCATAAGTACCACGGGATACGAACGAAGCTGAGGCGATAGCTCGGCGTCGCGAATACTATGCGTGCGGACGCGCGACAAATCTCGGGTTAGGAACTGCGTGAGCAGCACGCCACCCTGGCGTTCGAGGGCTGTCCGCCATGGAGCCGGTAAGTAGTCGTCGCCTGTCTGGGACGGTTGTCGAGGCGCTGTGGGATACCAAAGCCAGGCAAAAAGCTCCCGCTTGGTGCCGGGCTGCGGTGCCAGTGGGTCCGCCTGCGCGGCGTCGCTCCAAGCGTAGGTCGTGCGGCCGACCGCGAACGGGCCAGTAGGCGTGGGTAGCGTCGTCTCGCGGTTGTGGTCAAGCCACAGCAATCCCAGCAAGACTGCGATTCCAACAACCGCGAACAGTCCCACCACGACCATAGTCCTGATCACACGCATATATTGTTAGAGCAGTTCCAAGTTGATGGTTCTCAGTTCTCAGTTTCTGGTGTTATTCAACTCCCAGGGTCGCGAGCACTTGTTCCAGAGTTTCAGCATTCACGAACAGCTGCCGTCCGGCGGCCATCATGTTCTCGATCTCATCGAAGGCCTGGAAAAGGCGCATTTTGACCGCGCCGTATTGTTCGGCTTCGGTGAGGGTACGGTTGTGGTTCGTCGCCCAGTCCCTCGTGGCTTCCTCCGTCAAGAAGACGCTGACCGCGAAAGTGGTCTTGCGGTCGGAGGTCACGTCGAAAACATATTCGGTAGCAGCACCCTCGGAGGGATCGGTCAACGCCGGTCGCTTCCCCACGAAGTAGTATTGGTAGACGTATCCTTGCCCACCAGTGTAGGTCTTCATGCGGCGGATGGTCATAAGTCAGTCGTTGGTCGTTAGCCGTTGGAATCATTGTTGTGCCTCGAATCGGTTGCGAACGACAAACGACCAAGGACTAACGACCGTTGCTACAGTTCGATCTTCGCATCCCGCAGGCGCTTGACGGCAGTCTCGGAGGCCAGGGGCGAGTAGTAAACCTCTTTGAAGGTATACGATTTGGCCTTCAAGGCAAGGATCGGCATAATTTCAATGTGCCAGTGATAGTCCTCGTCGATCGTCTTCCAGTAACCCAGGTTTCCCGACCGGTGCAGGCTGTTGGGCGATGTGTGCAGCACGAGGTGAAAATCTTCGGTGATGGTGCGTATGCGCTGCAAGGTACGTCGCAGCAGGGCGCCTAAATCGCGCATCGTCCCCGGACGATTCAAGCCAAAGCGTTCGAAAGCAGCCTCGTGAGTGCGCGGCATGATCCAGCTCTCGTAAGGCACACGCGGGGCATACGGACACAGGGCGATGAAGTCGCCACGAAGCTCGATCACGCGAAGGTCCTGCCTCATTTCCTGGGAAATGATGTCGCAGAAGACGCAACGTTCCTTCTGTTGGAAATATTCGCGGGCGGCGCGCAGTTCGTACAACACGCGGCGGGGCACGAATGTGGTCGCGGTAAGCTGCGAAGTGGGATGCTCGAACTCTTGCCCGGCACTGTTTCCGTAATCCTTGTAGATGCCGACATACTTGAAGCGTCCGTCGCCTTTAAGATCCTGAACACGCTGTGCGGCCAGCAGGAGGAATTGTTCGATCTCGAGGTCGCTTGCATTCCATAGGTGCCGCTCGTGCGAGGGGTTTTCGACCAGTACTTCGTGCGCACCGACGGGGCGCATCCGGTCGTAAATGCCGTCCCCGCGGCGAGTTGCCTCGCCCTCGATGTGGTACAAGGCGGTGGGATGCACAACGGAGCGCGCCGACCACGGAACGCCGGGGATGCCGGATATATTGGCGATGAGCTGGGTTGGCTCGCGGGAGTCGGGACAGAACCGGCAGAAGGGTTCCGGGCGCGGCGGGTTGTCGGGAAAGTCGTCGCCAGTAATAACCCAGGAGCGGGTGATCGGATCCTTGCGCAGTTCCATGCATAAGGAAAACATTTCACCGGAGTTGCGTCAACTGTGTTCTGCGCTTGAGTGTTTTGCACCGCGTGGCGGGGCATAACGGTTTGTTATAATCCGCGCACGAAGCCGCCTGCGATGACCGAGCCGTCCACGCCGTTGATGCGGCAGTATGCCGCGATCAAGAAGGAACATCCCAGCGCCTTGCTATTCTTTCGTTTGGGTGATTTCTACGAGCTTTTCTTCGACGATGCCATCTTGGCGGCGCGCGAGTTGCAGATCACGCTGACCTCTCGCAATAAAGAAAAAGGCGTGGCCGTTCCGATGTGTGGCGTGCCTTATCACGCGGCGGAAGGCTACATTTCCAAGCTCATCCGCAAAGGATTCAAGGTCGCGATTTGCGAGCAGATGGAGAGTGCTGGCCTTGCCAAGAAGTTAGTGCGACGCGAGGTTACGCGAGTAGTTACACCCGGCACGGCGGCGGATTCGTCGCTGGGGTCGGAAGAAAACAACTTCTTGGCGGCGTTGGCGCAGATCGGAGACCGAGTAGGATTCGCGGCCCTGGATCTCTCCACCGGCGAATTTCGCGCAACCGAGTTTAATGGCGAAGATGCCGGGAAGCGGATTCAGGAAGAGCTGCAGCAGCTTAGACCGAAAGAACTGTTGTATGGCTCGTCGGCACCGCTGTTTGAAGGGAAAGGGTCGCGTGGAGACGGGCGCCCACGGCCGCCTGGGGGCAGTACTGGGTTTGCCGAAACGCCCCTCGATGACTGGGTCTTCGCGCCCGATCACGCCATCCCCCTACTGGAAAATCATTTCGGCGTTTTGTCCCTGGAGGGCTTTGGGCTCGCGGGCAAGCCGGCGGCGGCTTCGGCGGCGGGCGCCATTCTCTACTACGTTCGTTCTACGCAACGCGGAACATTGGACCACGTCGACCGAGTCGGATTTTACGAACGGCAGAACTATTTAGTGCTCGACGCGGTAACAGTGCGAAATCTGGAACTGATCGAACCGCTGTTTGCCGGAACCGACGCCGGAGTAACTCTGTTCCGCTCGATTGACGCCACGGTCACGCCCATGGGCAAACGTCTGCTGCGCTCGTGGATGCTGCGCCCGTCGATCGAAGTAACGGAAATTAATGCGCGGTTGGACGCAGTCGAGGCGCAGGTGAACGAGACTATCGCGCGCGAAGAATTGCGGCGAGCGTTGGACGGAATCCTGGATCTGGAGCGCTTGCTGAGCCGGGTAACGCTGGAGACGGCGAATCCCCGGGACGTGCTCGCTCTGGCCGCATCGCTGAGAAAGATTCCGGGGCTAAGAGTTGCGCTGGCAAGGTTCGCGACAGAACGGCTGACGACGCTGCACGGGTCGCTTGACGAGTTGGGTGATCTGCGGAAACGAATCGACAAGACAATTGTGCCCGAGCCGCCCATTTCGCTGGTCGATGGGGGCGCGATTCAGAGCGACGTGGATAAAGAACTCGATGAACTGCGTGATCTGAGTCGGAACAGCAAGCAATTCCTGGCGCAGATCGAGCAGCGGGAACGGCAGCGGACTGGAATCAACTCCCTGAAGATCAAGTTCAATTCCATTTTTGGGTATTATCTCGAGGTCTCTAAACCTAACTTGCATCTCGTACCGCCCGACTACGAACGCAAGCAGACCCTGGTCAACGCTGAGCGCTTTACCACACCTGAGTTAAAAGAGTATGAGTCGAAGATTCTCGATGCGCAGGAAAAGATCGTGGAGATCGAGCGGCGGCTGTTCGCGGAGTTGCGCTCGGCCATTGCGGGCGAAGCTCGACGCGTCCGGCAAACGGCGCTCGCATTGGCTGAGGTGGATGTGCTTTCTGCATTGGCGCATGTCGCAGCTCTGCGCAACTATTGCCGGCCTAAATTTGACGACTCTGCAGATATCGAGATTGTTGCGGGACGGCATCCTGTGATCGAGCATCAGGAAATGGCGGGCGGCAACGAGCGCTTCGTCCCCAATGACCTGTATCTCAACTCAACCACGCATACGGTGCTGGTTCTCACCGGTCCGAACATGGGCGGCAAGTCGACCTATCTCCGCCAGGCGGCGCTGGTGGTGATTCTGGCGCAGATGGGATCGTTCGTACCGGCGGCGTCGGTGCGACTTGGCGTGGTGGACCGGGTTTTCACGCGCATCGGGGCAAGCGACAACCTGGCACGCGGGCGTTCGACCTTCATGGTTGAAATGACGGAGACAGCGGCGATCCTGCACACCGCAACGGCGCGGTCACTAATTCTTCTTGACGAAGTGGGGCGCGGCACAGCGACGTACGATGGGCTGGCCATTGCCTGGGCGGCGGTCGAATACATTCATGCCCGCATGCGGGCCAAGACTCTTTTTGCCACGCATTATTTCGAGCTGACCGAGTTGGCAGAACGCCTTTCGGGAGTGAAGAATTATCACGTTTCGGTGAAAGAGACCGCTGGCGGAATCGTGTTTCTACGGAAAGTGGAGCCCGGAGCGGCGGATCGCAGCTACGGAATCGAAGTGGCAAAGATTGCCGGGTTACCGAATGAAGTCATTGAACGCGCGCGGGAAGTGCTGGCAGAACACGAGAGCGCTGAACAACGAGTGACCGAACAACTGGCCAGTGACGAGTTACGTCCGCGCCCGCCGGCTCAGCTCACGATCTTCACGCCGCTGTCGCAGCCAGTTCTGGAAAAGCTGCGCGAGGTGGATTTGAACCGGTTGACACCGCTCGAAGCGCTGAATTTGTTGGCGGAGTTGAAGAAGCAGGTGGATTGAAGAAAACAACGTCAATTTCCGGACAGATCGGCCAACTGCTCATCGTTGGCTTCGATGGCACGGAGATGTCGCCGCAACTCCGTTCCATGCTCACAAGACTGCAGCCTGCGGGCGTAATCCTTTTCGCGCGCAATATCACCAGTGGAGAGCAGACGCACAGCCTGCTCAATGAATGCCGGGCATGCGTCTCCACGCGTTTGTTTACCTGCGTGGATATGGAAGGCGGCAAAGTGGATCGCTTTCGTAACGTTACTGGTCCCGCGCCTTCCGCGGCGGATGTGTTCGCCAGCGGTAATCGCAGACTTTATCGCAACCACGGGAAGAACATCGGCGAATCCTGTCGGGCCCTGGGTTTCAACACAGACTTTGCCCCGGTTGTAGATCTGGCATTTGAAGCATCGCGCAACGTCATGAGCTCGCGGACGGTTTCTGCCGATCCCGAAGAAGCCACGGTTTACGCCCACGAATTCTTGGCGGGACTACGCTCAGCAGGCGTGTTGGGAGCAATCAAGCATTTTCCGGGGCTCGGCGAGGCGAATCTCGATACTCACCACGAACTCCCCAACGTGGAGAAACCGTGGAAGAAGCTCTGGGAAGCAGACATAGCTCCATACCGTGCGTTGCGGCGCGAATCACCGTTGATTCTGGTCGGCCATGCCGCTTATCCGGCGGTCACTCACGATCGCACGCCCGCGTCTTTGTCGACGAAATGGATTACTGACATCTTGCGTAAGAAGATCGGCTATCGCGGGCTCGTGCTTTCGGACGACCTCGAGATGGGTGGCGTGCTAAAGGCCGCTCCCGTCGAGCAAGCCGCGGTCGGGTTCATCCAAGCCGGTGGCGACCTGTGCCTGATCTGTCACATCGAGGAATACATCGCTCGTTCGTACGAAGCGCTAGCGAAACAAGCGGAGCGTGACCCCAAGTTTGCGCGGCGTGTAAAGGAATCGGTGGCGCGTGTGCTTGCGTTCAAAAAGAAATCGAAGGAACTGAAGCAATCCGTACCTGCTCCAACTTCCGCAAAACTTGAGAAGCTTTCACGCCGGTTGTGGGAGTTCAGTGAACAGGTGCGACTGGAAACCATAAAGCGTCAGGATCAGGCATGATCGTTGCCGGGGTGATGAGCGGGACATCCGCTGATGGAATCAATGTTGCGCTGGTGCGGGTGAATGCTTCTTCGCCGGGCCGGGCGGGGACCCCTGGTCTCCATTTTCTTGCTCACGCGGAATACCCCTATCCGCAAGCGGTTCGCCGTTCTGTGTTGGCGGCGATGAATTCGACTAAGGCGAGCGTAGCTGACCTGGCCAGATTGAACTTCCTGCTCGCTGAACTTTACGCTGACGCGCTGCTGGCCACACAGCGTCGCTTTCGTCTCAAAGCCGAGCTCGTGGGCTGCCACGGCCAGACCCTCTATCACCAAGGTGAGCCTGCTCGGTTTCTTGGACGCAGGCTTGCTGTCACCTGGCAAACTGGCGAGGGCGCGGTCGTGGCTGCACGGGTCGGCGTTCCGGTGGTTTCTGATTTCCGACCTGCCGATATGGCGGCCGGCGGCAAAGGGGCGCCGCTGGTTCCCTTCCTCGACTTTCTTTTGTATCGCGACAATCGTGTGAGCCGAATTGTGCAGAACATTGGCGGGATCGCAAACGTCACCGCCATTCCTGCGGGTGCTTCTCCCAATCGCGTCCTGGCCTTCGACACTGGCCCAGGCAACATGGTCATTGATGCTGCAACCCAGCGTTTCTTTGGCAAGCCGTACGATCGCGATGGGAGAATCGCCGGCGCTGGCGCGGTGCTCGATCGCGTGGTCAGCGATGTTTTACGTGCGCCGTTCTTTCGGCGCAAACCACCGAAGACGGCGGGCCGCGAAGAATTCGGACGCGAGTTTACACAGGAGTTCATCCGGCGCTGCGGGCGCGTCGAAAAGCGCGATATCGTCACCACCGCGACGGCATTGACAGCCAGGTCCATCGCGGATGCGCTTCGACGATTCGTGGTGCGACGTACGGGCACGTACCGGGACTTCATTGTTTCGGGTGGGGGAGCGAGCAATCCGACACTCATGGCGATGCTGGCGAACGAATTGCGGCCCCTCGGCCTGCAAATCCGATCCTCGGATGAATTCGGATTGCCCTCAGAGGCGAAAGAAGCGGCGGCGTTCGCATTGCTGGCTTTTCAGACATGGAATCGTAAGCCGTCGAATCTGCCCTCGGCCACCGGAGCAAAGAGGTCCGCGATTTTAGGGAAGATTTCGTATGTGTAAGACGAACCCCTTTCGCCGCGCTGCGGCGAATGCACAGCCGGGGGCGACTGGGTCCACGTGGTCTTCGCTCGTTCGGGCATCGTTCGTTCTCACAATCTCTGTTTCTCTACTGAGTTGCTCCGCTAAGCCTGATCCTGACACGCTGGTGATGATCATCGAGAGCAGCCCCACTAACTTGGATCCGCGGGTTGGTCTGGATGCTCAGTCGGAGCGTATTGATGAACTGCTCTTCGATGACCTTTGTACACGCGACGAACACTTGAACGTTCAGCCGGGACTGGCGGAGCGCTGGGAAACTCCCGATCCTCTCACCTATGTATTCCACTTGCACCAGGGCGTGAAGTTTCACGATGGTCGGCCGCTCACTTCGCGCGACGTAAAGTGGACTTTCGATTCCCTGCTGCAGGGAAAGATTCGCAGCACCAAGGCGGCGGCCTATCGGCCTGTCGATCGCATCGATACGCCCGACGATTCCACGGTGGTGTTCCATCTCAAGGAGCCATTTGCCACATTTCTGTGGAACGTTTCGGATGGCGCCATCGGGATCGTGCCCTACGGTAGTGGAGATGAGATCAGCCGCCACCCCATCGGCTCGGGCCCGTTCCGCTTCGTAACCGCTGAACCGGACAAGGAAGTCCTTATGGAGCGCAATGACGACTACTGGGGCGAGAAGACGCATCTGAAACGGGTGCGATTCACCGTGATTCCAGATGCCACAACCCGCGCGCTTGAATTAAGCAAGGGCAGCGCGGACATTGCGATCACTTCACTGACCGGCGACACGGTTCTGGCGCTCGAACGCGAGTCCAATCTGGAGGTGCTGCGCGCTCCGGGCACCGTGCTGGCGTACTTAGCGTTCAACACTACGGATCCGATTCTCAAAGATGTGCGGGTGCGGCAGGCATTCGCGTATGCCATCGACCGAACGCCGATGATTCATTTTCTGATGCGCGATTTCGCGCGGCCTGCTTACAGCCTGCTTCCTCCCGAGAGTTGGGCTTACAACGGTGATGTCCCGCACTACGACTACAATCCCGGTCGGGCACGGCAATTGCTCGAACAGGCTGGCTATGCGGCTGTGAATGGCGCGCGCTTTCATCTCACCATGAAAACCTCGACAGACGAGAACACGCGGCTGATGGCGGCCGTGCTGCAGCAGCAATTGCGCGAGGTGGGCATCGTATTGGATATTCACACTTTCGAGTTCGCCACTTTCTTTTCCGATGTCACGCGCGGCGCCTACCAGTTGCACTCGTTGCGTTGGGTCGGAGGCAACGAGGATCCCGACATCTTCGAATACGTCTTTCACTCGGCCAAATTCTCGCCGCATGGTGCCAATCGCACTTACTACTCTAACCCGCGCGTGGATGCGTTGATCGATCAGGCGCGCAGCGAACTGGACCAGAACGCGCGCAAGCAGATCTATGCGGAGATTCAGCGAATCCTGGCTGATGACTTGCCTTACATCAACCTGTGGTACATCGAGAATGTGATGGTGCACACGAGGCGGGTACGGAATCTGACCCTGAATCCGCCAGGAAATTACGACTTTCTGAAAACGGCGGAACTGGTTCCGTGACCGTATGGAGGACGGGCGTCCTCGGCCGTCCATACCGTCCGCAGGACGGCTCCTTCTCGCGTGGTAACATCGAACTTTCGACCTGATATTTTGATACCCTCTGACAGCCGGCGGAACGCCGGCGCTACATGAAATCATGCGCATTCTTTTTATCGGTGACATTTTCGGCAGACCGGGACGAACCATCGTCAAGGATCGCCTGTCGGCTTTGGTGAAGGAGCATGCTATCGACCTCGTGCTCGCCAACGGGGAGAACGCTGCCGCCGGTTTTGGCATCACGCCGCCACTCGCCGAGGATCTCTTCGAGTTGGGCATTGACGTTCTTACCACCGGCAACCATATCTGGGACAAGCGGGAGATTGTCGATTACTTCCAGGCCGCGGACGGGAATCCGCACAGCCCGGCTCGCCGTGTGTTGCGTCCCGCCAACTACCCGTCTGGCATGCCGGGCTGGGGCTTCTATGAGGGCCGGAAGGGCGACGTTCCCTACGCTGTGATCAATTTGCAGGGCCGCGTTTTTATGGCCTCGAACGACGATCCATTTCGTGTCGCCGACCAGTTGTTAAAGGAAATCAAGGCCAAGGTTGTTTTTGTCGATATGCATGCAGAGGCCACTTCAGAAAAGATTTCGATGGGCTGGTACCTCGATGGACGAGTGACGGTGGTCGTCGGCACCCACACCCATGTTCCCACCGCCGATGAGCGCGTGCTGCTAGGCGGCACCGCGTACATCACGGATGTAGGCATGACCGGGCCCTACGACGGCGTCATCGGGGTGAAGAAAGAATTGATCGTAGGCAAGTTTCTAAGCAATATGCCGACGCGATTCGAGGCAGCGACAGGAGACGTCCGTCTGTGCGCGGTCGTGGTGGATTGCGATGAGCATACTGGGCGGGCAAGAGAAATCACGCGCGTGATGGTGAGATAGAGAAACGAGCTTTGGGCTTTGGGCTTCAGGCTTCGGAAACTGCAAGCGAATCATGAACGAATCTCAGCTTCAGACACAAGCGATAAAATCAAAGGGCTTCCGCTGGATGAACGCAGACGCCTATCTTTTCGACATCGATGGCACGCTGCTCATCACCCGCGACGGAGTCCATCGCAACGCGCTGCATCAGGCGATGCTTGAGGCATACGGCGTCGATACTACGATCGACGGTATTGCCTATCACGGCAAAACCGACCTGGGGATCCTGCGCGCGGCACTGGAGCGCTTTGGAATCCCGGGCGATAGGTTTGAAGCAAATCTTCCGGCAGCGATGGAAATCGTCCGCCGGGAGGTGTCAGCCAATGCGAACCTCATCGAACCTATTGTCTGCTCCGCAATTCCCGAGGTTCTCGCCGAATTGAAGGCTGCAGGCAAATTGCTGGGCGTGGCATCGGGAAATCTCGAATCGGTCGGCTGGCTCAAGGTCGAAGCGGCGGGACTACGCGAGTTTTTCAGCTTTGGCTGCTTCAGCGATCACAACGAAAGCCGGGCCAACATCTTCCGCCAAGGTGTGACAGAAGTGCAACGCATGCTGGGCGAAGCCGCGCAAGTTTGTTTCATCGGGGACACTCCCGAAGATATTAAGGCGGCTCGTTTCGCAAATTCAAAGATCGTCGCGGTATGCACCGGGATTTTCAAGGCTGAAGAACTGGCCTGTCACCAACCCGATGCCTGCGTGGCCTCATGCGCAGAACTGTTAATAAACAACTCCCGCGACTAATTGCGAGTTCAATCTTCAACTCGCTCAAGAAATTCCGGTTCGATCCAGAGGGAGTGGGCTGCGGGAAACTGTCCGACAACCGCTCCGACTTCCACTTCGATCAAGCCGTTATCGAACCCAGCAACTGGAAACACTTTGCCTACACAGCGCCTAAAGATGGCCCTGGTTTCCGGTTTTCCTTCTTTCACAGCGGGCGGAACTTCTGTGAGTCGAACCCGATCACCGATTTCCACCGCGCCGAGTACCCGCATCGAACGCTGTTCGAGCACTTTGTTTAGCTCCTTTCGATTCCGCACGGGCAGATATCGCAGCGCGGCGCCGGCCAGTGCTATATACACATCCCTTGCTTCCGGAACTTTTCTAAGAGCCTGCAGGTGTTTGCTTACGGTTTCCGCATCGCCGCGCACGATGGGTCCGCTGAAGGCTCCCGCCGGGCCGAGCGCCTCATAGTTCGCGATGGTCTGTCTTACAATCGGAAGCATCTTCTTGCGGGCCTCCACTGCGGATAGCCCGGCCGCACGCGCTAACTGTTCCGCGGTCACCAGCGCGGCTACCAGTAATGGTGACGCAAACGCTCCCCATGCGTGGTAAGCGGCCTTGTGCTGGTTGCGAATGGTGAAGGCTTCTCCGCCCAAATCCCGCACGATGCCCCGCGCCACCCGGACCGCAGCCGCATCGCCTTCCACTGCAAACGGCACTCCCTTGAGCGATGGGATCGATCCACTTACGAATGTCATCAAAGGATGAACCGAAGCCACCGCCGCTCCAAGCCGGCGCAAGGCCTTCAATTCGCCGCTCGCCAGTGCTCCGCTAGAGTGCAAAGCGGTTCTTCTCCTCCAGCTAGTCAGCGAAGCAAGCTGGCGCGACGCCGCAGCAATCTCGCGATCGGGGACACAGAACCAGACGAGATCGGCATCCAAACGCGCGTTGTCGCCAGTTGAGGCGCGCGCTTCAACCTTCCGAGCCAATTCGCGGGCCTTCCGTCTTGATCCAGCGTTGTTGCGGGAAACAATTTCGGCGATCGTGTATCCCGCTCGCTTAAGCTCTAGCGTCAATGCCCTGCCCAGTCTTCCTGGCCCGACAATCGCGATCCTTGGCTTCGTCGTCATCGCGGGCAGCATATCAGGGCGCTTCCGCTAGCGGCAAAATCTTTGCGCCGCCCGCTTTGAAGCCAACCCGGTACGACCTTTTGTCGCTTATATTGTCGGTATGCCGAAATCATCTCATCCCAAAACTAAAGCTCGCGTTCTTTCTTCCGTCGAGGTTTACCGTGGCCCCGCCTTTTGGGTCACCACCGACCAAGTGTTGGAACCTGGAGGCGTGCGTGGCCGTCGCGACATTGTGCGGCACACCGGCTCGGTTGTGATTCTCGCGGTTGACGAAACCCATTCCGAACCTCGCGTGCTGCTGGTGCGCCAATATCGCCATGCCGCTCAGCAGTATCTCTGGGAGCTTTGCGCGGGCCGAATCGATCCGGGCGAAAACGAACTGGCGGGAGCCAAACGCGAACTGCTCGAGGAGACAGGCTACACTGCAGCGCGCTGGAAGCGAATTTTGAAGTTCTATGCCAGCCCCGGTTTTGTTGCCGAAACCATGTCGATTTATCTGGCGAGGGGCCTGCGTCCCGGCATCGCGCAGCCCGAGGAGGACGAGGTTATTGAGATAAGATTCCTCCCTCTCAGCACTGCCGTCCGCATGGTGATGGCCGGGCGCATTCAGGATGGCAAAACCATCTCTGGCGTACTTTGGCTCAGTCACGAACTTCGCAGCCGGAAGCGGCCCAAATAGCAATGTTTTCTCGATCCCCTCTCTTGACAGCATCCAACTGTAGCCGGAGAATGGCAGAAAATCGGGAGGCGCGATCTGGGGGATCAAAACATGTTCGTGCCGAGGGGGCGTAAGTGGAACGCTTGAAAGGTACGGTAAAGTGGTTCAACAATGCTAAGGGCTACGGTTTTATCGGCCGCGAAGAAGGAGCAGACGTATTCGTGCACTACAGCGCGATTACGTCGGAAGGCTACAAGAGCCTGCAGGAAGGCGATCAAGTGGAATTTGAGATCACCGAGGGCCCTAAGGGTCCGCAGGCCGCGAACGTTACAAAGGCTTCGTGAAGTAAAACATTAAGCTCAAATATATCGTCCTGGAGTCTCGTCGCTCGCCTCGGCCTGCTGGCGATTGTGGCCGCTATTTCGCTCTACGAGTTAGTCTCGCCCGACACGACGTAAGTCGCCCATTCGAATCCAGCCAAGCTCCTTGCCAGAATCGGTCCTCGGGAATGTCGCTCAGGATGATTTGCCGAATACCAGAGCCTGCCGCATACCCCCGAAATGAATTTCGAGGAGGGTCCGCGATCCGTCACCGTTCCTTCGATAGACATACGCGTCACGGTCGTACTTAACGCCGCGTTTCACCCATCTCCCGTCGGTCGTCGCCACAACGTAGTTGTCGTGCAGAAATTTCACACTTGCATCGCTGACGTAGGATTCCCAACTGATTGTGTAATCTCCCACCGGCGTTTGCGCACCGTTGAGCGTCAGCCCAGAACGAAACGAGAAACCGCGGGAGCCTCTTTCGAAGGGTCGCGGTTTGAAACCGCGGGACACCAGATTCTCGTGTGCTACGTTGGCCTCATCCTCATCTCCATAGGGGCCCACAAGGACATGGTAGGAATTCCTCCAAAGATGACCCTTCTGAACGGCGGTTGCGGGAAACCCGAGTTGCGCCAGTTTGTCGGTTGTGTCGTGAGCCTGCAACTCGTCTTTGAATTTGCCGACTTCAAAGTACATTTCCGACGTTGAGTCGGCATTCTTTGTTCTAGAGTCCTCAGCCTGGACACCAGGATGGCTCGCTGGCGCAAGCTGGGGATCTGTGCCAGGTTTACTCGGATTGATGTTGAAGTCAGGAGCGACCGCAATCGTGGGCAAAGAAATAGCCAGAGGCGCTGACGAAATCCCCGGAGTAGCGGTTGCGGGAGCCTTAGGAGCAGGGTCGCCGGCAGGGGTTGGCGTGAAGGCGGGGGTTGTGGCAAGCGGTCCTGTAGGCTCGATCTTCGCCTGCTGAGGCTCAGCCGGGTTTACCAAAGGCTGCGGCAGGAGCTTTTCGGGCGGTGGAACCGGAAGCGGCGCAGGTGCTGGCGATACCGTCTGCGGCGCTGGTGACCCGACTTGCGGCGGTGCCGATACCATCTGCGGTGCGGGCACTACCGTCGCCGACGTTGGCGACACGGTTTGCGCCCGCTCTTGAGGTTTTGCCGCGAATCGTTCTCCCAACCGGATGAGTGACTCACCGAACTCACGGCGATAGTTATGACATAAGAAAGCCGCCGCCACCAGAGTCGCAACCAGAAGCCCCGTGGCCAAACCACCGGAGAACCCGCTCAACGGCGCCGCTACTTTTGCCTCTGGTGAAACCGCCGCAAACGGTGCAGAACCACTGGGCACAGCCTTTGCGAACAATCGGCTGGCGACAAGGCCGGGAAAAGCGCGCGGCGGCACTGGCGGTGTGGAGACCCCGTCAGCGGCGACCGGCATCGTAGGTTGGCTCATCCAAGTACGGATTTGTTCGCGAGCTTCCGGGGGTAGAGCAGTGAACCGCAAGCCCCCTTTTTGCGTCTCATCCGCCCACGCCAGTTCGCCGTCGGCTTCGATTCGCTGGTTGTGGTCCGAGAACCAGAACCGGATCGGCCCAGTGCGCTTAACGGAATCGAAGGAGTGAAAGCAGAGTCCGCCGCTTGAGACATTCAACACGATGCCGCCGTTATTCGGTTCGATGTTGATATAGGCGTGCCTTTCCATGGTTGTGCGGGGAGTTTGGCGGCGCTCCGGGCCGGTCATTGGCGGCGCCACTGAATGAGATGAAGATTCGCGGATCATTCGCAAAGCCCGTAGCAATCGAGGAGGTCGCACAAACCGCGACCAGCCTGCAACAGACCTCAAGTCGGACCTTCCATTTTGATTTTCCGACCGAGCGGTACTATACACCGGACCGCCTCCGCATACAATCTCTTGCCCCATCCCTGCGATTGTTGAGGAAGGTAATCTGCCCCGTGATCTGCGCGCAACACTCACGCTATGCTCCCCACCGATGCTGCTTGGAGTCTGCCCACGAACGTGGCGACCGTGCTACCCTCTTTGGTTGGCTGCCGTCCAATCCCATCTGGCTGCGCTCCTAAGCCGCAGCTACTTTGGAGCACTACCCATGAGATTCACACTTAAATTTTTCCGCCGTGTCACCGCCGCATACGCTCTTATAGCCCTCACTCCACTTGCCGCCTACTCGCAGGGCGCGCCCAAACAAGATGCCCACGGCATCGTTGTCGCCAACATGGACCGCTCGGTCAAGCCCGGTGACGATTTTTACGAATATGCCAACGGCGACTGGATCAAGCGCACCGAAATTCCGCCCGACCGCGGTAGCGTTGGCGTCTTCACCAGCCTGGACGACTTAAGCAACAAACGTACCGCTAACCTGATTGAAGAAGCAGCCAAGGGCAACGCGCCGGCCGGTTCCGGCGTCCGCAAAATTGCCGACCTCTACAACTCCTACATGGACGAGGCCGCCATCGAAGCGAAAGGCCTCGCTCCGCTTCGCCCCCACCTCGAAGCCATTGCCGCCATCCACAACAAGCGCGAGCTGGCCCGAGCCTTGGGTGAGAGCCTCCGACAGGACGTCGATGCCCTCAACAACACCAACTTTCATACCCCCAACCTTTTCGGACTGTGGGTCGCGCCCGGCTTTAACGACTCTGAGCACTATGCCGCCTACCTGCTGCAAGGCGGTCTGCAGCTGCCCGACCGCGAATACTACCTCGCCGACAGCGACCGCATGCGCGACATCCGCACCAAATATCAGGCCCACGTTTCAGCCATGCTCAAGCTTGCGGGATTCACTGACACGGACGCCCGCGCCCAGCACATCTTCGAACTGGAGCACGCCATCGCCGAAAAACATATTAGCCTCGCCGAGAACGAAGACATCCACAAAGCCAATAATACCTGGATGCAGGCCGACTTCGCCGCCAAGGCCCCCGGCCTCGACTGGGCAGAGTACTTTCGCGGCGCCGGCCTCAGTAGTCAAGCCAGCTTTATCGTCTGGCAGCCCACCGCCTTCACCGGGGAATCCGCTCTCGTCGCCTCCACCTCGCTGGACACGTGGAAAGATTGGCTGGCGTTCCACCTGATTGACGCTTATGCCGGGGTATTGCCCAAAGCGCTCGCCGACGAGCGCTTCGCCTTCTTCGGCAAGACACTCTCCGGCACCCCGCAACAGCGCCCGCGATGGCAGCGCGGCGTCCAAGTAGTCGACCGCCTGCTCGGCGACGCCGTTGGGCAAATCTACGCCCTGCGCTACTTCCCGCCCGAAGCCAAGGCCCAGGCGGAAGCCATGGTGGCAAACATCATTGCCGCGTTCCGGCGCCGCATTGATGCGCTCTCCTGGATGGATCCTGCGACCAAAACGGAAGCCCAGGCCAAGCTCACCACCTTGTATGTTGGAATCGGCTACGCGGATACCTGGCGCGACTATTCCGCCTACGAAGTCAAGGCGGACGACATCTTCGGCAACATCTGGCGCGGCAACCTCTTTGACTACCACCGCAATGTCGCGCGGCTCGGCCTTCCAATCGATCGCAAAGAATGGACCATGGAGCCACAGACGGTCAACGCCGTCAACCTGCCGCTGCAAAACGCGCTCAGCTTTCCCGCCGCAATTCTCCAACCTCCGTTCTTCGACCCGCAGGCTCCCGCCGCGGTGAACTATGGCGCCATCGGCGCCGTCATCGGCCACGAAATCAGCCATACGTTTGACACCGAAGGCAGCGCGTTCGACTCCAAAGGACGCGTGCGCAATTGGTGGACACCCGCCGACCTCGCCCATTTCAACGCGGCCACCGCAAGACTCGCCGCGCAGTACGACACCTATCAGCCCTTTCCCGACATTTTTGTGAACGGCAAGCAGACGCTCGCGGAAAATATCGCCGACGTCGCTGGCGCCTCCGCCGCCTACGACGGCTACAACGCCTCACTCGCGGGCAAAGCCGCCCCCACCCAGGACGGCTTCTCCGGCGACCAGCAGTTCTTCATTGCCTTCGCACAGAACTGGGGATCGAAGACACGTGAAGCTACGCTCCGCCAGCAAGTGATGACCGACCCGCATTCCCCCAGCGAGTTCCGAGCAGCTACCGTCCGCAACCTCGACGCATGGTACCCGGCATTCGATGTCCAACCCGGAGAGAAGCTCTATCTCGCCCCGTCCGACCGCGTGCAGATCTGGTAACCCCCGGCGCTGCGATCATCCTTGTAGCGCCGGCATCTTGCCGGTTGTCGCGAGGGCATCTTGCCCGCGCTGGTGCGGGCGGGGACGCCCCCACGACAGCCGCCGGGGAAGGCGGCGCTACGTTCCGCATTGCGCCCCCATCCCAAAATAGAGGGATATCAACCGAGCTAGATAGGTTGTAATCTTGATTTCGCATGGACAACAAAGCCATCGCTGGCATCCTCTACGAAACTGCCGCCCTGCTCGAGATCGATGGCCAGGATTCTTTCCGCATCCGCTCCTACCGCAACGCCGCCGAGGCCATTGAAGCTCTCCCGCAGCAGATTGCAGAACTGATCGGCGAGCCCAAGAAAATCCTCGCCATCCCCGGCATCGGCAAGGGAATGCTATTGAACCTGCAAGAAATATTTAAAGACGGCAGGCTTTCCCTGCACGCCGAGTTGCTCAAGAAGTATCACCCCTCGATGCTCGACCTGCTCAAGATTCAAGGTCTGGGCCCCAAGACCATCGCCCTGATCTGGAGCGCCTATCAAGTCTCCGATCCCGAGGGCGTGGAGAAGCTGGCCCAGGAGGGCAAGATTCGCATTCTGCCCCGCATGGGCGAAAAGCACGAGCAGAAACTGCTCAAAGCAATCCAGGACTATCGCCGCATCGCCGGACGCTTTCTCCTCGATACCGCGGAAGCTCAGGCCGGGAAAATCATCGAGCATCTGCGCGCTTATCCTGGCATCGAAAATGTCACTCCCGCCGGATCCCTGCGCCGAGGACGCGAAACCGTGGGCGATCTCGACATCCTGGTAACTGGAAAGGCTTGTTGTGACGATGAAGAACGGCAAAAACTGATTGATCACATCATCAAGCTGCCCGGCTTGATGGACATCATCGCTCGCGGCGAAAACAAAGTGAGCTTTCGCATGCGCGGCGGAATGCAGGTGGATGTCCGCCTTCTCCCCCCCGATTCCTTCGGCGCTGCCATGCAGTACTTCACCGGCAGCAAGGCCCATAACGTCGCCCTGCGCCAGCGCGCGTTAAAGATGGGCTACACCCTGAGCGAATACAGCCTGGCGCGGTTGGATGACGAAAAGGTTGTCGCCGGAAAGAGCGAAGAAGAGATCTACGCCAAGCTGAAGCTGGACTACATCCCCCCGGAACTGCGGGAGAACCTGGGCGAGATTGATGCCGCCGAAAAACACACACTGCCCGCACTCATCTCGCAAGCCGACCTGCAGGGCGATGTCCACATGCACACCGTCGAAACCGATGGCCGGAACACCATCGAAGAAATGGCCGAGGCCGCCCGCGCCCACGGATACAAATACATGGCCATCACCGACCATTCCAAGAACCTGGCTTTCGCCAACGGGCTCGATGACCAGCGCGCCGTCGAGCACATCCAACGCATCCGCGCCGCCAACGCCAACCTCGACGGCATCCGCATCTTCGCCGGAATCGAAGTCGACATCTTGTCCGATGGCACACTCGATCTCTCCGACTCCGTGCTCGAACAAATGGATCTGGTGATCGCCAGCGTCCATTCCCACTTCAACCAGAGTCCCACCGAGATGACCAGCCGCCTGCTCAAAGCCGTTGAAAATCCCAATACCTCGTTCCTCGGACATCCCACGGGACGCCTGCTGCTCCGTCGCGACGCCTACCAGTTCGACGTCGATGCAGTCTTGAAAGCCGCGGCCCAACGCAAGGTCGCGATGGAGTTAAACGCGTATCCCGACCGGCTCGACCTGTGCGACCGCCATCTCCGCCTCGCCAAACAATACGGCGTAAAGATCGTGATCAACACCGACTCCCATCACACCTCCCACCTCGACAAGATCCGCTACGGCATCCTGCAAGCCCGCCGCGCCTGGTTAACCAAAGACGACGTGCTCAACACCCTTCCAGCCCAGAAGTTCAGCAAGGCCATGAAGCACGCGTGGTCGTAAATCAGGTCAATACCGCTGGGTTGGTCCAGAGGCTATCCGGTTTCCGCTTCGGATTCCGGCTTGCGGAAGAAACTCTTGACAACTCGATCTTTAGGTGTAGATTAGCGGCACATCCCGGGGGATCAACCCAGTTGATTTACATTCTCGGCTCAACTGGACACATGAAGCAGAGTTCATCTCGTATCGCCCGGTTGCCGCGAGGGGGAAATGATTGCGGAACAATGCCGGCATTCCAATAGGATCAGCGGTGTGGTGAAGGTAGACCTTGCCCGCCAAGACGTTCCGGACGGTCCTGTGTACTCAGGGGCGGTCTCGGTCGGTATATGTGAAGAGTGCGGACACATTGAACTATACGCGAAGCTTCACCACCTGCTCTGTGATTGGCTGCGAAAGAGCTGAGAGTTGACGCCCAGTGCCACCCGAGCGGCAGATGCCTGAGTATGCCTCTCCCGTAGGTTCTGATTCGCAGCCGTGAAGCTCTCGGCTGTGGTCATATAGTCCGGTACTTCAGTCCGTTGGTTCGTGTTTTAAGTTTGGAGTCCCCCCCAAACCTGCGAAGGAGATCCTTTGTGATGATCTCCGCAAACGCGGCGATGACCGGCTCCTACGACTACAGCGAGGTGGCTCGCTCGGTGCTGATCGCCATCGCTGCGTCGTATGCAGCGCTCGACCTTACCGGACGCGTAACCGCCGCCAGGGGCCGGGTTCGCCTGGCTTGGTGGAGCGGTGGCGCAATAGCCATGGGCATCGGCATCTGGGCGATGCACATCAAGGCGATGCTGGCCTTCCACCTGCCCGTCCCCGTCGCCTACCACTGGCCGACAATTCTGGCAGCAATCTTGGTGGCCATCTCCGCCTCCGCGTTCGCGCTCTATGTGGCCAGCCGCCAGAAGATGACCTGGGTCAAAGCCTCGACCGGCAGCATCATTATGGGCGCCGGCATCGCCGGCTTGCACTACATCGGCATGGCCGCAATGAGAATGCCTGCCATCACCATGTACTCCCCGCTTCTAGTTATCTGTTCCCTCTTGCTTGCAGTCTTGTTTTCTTTAATTGCGCTGTTGATGGCATTCGATCTACGAGAGGAGACCAGATGGACTGTTCCGCGAAGGGTTGGCAGCGCCGTCGTGATGGGAGCCGCCGTCTCCGCGATGCATTACACCGGAATGGCTGCCGCAAGTTTCATCCCCGCCTCGCCTGCGGATCTTTCCCATGCTGTGAGCATCTCCGCCGTTGGCAATAATGCAATTGCTATTGTGAGCTTGATCGTGATCGTGGCCGCCATGGTGACATCGTCTGTGGACAGGCGGGCGAGTCTGGAATTCGAGCGGCTCAACCAAGAACTGGAGCGCCGGGTTGCCGAAAGAACCAGCCAACTGATAACCGTCAACGAGGAGCTTGCGGAAACTGAAGAAAGATTTCGGAAGCTGGTGGAGGCACTCCCCGACGCGCTGTATGTTCATAGCGAAGGTAGAATCGTTTTCGTCAATCCCTTCGGCATGAGATTGCTGGGCGCGCAGCAGCCAGAGCAACTCGTCGGTAAAGGCATCTTGGAGATTGTTCATCCCGACTACCGGGACTTCATAAGGCAGCGAATCCAACATTGTTACCAGACAGGAACAGCGTCTTCCCCCATGGAGTGCGCACTGGTCGCGCTCGACGGCTCGCTCGTAGAGGTCGAGTCGGCGGGGATTCCTATTACCTGGAAAGGGTCTCCGGCGATTGAGGTGGTCGCGCGGGACATTAGGGAGCGCAAACGCGCGGAAGAGCAACTGCGGCAGGCCCAGACGCGCACCGAGTCCGTCCTTGACAGCATGGCCGATACCCACATTCTACTCGATCGGGACTGGCATTACCTTTACGTAAACCGGGCAGCGGTGCTTGCGATGGCGCGCCCGCGCGAACAGATTCTGGGCCACACTCTGTGGGAACTGTATCCGGATATCATTGGTACGGAATTGGAGCGCCAATATCGGCGCGCGATGGAGGAACGCATCCCGGTCGTCGTCGATTTCCACTATCCCACCACCAACACCTGGTGGGGGAACCGTTTTTACCCCGCGCCCGAGGGCCTATCCGTCTTCGCCACCGACATCACCGAGCGCAAGCGAGCGGAAGAGGCACTGCAGGAATCGCAGGCCGTGCTAGCCCGGGTGGCTCGCATCGCGACCATGGGTGAGTTAACCGCATCGATCGCTCATGAAATCAACCAGCCCTTGGCGGCGGTGGCCACCAACGCCAGTGCCTCGCTGCACTGGCTCGCTCTACAGCCGCCCAATCTGGCCGAAGCGCGGCAAGCCATGACCAACGCCATGACGGAAGCGAATCGGGCAAGCCGCGTGATCGAGAGGATTCGAGCCCTGCTGAAGAAGGCACCACCCGAGCTGCGGCCGCTGGATGTGAATGAAGTCATCCGAGAGGTATTAGCCCTGGCCCACAAAGAGCTCACCGTAGGCGGTGTCGCCGTACGTACTGAACTGTCGCCTGAGGTTCCCACCGTGCTCGCGGACCGGGTCCAGTTGCAGCAGGTGATGATGAACTTGATCATGAACGCCATCGACGCCATGCTTGTGATCAAGGACCGGCCCAGAACGCTGCTCATCAAGTCCGCGAGGGACGCGGAGGGTGTGCTGGTCGAGGTTCAGGATTCCGGGAAGGGGCTCGATCCCGAGCAAGCATCCCGTATCTTCGATTCCTTCTTTACCACCAAGCCCGACGGGATTGGACTGGGACTGTCGATCAGCCGGTCCATTGTTGAAGCTCATGGCGGCCACCTGCGGGCTGAGCCTGGGTCTTCACACGGGGCAGTTTTTCAAGTGATCTTGCCCAAGGCAGCCTAGCCATGACGGAAGCGCAATCCATGGTGTTCGTGGTCGACGACAACGCAGCCATCCGCAGCGCACTCGCCAGCCTGATCCGCTCCGTGGGCTTACAGGTCGAATCCTTCGCCTCGGCGCAGGAGTTTCTGCAAGCGAAACGGCCGAAGGCGCCGAGCTGCCTGATCCTCGATATCAGATTGAAAGGAATCAGTGGGCTAGATTTCCAACGCAAGCTGGCTGAGGCCAACGATCCCATTCCGATTATCTTTATTAGCGGGCACGCTGACGTTCCAATGTCCGTCCGGGCCATGAAGGCGGGAGCCGTCGAGTTCCTGGAAAAGCCATGGCACGATCAGGATCTCCTGGACGCGATTCACGCCGCCCTCGAGCTCGACCAGAAAAGACGCCAGCAAGAGGCGGAAATTGCCACACTGCGAGAGCGCTATGAATGGCTCACCCCTCGGGAGCGAGAGGTTCTACCCCTGGTAGTTTCCGGCCTTCCCAACAAGCAAATCGCCGCCGAAATCGGCACTAGCGAAACCACAGCCAAGGTCCACCGTGGCCAACTCATGCGAAAGATGGGTGCGGAGTCTTTACCTGAGTTGGTAAGAATGGCCGAGAAAATTGGAATCCCCGCTACCAAACCTAAACTTTCGTAAGGCTGCCCCCTCACGAACGTAAAGTCCGTCTGGACCAACGCACAAATAGATTCGCCCTCAGTGCAATTACCTTCTTTTGGTAGCCATTTGGAAACTGGTGCCTCGGCATTTGAGATAGCTGAGATAGGTCTAGCCTCTTTGGGATTTGGCTGGCAAAGCGATTACAATCAGACGCGAGATATGCCTGAGGACATACCACCTCCGCCACCCGCACTCCCAAGCGCGTCTGCATCGGCTCCGTCCGAATCCGGTACCCCATTTCACATCGGCGAGGAGTTCGGCAATGCGAAAAAGAATCTGCCGCCCGTCAAGATCGTCCTCATTGGAGTCGCTGTCATCGCCGTCATCGCGATCGTCGCGAGCCTGGCGCAGCGGCCACATTCGGCCACCACCGGATCGATCGACGATGTGGTCTCGGTGGAAATTCCCGATCAGAATTCGATCATGGTCGCGATCAACGTTGCGTTCCAGAACAACGGCGCCAAACCCTACTGGATTCACACCATCAAGGCTGACCTCGATACCGGGAGCGGCAGCTTCAGTGACGACGCCGCTTCCCCCGCCGACTTCGACCGCTACTTCCAGGCATTCCCCACCCTTAAGCAGCACGCGCTCGAACCCCTGCAGCGCGAGGCCCGGATCAATCCTGGCGGTCAGACCAAAGGCACAATCATCGTAGCCTTTCCGGTGACGCCCGACGCATTCCTCCACCGCAAGTCGCTGAAGGTTACCATCCAGCCCTACGACCAGCCCGTGCCCCTGGTCCTGACCAAGTAAAAGCAGCCATTTGCCCCGCTGTAGAGACGGAGCTCCGCTACGTCTCGGTACCGGCAAGGTCTTACACAGTCTATAAGTTAGAGCCGTAGCTTAGCTAATAGCTATTGGTGAGGATGTTCCACGTGGAACATAACCCAGGTTTGCGCACTCTTCACTGATGCTTCTGCAGAATCTTTCGCCGCTGCGCGAGGTGGTTGTTGGCGTTGGGGTTGAGGTCGTCGTACTTCAGGCAACTGATTGAGCCATCCACCTCGAGCACGGCCAGCGCGACGTCGTGACAACTGGCGACTCCATGCTCGCGCAGGGCGCGCTGCAACTCATCCATGCTGACGTGTTCTTTCGCCAGGTGCGATTCAATGACCTTGCCATCGTGGACGAGCAGGCTGGGCTGGCCCTGAACAAATTTTCGGAAGCGGCGGTTGCCGCCGGAAACTTCGGCGACCAAATAATTCAGCACCAGCAGCGTGGCCGCCGCCACTACGCCGCCCATGAGCGAAGTGTCCGGCCCAGTCATCGCGTTCTGTACCGCGTTGCTGAGCAGCAGCAGGAGCGTGAGATCGAAGGGCGTCATCTGCCCGACTTCGCGCTTGCCGCTCAGGCGTACGCCGGCGAGGACCACGACGTAGATCGCGGCCGTCCGCAAGAAAATTTCGATGAGAACGTGCGTGCTTGGAACCATCACAAATTACTCGCCCGCTGTGACCGGCACGGGCGCGTTCTTGGGTGTGCTCAGGTATCCCGCCGCCTGTTTCTTGTCCACCGACCAGATCACCATTTCGTAGAGCAGGTGGTCGCGCCCGGTATAGAACTGGATGGGCTCGCTGACGTTGCGGTCTTTCTTTTCGATGGTCTTGTCATCCGCGGTGACGTTCAGGGTGAATTTACCCTTCTTCGGATCGGTCTTCTTCAGCTGCAGGCTGACTGTCCCAACCGGCTGGGGCTGCGCGCCCTTGACCAGGGTGAACTCGTAGTAATTGCGATCGCCTTTGTGTTTGAGAGCCTCGAGATCATCGCGGGTGTGGGCGATCAGGCCGCTCTGCAAGCCCAGGTCTCCGATGGTGCTCTGCAATTTCGCTTGCGTGGCGGCCAAGTCGGCCTTGGTGGCGGCCACGTCGGTTTTGACTCCGCCCACGTCCGTCTTTACAGTGGCTACTTCTCCGGTCACCTGGCTGATCTGCTTCTTTTGTTCCTCGGCGAGGCGTTGTTCGGAGGCGCGTTGCTCGCGTTGCAGGTCAGCGGAGCGCTTGGCGAGTTCCTTCTTGGTCATGCCCAGCTGCGTGGCCAGGGTTTCAGAGTCGGCCTCGGCGGACTGCATACGTTTGGCAAGCTCGGCGATCTGGGCGGTGCTGGCGGTTTGATCCTTGCCCATCTGGTCGATGCGCTCGCGCAAGTTAAATAGAAAGTAAAGTGAGCCCGCAACGTAGATGACTGCGAGCAACAGCAGTATCCACTTTCCGGCGCTCCCTGACCCAGTGTGGACCTCGGTTACGTGTTCGCCTTCTTGCAGCATAAGGTTTCTCCGCTCGTTGTGATTGGGTGGTGCTCCTATTGTTGTGCAGGGCAGCGAATAGTGTCAATTGTCACGGCAAAAGATGGGAAGCCGACATGTAAAACCGAAAACCCGAGGATCACAATATGAGTCTAGGTATATGCTAGACTATTGCTAGGTATCTGCTATGGCAACTCTTTATGTCGAAAACGTACCCGATGATTTGTATGAGGCCCTGCGCAAGCGGGCCCGTCAGCAGCGGAAGTCGATCGCCGCGGAAGTCCTCTGCCTGCTGACGGAAAATGTGGTTACGGCAGCGGAACGAAAGGCCAGACAGCAGTTTCTAAGGCAGGCACAGCGCCTGCGCTCGCAACGGCCACGTTCGACTGCTGCCTTTCCCGCCAGCGAAGAACTGCAGCGCGAGGATCGCGGGCGGTGAATACTTATGTAATCGATGCCAGCGTCGCCGCCAAGTGGATTCTTCCCGCCCGCGGCGAAACGCTTACGCGGGAAGCGTTGGAATTGCTGATCCGCTATGCCGCCGGCGAACTGCGCTTCGTGGTGCCAGATTTGTTCTGGGCCGAGCTTGCCAATATCTTGTGGAAAGCAGTGCGCCAAGAGAGACTCCGGGTAGCTTCGGCAGAGAGCGCCCTTCACGCCATGCGAGACCGCAGCTTTCCGACCGTTTCTTCTCGCACTTTGCTGGTGGAGGCATTTGCTATCGCAACTGCCTTCGATCGCGCTGTGAACGACGCGCTTTATGTCGCACTGGCAGTCAATTCCAAGTCGCAGCTGGTTACTGCTGACGAACGCCTGGCGAATGCCCTAGCTGCGCATCTTCCCGTAAAGTGGCTGGGATCTGTCTAGGAAACCCCGTCGATTTCATGGTTGTATGGAATGCCAAGTGAAATGCCATTGTGGTTAGAACACTCACGATCGATAAGGCTGGGCGGATCGTGCTGCCTAAGGCGGTGCGGGACGAGTTGCAGTTGAGTCCAGGCGATTCTTTGGAGGTGGACAGTTCCAAGGAACGCGCGATCCTGCGTCCAGTGCGGGGAAAGGGGCGCATCTACAAGAAGCAGGGAGTTTGCGTTTTCCATTCTGGCAAACCGCTTGACGCCGACGTGGTCAACAAGACGATCCGCCGAGTGCGGGAGCAACGGGACCGCCGCAATTTGGGGAAACTGCGGTGACGTTTTTCTGCGCCGTGCGGCAGGCTTCTACACAGTAGCTTCCGAGCACCGAACTTCTGGCTCGGAATCATTGTCGCGGTAGGGACGACCATCACTGATCGCCCTCCGCACAGATCCGTACGAGCGCGTCTACGCATACGGCTCTTACGAAGGATGAGTGGCGTAGAAGCGTGCATCGGGATAGGGGTGCAGAACGCGGGGGGAGGAATCCAGCGGTTCAAGACTGGGGTAAAACGTTGCCAACGCATCTGTGCGCGCTGGCTGCGGCGGACCAGAACACTCTGCCATAGCCTGCACACACGAAGTTTGAAGATGCGTAACTGAGTCGTGCTCCCGGGAACAGCGTGGTATTGGTAATAACCCAGCACGACCTTCCGGAGCCACGCACCGACTTCGGCCTATACGTTGGCGAGCAGCGGTGAAGCTACTACCCCCTGCGGTGTACCCAGTTTCGTCTCCGACCACTGGCCGTCTTCCGACACTCCCGCCTTCAGCCATTTCTGAATCAGACGAAGTATCCGGAGATCGGCCACCCGGTGCTCGACGAACTTCATCGTCCATTCGTGACTCAGGTTATCGAAGAAGCCACGGATGTCGGCATCGAGCACCCAGTTCACACGCTTCCGTTGGATGCCCACCGTCAGCGCGTCCAGCGCCTGATGCGGGCTGCGTCCGGGCCGGAACCCATAAGAAAAGCCCTTGAAGTCGACTTCGTAAATCAGGTTGAGGATCGTCACCACGGCCTGTTGAACGATTTTGTCCGCCAGCGCCGCGATGCCCAACGGACGTTGCCGCCCGTCAGCCTTCGGTATAAAGACTCGTCTTGATGGTTTTGCCCGATACGCTCCACGGTGCACCCGGCTGTGCAGATCGACAAGTCGATCCTCCAGTTCGGATTCATACTCCTGCCACGTTACGCCGTCTACTCCGGGCGAAGCCTTACGCTGAAGCGCGTAGAAGCTGTCGCGGAGTAGATCCACGTTGAGATGGCGGAGCAAAGCGCTGAACCGCTCCTGCTTTCTTTCCTTTGCTGCCTTCCGCACACCCGTCCAACCCCTAGACATGCGCTTCCCGCTCTGTGTCGGGTGCATGTGCGATTGAGCGATGTTCTCCCTCGTCTGCGCCCTTCCCTCCCCAGCCTCCGCGGAAGGTTGCCCTCCCTTGTTCGGCTGGCTCACAGGTACTACGGCACAGTCCGACTTCTCCGGCACGTGCATGTCCGCCGTTCGGTTTATGGCCTTCACGGACCGGCCTTGATCGTCAGACCAAGGCGTGCAGGAGATCTCCCGGTTCTCGTGCCTGTTGTTTCGCAGCGTGCGCGGGTTCTCAGACTACGCAGGACCGAACAGCCACTGGCGAATTAACGCGGCTGCCGTATTGCCTTCCTCCTACTCGAAATGGAGTCGGCATCCTGATCTACCGGCTTTTCGCAGCTCAATAGCCCCGCCCACCGGTGCCTCTGTCTACGCTTCAAGAAACACCTCGCGATGTCCCCGGCAAGACTCGAGGTCAGGATGGATTCGCTACTTCCTTTCCTGTAGGGCTCTTGCATC
>Ga0209118_1000207_pt1 | contig 38011 bp, 39 predicted proteins | sample BlaSpr_A8_Ref_M1_FD_187988 | JGI IMG/M metagenome (GOLD analysis project Ga0209118, IMG submission 187988) | Forest soil microbial communities from Thunder Bay, Ontario, Canada - Black Spruce, Ontario site 2_A8_Ref_M1 (SPAdes) (version 2) | ecosystem: Environmental > Terrestrial > Soil > Boreal... | reverse complement strand
TCTCGAGCCACATCGGGGGGATTGGGTCCCACCGACCGATATGGCGAAGGTCCGGGAGGATCGAGGCGGCGATCCCTAGCCGGCCGCGACGCTTGCTGTGATGAAGTTCTCGGACGCTTGCCAAGGTGATGCTTGAGCGCTTCTCCGTTTTGAAACTACGTCGAAACTGCAGCCGGTTCGCGGGCGATTCTATATGGGCTCCACGCGTTCAGCACGTCCATGAACATCGACGGGGCTTCCATCATTGGGACGTGACCGATCCCGTCGAGGACCTCGAGCGTCCAGTCGGGCCTGCGCCGGGCAAGTTCCCTGGCCGCGGCCACCGGGATGAGTCGATCGAGGCTTCCATGGATAACCAGGGTCGGGGCCTTTACTTTTGCCACTCTCGACCAGAACCGGGGATCAGCTATCCGCAAGCCGATCGACCGGCTCGCCTGGAGGAAGGCCCGGCCGCTTTGGCGTCCGAGCTTGTCCCTTTCGCGCATTTGCTGGACGTGGGCTTCGACGACATCTGCTGGTACGCGTGACGGATCGGCGCAGACGGTGCCGAGCGTTTCCAGGACCAGTCCTTCCGGGCCGAGCTGTCGCACGCGCCGGTCGAGCATGATCTCCGCGAGCCCAGGAATTGTGAGGGCAGCCATCACGCCCAGCATGGCGGGCTCGGGACGGCTGACGTGGCTGCCTGGAATCGCCGGATCCACAAGGATCAGCGCGGCCACCGATGAAGGGTGGTTGGCCGCCTCGAGGATCGCGATGTGGCCGCCCATGGAGTTGCCCATCATCACCACCGGTTCGCCGATGACCTGTTCGATGAAGGAGTGCACCAGGTCGGCGTTCGCCCCTATCGCGGCCGAGCGATTGAACAGGGGCGTCTGGCCGAACCCCCCAAGGTCGAGCGCTACGGCGTGGTAGCTCTTCGCCACCTCGGGACCGACGGCCATCCAGTTGATGGCGCTGCCACCCAGACCGTGCACCATGAGCAGCGGTGTCCCCTTCCCGCCGAAGTCGAGGTAGTGGACCGGCCCGTCCAGGTCGACGGTCTTATGGCGCAATGCGTCAATCCTACGCGTCTTGGCGGTGGTCTACCTCAAGACTGCGGATGCCAGGCGGACCAGGATCTCGGCCACGGCCGGAGCCGACCGCCGTCCACCTTGGTGGAGGCGGTCGAAGGCGGGGAAGGAGGTCAGGATCCCGACCACGTCCTCAGCCTCTTTGATCGAGCAACCAGGACGAAGCTGATCCGTCGCTGCGAGCGATTCCACCAGAGCACGCTCGGCCTTGGATTCCTCTTCGGCCCACCCCTGGTGGCCTTGCAGCTGCCGGTACAGAGCTGGATCCACAGCCCACTTGGCGCAGGCCTGGGCGATTCGACGCCTCAACTGGTCGCGAGGTTCGGAGGAAGGCTCGAGGCTGGATGGGGCGGGGCCAGGCCCCGCCTCCGAGACAAGGGCCCTGACCAGCCCGGCCTTGGAGCCGAACTGGTTGTAGACCGTGATCCGCGAGACCCCGGCCTGTTCGGCCACCCTGCCAAGGCTGAATTCCGGCCCGACCTCGCCGATGAGCCGGCTCACGGCCGATAGGATGGCGGACCGAGTTTGGTCCACGCCGTGCTGGCGCCTCCCCAGGCGGTATCCGCGGACGCTCACGCGATTAGATTAACAAACAGTCTGTTCAATTAATTAGCGTGGTTTCCAGCCAACTCCCCGCGCAGGTACGGCCGGCGAAGACCCGGTTCCCAGTCATCTCGATCCACTGAATGCGATTCGAATCCAGGTGGGCACCGACGGGGGCGTTTACGCCGGCTGACCCGACCTCAGGGGTTCGACAACCTACCATCGCAGGCTGTGAAGCTGTGGGACCCGCTCGCCCTGCGCGAGCTCTCGGCGTTGCTGCGCGATCCGGTCTTTCGCGGCCGCGGCGTTCCGCGCGGCGACGGGCGGCCGGTGCTGCTGGTGCCGGGCTTCCTGTCCGGTGACTGGTCGCTGCGCATGATGCAGAGTTGGCTCGAGCGCGTCGGCTACAAGACCTACATGTCCGGCATCCTCTTCAACGTCCAGCACTCAGAGCGCTTGCTCGCCGGCTTGCGCCATCGCCTGGTTCAGATCGAAAAAGAGACCGGATCGCGCGTCAGCCTCGTCGGACACAGCCGGGGCGGGCTGCTCGCGAAGGTGCTCTCGCAACGTAGGCCGCAGAGCGTCGAGCAGGTAATCACGCTGGGATCGCCGCTTGCTGACTGGTCCGATCTTGCGGTGATGACACATCACGCTGTCGGCGTGGTCCGGACGGCCAACGAGATCGCGTTCGGCCGCCGATTCAATGCAGAGGGGCGCTTCATTCATGACCTGGCCCTTCCTCCGGCCGTGCCTACGACCTCGATCTACACCCGTTCTGACGACGTGGTGAACTTCCGCTCGTGCCTCCGCCCCGACATCCCCGCCATCTCGGTGTGGGGAAGCCATAACGGCCTCGTGATCAACCCCGAGGTCTACCGGCTCCTCGGTCGCCTGCTGGCGCGGCCACGCCGCGCCGCTGAGCTGCCCGCCTGATCCCTGCCGCGATCGCGATCGCGCTGGCCGCCGCCGTCATTCACGGGACGTGGAATGTTCTGGTCAAGGTGAGCGGAGATCCGATGACGACGTTTCGGCGCGCGACCATCGCGGCTGCGCTGATCGCCACGCCGGTGACCGCCGCGGTGTGGTTGCTCACGGGTCGTCCTGGGTTCTCCCCAGCTGCGGCAGGTTGGTGCGTCCTCTCGGCCACCCTGGAGCTGACTTACCTGTGGCTGCTGTCCACCGCGTACCGCCGCGGTGAGCTTTCGGTCGTCTACCCGATTGCGCGTGGCTCGGCGCCCTTGCTCGCCGTGATCGTGGGCCTGGGCCTGCTCCACGAAACCCTGACGGGCGTGCAGCTCGCGGGAGTGGGCATCCTGCTCCTCGGCATCCTGGCGGTTGCGCTGCCGCAGACCGGCGGTCGAGCGACCCTGCCGGCCCTGATGACGGGGGTCGCGATCGCCGCCTACACCGCTGTCGATCGCGTTGGCGTGCGGCTTTCAACCCCCTGGCTGTACGGCTGGGTGCTGGTCGTGCTGCTTGCCGTTGCAATTCCCGTTTCGATGTGGGTCGCGGCGCGCCTGACGACGGCGCGGCCCACCTTGGAAGACTTGGCCAACGCAACGACGCCGCTCAGTCGCTTACGGGCGACGGTGATCGGGATTTTTCTCTGGGGAGGCTATCTGCTCGTGCTGTGGGCCCTGAGCCTGGCCCCGCTGTCCGTCGTCGCTCCCGTACGTGAGACCGCGGTTGTCGGGGTCGCTGTCTGGGGGGTGTGGAGGCTGCGGGAACGCAAGGGTGCGGGCCTGAAGCTGTCGGGCGCGTTGGCCACGCTGGTGGGAGTCGCGCTGCTCGCTTTGTAACCGTCGTGCGGGCCCCAGCCCGGTGGTAAGGTAGATCAGTCGCCCGGATGGCGGGCGATGTGCGCCGCGGTCGTCGAACTTTCTCGAAAGGGCCCCGGGCGTTCGCGAGATTGCTTTCGAGAATGGAGTGGGGAGATGCCGACAGGGACCATCAAGAAGTTGGTCTCCGACCGCGGATTTGGGTTCATCGCGGCCGAGGATGGGCGCGAGTATTTCTTCCATCGGACCGGCCTTGACTCGAGCGTGAACTTCGACTCCCTCGCCGGCGGGGAGCGCGTCAGCTTCGAGATCGAGCCGAGCCAGAAGGGCCCACGCGCAAACCGAATCAAGCTCGCATAGCCGACTTCAGCCGCGCGACGCGCCGCGTTTTCTCGAATGACGGCTGAGCACCCGGCGTTTGAGATTGAGCCGCTCGGCGGCTACTCGCTTGAAGAAAGCGCGAACTTCATAGGGGCGTGGCATAAAGCACCGTCCGACGGTGGCGGCGCGGAAGGCCACCTTCACCTCGCGTTCCTGACGGATACGGACTGGACACCGGTCGGAATTTGCTTGAGGCAGAATTCCGCCGGCAGCATTCTCGGCACGATCTACGGCGACGCGCCGACCGCAACAATCGTCAAGCAGGTCGAGCGCATCCTCAGCCTCGATGTCGACGGGCGCGGCTGGCCGGAGGTCGGACGCCGGGACCCCGTGGTGGCGAGGCTGCAGCGCATGTTTCCGGGCTTCAGGCCCGTCAACTGGTCCAATGCTTACGAGGCCGCCGCCTGGTGCATCATCTCGTCGCGCATCTCGATGCGCCAGGGCCAGGGCGTCAAAGAGCGCATGTCACGTGAGCTTGGTCAAGAGATCGACGTCCACGGGCATGTGTTGTGGACCTTTGCGGGCCCTGAACAGCTGGCGCACCTTGCGAAATTCCAGGGACTGTTCGGTCGCAAAGTCGAATACTTGAACGCCCTTGGTCGCGCCGCGTTGGCCGGCGAGGTCGACACGGAAGTGCTTCGCGCGATGCCACGCGAGGATTCGCTGAAGAGCCTGCAGAGGCTGCCCGGCATTGGACCGTTCGGCTCGCAGCTCGTGCGGTTGCGGGCGCTGAGCGCGGTCGACGAGCTTCCAACCCAGGAGCCGCGGTTGATGGGCGCAATTCGGACCGAGTACGGCCTGGCGCGCGAGCCCGACCTCGCGAAGCTGGAGGAGCTCGGCAAGCAGTGGTCCCCCTTCAGGATGTGGGTCTGCGTTTGCTTGAGGCGGACACTTGAAGGAGGCGCGGGCATGACGCACTCGAGAGCGGCGCGGTAGGCGGTATGCGCTTTTCGCCTGGCGCCAGACGTTGGTCAGCGCGAGGCGCTTCGCACCAGGACCATCGCGGCCGACCACAGCAGCGAGCCGACGATCAGCAGCACCCACATGGTCCAGGTGATCAACGAGAGCTCCACCAGTGCGCCGAAGATGCACATCGCCGCGGCGCCCGCGAGGACGAACGCGCCGGGCAGCAGGGCCCACGCCGAGTACCACGGCGGCTGCACGGCGTCGCCGCGATCCAACACCTTTCCCGCGCCGAAGACCAGAGCCGCGACGATGATCGCGGGGGCGGCGAGGCCGATCGCCCAGCGGAGCTGAACGGCGCCGACCGCAGCCCCAAGCAGCGGCTGAACGCCGGCCGCGGCAAGCGCCGACGGGACGGCGAAGGCGAGCAAACGGAGCATCGCGCTTGCCGGCGGCACTAGGAAGTGAGCCCGGAGATGCCGACCGGATCTTTGGCGTCTAGGCAGGCCATCTGGATCGCCGATCCGCCAAATCTCTCGGTCGGCCCCTCCGGTCTCACTTCTTAGGAAGGAAGAGCTGGAAGTTCCGCGGGCTGGGTGAAGACCGGCTGGGTATTGATCACGCCCAGCTGCACGTCCCTGTAGCTGGCGGCCTGAGACAGCAGGGTCATGAACGAGTCGTTGAACATCTGGGCACGCGCTTCCAAACCCGCAGCGGTGGTGATGCCACCTGTATAGGGCTGCCGCGGCAGCCCAGACGCCAGGTCTGGCGACGTGTAGAAGTCGTAGCTGCCGTAGACGGAGGTCGCCGCGTATGAATAAATCGCAACGCCCAGCACGCGGTTGCCGCGCGCCGACGGTGCGAGGACCCGGCGAATCTCATTCAGGGTGTCGTCCGGGTAGTTCAAGAAGGCGCCCATGCCCGTGACCACCCGATTGGCGAAACCCGAATCCTTTTCAAAAGCCAACCAGCCGTCGAACCAGGTCTTCTCGCGCCCGATCCATTCGCTGTCGTAGTTCATCGGCACCCCGAAGTCGAGATAGCCTTTGATCAGCCAGTCAGCCCAGTCTTGAAACACGGACGAGTAAGCAGACGTGCGCCACCAATTGGCCAGGTTCGCCGGCCCGCCGCCGAAGCAGATGAGCGCGCCACTGAGCTTCACCGACGGCTTCTTTTGTTGCAGGTCGTTGTGCAGGTCGCGCACGAACGCCGTCACTCGGTCGCGGCGCCACGCCTGCCATCTAGCGTCATCGGGCGCCGGCACGCCGCTCGCGCCGGTTTCACTCCTGTACAGGCTCAGTGCAGCGGCCGAATAGCCCCAGTTCACGCCGGGATAGCGGACGAAGTCCATGTGGACGCCGTCTACGTCGTAGTTGAGCGCGACGTCCATGAAGATCTTGTGCGTGTAGGCCTGGACCTCCGGGATGGCGGGGTCGAGGTATCCGCCGGTCACGCCGTCGTTGGTGCGGTTGACCCAGTCTCCGTGCTTCACGTACACACCGCTCGTGTCTCCCACGAAGAACGTGTTCAGCCAGGCGTGAACCTCGATCCGCGGTCTCGACGCATGGGCGAGCTCGATGAGATAGGACAGCGGATCAAAGCCCCGAGAACCAATGATGTCCAGTGCCCTCGCTTCATCCGCGCGGTTGAAGTACGCATCTCCTCGCTTGCGGACCTGGACGATGAGCACGTTGAGGTTCGCTCGGCGCGCGTCCGCGACCAACTTCGCAATCTGAGCCCGTGACTTGATGCCGTCGTTGAAGGCGTCGACCCACATCGCCCGGTACTGGGACGCGCCGTAAGTGATGGGACTCGGAGAGGGCTCGGGCGAGGGCGAGGCCAGCGGCGAGGCCAGCGGCGAAGCGGTGGGCGTGGGGGAGACCGCCTGCTGACCCGACACGCACCCTGACAGCATCAATAGGACGAGCGCAAGACCGACCAGCCTCATCAGGCTGTCGCCACCAGCACGTGATTTCGTCCCGTCGTCTCAAACTCGCCGGAGTACGCGCGGCGAAGAGTTGCCGTTGCCTCTTCGATGAACTTCTGGCGGCGATCGTCGTCGATTCCCTCCATGCGGATCGCGCAGAACCACCAGCCTGCGAGCTGCGACACGAACTGATCGGCAGATTCCCAGCTCACCTTCTCCTCGATCCGCTCGACTTCGGCGGCAGCAAAGCCGGCGGCAAGCGCGGCCTGCATGAACCTCTGAAGGTCAAAGACGACATCGCGCGTGGATTTCTGGTCGACCGCTTGCGGGGGAGGCCCGAGCCAGCGGTCCACGACCTCATCCAGAAGCGACCAGACGACATCCCTGGTCGCGTCGACCGGAACGCTCGCCGCGAACCGAGCGCCTGGGCGCAGCACTCGCCGGGCCTCGCGCAGGGCAATGCCCAGGTCCGGCACGAACTGAAGCCCATGCCCGCACACTGCGGCGTCGAACAACGCGTCGGGAAATGAAAGCTGCTCGATGTCCATCACCTCGAACCGTGCATTGGGAGTCCTGGCCGCCTGCGCAAGCTGGACCATGCCGGGCGCAAGGTCGACGCCCACTACCTCGCCACCGGGCGACACCTGCGCAGCAAGCCGCCGGGTCAGCGTGCCGGGTCCGCACGCCAGGTCGAGGATACGCATCCCTGGCTGCGCGTTGATCAGCTCGAGCACCCGCAGCCGCCCGCGCGCTTCACCGTGGGCCATGACCTGCTCTAAGCGCCGGTTGTAGTCGACGGCATGCCGGCTGAACACTCCGGGAAACAACTGCTTGGACTTCACGGTGTCAGATTTCTCCACTCCCGCTCAAGCCACATCGCCGCCCGCAGCGTCCCCTCGTTGGTCCTTCCGACGACCTGCATCCCGACGGGAAGCCCGCGGACTGGCGCCGGCATCACCACTACAGGCTGCCCGGTCGTGTTGAAAGGCCGGGTGAAGCGCGTGAGCGGCTCCCTAGCTTCCTGGCTCGTTTCGATCGGCGGCGCCACGACGGCCGTCGCCGGGAGCAGCAGTGCGTCGATGTCCTCCATCCGGCGCGCTGCCTCTTCTTTCAGCCGCGCCCGGTCTCGCATGGCTTCCACGTAGTCGATCCCTGAGACGGCCAGGCCGCGCTGCAGCAGGCCGAGGACGTCCGACCCGTACTTCTCCGGACACTCGGCGACCCATCGGCGGTGATAGGTCGCGGCCTCCGCGAGCAGGATGGTCAGGCCGGCGCTGAACGGCCGCTCCCTGTCGACGAAGTCGATCTCCTCTAGGCCGGAGCTGACCAGGCGCCACGCGGCACCGGTCGGTTCGTCGAGGTCTGCCACCCAGCCTCGTGGCACGGCGAGCCGAGGCCGCTCCACTTGGTCGAGCGCGACCGCCTCGCCGGACATGATCGTGAAGGCGCGCGCCGCGCTGGCGACGTCCGGCGCCATCGGGCCCAACGTGTCGAGCGACCAGGCGAGCGGGACGACCCCGGTCGTATCGATGCTGCCGAGCTCCGGCTTGAATCCAACCACTCCGCAGAGGGATCCTGGAATTCGAATCGAGCCGCCCGTGTCGCTGCCGATCGCCCATTCACACATGCCGGCGGCCACCGCCACCGCCGAGCCGCCCGACGACCCGCCCGCCACCCGGCTCGGGTCGTGCGGATTTCGCACCGTCCCGTAATGCGGGTTGACGCTGGTCACTCCGAAAGCGAACTCGTGCAGGTTCGTCTTGCCTACGACCACGCAGCTGGCGCTGCGGATGCGTTGGACGACCGGCGCGTCGTGCTCCGCAGGCTCATTTGGAAGGATGATCCCGCCGGCGGTGGTGACCATGCCCGCGACGTCAACCAGGTCCTTAACTGCGACCACAGGCCCCGCGCCGTCCTCGGACGAGATCGAGATGAATGCGTTCAGGTCGGCACGCTCGTCGATGCGCCGGCGCGCCTCCCACAGGTCCACGGGCCAATTCTCAGGTGTGGAGAGGTCTCGGGGAGTTATCCTCCCCGCTGATGTCAGCGACGAGCGGATCGCTCAACCCGGTGCTCGCCTGGAGCAAGGTCGACGTTCTGACGACGTATCAGCGGATCACAGCCGAGCTGCAGATTCGGGGACGCATGGGTCCGACGATCAACGATCCCGAGCCGCTGTTCCACCTGCGCAACGTGAGCGCCGAGCCGCTCCTGCCCGGCGCTGTGGCCCTCAACGGCGTGCCCGAGGGTCTGTTCAGCAAAGCCATGATCGGCGGCATCCGGACCATCGAACCCGAGCCACCGCCACCCGACCAGGTGCTGGATTTGGTGCGCCGCTACGTGATGTTCCAGGCGGCGACGTTCATGGTCACCGGCGCGGCCGAGTTTCCCAAGGCGAGCGATCCCACCATGCACAACGAGATCCTGCTCAAGCCCAGGTTCTTCCCGATGGTGGACGTGACCGTGACCGTGTTCGGTGTCGCGGGCAAGAGCTGGACGCAGCCGACGATCCTGGTCAACCGGGACCACATGCTGGCGCTGTATCTAGGCTGACCTGTCATGTCGGGTCGGGGGTTTACCGCCAGCCCCTAGCTGACCCCGAGGATGGCATTGACTCCCGAGACCACCACGGCCGCCGCCAGCGCGAGTCCCAGCACCGTGCTCAGCCCAAGCAGGACACCTATCCCGGCCGTGCCCGCATCCAGCGGTTCCATCGGCGCCTGGTCAACTTTGTCCCGCCCCGTCAGCCGTGCCCAGAGGACTGAGAACAAAAGACCGAACGCGTTGATCGGCCGGGCTGTCGCCGGCGCGGATGGTGCGGCAGGATTCGCAGCAGCTCCCGGACCACCTGCGTGTCCGACGGTGCTGTCGCCGGGTTCGCCCGCCTCGACGTTGGCCTTGATGCACGCGGCCATCTCGTTGACGATCCTCCGCGACACGTCCTCCATCACCCCGCGCCCGAACTGCGCGACGCGGCCAGCGACGCTGTACTCCGTGACGATCTTGACCAGCGAGCCGGCGGGATCGGCGGTCACGCTCATGAAAGCCTTGGCCCGAGCCGAACCGGGCCCCGTGGTCTCCCGCCCCTCCGCCTCGAGGGTGGCGCTGTGTTCCGTCGGGTTGCGATCGGCGATCTTGGCCGTGCCGTTGTAGGCCACCGTGATCGGGCCGACCTTCACCTTGACCTTGCCCTTGAAGGTGTCGGGATCGACCACTTCCGAGAGCTCCGCACCAGGCACGCAGCCGACGATTTTGTTGACGTCGAGCAGGTAAGCGAAGACCCGTTCGGGCGGCGCGCCAACGGTGAAGGAATTTTCTAGTTGCATTTCGCCGCTAAAAGTAGCGCAATAGAGAGGTTAGCTTTCAGCTCGTCTGGTCGACCGACACGGTCCCGGGCGCCGCCGCCACCAAGGGAGTAGAGGAGAGACGTATGAAGCACAAGGTCGCGACCACTGTCAACGGCCACAAACACGAGCATGAGGTCGAGCCACGGCTGCTGCTCGTGCACTACCTGCGCGACGTGGTCGGCCTTACGGGCACCCACATCGGCTGCGACACAAGCCAGTGCGGCTCGTGCACGATCCTCGTTGACGGAAAGGCGGTCAAGAGCTGCACGATGTTCGCCGTCCAGGCCGAAGGCCGCCAGCTCACCACGATCGAAGGCATGGCGAAGGATGGGGAGCTGCACCCGCTGCAGCAGGCATTCTGGGACGAGCACGGACTCCAGTGCGGTTACTGCACGCCAGGCTTCATCATGGCCGCCGCGTATCTCCTCGATCAGAACCCGAACCCGACCGAAGACGAGATCCGCAAAGGCCTCGAAGGCAACCTCTGCCGGTGTACGGGCTACGTGAACATCGTCAAGTCCGTCCAGTCGGCCGCCAAGGCCATGGACGGAGCGAAGGCTAAGACGAGCGAGCGGTCCGCCGCGGTCGGGAGGAGCTGAGGCCATGGCTGTCACAACGATGGTCGGAGCCAAGATCCACCGCCGCGAAGACCCCAAGCTGATCACGGGGCACGGCAGCTACGTCGATGACATGCAGCTGATCGGAATGGTGCACATGGCCGTCGTGCGCAGCGCGCAGGCGCACGCGAAGATCGTCAGCGTCGACCTCACCGCGGCAAGCAAAGCTCCTGGGGTCGTCGCCGTGTACACGGCTCGCGACTTCAAGAAGGTGATCAGCGGCGGCCTACCGGTGACCGAGTCGCTCATCGCCGACAAGAAGCAGACTCCCAACCAGTTTCCGATCGCCGAATCAGAGGCGGTCTATTTCGGGGAGCCGATCGCCGTCGTGCTCGCCGAGAGCCGGTATCAGGCGGCGGACTGCGCGGAGCTGGTCCAGGTCGAATACGAGTCGCTGCCTGTCCTGGTCGATTTTGAGAAGGCGCTGGAAAAGGGAAGTCCGACTGCGCACACCGGCGCGCCCGACAACGTGGCATGGGACGTGAACTTCAACGGCGGCGACCTCGAGGCCGCCTTCAAAGAGTCGGAGGTCACGGTCAAGGAACGGATCATCCAGCAGCGCGTTTTCCCGATCTCCATGGAGCCGCGAGCCGTGCTCGCGAATTACGTCCCGTTCGGGAACCAGCTGACGGTCTGGACCTCGAGCCAGGTCCCACACTTCATCCGCCTCTTCCTCTGCATTGGCCTGGGCATGCCCGAAAGCCAGATCAGGGTGGTCGCGCCCGATGTCGGCGGTGGCTTTGGAAGCAAGCTTCGTCCATATCCCGAGGAATACCTGGCGGCCGCCGCCTCAAAGCTGAGCGGCCGGCCGGTCAAGTGGATCGAGGGTCGCACCGAGAACCTCCAGGCCACCAGCCACGGCCGCGGCCATATCTTCGACATCGAGGTCGGGGCCAAGCGCGACGGCACGCTCCTCGCGCTGAAGATCACGATGCTTTCCGACCTCGGCGCCTACATCGGCGTCTTCGGTGCCCTCCAGTCATCGCTCGCCATGCTGCTTTCACCTGGCTGCTACAAGTGGAAAGCGGTGCACGGCCGGGCGATTGGCGTGCTCACCAACAAGATGTCGACCGATCCATACCGCGGGGCGGGTCGGCCTGAGGCGGCCCACCTGGTCGAGCGAGCGGTTGACCTTGTGGCGCAAGAGCTGAAGCTGGATCCGGCGGACGTACGTGCGAAGAACTTCGCCGAAGACTTTCCGTTCACCAGCATCCTCGGCATGGTCTATGACTCGGGCGAATATCAGAAGAGCCTCGACAAGGCGAAAGAGATCGTCGGCTACAAAGCGCTGCGCCAGAAGCAGGCGGATCTTCGCAAGCAGGGCAAGTACCTCGGGATCGGCCTGTCGACCTACGTCGAGATCTGCGGAGTCGGCCCGTCGGCTGCAACGGCCCATGTCTCGGGAAGCCTCGCGCTGGTCGAGTCGTCGGTCGTCCGTGTGCACCCCACGGGCTCGGTCACGGTCGCTGTGGGCACGCACTCACATGGCCAGGGCCACGCCACCACGTTTGCGCAGATTGCAGCCGATGCGCTCGGCCTCCCCTACGCGAACATCGAGATCCGTGAAGGCGATACCGGCGACACGCCGTTCGGCTATGGGAGCTACGGCAGCCGCAGCCTGCCGGTCGGTGGAGTCTCGATCAACCGATCGTGTCAGAAAGTGGTCGACAAGGCGAAAAAGATCGCCGCGCACATGCTCGAGGCCGCAGACGAAGACGTGGTCTTCGACCAGGGGCAGTTCTACGTCAAAGGCAGCCCCGACAAACGCAAAGCGATGGGAGAGGTTGCCTTCGCTGCCTACGGCCCAGGCCTCCCCGAGGGCATGGAGCAAGGCCTGGAGGCCGTCACCTACTTCGACCCACCCAACTTCACATGGCCGTTCGGCGCGCACATCTGCGTGGTCGAGGTCGACCCCGAAACTGGAGAGGTCGACATTCAGAAGTACGTGGCGGTTGATGACTGCGGAAACATCATCAACCCGATGATCGTGGACGGCCAGATCCACGGTGGTGTGGCGCAGGGCATCGGCCAGGCGCTGTTCGAAGAGGCCGTGCATGATCCTGAAACCGGAGCGTTGAGGACCGGAACCCTGCTCGACTACAGCATCCCCGGCATCGGAGAGATCCCCAATTTGCAGCTGGACAGGACCATCACGCCGTCGCCGACTAACGAGCTCGGCGTCAAGGGTGTCGGAGAAGCAGGGACCATCGCCGCGAGCGCCGCGGTCATCAATGCGATCGTCGATGCGTTGAGTCCGTTCGGTATCAAGCACGTTGACATGCCGGCGAGCCCAGACAGACTCTGGAAGCAGATCAAGCAGGCGCGCGAACACTCCAACGGTGGAAAGGAGGCCCGCAAGTGATCCCGGCCGCATTCGAATACGCACGTGCCTCCTCGGTCGAAGAGGCGGCGAAGCTGCTCAACAAGTACGGCGAGGACGCCAAGGTGCTCGCCGGCGGGCACAGCCTGATTCCGCTCATGCGGCTTCGCCTCGCACAACCGAAAGCGCTCGTCGACATCAACGGCATCAAGGGCCTCGATCACATCAAAGCAGAAGGATCGAAGCTGCACATCGGCGCTTTGACCCGTCACGTGACGATCCAGAACTCAGCCGTCGTCAAAGACAAGCTGCCCATTCTGGCCGAGGTGGCGGGCGAGATCGGCGACAACCAGGTACGCAACATGGGCACGATCGGAGGCGTGGTCGCGCACGCCGACGCAGCGGGCGACTATCCGACCATCGCCCTGATGCTCGACGCGGACATCGTGACCAACCAGCGCACGATCGCGGCCAAGGATTTCTTCAAGGACCTGTTCACGACGCCGCTGGCCGCGGATGAGATCGTCATCGAGGTCGTCTTCCCCGTGGCGAACGGCCCGCACAAGTACATCAAGTTCCGGCGGCGGCTTTTCGACTGGGCGATCGTCGGCGCCGCGGCGCAGAAGATGAACGGCGGCTGGCGTATCGGCCTGACCAACGTGGGCCCGACGCCGGTCCGCGCTACGGCTGTCGAAGAGGCGCTGCACAAGGGCGCCAAGCCGGAGGAAGCGGCGCAGCACGCGTCAGACGGCCTGAACCCGTCAGGCGATCTGCGCGCAAGCCCCGAGTACAAGAAGCACCTGGCCCGGGTGTTGACCAAGCGGGCGATCGAGCAGGCCAAATAGGCCGGGCGGAGGTGGCTCGGCGCGACCGCCGAGCCACCTCGTAACCTTTGGGCGTGACTGCAGGCGCTCCAATGAGCATCGAGGACATCGAGGCACGCCTGCGCGACCGTAAGTACATCGGTGATCGCGCCCTGGCCACGTCCATCTTTCTCGCCCTGAAGCTGGAAAAGCCGCTGTTCATCGAGGGCGAAGCGGGCGTGGGGAAGACCGAGGCGGCCAAGGTCATGGCCGATGTGCTGGGCGCCCGGCTGATCCGCCTGCAATGCTACGAAGGCATCGACCTCGCCCACGCCGTCTACGAGTGGAACTATCCGCGGCAGCTTTTACACATCCGGCTGATGGACGAGGGTGCGGACCGCCGCGCGGCCGAGCGCGAGATCTTCAGCTCCGAGTTCTTGCTGCGCCGCCCTCTGCTCGACGCCATCGACAACGACGACCCGATCCCGCCGGTGCTTCTGATCGACGAGATCGATCGTTCCGACGAGGAGTTCGAGGCTTTCCTGCTCGAGCTGCTGTCGGACTTCCAGGTTTCGATCCCGGAGATCGGCACCATCAAAGCCAAGCGGGCCCCTTTCGTGGTCATCACATCCAACCGGACGCGTGAGGTGCACGACGCGCTCAAGCGGCGCTGCCTGTACCACTGGATCGACTACCCGGACCTCGAAAAGGAGGTTGAGATCGTCCGCGCCCGGGCCCCGGAGGCGGCGGCGGGCCTGGCGCGCGAGGTGGCGGGACTCGTTCAGGGCTTGCGAGGCATGGACCTCTACAAGGTGCCTGGAGTGGCGGAGACGCTCGACTGGGCGCGCTCCCTGGCCGCGCTCGGCGCCACGCGCATCGACTCGACACTCGTCAACGCGACCCTGGGCTCGGCGCTGAAGTACCAGGAGGACCTGGAGCGAGTGAGGGAGCAGGTGCCTGCGCTGGTCGAAAAGGCGCGAGGTGCCTGACCTCAAGCCGGACCTGGTGCCGAGGCTCGGGGCATTCGCAAGGCTGCTGCACGACGCCGGGATGGAGGCGGGTCCTCGGCGCCTGACCGACGCGACTCGGGCCCTGGTCCACATCGACCTCAGGCAGCAGCTCGACTTTCGGAACGCGCTGCGCGCGGTGTTCGTGAGCCGCAAGGAAGACATCCCGACGTTCGAGGCGGCCTTTGACATTTTCTGGGCGCCGCCAGATCCGCGCGCATCCGCCGGCTCGATGCCGGGTCGCAGCCGCGCGCTGCCGTTGTCACCGGAGCGGACCCAGGCGTGGGCCAACGCGCTCGGCCTGAACAGGTCACAGATGAACCGGGAGACGGACCCGACAGCGGTGCCCGCTAGCTCGAGCGGATACAGCGCCGAGGAGCTGCTTCGTCAGAAGGACTTCGACCAGATGACGTGGGAGGAGACCGAGCAGGTGCGCCGCCTGCTCGAGCAGGCACCCTGGCGAGTCGCTGAGCGCAAGACCCGCCGCCTGCGGTCGGCGCGAGCCGGCCGAATCGACCTCCGGCGCTCCGCGCGCCACGCAATCAGGTCAAGCGGCGAGCTGATGCAGCTGTTTCATCGGCGCCCGCGAGTGCGTAGGCGGCCGCTGGTGTTGATCTGCGACGTGAGCGGCTCGATGGAGCGCTACTCGCGCCTGCTGATGATCTTCGCCCACTCGATCGCGCGGCGTGAAGACCTCGAGGCGTTCGTGTTCTCGACGCGCCTCACACGCATCACGCGCCTGCTCCGCTACCGCGACCTGGACCGTGCCCTGGAATCGGTGAGCAAGGGCGTTCACGACTTCAGCGGAGGGACTCGGATCGGTGACGCGCTCGCGGATTTCAACCGCCGCTGGGCCCGGCGCGTGCTCGGGCATGGCGCCGTGGTGATCATCGTCAGCGACGGTTGGGATCGAGGCGACCCTGCCCGGCTGACCGCGGAGCTCATACACCTGCGCCGCTCAGCTCACCGGCTGATCTGGCTCAACCCACTGCTGGGCTCGGAGGGATACCAGCCGTTGACCCGCGGCATGGCCGCCGCGCTGCCACACTGCGACGACTTTCTCGCCGCGCACAACGTAAACGCGCTCGAGGACCTCGGCCGGCTGCTCGCGGGCCTCGACCACCGGACCAGGAGTCGCTGATGCGAGAGATCCTCGGCGAGTTGAGCGCGTGGACGGAGGCCGACGAGGACATCGCAATCGCAACCGTGATCGAGACGTGGGGCTCGAGCCCGCGACCGCTGGGATCGAAGATGGCCGTTACTCGCTCGGGGAAGATGGCGGGATCGGTCTCGAACGGCTGCATCGAAGGCGCGGTCTTCGAAGAGGCGCAGAGGGTCCTGAAGAGCCGCGCGGCCAAAGTGGCCGCGTACGGCGTCACGGACGACGTCGCCTTCGAGGTCGGGCTCGCCTGCGGCGGTCACATCGAGGTGTTCGTGCAGCCTCTCGGGCCGGTGCACCGGCGGCTCATGAGAAAGCTCCAGCGAGACGAGCCGGCGACGCTGCGCACGCACCTCGTGACGGGCGAGGCGGAGCTGGTCGACGGCACGCCGTCAGGCGCTGAGCTGCCCCGGCGAGATGGTGACTTGTTCGTTGAGCCGTTCCGCCGGCCAGCCCATCTGATCATCATTGGCGCGATCCACATCGCGATCCCGCTTCACCGCCTGGCCAAGACGATGGGTTATCGCGTGACGGTCGTGGACGCCCGCGCGAAGTTCGCCACCAAGGAGAGATTCCCCGAGGCCGACGAGCTGGTCGTCGCCTGGCCTGACGAGGCGATGGCCAGGCTCGCGATCGACAACTCGTCGTATGTCGTCATCCTGACGCACGATCCGAAGTTCGATCTTCCCGCGCTGCGCGCGGTGCTCACGAAGGATGCCGGCTATGTCGGCGCGATCGGAAGCCGTAAGACCAACCAGAACCGCTTCGACGTTTTGCGTGCTGAAGGATTCACGGAAAGTCAGCTTGCCCGTGTACACGGCCCGATCGGCCTGGATCTCGGCGGTCGTGGGGCGGAGGAAACGGCGTTAGGTATCCTGGCTGAAATCACCGCGGTCCGGTTCGGCGGATCGGGGGCGTTCAAGCGCGACGCGGTACGGACGAGCCTCGGCTGAGGGCGCGGCGGGGCCGCGATTTTCGCGGAGGATCGGCAGCACCACGTAGAACGCGACGATGAACGCATACAGCGCGAGCGCGAGGCCCACGCTCACAAACGACGCCAGCGTCGCGAGAGGCCAGAGGAGAAGACCTGTGGAAAAAGCGACCCAATCCAGGGGAACCATGACCGGCCTGAAGCGCCGCGCGTAGAGGTTGAACACGCTGAACGCGACCGACATGGACGTCATCGTCAGCCCGTAGGCGACCGAGGCGGCGGTCTGGTCGTGGCCCGCTTGAAGGTAGTGGGCGAAAAGGCCGGTCGGAAAAGGAATCGCCGCAACCGTCAGCAGCAGCAACCCGTTGATGAACAGCAGACGGCGGTCAAAACGTTCGATGAGGTCCGTGACGGCGTGGTGGTTGACCCAGATCACGACGATGGTGGAGAAGCTGATCGCGTAGGCGGCGTACGAGGGCCATTCCGAGAGGAGGGCTGTTCCTAGCCCGGAGCCAACCTTCGGGTCCGAGAGGTTGAAGACGAGCACCGTCGCGGCGACAGCGAAGACGCCATCGCTGAACGCTTCTGCCCGGGTCTTCCTCACGCCGACAACGATAAGTCGCCGCTCAGGCTTTCTTGACTCGGCTCCTGAAGCGCCTCGCCTTCTGACGGTTGCCGCAGGAGGCCATCTTGCACCACCGGCTCGAATGGTTCTTCGAACGGTCGTAGAAAGCCCAGCGACACGTCTGCGAGCCGCACAGCTTGAGCCGAGTCCAGCTCGCATCTTCCATCGCCGAATTCAGCGTGGCCACGATGCGCCCCATCGCTCCGACGACCCCGGCAACCTCTGGTTCGAGGCGAGGCTTGCCGTCGGTGCCGAAGCGCATCCGTAAGACACTCGCTGCGGCCGCCTCGTTCAGCGTGGCGATGTCGACCGGGTAGACGCGAAAGCCTGAGTTGACTCCGATCACTCCGCGGATCGCTTCCCGCAGGGCGACCGCGTGCTTCAGGTCGGCAGCATCGACAGAGTCGGTCGCAGCCATGAGTCCTTTTGCAACGAGCCAGGCCCTGAGCGTGTTGGGGTCCGTGAGCTCCTCTGGGCCGTCCTGGAGGTCGACCGTATTGACGAAGGCCTGAATCAGGCCCAGATCGCCGGTGGCCGTCTCGCGATCATCCACGAGGTTCAGTATATCCGTAACCTGCGTACAGCTAACCTCGGTTATAATAACTGGCATAAGCAATTAGCCAGTTAGCGGAGGATCTCAAATGAACCCGTACCTGAACGAGGACGCGATGTTCGAACGATTGGAGTCTTTGCGCCGAGAGATCGAGAGCAGCCGCCTGATGGCTCAGGGTCTTTCTGGCTGGGGAAGGTTGCTTCGCAACCTGGGCGCCCGTGCCTGGGTGCTCGGAGGGCTGGCCATGAGGCGCCCGCCACGCCGTCGCCCGATGCCGACCCATCACGCGCTCGAGGACGCCACGTCCTCAGATGCCGCCTGACATCACCCGGCGAGGCGCTTCAACACCGCGACCTGCTCGGCGTCCGGCCCGTCCCCGGCGCCGGGCACCTCGAGGATGAACGGTAGCTTCGACAGACGCGGCTCGTGCAGGAGCGCGCGAAACCCCGCCTCACCGATCTGACCCTCACCTACGTTGGCGTGGCGGTCCCGATTGGAACCGAGCCCAGTGACCGAGTCGTTGCAGTGGATGACCTCGACGTGCGACAAACCGATCACGCGCTCCAGCTCGTCCAGCGTCTTGGATACGTCGGTCGCGGTGCGCTCGTCGTAGCCCGAGGCGAACGCATGGCAGGTGTCGAAGCACACTGAGACACGCGGGTCGTCCAGCTTGGTCAGCATCTCGGCGATCTCCTCGAACTTTGCTCCCACGCATCCGCCCAGCCCAGCATTGTTTTCGATCAGGAGCCGGGCGGTGTCCGGACTTGCACGTTCAAGCACCTTCTTCAGGTGTTCGAGGATTCCCGGCAGCCGGGCCTCGAAGCCGGCGCCCTTGTGCGATCCGGTGTGAAAGATGACGCCATTGACGCCGAGCTCATCCGCGGCCTTCAAGTAGCCGACCAGCGTGCTCTCAGAGCGCTGCCGCAGCGTCGGGTCGTCGCCGGCGAGGTTGATCAAGTACACGGCATGAAAGTAGAAGGGCGGGTGGCCGTGCTTGGCGGCCGCCTCCTTGAACGTCGCGATGCGGGTCTCGTCCAACTTCGGCGAGCCCCAGAAGCCAGGCGGGGTCGGATGCACCTGGATCGCCTCGGCGCCCATTGCCTTGGCCCGCTCGAACGCGAGGTGCAAGCCGCCCGACGAGTCGACGTGGGCCCCAAGCAATGGCATCAAAAAAGAGTAAAGCCGGTCCTATCTGGCATGCTGAGGAATCGCGATGGCGATCTTCGTGATGGGCGACCTCGACCTGGCCATTAGAGGGCGCACGTATCGCGAACCGGAGGGGCCTCACAGCCTCGTCGTCCGCGGTCGCGACCTCGACTCCGCGCTGCAGCATCTCGCCTCGCGCCCCGACTGCGGAGCGATCGCGGTGGTGGGCCTGCCCGAGACGGTGCCTGACATGTCGGCGCTCGCCGGCCGCCGCCTGATGCTGGTGGACGGCGACAATGAGCGATTGCGCGAGCACGCGGAGGCGGCCATTCGGGCTGGCGTCGAGGTCGAGTGGATCCGTTCGGCACGACCTCCGTTCGAGCGGCTGGCCTCGGCCCTGCTGCCGGTGGGGGCAGTCATCCTGGCTGCCGGCTCCAGCTCTCGCATGTCGGGATCGCAGAAATTGCTGCTCGAATTCGATGGCAAGCCGATGGTCAGGCATGCGATGGAGTCGGCGACCGAGGGTGGATGTCACCAGGTCGTCGTCGTCTACGTGGCGGACGATGTGCGTGACGTGGTCGGTGGCGATGCGGAGCTTGTACACAATCCGAAGGCGAGCACCGGCATGGCTTCGTCACTGCAAGTGGGCATGCGCGCCATGCGCCCGGAGATGCAGGCCGCGGTGGTACTCCTCGGCGATCAGCCGCTCGTCGGTTCACGCACGGTCGCTGCGCTGACGCGCGCGTGGCGTCGCGAAGGTTCGCGGCCGGCGGTCGCTGTGGCTCAGCCCCACGGCGAGTGGGCGCCGCCTGTGGTCTTGGCGCGTGAGCTGTGGGCCGACCTTTACGCGCTCAAGGGCGACGCCGGCGCCCGCCAGATCCTGCAGGGTCACCCCGAGCTGCTCGACATGGTGCCGGCCCCAGGCCGGCCCGACGACATCGACACTCCCGAGGATTACGCGAAGATCGTCCGCCTCTTTCCCCGGCGCAAGCCCCGCCAGCGCGTTTAGAAACCCGGAACCGCGTACGATTCGAACAGTGCTAGTAATCGCTCTAGGAGTGAGAGCTTGAAAGATCGAGGCTGGCGCAGGGCCGGCGAGTACGAGGACATCCTCTATGAGACCTGGGACGGGATCGCCAAGATCACGATCAACCGCCCAGAGGTGCGCAACGCTTTCCGGCCCGTCACCGTGTCAGAGATGTCCAGGGCGTTCGAGGTCGCGCGCGATGACCCGAAGGTCGGCGTGGTCATCCTCACCGGCGCAGGGACCGAGGCCTTCTGCTCAGGCGGCGATCAGCGGGTTCGGGGCGACGACGGCTACGTCGACGCCAGTGGCACCGGGCGCCTCAACGTGCTCGACCTGCAGATCCAGATCCGCCGGCTGCCGAAGCCGGTTGTCGCGATGGTCGCCGGATATGCGATCGGCGGCGGTCACGTGCTGCACGTCGTTTGCGACCTGACCCTCGCCGCCGACAACGCGCGCTTCGGCCAGACCGGCCCGCGCGTGGGCAGCTTCGACGGCGGGTACGGCGCAGGATTGCTCGCCCGGATCGTCGGCCAGAAGAAGGCGCGTGAGATCTGGTTCCTGTGCGAGCAGTACGACGCGACCCAAGCGCTCGAGATGGGCCTGGTCAATAAGGTCGTGCCGCTTGCCGACCTGGAGCAGGAGACGATCGCCTGGTGCCGGCGGATGCTGGAGCTGAGCCCGCTGGCGCTTCGGATGCTGAAGGCAGGCCTCAACGCGGTCGATGACGGCCTGGCCGGCATCCAGCAGCTCGCCGGAGACGCGACGCTTCTCTACTACATGAGCGAAGAGGCGCAGGAAGGGCGCGACGCCTACGTGCAGAAGCGCAAGCCGGACTTCTCCAAGTTTCCGAAACGGCCGTAGCCGTGGTTGCCGTGGCGCCACGGTTGAACGCCACCCGCGTGTGGTGGTCGGCAGTCCGCCCTGCCACGCTTGCGGCGTCAGTCGCGCCGGTGCTGGCGGGCACGGCCATCTCCGTGCATGAGGGCGGACCACGACTCGGCCCGGGGTTGCTCGCGCTCGCCGTCGGCGTGGCGATGCAGCTCGGAGTGAATTTCGCCAACGACTATTCCGACTTTGTTCGTGGCGCAGACAACGCGCGGCGCATCGGTCCGTTGCGAGCGGCGTCGTCGGGCGTGGTAGAACCACACCACGTCCGATGGGCAGCGATCGCGGCGTTCGGCGTCGCCGCGGTGGCGGGCCTGGCCCTGAGCCTGGTCACGGACTGGAGGCTCCTGGCCGTCGGTGTCGCATGCCTCCTCGCCGGATGGCTCTACACGGGAGGCCCTCGGCCGTACGGCTATCTCGGGCTGGGCGAGGTTTTCGTCTTTCTCTTCTTCGGCCTGGTTGCCACAGTCGGGACGGTATACGTGGAGACGCAGCGCGTCCCCCCGCTCGCCATCCTCATGGGCTGTGCGATGGGGTGCCTCGCCACGGCGATACTCGTCCTCAACAACCTGCGGGACATCGAGACTGATCTCGCCGCCGGCAAGCGCACGCTGGCCACGCGCATCGGGCGCTCGCGGACCCTCGGCCTCCTCGTCGGGCTGGTGTGCGTGGCGTTCGCCATCCCGATCGTCATCCTGATCGCGCACCTGGCCGGTGACACGGTGGTGCTCGTCCTCTTCGCCATCCCCATCGCGGCGGTGCCGGTGCGAACCGCGTTCGCCACGTCCTCCGGGCCGCCGCTGGTGCGCGCCTTGCGCCGGATGGCGATCGCCGAGCTTGCCTATGCGCTCGTGTTTACGCTGGGCGTACTGCTGTGACCGCCGCGTACGTCACCTCTCGCAGGCCTGCCGACGTGGCGCGTGAGGTTGAGCGCCTGCGCAAAGCGGGCTGCCTCCGGTTCGTCGTGCTACCGCTGGATGGGGGCGGCATGCTTGACCTCGAGCGCCTTGGAGCCGCTCGCTACGCTGCGGGCATTCAGGCCGACGTTGAGCTGGAGAACGCTGTCGCAGCGGCGAGGTGAGCGGCGAGCAATCGCGCAAACGCCTCCGGTCGTTCCTGGTGCACGGTGTGGCCGGCCCGCGGCACAACCTCAACGCGCCCGTTCGGCACCCTCGACGCGAGTCGTCGGGCCGAGGTGACGTAGCCGTGATCGAGCTGCCCCGCGACGAACGTGCACGGCACGCTCAACGTGCTGACCTCGTCCCACAGTGGCTCCATCACGCCGGCGCCCATGCCACGCAGCGAGCAGGCCAGGCCTGCAACGTGGTTGGTCATTCTTTCGGCGCGAGCTTGCGCGACAAAGGCGGGCCCGCGCCGCTCCATGCCCGCAAACAGCGGCAGGCTGCTCCAGTGGTTGACGAACGCTTCCAGCCCCTCTTGCTCGATGCGCTGGGCCAGCGCTTCGTCCCCTCGCCGGCGTCCCTCGCGGGCCCCTTCCTCCAGGCCCGCATGCGCGCCGATGGTGAGGAGCGACAGAGTGCGTTCGGGTTGCCGGGCGGCGACGTGGAGCGCCAGCCGCCCGCCCATCGAATAACCGACCAGGTGCGTGCGCGCGACGCCGAGGTGGTCCCACAGCATCTGGAGGTCGCGCGTGCAGGCGTCCATGCTGCACGGCGCTCCCGGCCGCGTGCGGGTCTCGCCGTGTCCGCGAAGGTCGGGCACGATCCACATCCAGCCTTCCGGCATCTTGGAGATGATCTCGAGCCAGCTCCGACCGCTCTGCGTGAAGCCGTGCAGCAGCGTCACCGGCGTCCCTTCGCCGGCCACGAAGTAGCTCAGACGGACGTCCTCACCCTCCAGAATCACGGTCACAGTGTCCTGTACCGGAGGTCCTAGGCCAGCGAAGATGCAAGGAACTTCCGGGACAGGACACTCGATCGCATGGATATAACGCAGTCGTTCGCAGCCACCTTCACCGACGAGCTGGCCACCCAGGGCGTCGAGTACGCGTGCGTCTCCCCGGGTTCGCGCTCAGCGCCTGTCGCGATGGCGCTGCAGCACCATCCGAAGATCAACGTGCTCATGCATATCGACGAGCGCTCCGGGTCGTTCTTCGGGGTCGGGCTCGCCAAGGCGACCGGCAAGCCGGTCGTGCTGCTGTGCACCTCCGGGACCGCCGCCGCGGAGTTCCATGCGGCTGTGGTCGAGGCGTCGTACTCACGCACGCCGCTCATCGTCATCACCGCCGACCGGCCACCTGAGCTGCAGGGCGCCGGCGCCAACCAGTCGATCGACCAGCAGAGGCTCTACGGCACCGCGGTGAGATGGTTCTTCGACCCCGGACCGCCGGTCGAACTGCCCAATGCGGCGCGGCTCTGGCGGCGCCTGGCGGCGCGCGCGTTTGCCGAAGCGGCGGACGGACCCGTCCATCTGAACCTCCCGTTTCGCGAACCACTTGTCCCGGCACCAGGCCAGGTGCCGGTGCCGATCGGCGTGGCGGGGCAAGTAGTCAGCCGAGGTCGCATCCTGCCCGCGCCGAGCCAGGTCGCCACGCTTGCCTCCGCGCTGCAGCGCGCCCAGCGCCCACTGGTCATCGCCGGCGAGATGCGCGATGGCGAGCGGCTCGCGCCGGCGCTGCACCGGCTCGGCCTGCCGGTGCTTGCGGAGCCGACTTCCCAGCTCCGCCGCCCGGAGACCGGGGCGTCGATCGAGTCTTATGAGGCGCTGTTGAGAGCCGGCTGGTCGCTGCAGCACGGGCCCGACCTCGTGATCCGGCTGGGGGGCATGCCCACGTCAAAGGCGCTCAACAAGTGGCTTGCCGCCGCATCCGCGCCGACTTTTCTGATCGACCCGGAGCATGCCTGGCGCGACCAGGACCACGTCGCCACCAGCATCTTCGCCTGCGATCCTCAGCCCCTGCTCGAAGCGCTGCCGCCGCTCGAGCGGGTCTCGTGGCGAGAGCAGTGGGTGGCTGCGGGCAAGCGCGCCACGGCAGCCATCGCGGCGACGCTGGTCTCGACGCCCATGCACGAGGGGCATGTCGTGCGCGCGTTGAGCTCTCGGCTCCCGGACCCGGCGCAGGTCTTCATCGGCTCGAGCATGCCGATTCGCGCGGCTGAGGCCTTCTGGCTGCAGGCACGGCCGCAGCAGCGCTTCTTCGGGAATCGGGGCGCGAGCGGGATCGATGGGCTGGTGTCGACGGGGCTGGGTTTGGCCGCGGGGCGCGTCAACGTTCCGACGGTCCTGCTGCTTGGGGACCTCTCGCTGTATCACGACATGAATGGGTTGTGGGCATTCCGGCGACACGGGATTCGGGCCACGGTGGTGGTGTGCGATAACGACGGTGGCGGCGTGTTCAACTTCCTGCCGCAAGCCCAGCACCAGGATGTTTTCGAGGAGCTGTTCGCGACACCGCTCGGCCTCGATCTGGCACAGGTCGCGAGACTCTATGGACTGGTCTACAGCCCGGTGACAGACCGCTCGGGGCTCGAGCCGGCCATCGCGGACGCGATCGCGGCGCCCACGCCGACGATGGTGGTCGTGCGCTTCAAGCGCGAGGACAGCGTGAACGGGCATCGGTTGTGCTGGGAGGCGGCGGCAGCGGCTTTACGCGCTTAGTTCAGGCAGCGGCCGAGGCGAACGATTGGCGTCAAACGTGCGAAATCCGACGTATCAATCAGCTCGGCTGGCACCAAGTGCGCTTAATCGGCCAGGAGAAAATCGAGCACGAGCCGGTTGAACTCATCCGGTCGTTCGAGGCTCGGTAGGTGCGCCGCGTTGTTGATGGTCGCCCGGCGCGCGCCTGGCACATTCGATGTGATGACGTCGGCGTTGGCCGACGCGTGAGGAAGGTCCTGGTCGCCGACGATCACAAGCGTCGGTGCGCTGATCTCGGCCAGCCGCGTGATCGCCGGCGGGTCGATGCCCTGATCCTCAGCAGACGCCCAATCGCTCTGCAGCGCGCGGCCATTCATGTCAAGGACGAGGTCGCGCACGGCGGCGGGAGCGCTGCCCTCCGGCCGTCGCGGGCCGTCGACCCAGAGCCGCACCTCCGCCCGGTTCACCGCGTCCATGTCGCCCGCCTTGCCCGCGGCCTCGATGTCGGAGAACAACGCTGAATCGGCCGCGCCGAGGTTCGATCCGCTGATCCCGCCGGCGATGAGCACCAGCCGTTCGACTCGTTCCGGGTGCTCGAGGGCGAGGTCGATCGCCGCCGTGCCGCCCATCGAGCAGCCCACGATGTGCGCGCGCTCAACTCCGAGGTGGTCCAGCAGGCCGATGAGGTCTTTACGCGATGAGTAGCGCGCCGGTGGCAGCTCGGAGTCACCGAAGCCGCGCAGGTCGGGTCTGATCAGGTCGAACTGATTTGCCCAAGCTTTCGCCTGCGGCTCCCACATGCGTGCGTCGGCGATGCCGGCGTGGATGAACAGCACGGGGAAGCCTGAGCCTGATCGTTCGTAGTGGATCCGCGCCCCGTTGATGGTGACCTCCATCAGACCAGGGCGGTAAGCAGCGCTTTGAACTTCAGCTCTGTCTCCGCCAGCTCGCGGGCGGGGTCCGAGTCGGGCATGACGCCGACGCCGGCGTAGAGCCGAGCGCCGTCCTCCCACAGCAATCCACAGCGCAGCGCGACCGCGAACTCGCCGTCTCCACGGCCGTCGATCCAGCCGACCGCGCCGGCGTACCAGCCGCGCTCCAACCCCTCCAGCTCGTCGATCAGCGCGTCGGCGGCCTCTCGCGGCCAGCCGCCGACGGCGGGAGTGGGGTGGAGCGCGGCGGCGAGCTCCAGCGCGCTGGCCGGTGGATGTGTCAGCTCTGCATTGACCGAGGTGGCGAGATGCTGGATGTTCGTGAACCGCACGACCTCCGCCGGTCGCGCGGCAAGCGAACGGGCGAATGGACGCAGCGCCTCGACGACGAACTCTGAGACGATGCGGTGCTCGACCGCGTCCTTCGCGCTGTCTTCGAGCTGGCGAGCGAGCTGCTCATCCTCTGCGTCCGTGGCGCCGCGCGCGACCGACCCGGCCATAGGTTGCGCGAAAGCCCGATCCCCCGACCGGCGGATCAGCAGCTCGGGTGATGCGCCGGCGAATGCGGTGCCGTCGGCGCCGGTCATGAGGTACGTGAAGCACGACGGGTAAGCGGCCCGAAGAGAACGCGCGACCATCGCTGCCGACACGACGCCATCTCCGCGTGCGAGCACCTCGCGTGCGAGCACGACCTTCTCCGCATCGCCTGCACGGAGGCGGGCCGCCGCGCTTCCGACCGCGGCGGTCCAGGCGACCGGGTTGCGAACGGACGTAATCTCCAGCTTGCGAGCCGCCCGCGCGGCCACCGCTGTCCCGGTCAGCTCCAGCAGCGCTTCCGCGTCCGCTGTCATGGCGGTGGCGTAGGTACGGCCGCGGACCCGCGTCACTGCCAGCGCCGGCACCCGGAGTAAGAGCGCGGGAAAGCCTGACCATGGCCCGCCGGGCTCGCGGTCCGGCCGGTACGCAAACCCGCCGACCGCGATTGGTCCCGCCAACGACTCGCAAACCCTGCGCCAGAGCCGCGATGCGGCGAGCAGCCTGTTCACGCCGGCTTCGAAGTCGACCACCGTGCCGGCGGCATCCTCCAGCGCGACACCGCCCTTGGCGGCGACGAGGTCAAATGCCTTGCCGAGCGCGGCCACACTCACCGCATCCGGCATCGGTCGCTCGATGAGCAGCACCTCATGTCCGCTGTCTCGGGCGGCGCTAACCAGATCGATGAGGTCGGGCGTGCGGTCCAGCTCCCACGTGCGGACCGACGTCGCAGCCCTCACCGCTTTTCGATGTGTTCGCGCGCGGCCCGAAGCAGCGTGCGTTCGAAGTGATGCCTGACCAGCGTGCCGCTGGCTTCGAGCAGCTCGTTGAACAGCTCGAGCAGACGCCGCTCGGCGAGCTCGCGCGCCCCGCCCTCGGACTGGATGCGTTCACGGACGTATCGGTCGAAGAGATCTACGGCCTGGCGCGCGGTGCGGTCAACCGCCGCCGCATGGTCCTTGCCGAGGTCCATCAGTGCCCCTAACGGCACGCCGGCCCCGATCAGCTTCATGCCGGCTGCGATCGCGTCCAGGTCGTCGGCCGGGTACAGAGGCTCGGCGCCACCTTCCACCGGGACGAGAAGGCCGGCCTGCTGCAGGCTCATGAGCAGCGGCTCGGCCACGCCGCTGCGCTCAGCAAGCTCGGCGAGCGTGAGGGTCTGAGGCGCCGCAGGTCGGGTGACGGCGGCTACGAGCGCCTCATCCGACGGCTCGAGCTCGCCGGTCAGGAAGCGCTGGATCACGGTCAGCGTGAACCCCTGCTGCTGCAGCTCCTTGATCCTGCGCAGCCGGTCGAGGTGGCCCTCGCCGTACCAGGTGACGCGGCCTTCCCGGCGCGGCGCCTCCAGCAGGCCCTTTCCCTGGTAGAAGCGGATCGTGTCCACGGCCACGCCCGCCGAGCGCGCCAACTGTTCGATCCGGTACTCCATGAGTACTTACTCTAGTGGTCGTTCGAGGCTACGGTGCGGGGCAGCTTGCAGCCGTCGACGCTGACGAACGGTCGCCCAGCGTCAGCGGCAGGGTGGTCGTGCTGCCGCCCCGCATCACCGTGAGCTGCACCGTCTCGCCGGGAGCGTGCGTCTGGATCGCGCCGCCCAGAGTCTGTCCGTTGTTCAGCTCGACCGAATCCACCTTCTCGATCAGGTCACCCGTCTTGAGCCCGGCCTTGGCGGCGGGAGAGCCCGGCAGCGCGGCGGTCACCAGCACGCCATAGCCGGCGACGTCGACACCCCCGGCCAGGAATGCGTCCTCGGGCTGGTAGCACACGCCAATGTAGGGATGGCCGGGCTTGCGGCCCGCGATGAGATCCTGCGCGATTCGTTTGGCGATGAGGCTGGGGATGGCGTAGCCGATCCCCTGGCCCGCGGAGTTCGTCGCCGTGTTCACTCCGATCACGTTCCCTGCGGCGTCGGCCAGCGGACCGCCCGAGTTGCCGGGATTGATCGCGGCGTCCGTCTGAAGGACGTCAGGCAGGCTCTCGGCCGGCACCCCGCCGCTGGCGCTGGTCGAGATGGTGCGATGCAGCGCGGAGATGATGCCGGCTGTGACGGTGCTCTGGTTGCCCAGCGGGCTTCCGATCGCGACGACCTGCTGGCCGACCACGAGCTTGGTCGAATCGCCGAACTGCGCGAGGGGAAGAGAATCGTCGGCGACCTTCACCACCGCGATGTCCTGGAGGGGATCGTTCCCCTGGACGGTCGCGGTGAAATGGCGTCCGTCAGGCATCAGGACGATGACCTTGCTCGCGTTCGCGACGACGTGGTTGTTGGTGACGAGAAAGCTGACCGCGGTGTCGTGGGCGATGACGAATCCGCTCCCGATGCCACCACCTCCGCCAGTCTGGGTCACGATCAGCTCGGCCACCGCGGGTCCCAGCACCTGCACGACCTGCGCCGGATTGAAGCCGGCTACCGGCGCCGGGCTCACCACCGGGAGGGTGACCACAGCCGTCGGGGTAGGCAGCGAGCTCGGGCTGGGCGACGTGCGGCTGCCGATGGGGTGTGTTGTACAAGCCGTGGCCACCAGGAGTCCGAGCGCAATGGCTGCAGAGGGCTTCACCAACCTCATCCGTATGTGTTCCAGTAATACATGCGGTCGAGCCACCCTGGATCGGAGCGGTACGCGCGCGCGAAGGATTCGACCGAGTCGACGTAGTCGAAGTCGTGGTTGTACTGAAAGATCGCGTTGCGCATGTTGTACGGCGCACCATTTCGGACCAGGTAGCGCGCGGCCGCGAGGATCGAGTCGTGAGGATCGTGGATGTTTCCGCCCTGCCCGTATTGAGTCCACGTGCTGGGCAAGAACTGCATCGGACCTTGCGCACCCGCGGTCGACGTGTCCTTGACGCGGCCGAAGTTGCTCTCGATGAAATTGATCGACGCGAGGTAGCTGGGGTCGACCCCGTAACGCTGCGCTGCCTCGCTGTAATAGGACCGCAGTGCGCTCAGGGCCTCGGTGTCGGTATACGCGTGGACGAAGTGGACGTTGACCAGGTAGTACTGGTCGATGCCCGCAAGGATATAAAGGGAATGCAGGGCTGCGACTGTGTTCTTGATCGGGCCCTGCATGGACGCCGGCAGAAGAGGGGTCACGGCGTTCTCCACGGATGCGTAGCCCGCGAGCTCATAGACGCGCAGCTCCTCCTGGCGCGCGGCGACGCGAAACGCGAAGGCCGCCCGGTCCAGGGCCAGCTCTCTGCGTATCCCATCGACCGCATTCGCCGGCTGCTGCGCCGAGATCGATGCCAGGTCGCTCGAGGCCTGAATCATCGCGAGCTCGGCGGCGATGATGCGAGCCGCCTCGTGATGAGCATTGGGGGCCACATCAGGGTCCTGCGCATGCACCGTGCTGCCCGGAAGCGCCATCAGCAGCGCGAGGATCCCCGCCGCTGCGACTCGGATCAGGCCGACCCCGTCATGACAGCCGGCGTGTCGCGTTCCTCTGGCACCGAAGGCAGATCTTCCGGATAAGGATCGGCGTCGGTGGGCCTTCGAAGCCCGACCGAGTCCAGCAGCCCGGAGATCTCATCACCCATCAGCTCTCCCTGGGCGATCAGGGCTTCGGCCGCCAGGTCGATCGCCTCCTTGTTCACGTACATCAGACGCCAGTCGTCGATGTACGCCGCGCCCAGGATCTGCGCGACCACGCGCCGGCTGCGCCGGTTGTTCAGCACCGCGCCGGCCCACGTGCCCTGCTCGTGCGCTCCCTGCGCGATCTCGGCCACGGAGATGAGCAGCTCGCCGATGTTGGCCGCCCTGGCCGACATCTTCGGATCGAGCTTGTCCGGCCCCATGCCGATCGTCCCGACCATGGCGGTGGCCTCGGCCGTCGCCATCCTCAGGTCCATGTAGACACCGCTGGTGCCCTCGCCGTAGAAGACGTGCTCGCACGCGATTGAGCCGAGGTCATGCCGAATGTCGGCCGCCATCTGCGAGCGGAACTTCATCCATTCCTCCTCGGCGGGCATGTCCTTGTGGTAGCCGCCGATCTCGCCGATCGCCGTCGCGCGGCGACGAATCGAGAGCCGGACATGCGAGTGATCGGTCTTGAAGAAGTGAGACGCCACCGCGTGGCCGAGCTCATGCCTGGCCACCGCAATCTTGTCGCGTTCGGTGTACTCGACAGGAATCGCGAGGCCGGCCTCCACGTTTCCCATCGCCTCGCGAAGGTCCTTCCAGTTGAACGCGTCGCGGGCGTCCTCGAACGCGTAGAGCAGTGACAGCGAAAGGACCTGCTCGATGTCCGCCGGCGAGTATTTGTCGGTGATGCGCGCGAACTCATCGCGGCGGCTCGGCGTGTCGAGCGCCGGGTCGTGATTCTTCTTGTCGAAGTACAGAGCGGCGATGTCCTTGCGGTCTTCGCGACTGGGAAGGCGGAACACGATCTGGCGGCCAAATCGCCCCGGCCTCGTGAGGGCTTCGTCCAGCACAGAGGGCCGGTTGGTGGCGCCAATGAAAAGAATGTTGTAGTTGGGGGCCTTCAGCGCGGGGATGCGCAGCTGCAACCGCGTGCCGTTGAACCCGATCACGCGTGGAATGAAGAGTCCATCCAGGGTAAGGTTCACCAGGCCGCGCAGCTGACGAACGAGCATGCCCGGGTTGTCGATGCCGTCCATCAACACCAGCAGCATGTTCAGGCCGAGCTGCCCACCGCCGAACATGCCGCCCATGCCGCCGCCCATCGCTCCGCCCCCCTGCGTTCCAGAACGCCGCTGGCCGAGGGCATCGATCTCGTCGATGAACACGATGCAGCCGCCCCAGGTCTTGGCCTTCTTGCGCGCCGCGCGCACCATGAGGAAAACACTCAGCGCATCGATGCCCAGGAACATGCCGGCAAACGATCCGCCGGCGGCGATGTAGATGGGCACATGAAGCGATGACGCGATCGCCTTGGCGAGCATCGTCTTGCCGGTGCCCGGAGGGCCGACCATGAGCACCCCGCGCTCACGCTTGCCGCCGGCCTTGACGTAAAGCCTTCCGTGCTCGATGAGCCGCAAGATGCGGCGCATCTCGGTCACCGCAGCTTTCTGGCCGCGGACGTCTTCCATGTTCACCCCGAAATTCGCGTCGTCCGGGTTGATCATGGTCTTGCCGATTCGCGTGTAGATGTAGAACGGGCCGAGGAACAAAGCGAAGTTCGCCGCCAGCAGGAACAGCACGTAGAGCAGGTTGGTGAGCCCGGCGACGATGGCTTGCGGAAGTGCCGCGAGGGCGTCGGCCGGTGGCAGGCCGAAGAGGAGGTCGGCGCCTGCGAAGTAGAGGATCGGGAGCGCGGCTAAGAACAGTGCCCGCTTCCAGAAGATGGCTCGGTTGGTCTCGACAGTGCGGGTGAGGGTGTCGGTCTCAGGGGAGATTCGCTCGCGCAGGATGAGCGAGCGCCGCACCATGCTGAGCAGGCCACGGCAGAGCAGCATCGCCACAAAGGCATCTGCGATCGACCATGCGAGCCCCAGCTGCAAGAAGATGTAGGTGAACGCAAAGGTCGAAGCGCCGACGAAGAGCGTGAAGATCCAGAAGATGATCACGGCGGGTCACTCACTATACGTCGCCCGGTTTCATCGGGCTCCGTTCTAGATCGCATGGCCAGCACGATGACGACCGCGATCCCTACAGCGACGATCAGGTCGCCCGGGCTGTAGGCCTCCACGGGACCCCACCTCAGCACGATCCAGTCGGCCAGCCAGTTCAGGTGCGTGCCCGGACCCATGAGGGTGTACTGACCGACCTGTCCACGCTGGACGAGTGCGCTCGCCACCTGGGGCGCCACCGGCATGCGCCCACCATTGGCAGCGATCTCAAATAGGTTGATGGCCGATCCCGCCGCGACCAGCCAGATCCCTGGAAGCCGTTCGATGTGCCAGATCGTCCAGGCGAGAACAGCTGTTAGCGCAGCCACATACGCCCACTGACTCCCGTCGATTCGGTTGAGCGGAGGAAAAATGGTCGCTGCGCGCACGACCAGGGCGGCGACCACGAGCCACGGCCACCGAAAGCGAAGTCGGGCGAGGTTGCCGACCTTTCCGCCCGTCGCGAAGCCGGCGACAAGGCCGACCGCGAGCGCGGCCAGCCAAATCATCAGTCAGCCGCGAGTCTTGACGCCGCTCCCGCCAGGACCTTGACGCCGATCGGCAGCGCATCCTCGTCGATCCGAAACCCGGGCGAATGGTGCGCGGTTGGGGGCTCGCCCTTCGGCATCGCTCCGAGCATGAAATAGCAGCCGGGTATGCGCGTCAGGAATTCCGCGAAGTCGTCGCTCACGGTCAGCGGCCGGCCGAGGATGCTCGCCTTGTCGCCGATCAGCGAGTGGCCCACCTCGAGCACCGTTCGCGTCACATTCGGTGCATTCATCAGCGGCACTGTGCCATGGACCAGGTCGAGGTTCGAGTGGATGTCGAACTCGCTGTCGGTCTCGCGCAGCAGGTCGTGCAGCCGATCGAGAGCCTGCTCGCGCAGCGACGCGTTGAACGTGCGCAGGCTGCCCTTGACGAGGACGCTGCGCGGCACGATGTTCCACGCTCCATCGCTTCTGACGTCGCCGACGGTGGTGTGGCACTGCACGCCGTCTGCCTCAAGTCCTTCGACTACTGTGTGCAGTCGCTCCACGAAAAACGCCTGCGCGGCGAGCACATTTCCGCGCCTTCCCATCATGCCTCCATGTCCGCCCGGTCCTGCGAACCCGATCTCGAATGCGTCGGATCCGGCCCACATCAGGCCTGGCTTCGAGATCACGGTGCCCGACTCGAGGAAGCTGGCCACGTGAAGGCCGATGATCGAGTCGGGATGGTGATCGTCGAGCAGGCCTTTGGCAATCATCGCCTTCGCTCCTTCGACGATCTCCTCCGCGGGCTGAAAGACGAAGACGTAGCGACCGCGGATATCCCAGATCCGGTCGACCAGCGTACGGGCGACGCCGATCATGATCGCCATGTGTGCGTCGTGACCGCACGCGTGCATGCGACCGTCGGTCCGCGACGAGAACGCGACGCCCGACTCTTCGTGGATCGGAAGGCCGTCGATGTCGGCTCGAAGCATCACCGTCTTGCCCGGCTTTCCGGTGTCGAGCAGCGCGACCACTCCCGTCTCGGTGGGACACGGCTTGAGCTCCAGGCCGAGCTCGCGTAAACGCGCACCGAGCTGCCGGCTCGTCTCGTGCTCGCTGAAGCTCACCTCCGGGTGGCGGTGGAAGTGACGCCTGAGCTCGATCACCTCGTCGAGCACCGACCGGCTTGGCAGCGGCGTCGTGGAGGAGTCTTCGGTCACGGGATGGCAACCAGGCTGTATCCGCGCGCGGTCGCCCGTACGAAGTTCTGGCCGAGTCCCACCTCCAGCACATCCAGGCGACGCCTCAGCGTCAGCAGCGCGGAATGCACGGTGGAGTGGGCCGCGTTGCTGCGAAAGAGGCCGGCCTCGATCAAGTCGCGGGCTGTCGCCGGCTTTGAGCCCTGTGCGAGGAACAGCACCAGGGCGGTCTGCTGCTGGGTGAGCCGGACATCATCTCGGCCCAGCGTGACAGTTCGGTGCGTCGGGTCGAACTCGAGACGACCGAAGCGGTAGCTGCCGGGACGGCCGGTTCCGCGTTCGACCAGCCGAGCCGCAAGGTCTGAGTAGATGTGCGCCATCGGCACGTTGCCCTTGACGAAGTAGGAGCTGGCACCGAGCTCGTAGGCCTTGCGGATCGCAGCGGAGTTGACCTGCGCGGCGGACAGCACGATCACGGGCAGCCCGGGGTGGTGGTGGCGAATCCAGGTCAACAGGTCGAAGCCCGAGTCCTCACCCTCGTCGAGGACCAGGTCGAGCAGCACGGCTGCCATGCGCTCCCGTTCGAGAATTGCCTGCGCCTCCGGTGCCGAGGAGGAGACCATCGGCCGGTAGCCCAGGTCGTGCAGGTCGATCCTCAGCTGCTGCTGCATCGCCGCCTCGTCTTCCACGATCAAGACCGCCGAACCGAGGACGTCCGCCGGGCGGTAGACCTCGAGACCGGGAGGCAGCGGGGGCAGGCGCACCTCACGACCACGGACCGAGCTGCTGGACTTGGTTCTGATGCTTTGATTTTCCAAGAATTGACCTATATTATTTTTTACGAGTATTGACTGGACCTGAACACCGAAGTACAATTGGGGCCGCGCATACTCTCTGCCGGGCCTGGCGGCAATTGGAATTACAAAGGGGTAGGGCAGCGATGACCTGGGGTATCAAGGTTCAGCGATTGGCCATCGTGTTCACGGTGATCGGAGCCCTCGCGCTTGCGTCAGGCGCCAACTGGGCCGACTGGTTCACCTGGCTCTTCAGCTGGTAGCAGTCTAGGAATCTGAGCTTCGGCGCTCACGCGAGCGCCGGATCGCGGGGGGCAGCAGGGCGTACAGATCCGCCCGATCGACCGCTTTGCTCATGTAGCCGACCACGTCCGGATCGTCGGTCCCAGAGGGGAACACGGGGTAGGCGGTGTAGAAGATGACCGGCACCTTCTGCCCGCGTGCCCTCAGCTCGTTGAGCAGCCCCCAGCCGTCCATCGGTTCGGGAAGCATCAGGTCGATGATGGCAACCTCCGGCGCGTCAGACTGCGCCTTCTCCAGTGCCTGGTCTGCGTCCTCGGCCATGGACACCTTGTAGCCGAGCATCCGCAGGTCGGTTTCCAGGATCACGCGCCACGCCCTCTCGTCATCGACCACCAGCACGGTGGAGCCTCGCAGCTCCTCGGGTGTGGGCGCGATCGGCTTGGGCGGGGTGAACGGCACGGGGTTAGTGTATCGGTGGCAATGCCTAACCCCGCCCGGCGAGGCGCCAGGACTCATGCTCCGGCACGGTCTGTAAAGCACGCACTCACCAGGCCTACTGCCGCGCCGCGCACGTCAAAAAGCGGAGTCGGGCCCTCGGCCGCCGCCCTCATCCACGAACTTGGCAGCTGTGTGACCGAAGCAGACCTCGTGCAGGTCCTGTACCACGGGCTGCGTCCGCGTTTCGGCTACGACGTCATCAACCTGCACGTGCTCGAGCGCGAGGGTTGGTTTCGATCGCTCGCGATCGACTCCGGCGTCCTCCAGGATGTCCGCCGGCGCCCCCTTCGTGAATCGATGTTCGCCAGGCAGTACGCCAATCCGCGAACCGCGGTCCTGACCGGCCTGTCCAGGACGCAGCTGCTGGTGGGCAAGGGACCAGGAGTCGGGCGAGACACCAAGACGGCGGTCTGGGTGCCGGTCGAGCACCAGGGCGAGCTAATCGGCAGCGTGATCTACCAGTCGTACCGCAAGCGCCGGGTGCCGGCGACCGAGACCGCGTTCCTGGAGGAGGTTCACAAGCGACTTGGCGTCCTCGTCAAGAACGCCTCGCTCAACGAGCTGACCCGCAACCAGGCTCGCCGGCTCGAGGCGCTGAACAGCGTCGCGCGGGCGATGGCTTCGACGCTTGACGAGACGAGCGTGCTGACCGGGCTTCACACCACCCTTCGCGAGCTGCTGCCCGTCGACGCGCTCGAGATGGTTGCCATGCAAGACGACGGGACCGAGCGGCTGCGGCTGATGCACGTCGAAGCGGACTTTGCGCCGACCTCGCGCTGGCTGCCGGCGCGCTCGCCGATCGCCGCCGCCGCCCGCGCGGTAATGCGCGACTCAAAACCTCTGCTCGTGCATCAGCCGAACTCCTCGCTGTGGGTGCCGATCAAAGAGGGTGGCGTCACCCGGGGAGCGCTCGGCATCCGCTGTTCCCGCGCGTACGCGTATGAAGATTCGACGGCGGCGTTCCTGGAGCTCGTCTCCGACGAAGCCACGCTCGCGCTGCGCAACGCCCGAAGCTACGAAGCCATCGAGGACCAGCGGCGCCGGCTCGAAGTGGTCAACTCGATCGGTCGCCGGCTTGCGTCCAGCCTCGACCGCTGGTCGATCATGCGCACGCTGCGCGAGGAGCTTGCGACCTTCCTGAACTTCGACGGCTTCATCCTCGCCACGATCACGCAGACCCCAGAAGGACCCATCGCGGAGGGCTATCAGTACGTCGCCGGCGTCGAGGAGGTCGTCCCGCCCGTCGCACTCGCCGTCACCGGGCCATCTCGCGAGGCGTACGAGACCGGCAAGCCCGTGCTCGTGCGCAGCTCGCCCTGGGCGAGAAGCTTCCAGCGAAAAGACCTTGAACGGGAGCGATGGACGGTGGGCCGCGGCGCGGCCGTCTTCGTCTCCGGACCGCCGACGGACACGCGCCTCGTGTCGCGTTCCTTCGTATGGGTTCCAGTCCTGAGCGGCGACGTCATCACCGCCATGCTGTCCTTGCAGTCGTACCACGAGGCGGCGTTCGACGACTGGGACGTGAAGCTGCTCCAGGACGTCGCCGCGAACGTGAGCCTGGCGCTTGCCAACGCAGATCACTTCGCGCAGGCCCAGACCGAGCGCGCACGACTGGAAGCTCTTCACATCCTGGAGATGGGTGTCGCGGGAGCATCCGACGAACGCCAGATCGCCGAAGCCATCTTCTCGGCCGTCAGCGATTACCTCGCGGCGACTCACATGGTCCTGGCGTACCTGGACGCCGCCGGCAACATGGCCGGGTTCACCGGCGAGCGGGGCGGAGAGGTCGATGCGATCGGCCCGGTGCCGGTCGCCAACGCTCCGTTCTTCCGCCGCATGATCGAGCACGGCGGGACCGTCCTGGACGTGGGCGCGGGCGAACCAGCCGACCTGGATGGCCCGATCGGCCAATATCTCTTCACGCGCTCGCCGAGCCAGGTGGCCTGGGTGCCGATCACGCAGGCCGAGCGCGTGGTCGCGGGAATCGCCGCCATGCGCAACGACGGAGCCCATTTTCAGCCGGCGCATCTCAAGCTGCTGGAGACCGCCGCGCCCGTGGTTGGCATCGCGCTTCGCACCATGCGCCTGCACCACGCGAATGAGCTGGCCCTGGCGCAGTCGGTTCGCATCCAGGAGCTGGCCGCGCTTGCCGGGCACGAGCTCATGAGCGTGGTGGCGAACATCGCAGACCAGGCGAGGACGATGCTCGAATGTGCCGGCGCGGTGTGCTGGGCGTTCGACATCGAGGGCCGCATCAGCGCGACGAGAGGCAGCGGCGACGCCGCAGCCGAAGACGTGCTGTCGTGGGCGGGTCTCAGCTCGGAGGAGAGCTGGCGCGACGCGCCGACCGGCCTGATGAGCGGAACGTCGCACGGTCAGGCGTGGAGCTTGATTCCCCTGTGGTACGGCGACCGGCTCGTCGGAGCCATCGGTTCGGTTCACGCGTCAACACAGCCGGCCGAGGCGACCTCGGGCGCGCTGGACTTTGCGCGCCACGCCGCGGTCGCGATCGAGAACTCTCGACTGGTCGCTGAGACGCGCGGCCGCATCCGCACGCTCGAGGCGGTGGCCGCGTTCACGCAGCTCACCCCGACCGAGCCCGATCGCGCCCGGTCGGAGATGGCCAGGCTTGTGAGCCGCGCCCTGGCGAGTTCACAGGGAGAGCTCTGGTTGCTGGAGGACGGCGAGCTCGTCCGGCGCCTGGACGACGGCGAGACCGCGCCCAAGGTGCCGGTGACCGACAGTGCCCAGCTGCTGCGGGCGCTCGCATCACCCGCCGGAAGCCGCCGCTTGCGCGCGCTGCTCGACCTGCTGGGCGCGCCGGCTGACGCTTTCGCCATCCCGATCCAGGTCGAGGGCCGCCTCGCCGGTTTGCTGGTGGCGAGGATGACCGGTGGAGGCGCCGAGACGCGGCGTCTGGCGGCCGTACTCGCCGGCCAGGCGGCGGTCCTGATCGGTCAGCTCGAGCTGGTCGACGCGCTGGATCGCGAGCGCCGGATGATGAACGCGATCCTCCGTCACTCACCCGTCGGAGTGATGCTGGAGGACGCGGCGGGCCGCATCGTCTACGCCAACCCGGAGGTCGAGACGATCTACAACCTGCAGGCGTCCGAGATGCCCGGGCGAAAGCCTGCCGAGATCTACGCTGCGGCGG
>Ga0209118_1000206_pt1 | contig 38154 bp, 44 predicted proteins | sample BlaSpr_A8_Ref_M1_FD_187988 | JGI IMG/M metagenome (GOLD analysis project Ga0209118, IMG submission 187988) | Forest soil microbial communities from Thunder Bay, Ontario, Canada - Black Spruce, Ontario site 2_A8_Ref_M1 (SPAdes) (version 2) | ecosystem: Environmental > Terrestrial > Soil > Boreal... | reverse complement strand
GCAGGCGGTCTCCAGCCCGCTGCTCGAGACGTCGATCGACGGCGCCAAGGGCATCCTGTTCAACATCACCGCGGGCAAGGACATCACCTTGCAAGAGGTGCAGAAGGCGGCGGAAATCGTGCGCTCGGCCGCCGACCCCGGCGCCAACATCATCTTCGGCGTCGTCCGCGACGACACCATGCAGGGCGAGATCAAGGTCACGGTCATCGCCACAGGCTTCGGCGGCAAGACTCAGCACGAAGCCAAGCAGGAGACGATGCGTCGTACGATCGATAGGCCAGAGTTCGGCGCGGAAGAGCTCGGCGACATCAACATACCGGCGTTTCTCCGCAACCGAATGTAACCAAGGAAAAGACATGCGCTGCCCGTACTGCGGTCATCACGACCTGAAGGTGGTCGACTCGCGCGACTCGGAGGTCGGCGAGGCGATTCGTCGCAGGCGTGAGTGCCTGCAGTGCGGGCAGCGGTTCACCACATATGAAAGGATCGAGACCGTCCCGTTCTTCGTCACGAAGAAGGATGGACGTCGCGAGGACTTCGATCCCCAGAAGCTCTTCACCGGCCTGAAGAAGGCGACCGAGAAACGTGACATCTCGCCTGAGCGGCTGCGCGCCATCGTCGACGACATCGAGGCGGAGCTGCGGCGCTCGGGCCGCGTCGAGATTCCGAGCGGGGAGATCGGCGAGATGGTGATGGTCCGGCTGCGCGACCTGGACGAGGTCGCGTACATCCGGTTCGCGTCCGTCTACCGAGAGTTCATGGACCTCCAGCAGGTGAAACGGGAGATCGAACAGGTCCTCAGCTCGCGACGCTCGTAGTCTCACGATCTGGTGAGCCGGCCGAGCGTTGCGCGTCCTTATATGCCGGGATACGGGTTGCGGCCGGCCGCCGAAGGCACTGGGCTTTTGCCCTGGTCGTGGGCGGAGGAGCGCCTGACGTCTTCTCGCAACTACTGGCTGGTCAGCACCTGGCCGGATGGCCGGCCGCACGCGATGCCGGTCTGGGGGATGTGGCACGAGGGCGAGTTCTGGTTCAGCAGCAGCAAGCCGTCGCGTAAGGCCAAGAACCTCGCCGCCAACCCGCGGTGCGTCGTCGCGACCGAGGACGCGACCAACCCGGTCGTCGTCGAGGGCACCTCACGGCTGGTCACGTCGGCGCCAGACCTTGCCTTGATGCTCGCCCTGGAGAACGCCAAGTACTCGACGAGCTACGGCATCGAGACGCTCGACCCGGCCTTGAACGCGAGCTTCCGGGTTCGCCCTCGGTGGGCATTCGGGCTTCAGTCAGGTGACTTCACCGGCTCTCCAACCAGGTGGGACTTCGAGGCGTGACCACGACGCCGGCGGCGCTTCACGTTCCCGAGCTCGCGGACGAACCGGGCCTGATCCACGGTTTCTCGACCCTGGCTATCGGCTCAGTTGGCTTGAAGCACGCACCCGACCCCGCTTCGGTGCTCGCGTCGCGACGCACGTTTGCCGGCGTACTCGGCCTCGACGGGGCGGAGCTGACCACCGTAGGGTCGGTACACGGGGCAGGGGTGGCTCGAGTCGACGAGCCTGTCGGATCGGTTGACGACGTAGACGCTCTGATCACGGACCAGCCGGGCGTGGCGCTGTTCGCCACGTATGCCGACTGCTACCCGATCGTGCTGTGGGACCCGGAGAAGAGAGTCGCCGGCCTGGTGCACACGGGCTGGCGCGGCACGCACGCGGGCGTCGCCACGGCAGCCGTGCGTTTCATGCAAGAGGAGTACGGATGCCGCCACGTTCGAGCGGGTATCGGGCCAGGCATCTGCGGCCGCTGCTACGAGGTCGGCGAGGAAGTCGCTTCCCAGTTCGACGCGCGATTTGCCACACGCTCAGGCGATCGATTCCTGCTTGACCTCGCCGCCGCCAACCGAGCTCAGCTCGAAGACGCCGGCGTCAAGGCGGTTTACGAGATCGGCATCTGTACGAAGGAGCACTACCTCTTTCCATCGCATCGCCGCAGCCCTGACGGCAAGCGATTCGGCGCCATCGTTTCAATCAAATGAGCGAAAACCTCGCGGTTTGTCGCGGTCGGTGACCGAACCAACGGTCCTCGAACGGCTCGCACGCGTCAGCGCGCGCATCGCCGCCAGCGGCCGGAACCCCGACGAGGTGGCCATCGTGGCGGTGACGAAGGGATTCGGCGTTGACGCCTGCCGAGAGGCTCTGGCCGCGGGCCTCAAGCTGCTCGGCGAGAACCGGGTCCAGGAAGCACTGCCCAAGATGGAGGCGGTCGGCGGTGCTGAGTGGCACCTCATCGGTCATCTTCAGACCAACAAGGTCAAGCAGGCGGCGGGGCGATTTGCCCTCATCCAGTCGGTCGACTCGATGCGGCTGGCGGAGGCGATCGCCCGCCACGCCCCGAGCCAGTCGGTCCTGGTCGAGGTGAACATCGCGCGCGAACCGCAGCGCTCAGGTGCGGCGCCCGAGCATGCGCTCGAGCTGGTCGTGGCAGTGGCGAACCTGCTCGACCTCCAGGGCTTGATGGGAATGGGCCCGGCGGAAGGGGACCCGAGGCCGGCGTTCGACGAGCTGCGACGGCTCCACGACGAGGCCGAGCAGCACGTGGGCAAGGGTCTCCCCATCCTTTCTATGGGGATGAGCGGCGACTTCGAGGCCGCCCTGGCCGCCGGAAGCACGATGCTACGATTGGGCCAGGCGCTGTTCGGACCTCGCGCCACGTAACCCGATGCAGCTGATCGCAACCTTCCTCATCTACGCCCTCTACGCCCTCATCATCCTGATCCTGGTGCGGGTCGTCTTCTCGTGGGTGAGCCCGTATCCGAACAACTCGGTCTACCGGTTCGTCTTCCGGGTCACCGAGCCCATCCTCGGCCCGGTGCGTCGGCGCCTGCCGCCCATGTCAGGCATGGACCTTTCACCGCTGGTGGTCACGCTGCTGGCCTACTTCCTCATCGCCGCCATCCGTAACCTCACGCACTGATGTTCGAGAAAGTCGACCAGAAGGTCAGCTTCCCCGAGCTGGAGAAGCAGCTGATGGCGCGGTGGAAGGAGGAGGGCACCTTCCAGCGCTCGCTCGAGCTGCGCGCGGGTAAGCCCCGCTTCGTTTTCTACGAAGGCCCGCCGACCGCCAACGGCAAGCCGGCCACTCATCACATCCTCGCGCGCGCCTTCAAAGACCTCTTCCCTCGCTACAAGACGATGCAGGGCTTTTACGTCGAGCGGAAGGCGGGCTGGGATACGCATGGCCTGCCCGTCGAGATCGAGATCGAGAAGAAGCTCAAGATCTCGGGCAAGTTCGAGATCGAGAACGAGATCGGCATCGAGCGCTTCAACGAGCTCTGCCGCGCCAGCGTGTACGAGTACGTCTCCGACTGGGTCGCGTTCAGCGAGCGCATGGGCTTCTGGCTGGACTACGACAACGCCTACTGGACGCTGACGCCCGACTACATCCAGTCCGTCTGGTGGGCGCTCAGCGAGATGTGGAAGCAGGACCTCGTCTACAAGGGGTTCCGCGTCGCGCCGTACTGCCCGCGCTGCGCCACGCCGCTCTCGAGCCACGAGCTCGCGCAGGGCTACAGGGACAACGTGCCCGACCCCAGCGTGTTCGTCAGGTTCAAGCTGAAGAAAGACCCCAGCACCGCGATCCTCGCCTGGACCACTACGCCCTGGACGCTGCCGGGCAACGTGGCCCTCGCGGTCAAGAACGACGTCGACTACATCAAGGTGAAGGACGGCGACGGCTTCTTGATCCTCGCGGAGGCCCGGCTCGAGGTTCTCAACGAAGCGCCGGAGGTCGTCGACCGGATGAAGGGGAGCGACCTCGTCGGTCTCGACTACGAGCCGCTGTATCCCTACTCGATCCCGGCCGAGGGCCGCGCGCACTACGTCGTCGACGCGGACTTCGTCTCGACCGAAGAGGGCACCGGCGTGGTGCACACCTCGGCGCTTTACGGCGTCGACGACCTGCGGCTCTGCCAGGAGAAAGGCATCCCGTTCAAGCACACCGTAGGCCTGGACGGAAAGTTCCTGCCCTACGTTGAGAAGTTCGCCGGCCTGCATGTGAAGGAGGCGGATCCGGTGATCCTCGACGACCTGCGGGCGCGTGGGCTGCTGTACAGGTCGGAGACGATCCTTCACACGTACCCGGAGTGCTGGCGCTGCAGCACCCCGCTCATCTACTACGCCCTCGACTCGTGGTACGTGCGGACCACCGAGCGTAAAGCTGAGTTGATCGCCAACAACGCCGCGACCAACTGGGTTCCGGCGCACATCAAGACCGGCCGCATGGGCGACTGGCTGGAGAACAACGTCGACTGGGCGATCTCGCGCTCGCGCTACTGGGGCACGCCGCTGCCGTTCTGGGTGTGCGAGAAGTGCGGCCAGCAGCGATGCGTCAGCTCGTCCGCTGAGCTAGGCCTCAAGGAGGACGTGGACCTCCACCGGCCGTTCATCGACACGGTGACGCTGCCGTGCCAGAAGTGTGACGGCGTGATGAAGCGCGTCCCTGAGGTGCTCGACACGTGGTTCGATTCAGGTTCGATGCCTTTCGCGCAGCGCGGCTATCCGCGGCACGGCGAAAAGGAGTTCAAGGAGACCTTTCCCGCTGACTTCATCGCCGAGGCGATGGACCAGACGCGAGGCTGGTTCTACTCCTTGCTGGCGATCTCGACGCTGCTCTTCAAGCAGAACGCCTACCGCAACGTGATCTGCCTGGGCCTCGTGGTCGACCCGAAGGGCAAGAAGGCGTCGAAGTCGCGCGGCAATGTGCTGGACCCGAACTTCCTGTTCGACAACTTCGGCTCGGATGCCGTGCGCTGGTACTTCTACACCTCGACGCAGGTGGGCGAGAACTACCGCACCAGTGCAGAGGCACTGCGAGAAACCGTGCAGCAGTTTTTCATCCCGCTGTGGAACTGCTACTCGTTCTTCGTCACGTACGCGCGGCTCGACACGTTCGACCCCGCGCAGCCCGCCGTCCCCGTCGCCGAGCGCCACGTGCTCGACCGGTGGCTGCTCTCGAAGCTGAGCGGGCTCACCGCCGCCGTCACGAGCGGGCTCGACAGCTACGACGCCAACGAGCCAGCACGCCGGATCCACCGGTTCGTCGACGACCTGTCCAACTGGTACATACGGCGCTCACGCCGGCGGTTCTGGAAGTCGCAGAGCGACAGCGACAAGCTCGCTGCGTACCAAACCCTGTACGAGGCGCTGCAAACCGTCAGCCAGCTCATGGCTCCGTTCGTGCCTTTCACGTCCGACGCGATGTACCGGAATCTGTCCAATGATCAATCGGTCCACCTCAGCGACTTCCCCGCGTTGACGCCGTACTACGACGCGCAGGTGGAGGCCGACATGGCCCGCGCGAGGCAGGCGGTGGAGGCAGGTCTGGCGGCTCGCGATGCAGCCCGGCTGAAGGTGCGGCAGCCGCTGGCGTCGATCGCCCTTCCAGGCGACCCCCTGCCGGAGGACATCGCCCAGATCGTCCGCGAGGAGCTCAACGTCAAGGCCCTCGTCTTCGGGGCGCAGGAGGTGAAGCTCGACACGGACATCACCGAACAGCTTCGCCTGGAGGGGCTGGCCCGCGAGGTGGTGCGCGCGATCCAGGACCGCCGTAAGAAAGCAGGGCTGAACGTCGAGGATCGTATCCAGACGAGGTATGAAGCCGATGGGATGCTGGTGCGTGCGATCCAGCGGCACGGCGATTACATCAAGAACGAAACCCTCTCGGTGACCCTCGAACCCGGCCGCGCGGACGACTTCGACGGCGAGCAGATGATGCTCGAAGGAGAGCAGATCTGGATCGGCCTCAAGCGAAAGTAGGTACCGGCCGGATTGTATTCGGCCTCATCGCCATCGGCGTGTTCGTGCTCGACAGGGTCACGAAGAGCCTGGTCGTCGCGCAGGTCCCGTTTGGGACCGAGGTCCCGGTCGTCGGCCACCTGGTGGGCATCACCAACGTTCACAACTCGGGAGCCGCGTTCGGGGTGGCGCCCGCCGGAGCGGGGTTCTTCCTGGTCGCGGCCGTAGTCATCGCCATCGGCCTCGTCGTCTACGTCGCGCGGAATCCCGGCGATCTCTTGACCGACGCTGCGCTCGGCCTGATCTTGGGTGGGACGCTCGGCAACGGGTACGACCGGGTCATGTTCGGGACCGTGACCGACTTCATCAATTTCCACTTCTGGCCAGTATTCAACGTCGCGGACTCCGGGGTCAGCATCGGTGTGGTGGCGCTGGTCGCCGGTTACCTGTTACGAAAAAATCCCCACGAACTCTGAGGCTTCGCCGTGAGTTCGCGGGGGCCCCTCAATAGCAACCGCCTGATCGCGGCCGCCGCCTCCGCGCGGCTGGATCGCTTTCTCGCCGAGCACGCCGACGACCTCAGCCGGTCCGCCGCCGCGCGGCTGATCAAGAGCCACCTGGTTCGCGTCAACGGCCACGCCGCCGACCCGGCCGACCGGGTGGCGGCGGGCGACGTCGTGGAGTTCGAGATCCCCGAGGCCTACGTAACCGAGGCCTCCGCAGAGGCGATATCGCTCGACGTCCTCTATGAGGACGACGACATCGCAGTGATCAACAAGGCGGCCGGGATGGTCGTTCACCCGGCGCCGGGCCACTACACCGGCACGCTGGTCCACGCGCTGCTGGGCCGCGGCGGGAGCTGGTCCTCGACGGGTGGCGCGGCGCGGCCGGGCATCGTCCACCGTCTGGACAAGGGCACGTCCGGGCTCATCGTCGTGGCGCGCAACGACGCGAGTCACCGAAATCTTTCAGCGCAGCTCAAGGACCGCTCGCTCAGCCGCACGTACCTGGCCATCGTGCGGGGACGCGTGAAGGCCGATGCAGGCGAGCTCGAGGGTCCGATCGGACGCCACCCGAAGGAGCGCAAGCGGATGGCCGTCGTCAGCGGCGGCCGCTACGCGCGCACTCGCTACCAGGTGGTGGAGCGAGGGGCCGGGCATACACTCCTGCGCTGTGACCTCGACACCGGCCGCACCCATCAGATCCGCGTGCACCTCGCCGCGCTGGGCCACCCGGTGGCGGGTGACGTGGAATATGGCGGGGGAGAGCCAGGCCTGTCCAGGCCAATGCTCCATGCGTGGCGATTGCGGCTTCGGCACCCGCGCACCGGAGAAGCGTTGAGCTTCGAGGCGCCGCCTGCCGCCGACTTCGCGGAGTTCCTCGAGACACTGAAATGACGACACGACGAGGTTTGCTCATCGTCATCTCCGGGCCCTCGGGCGTCGGGAAGGACACGCTGATCAAGCGCCTGCTCGAGCTTGATCGCAACTTGCGGTACTCGGTCTCGTGCACAACGCGCCTTCCGCGTCCGAACGAGGTCGATGGCGTGGACTACACCTTCGTGACCCGCCAGCAGTTCCAGGACCTGATCGACAAGGGCGCATTTCTCGAGTACGCCACCTACAACGGGAACCTGTACGGAACGCTGGCTGACCGCGTCGAGAAAGCGCGCGCGAACGGGCACGACATCGTGCTGAAGATCGAGGTCCAGGGCGCGGAGCAGGTCCGCAAGCGTGTGCCCGACGCGCTCTTCATCTTCGTCGTGCCGCCCTCGGTCGACGAGCTGGTGCGGAGGCAGACGAAGCGCAACACCGAGTCCTCTCAAGACATGACGGCACGCCGACAGATCGCCACGAGCGAGATGGAGTACTCCAAGCGCTACGACCACGTGGTGGTCAACGACGAGCTCGAGCGGGCGGTGGCCCAGATCCTGGCCATCATCCACAACGCGCGTGAGCGCGAGATTGAAGGCAAGACGCGGGAGTCGCAAACTTAGCCCATGCCACGAGAGGCCCGCCCGGGGATCCCCATCGTATCTTTGGCGCCCATGCGGCCTGATCTCCAAATCTATCGACGGGGCCCCCGGGCGTGCCTCTAGACCCGACACCCGTCCCGGCTGAGCTGCGCGGGGTGCGCCTTGCATTGCTGGTGTCCGGCGGAATCGCCGCGTACAAGGTGGTCGACCTCGCCTCCGCTCTGACGCAGGCGGGCTGCCAGGTGCGCGTGGCGATGACGCCGTCGGCGACTCGGTTCGTCGGGCCTCCTTCGTTTCAGGGCGTGACCGGCAACCCGGTGCTGACCGGCCTGTGGGGTACGGATGGCGCGCCGGAGCCTCACGTGGCTCTCGGCGACTGGGCGCAGCTGATCCTCGTCGCACCGGCGACCGCGAACATCGTGGGTCGCGTCGCGAGCGGCCGCTCGGACGACATCGTCACCGCCACGCTGCTCGCTGCGCGGTGCCCGGTGGTGGTCGCGCCGGCGATGAACGACGCGATGTGGTCGAAGCCGGCCGTGCAGGACAACGTCGCCAAGCTGCGTCATCGCGGCGTGACCGTCGTCGAGCCGGAGACGGGCCACCTGGCGAGCGGACACGTCGGCACCGGGCGGTTGGCGGACGCGTCGAAGCTGCTCAAGGCGATGGCCGACGCCGTGCGGTCGCGGTACGACCTCGCTGGCCGCCGCGTCACCGTCACCGCCGGCGGAACTCGTGAGCCGATCGACCCGGTGCGCTTCATCAGCAACTACTCGAGCGGCAAGATGGGTTTTGCCGTCGCGGCCGCGGCCGCTGATCGCGGCGCGCGGGTGACGCTCGTGACCACGGCCAATCACCCCGCGCATCACGGGGTGGAGGTGAGGCAGGTCGCGACGGCGAATGAGATGCTGGCCGAGCTGCGGTCCGAGATGAAAGGCGCGGACCTTTTGATGATGGCCGCGGCGGTGGCTGATTTCCGGCCGGCCAAGACCGCCGCCGGAAAGATCCGTCGCGAGGAAACGCCGAGTCTGACCCTGGAGCTGGAATCGATCCCGGACCTCATCGCCACTTTGGGGGGCGAGAAGGACGCGGCGGGCGTGTTTCGGATTGGCTTCGCCGCGGAAGACTCGGACCTCGCCGGCAAAGCGGTGGAAAAGATGAAGCGCAAGGGTTTGCAGGGGATCGTCGCCAACGATATCTCGCGGAAGGACATCGGGTTCGGCAGCGACCACAACGCGGGGATCGTGTTCTTCGCGGACGGCTCGCACCACGAGCTCGAGAAGATGACCAAACGCGAGATGGCGGATCGCATCCTGGATCTGGTGGTCCCTCGCTTGCCCAAGCGCTGAGCGCAATGCTTTACGCAGAGGTAGCCGTCGAGGCGGCGCGCGGCAGCGGGCGCGAGACCTACACCTACGCCGTACCCGAGGGCGTGGACGTTGTGCCTGGGCACCGTGTCACGGTCCCGTTCGGCCGGCGCAGCACATACGGTTTTGTCGTCTCGCTCGCGACCGAAGACCCGGGCGTCGAGACCAAAACGATCGCCACCGCCGGCAGCGAGCCGCTGCTCCTGCCGCACCAGGTCGAGCTGGCGCGCCTGGTGGCCGATCACTACTGGGTGCCGCTCATCGAGTGCCTCCGCGCCATGCTCCCGCCGCGCGTGCGGGCCACCGGCACCAGCGGGTCTCAGGCATCTAGCCGGCAGCGGCGGCACAGCCGGCTCGTGGAGCTGGCGACGGCTCCAGCGTCGCCCTCCGAGGCGCTCGCGCTGACCGACGAGCAGCGGGCCGCGCTGGAGATGATCAATGCCAACCAGGTCACGCTCCTTCACGGTGTGATCGCCAGCGGCAAAACGGAGGTGTACCTCGCAGCCGCGCAGCGGGCCCTCGCGGACGGCCTGCGCGTGCTGCTGCTCGTGCCGGACATCTCCCTCACGCCACAGCTCGTCCAGCGCGTTCGTGCGCGCTTGAACGCTCCCGTCGCCGTCCTGCACAGCCAGCTCACAGAGCTCGAGCGCGCGCAGCAGTGGTGGCGGACGCGGCGGGGTCAGGCGCAGGTCGTGCTGGGGAGCCGGTCCGCGGTCTTCGCTCCGATTCCGAGGCTCGGCCTCATCTGCCTGGATGAAGAAGGTTCCGGCGCCTATAAGCAAGACCGCACGCCACGCTACGAGACCGGGTGGGTGGCGCGACGGCTCGCCACGGTGAGCGGCGCACGGCTGGTGGCGGGCTCCGCCACGCCCAGCGTCGTGACCTATCACGCCGCGGAGCGCGGCGAGATGGCGCTGGCGAAGCTGACGCGGCGTGTGCGCGGCCACGACGCCGAGGTCGAGCTAGTGGACATGCGAGACGAGGCGGCGGCGGGCAACCGGCAGCCGCTGTCCCGACGCCTGCTCGAGGTGATCAACAAGACCCTCGAAAACGAGGAGCAGGTAATCCTGTACCTCAATCGCCGTGGCATGTCGACCTTCGTGCTGTGCCGCGACTGCGGAAAATCAGTGCAGTGCCTCGGCTGCTCGGTCGCCCTGGTCCACCATGCCTATCAGGGGTCCCCGCGAACTCACGGCGAAGCCTCCGAGTTCGCGGGGATAGAAATCGATGGCCTGGTCTGTCATTACTGCGGCTACTCGCGGGCGATGCCATCGGTCTGCGACCACTGCGGCAGCCGGAACATCAAAGGTATGGGGATGGGCACCCAGCGGCTGGAGTCGATGGTCAAGAAGCTGTGGCCGCACGCGCGAGTGCTGCGGCTGGACAGCGACGCGGCGCGCGGGCCCGACTCGTACTTCGACATCTGGGAGACGTTCAGCGAGCGGCGCGCCGACATCCTGGTCGGCACTCAGCTGGTGACGCGAGGCCTGGACCTGCCGGCGGTCACGTGCGTCGGCGTGGTCGATGCGGACCTGCCCCTGCACTTCCCGGACTACCGGTCGGCGGAGAACACGTTCTCCCTGGTGGTGCAGGTGGCGGGGCGGGCGGGCCGCGATGGGCGGTCGTCGCGCGTCATCGTGCAGACCAGCAACCCCGAGCACTACAGCCTTCGCTGCGCGGCCTCCAACGACTACGAGGGCTTCTACGCCGCCGAGCTGCCGTCGCGCAAGGCGTTTTCCTTCCCACCTTTCGCCGAGCTTGCCGTGCTCACGCGGACCGACGCGGACGACGCAAAAGCGGCGGCGTCGGCGCGCGAGGCGGCGGAGGCTGTGGCGACGGGTCTGCTCAAGGAAGGGATCGAAGGGATCCGAGTCATGGGCCCAGCGCCCGCCTTCATCCATCGGCTGCGCGGTGAATATCGCTGGCAGGTCACGTTGAAGGGGACCGGGCTGGAGCGGGCGCGCCATCTGGCGCCGCGGGGCAAGGGCTGGAGCTACGACGTCGATCCGGTGACCTAACGCGATTGGGATCTACCACCCCGCGGGTAAAATCCAGATCGTGGTTCGACCCATCCTGAGCTTCGAGCACCCGGTGCTGCACCAAAAGTCGCGCAAAGTCGCGCGTGTCGACACGTCCATCCAGCGGCTGCTCGACGACCTGGCCGAAACCATGCTCGATGCGCCCGGCGCGGGCCTGGCGGCGAACCAGATCGGTGTACCGCTGCGCGTATGCGTGGTGAAGGGCGACGAGAACCAGATCTGGGGCCTTGTCAACCCTGTCATCGTCAAGAGTGCCGGAAGCCAGGTCGGCTATGAGGGCTGCCTGAGCAAGCCGGGCTGGGTGGGCGAGGTCGAGCGGCACGAGTCGGTCGTCGTCAAGGGCCTCAACCGCCACGGCAAAGAGGTGCGGATCAAGTCCACCGGGTTCACGGCTCGCGCCTTCCAGCACGAGCTCGACCACCTGGACGGCATCCTCTTCACCGACCGGTTGACGAGCCTCGACACGCTGCGCCGGATCGAAGAGCTCCAGGCCGAAGAAACGGAAGAGATCAGAGAACAGGCCGTCGCCGCGGCCGCGGGCTAAGCCGCGTTCCTGAAACTGGTCTTCGCCGGCACAGCCGAGTTCGCCGTCCCGTCGCTCCGAGCGCTTAAAGCCGCCGGTCATGAGATCCAGCTGGTCATCACGCAGCCCGACCGACCTGCCAACCGAGGAATGAAGCTGAGCCCGCCGCCGGTAAAGGTGGCCGCGCAAGAGCTAGGACTCGGGGTGTACCAGCCGGAGCGGATTCGCGATGCGGAGCCGGTGAGCAGGCTGCGCCGGTTGAAGCCCGACCTGCTGGTCGTCGTGGCGTATGGGCAGATCATCCCGGCGTCGGTGCTTTCGATCCCGAGGCTCGGAGTGGTCAATGTCCATGCCTCGCTGCTGCCACGGCACCGGGGCGCGGCACCGGTCGCGCGTGCGATCCTCGCCGGCGATACCGAGACTGGCGTCACCATCATGCTGATGGACGAAAAGCTCGACCACGGTCCAGTCCTCGCGACGCGCGTCACGGAGATCGGAGCGCACGAGGACGCCGCAGCGCTCACATCCCGCCTGGCCGAGATGGGGGCGACGCTGCTCGTCGAGACCCTGGAGCACATCGAAGAGATCAAGCCCGCCGAACAGGACCATGGTGCGGCCACTGTCGCCCCTCGGCTTCGCAAGGAGGATGGGGAGCTCGACTGGGAACTCGAAGCTCAGGAGATCGACCGGCGGGTTCGCGCGCTTCAGCCGTGGCCTGGAGCCACACTGCCTACGAAGAAGGGTCGGGTCAAGGTGTTGACAGGACACGTGGAGCAAGATCGTTACGTGCCCGACCTCGTGCAGCTGCCAGGAAAGCGACCCGCGCACGCGAAGCAGGTGCTCGGCGATGCCTGACGAAAAGAAAGACCGCGATGTCGCGGTCAACCGGCGCGCGTACCACGACTACTTCATCGACGAGAAGATGGAGGCGGGCATCATGCTCACCGGCTCAGAGGTGAAGTCGGTGCGCAACGGGCGGACCAACCTGCGCGATGGGTTCGTGCGGATCGACGGCAACGCGGCGTGGCTGGAAAACGTGAACATCTCTCCGTACACGCAAGCCAACCTGATGAACCACGAGCCGATGCGCCCGCGCAAGCTGCTGCTGCACCGCAAGGAGATCTCGAGCCTTATCGGTAAGGTGCGGCAGAAGGGGTACACGCTGATCCCGCTGCGCGTGTACTTCTCGCGCAACCACGCCAAGGTGGAGGTGGGCCTTGCTCGAGGCAAGCGGCAGTACGACAAGCGTGAGGCGATCGCCGAGCGCGACGCCAAGCGCGAGATCGCCCGGGCGATGCGGAGAGGGTGAAATGAGGAGAGCGCAATGACGAGCGATCGCGCCGTTCCAGTGACCGGTGTCTGCGAGATCACGCTCGAGCAGAACGACCTGGCCGCAGCCGAGGAGTTTTACTCCGGCGTGCTCGGGTTTCCGGTGGTCGAGCGCTGGGCCGACGAGACGGTCTGGGTCATGGCCGCCGACAGGACAAGGATCGGTCTCTGGAAGCCCCAGATTGGATTGGGTGGAGGCCGCGGTGGCGTTCATGTCCATTACGCGATGGGGCTGCCGGCTGACTCATATGAGCCGGTGGTTGAGCGGCTTCGCAAACATGGATACACCGTGCTCGACCACGACCACTCGCGATACGCCCACGGTCGAGGACGCGCCGCCTACGTGACCGACCCGGGCGGCCACGTGGTCGAGTTCTGGACGTGGGATGTGGCCGAGCATTTGAGCGAGCTGGCCGCGCGAGAGTCGCCAGGCTCGCGCTGATCAGGGCTTGGGACTGAACCGCCAGGAGAACATGAGCGGCTGGCTCTCGACATCTCCGCCCGTCTTCCGATACGTGGCTGCGGCCGCGGAATTGTCATCGTCGGCGAGGACCCACATTCCATAACACCCTTGCTCACGAGCAAGGTCACCCAGCCCTTTGACGAGGGCGGTGCCGATGCCATGGTGTCGGTGACCGGGTTCCACGCCAAGCTCGTACAGGAACATCTCAGTTCCCTTGTCGGGGTGGGTCACCTCCACGCCGGAAACGAATCCGACAGGGACCCCGTGCGAGTAGGCGATCAGCAGGTGGTGATTTGGGTCGGCGAGGAACTTTGTCACCGCGTCCATGCGCGGTGGGTTGTCGAAAAGCTCTCCCGCCTCGATCACGCGCTCTTCATCGCCGGGTCCCACCCCTTTGATGTCCAGCGCATGCCTCGGACTAGGCGGCCAGGTTGATTCCAATCGCTCGCAGCCGCTTGTTGAGAGAGTCAAAGGCGAACTGGAGAATCTCGCTCTCGGTGTGCCCGAACTCCGTGACGTACGCAGGATCCGGCGGGTCGAGCGTCCCGGCCACCAGAGGCAGGCACTCGATCAGCGTCCGCTGGATCAGTGGCGCAAAGCGTTTCGGGTCCTCACGGACGGCTTCTTGCAGGACCTTGATCCCGAAGCTCACGTGTCGCGACTCGTCGCGCGCCACCGCGGTGAACCCGCGGTAGAAGCCGCGGTCCGTGCTTCCCAGCTCACGCATCGATTCGAGCTCGAATCGCTGCCCGGTCAGGGCGATCGTCGCCTCGATGATGATGTGGTAGATCGTGATGCCTTCGATGAAGGCGTCGAAGTCCTTCGGGTTGCTGGCCAGGCGCTGGGCCGTCGAGGGCAGCCGGTCGTAGAAGAGAGTGTTGTAGCCCTCGTTGGTGTCGGGTCGAATCTCGGCCAGGAGCTCGCCCAGGCTCTTGGCCTCGGTGCCCACGACCTCATGCCACCACCGCTGGAAGAAGACGGTGTGCCGCGCCTCATCGACCATCTGAGTGGAGAGGAAGATCTCGATCTCGGGCGTGGGCGCGGCCCAAACGAACGGGGCCAGCGTCGAGGTGACCCGCTCTTCGCCGTTGAAGAAGAGGCGGTGAGACCACAAAGTCGACTTCCGCTCGAGGTCGGTCGCTTTAAGCCAGTCCTGCCGGTCGAGCGTAAAGTCGAGGTCGCCAACCGACCACTGCTGCGACTCCCAGCGGCGGTAGAGGTCCATGTAGCTCGGCATGCTCTCGATGCCGCGATCGATGAAGGAGAGGACGTCGTCGATCCGGATGTCGCCCAGCTGCCTGAGGTCGGCCCGGGCGATTCTTTCTAAGTCTGGGTCCAGGTGCTCTCGCTTCTGTGTGACTGCCATCAGGTTCGCGAACATTTGAGCACAAGAACAGTCCCCTGAGGGTGCCGCCCTAGGTCATCACACCCCTCCCGGACGCGCCAGGGGACCGTCTCCTCCATTCTGGCCCTTTCCTCGGGCTCAAACCGACCGGCTGAATCCTGGTAGCCAGGCTACCCGTGCGGATTGCGGCGGGGCGCGGTTGGGTAGAATCAGAGGGCAACCGGGTTCAGCTTCGTGGGGGTGTCTGGTCTCGACGGGGCAGTTGAGCTTCGGGATTGCGAGCCGAGGGCGCGAGCGTTACAGCGCAGCGTTTACAAACGCCAACAACAGAACCGCTTTCGCGCTCGCTGCGTAAGCAGTAGAGGTGTAAGCCCCGAGACTTAGATCTCGGGTGCTGCCCCCGGTCAATCCGGCGGACTGGGGAGCGGTATCACATAGACCGGATCGCCGTTCCGGGGGCGTCGCGGCCCTGGGGCGGGACATGCACCGCGACTGGCAGAAGCGGATCCCGTCGAGAGGAGCCGCCAAGCGAGGACCAAAATCTCGGACACGCTCGTAGAGATCCCGGGGGAAGCTGCTTCGGACGCGAGTTCAATTCTCGCCACCTCCACCAAGCCGAACCCGGCCTGGCGCCCTCAGTCGATCGCCGCCTCGATCGAACCCTGGTGCTGCTTCATGTGCCCGATCAGCACCCTCTCGACGCGCTGGCCCGCGGACATCGGCCCGGCAGGCGTCTCCCTCTGGACATCCAGCTGGTTGTCCGGGATGGCGCGTACCGCAGCGGCGATCCGATGCTTGCTCGCCCGCATGAGCCGCAGCACCTCATCCTTCGTCACCTTCGTGTGAGTCCTGGCATGTTCAGCGTTGACCTCGCGCTGGTTGACCGGGGCCAGCGGTCCACCCGCTAGCATCGTCTGGATCCGCTGCATGATCCAGTCGCCATTGGTCGCGACATGGTGGGCGATGACGCCCACCGGCCGGCCCTCGTCCTCGTCGTTGATCCGCTGGGGGAAGTTCTTGCCCGCAAGGTGCCACTGGTCGTCGGTAAGTGACGCCACGAGACCGACGAATTCATCGTGGGCCGCTTCGTACTGCTCCGCCAGGTGATCAGAGCGGGGGTTTGTCATGCTCATCGCCGCCCGACTATAAGGGAGGTGTAGGCTCGCGTGAAGTCGTGACGCAGGACTTCGACCCGGTTGCTTTCAAGGAGACCACCCGCCAGCAGTGGCAAAACGCCGCCGCCGCGTGGCACCGCTGGACGCCGACGCTCCAGGCGTGGTTGGGCCCGGTCACCGAGGCCATGCTCGACCTGGCGAACCTCAAGCCCGGCGAGCGCGTGCTCGACCTCGCAGCCGGCGCCGGCGAGCCCTCGCTGTCGGCTGCCAGTAGAGTCGGTCCTTCCGGCCACGTCACCGCCACTGATATCTCGTCCAACATCCTCGAGTTCGCTGCTCAGACCGCCCGGCAGCAGGGCCTGACCAACTTCGAGACGAAGGTGATGGATGGTGAGAAACCAGACCAGCCGGATGCCTCGTTCGACGCCGTGCTCTCGAGATTGGGCTTGATCTACTTTCCGGACCGATCAGGCGCGCTGATGGGCGTTCGCCGTGTGCTCCGCAGCGGTGGGCGGGTCGTACTCGCTGGGTTCACCACGCCCGACCGAAACCGATTCTTCTCGATCCCAATCTCGATCATCCGGCGCCGCGCGAACCTGGCCGCGCCCGCGCCCGGTCTGCCCGGGCCGTTCAGCCTCGGAGCCCCGGGGGTGATGGAGGGGGTGTTGAAGGATGCCGGCTTCGGCGATGTCCGGACGCACACAGTCCAACCGCCTCTCAAGCTCCAATCGGCCGCCGAATGCGCGCGCTTCGAGCGGGAGTCCTTCGGAGCTCTGCAGCAGATGCTGGCCGCCTTGCCCGCCGCTGATCAGGCCGCGGCCTGGGATGAGATCGGGCAGGAGCTGCGAACTTTCGAAGGCAGCGGCGGCTTCGAAGCGCCCACCGAGCTGGTCGTAGGAGCTGGGACCAAATAGCGGGTGGAATGAGCAAGCCCACGGAGTGGGTATGACTCCAGGATGAGCACAAGCTTTCAGGAATTCAATCGAAACCTGATCCAAGACCTTCGAGCCAATGGCAAGGCCACCTCGGGCCCGTTCGAAGGCAGAGAGGTGTTGATCCTCACGACGAAGGGCGCCAAGTCGAAAGAGATTCGCGAGAACCCTCTCGTCTACACGCGCGATGGGGATCACTACGTGATCGTCGCGTCCAAGGGCGGCGCTCCTACGCATCCGGCGTGGTACCACAACCTCGTGGAGCATCCCGAAGTGACGGTCGAAGTGGGGAAGGAGAAGTTCAAGGCCCGCGCACATGTGGCGCAGGGCGACGAGTATGAGCGGCTTTATCTCCAGCACGCCGGCATCAACCCGGGCTTTCACGACTACCGGAAGAAGACCACGCGCAAGATCCCGGTCATCGTGCTGGAGCGCCTTCACTAGCCTGCCGCCAGTCTCTCTTAAGCAGCTCAATCGCTGGACCCTGGCGCGCCAGATGCTCCTCGAGCGCGCGGAGCTCGACGCGGTCACGGCGATCGAGCGCCTCGCCGGCATGCAGGCCCAGTACTCGCCCTCGCCTTATATCGGGCTCTGGTCCAGGGTTCGCGATTTCCAGCGCGATGAGCTCGAGGCAGCAGTGGCCGGCCAGCTCGTGTACAAGGCCACGCTCATGCGCGGCACGCTGCACCTGGTCAGCGCGCGCCAGTTCGATCTCTTTCGCATCGCGTCGAGGTTTCCGCGCCACGTGTGGTCGGAAGGGCCGCGCCAGCTGGCCGAGCGTGGGATAGACGTCGAAGCGCTGCGCGAGGAGATCCTCGTCGCGCTCGATGCGCAGCCGCTCAAGAAACCTGAGCTCGAGCGCGCGTTCCGTCATCGCATCCCGACCGACCTGCCCGATTGGGTCGCGTTCAGCGTCATCGTCTCGGTCGGCGCCGCGATCAATCATCACGAGGATGCGCGCTTCGGACACTTTGCCGGCAGTCGCTACCGCCGCGCACCACTGCCCGCCGCCGACCCGGAAGACGCGATCCGCGCCGTCGTCCGCTCCTACCTCGCCGCCTTCGGACCGGCAACCCGCGCCGACCTGGCCGGGTGGCTGGGACGATCTGTCAGCACATTTGCAGACGCCCTCGACACCCTAGACCTCATTGCGTTCCAGGCCGAAGATGGTCGCAAGCTCGTCGACCTGCCCGATGCCCCCCGCCCAGACGCATCGATTGCGGCGCCGGTTCGCTTTCTGCCCAAGTGGGACAACCTCCTGCTTGCGTACGACCGCCGCGAGCGTGTCCTACCGGAAGCCCTTCGCAAGACCGTCATCCGCAAGAACGGCGACGTGCTGTCGACGTTCCTCGTCGACGGCATGGTCGCCGGAGCGTGGGAAGCGCCGCTGCGCGGGCGCGCTGTCATGACCTTGCAAGCATTCACCGCCATCTCGGTCAAGCACCGCCGCGCGGTCGAGCGCGAGGCTGAGAGCCTGCTCGCGTGGCTTCGCCCGGACACGACCGGCGCCGAGGTCAGGTGGAAGCCCGCCTAAACCGTCTCGTGCGTGGCGCGTAGGCCGGATTTACTCCGGCCGTCCCCAGCGTGCTTGAAGGCCACCCCGCGTGGCTGGGAGTAACGACTAGATAGATCCCATCGATATACCGGAATGGGAGCAGCTCCTGCGGCGAAGCCGCACGAGCGATGAGGGAAAACCATCCGGGTTTTCCCTCATACGGTGTACCCTTCGCCGGGTGCCCGACTTGAGCCACCTCTGGCAGCGGTTCATGCTCACCAGCTCCCTGCTCGTGGGCCTGGTCGTCGGCGCCGGCGCGACCGTGTTCGGCTACAGCAACCTCTCCACCGTCAACGTCAACTTTTCCGTCCTTCACATCAATGGAGTACCGCTGTGGACGGTGGCGGTGGTCCCGCTCGTGTTCGTGCTCGTCGTGGGCACCCTGTATCACTGGACCGACAGCCTTCACCATTTCACGGAGCACATGCGGCACCGGCGCCGCGTCCACGAGCTCGAGGCTGAGGTCGCCTCCTTGAGGGCTCACCTGGACCAGGTCCTCGACATGCCACGACAATCTGACAACTCAGGGTCGGAGCCTAAGCCGGCTGTTGCCGAAACCTCGACACCGGCGCTGCCCCAATCCGACGACGCGAAAAGTCATTTGCCGAAGTCCTCACGCCCCAAGCGCGTCACGCTCACCATGGCGGAGGAACCCTCCGAACCCGCCGCCGTGACCACCAACGGCGGGCACGAGACTCCGGCTGTCGATCCGAAGCCCGAGACTTAGTCCCATGTCTGATCGCCGCCGGGCAGGCCGCCTGGTCGTCCCGACCCAGCAGGCTCCTGCCGACAAGGCGCTGCTCGAGCGCGACGCGATCGAGGAGCTCAGCCACCACGCCGATCCGTGGCGCGTGCTGCGCATTCTCTCTGAGTTTGTGGAGGGTTTCGACGCTCTCGGCGAAGTTGGGCCCGCAGTAACCGTGTTCGGGTCGGCTCGCTCGAAACCAGACGATCCTTATTACAAGTACGGCGAACAACTCGGGGCCGCGTTGGCCCGGAGGGGGTTCGCGGTCATCACCGGTGGCGGGCCGGGAATCATGGAAGCGGTCAACAAGGGCTGCCACGACGCGGGCGGGCTCTCGGTCGGGTGCAATATCGAGCTGCCCAGCGAGCAGTCGCTCAACCAGTACGTCGACCTGGGCGTCGAGTTCCGCTACTTCTTCGTGCGCAAGAACATGTTCGTCAAGTACGCGCGCGGATTCGTGATCTTCCCGGGTGGCATCGGCACGCTCGACGAGCTGTTCGAGTCGTTGACCCTTGCGCAGACCGGCAAGATCGAGCACTTTCCGATCGTGCTCTTCGGCACCGCCTACTGGAGTGGGCTGATCGAATGGATGAAGGACGTGGTCCTCGCCGCCGGCGCGATCGCGGCCGAGGATCTCAAGCTGCTGAGCTTCACGGACGACCCGGAGGAAGCTGCTGAGATGGCGACGCGGCCCCTTCCGGTCAAGGTTCAGGAGCCGCGGGAGCAGATCGTGGATCCGAAGAGGGACCCCTGATCGCAGCGACGCCGCCGCTCGACCTGTTTTTCCTGACCGATGGCGGTCAGACCGCGGATTCCGTCGCCCAGCGAATCGCAGCTTTCCTCGACGGCGCGACGAAATCCCTCGACATCGCCCTCTACGATCTACGTCTCGACGCTGGCCCGGGCGACACACTGTTCGCAGCGTTCGCGTCGGCGCAGAAGCGCGGCGTCGCTGTGAGGCTGATGTTCAACCAGGATCACGCGAGCACGGTCCCAGATCCGCCTCCACCCGAGATCGACTGGGCGTTCATCGACCGCCTTCGGTCGATTGGAATCCAGTCCAAACCGATCCCTGGCATCCCCGACCTGATGCACCACAAGTACGTCGTGCGCGACGCGGCCTCAGTGCTCAGCGGGTCGACCAACTGGACCAACGACTCGTGGAACCGTGAGGAGAACGTAATTCTCACGATCGTGTCGAGCGACGTCGCAGGCGACTACGCGAGTAATTTCGTTGATCTCTGGCAGCGGCCGGTGGTGGCAACATCCGGCCGTATCTCTTCTCCGTGGACGTCATTGGCGGATGGCACGCGGGTGCGGCCTTACTTCTGTCCCGGCCGGGCGATGAAGCTTGTCCATGCGATGGCGAGGTCGATCGCGTCCGCTCAAAAGCGGATCCGGATCTGCTCTCCGGTCATCACGTCGGGCCCCATCCTGGGCACGCTCGCCGAGGTCGTCGAGCATCCTGGCATCGACATCGCCGGTGTGTACGATGCGACGCAGATGGACGAGGTCCAGCGCCAATGGGGCACTCAGGCCACGGTCACGTGGAAGATCGCGGCCTTTCATACGATCACCACCGCGATCAGGTTCGGCGCCAAAAGATCTGTTCCGTACTCCAAGGGTTCGGTGCACGACTTCATGCACGCCAAGATCCTGGTCGCCGACGACTACGTCTACACCGGCAGCTTCAACCTGTCGCACAGTGGTGAGATGAATGCCGAGAACGTGATGCAGATTGAGAGCGCCGCGGTGGCGGACGCCTGCGCCGCCTATATCGACCGCGTGGCCGCCAGGTACGGCGGTGCACCCTTGGCGGTGGGGTAGAGCTGCCGAGTCCTCGGGTCCTGTGGGTGGTCGCCGCCGGCGTCGCTTTGGTGGCGTTGGTGCTGGTGCTGGTGGCTCCCCGGCTCAAGTCGCCGACCGGGACGCTGCTGGTCGTCGTCTCCGGCCGGTCGGCTGTCTCGCTCGCGCATTCCGCGCTGATGATCCACGGGAACGGTCAGTGGGTGTCGCTCGGCGACGTCGCCGGCGCGGTGCCTGCGGCGCCGGCGGAACACGAGCTGCTGGCAGCCTCCGTGGCCCCTGGCGCGTACGACGGCGTGCAGCTTGGAGGCAACCTGCAAAGCGTGGCGATCACCATCACCGCCGGCCAGGTCGAACCTTTGCTGCTCGGGATCGAGCTCGGCCACCTGATTCCCGGCGCCGCGTATGCAGGGAACGATGAGGTCAACCTCGGGCTGGGCGAACTTGGCGGCAAGTTCGTCGCCATGCCGACATTCGAGCTCGTGGACCAGGATGATCACGCTTTCCATCAGCCGTGGACTTCCGGGAACGCCTTCGTCATCGCCGCCTTCCACACCACCTGCCACGAGACGTGCCCTCTCTATACGGCACTCTTCTTTCAGATCTCCAAGGGGATGCATCCGGGAGTCACGCTCGCCGAGGTGACCACGGACCCGGCCGCCGACACTCCTGCAGTGCTGACCGACTATGCGCATCGGATCGGCGCGCCCTGGACATTTGCGACCGGCAGCCCCAGCGCGCTCACCGCCTTCTGGAAACCATTTGGCGTCGAGCTCGCCACCGGCGATGTGCACACTTCGACGCTCGCCCTGGTCGACCGCCACGGCTACGTTCGGCTGGTCTATCGCGGGGTCCCGGACATCGGCAGTGGTATGCCGCCTCAGCTGATCACGAGCTTGAGTGCGCAGGGGCTGCACGAGCTCGCCTCGGGTGGCGATGGGTGGGGCGCGCCGGACGTCCTGCAGGCGCTGCTGACGATCGCCGGGCCGCAGCAGCCATCCCCGAGCGCCGGCGGCACCGTTCCAGCCTTCAAGCTGAGCAGCACCGACGGGTCGCAGGTCAGCCTGGCCGACCTCGCGGGCAAGCCGGCCGTGATCAACTTCTGGGCCACGTACTGCCCACCCTGCCGGGCGGAGATGCCTTTGCTGCAAAAGAGGGCCGGCCCGCAATCAGGCGTGCAGCTGGTGCTCATCAACGAGGGCGAGAGCCGCCAGGCCGCTCGCGACTACCTCGACTCGCTTGGACTCCGCAATCCCTCGCTGCTCGATTCGGATCTGAAGGTGGGACACGAATTCGGCGCCATCGCCCTGCCCACCACCGTGTTCGTTCGCGCGGACGGGACGATCGCAGATCGGCACATCGGCCAGCTCGATGACGCCGTGCTGGCGGCGGAGATCTCGAATCTGAGCACTCACTAGACTTCCCCAGGTGTCCGTGGTTTGGTTCCGGCGTCTCGCTGTCGTAACCGCAGCGTTCGCTTACCTCCAGATCGCGCTCGGCGGCGTGGTTCGGGTGTCGGGATCCGGGCTTGGTTGTCCTGACTGGCCCCTGTGTCACGGTCGTCCATACCCGCCGGCGAACCTGCACGCGATCATCGAGTACTCGCACCGCGCGGTCGGCAGCGTAACCGGGGTCCTGATCATCGCGACGGTAATCCTCGCCTGGGTGGTGTGGCGGACCCGGCGTCCCATCGTCGCGTGGCTGGCGACCGCCTCGCTGATCGGCGTCGTGGGGGAGGGGCTGCTCGGAGCAGGCGTGGTGGCGAACGAACTCGCCTCTTGGCTGGTGGTCATACACCTTGGCCTGGCGATGATCATCCTCGGCTTCCTCGTCGCGACCGCGGTGATGTCGCTGCCGCCATCGGAAGGAATTCCAGATCAGGGCGTTCGACGGCTCGCCGCGATCTCGGCGGGCGCAACGTACCTGCTGCTGCTCACCGGCTCGACCGTGGTGGCGAGCGGCGCAGACACCACCTGCCGTTCCTGGCCGCTGTGCGGTGCGGGCTTCACGCCCGACTTCGGCGGCGTGAGCGCATGGACGATGCTGCATCGAGGCGCTGTGGTGGTCATCGGGGCGCTGGTGGTCGTCGTCCTGGTGCGCGCGATGAGGCTGCCTGGTTTGAGGTCCGTCTCGATCGCGACCCTTGCGCTGCTGGCTTTGCAGGTCGCGGTGGGAGCAGGGGCGGCCGTGACCGACGGCGCGTTCTTCAACGGCCTTCACGTCGGGCTGGCTACGCTGGTCTGGGCGGGCGTGGTGACCACAGCGCTGCTCACGGTGCCGCGGGCCGACCGCGACGCGCGTCTGTCAACTGTGGCAATGGAGAAACGGACCGCATGAGCGTCTTGGACAAAACGGCTGCTCTAGAGCATCCGATGGCAGCCGCTCCACGCACCATCGCGAGCGTCGCCCGCGACTACGTGAGCTTGCTCAAGCTGCGTATCGTCCTGCTGCTCGACGCGACCGCAGTCGGCGTGATGCTGCCCGCGGCACACGGCCATCCACGCATGGTCGCGGTGCTCGCGGTCCTCGCCGGCGGAACGTTCGCGGCGGGTGGCGCTCACGCCATCAACAGCTGGTTCGACCGCGACATCGACGCCGAGATGAGCCGCACCCGCCGCCGGCCGCTGCCCGGTGGCCGGATACCGCCCTGGCATGCACTCGCGATCGGAGTCGCCCTCAACGTCCTTGCATTCGTGGTCCTGTGGGCGGCCGCCAACCTGCTCGCGGCCGGGCTTGCGCTGGCCGGCACGCTGATTTACGTCTTCGTCTACACGATCTGGCTGAAGCGCTCGACGCCCCATAACATCGTCATCGGAGGAGCGGCCGGTGCAGTGCCCCCGCTGGTCGGCTGGGCCGCGGCGACCGGCCATCTCGACCTCACCGCCCTCGCCCTGTTCGGTGTCATCTTTTTCTGGACGCCGCCGCATTTCTGGGCGCTCGCGCAGCTGATCAAGTCTGATTACGCGCGCGCGCACATTCCGATGCTGCCCGTCGTCGCAGGGGAGCGATCCGCCAAGCGCCAGAGCATCGTCTACGCGGTGCTTACCGCCGCGGTCAGCGTCGTCCCGTTCTTCACACGCTCGGCAGGCGATATTTATCTGGCTGGCGCGGTCGTGCTGGGCGTGGGGCTGGTCGGCATCACTGTGCTCGACCTGGAAGGCAAGCGCTGGACGCGGCGGCTTTTCGCCTACTCGATCATCTATGTCGCGCTGCTCTTCACCCTTTTCGCAGTCTCGCCCTTCTTGCCGTAGTGGAGATCGTCCGGCTCCACCTCGGGCGGATCGGCGCGCTGAACGACATCCCCGTGCACGGTTTCGTGATCAGGCATCCGCGCGCCGGTGCCATCCTCGTCGATACCGGCGTGGGCTGGCCGACCGAGCTCGTCCAGGAGTGGAGGGTGGTCAACCGTCACGCCGCCGACGCCCTGGCCGAGCACGACCTCAGCCCGGCCGACGTGCGCATCGTCATCAACAGCCACCTGCACTTCGATCACTGCGGCCAGAACGCGGTGTTCAAGCACGCGCCGTTCTACATCCAGCGTTCTGAGCTGGCCCGGGCTCGGGGTGAGAAGTCGGACGTGGCCGAGTGGTTCGACTTTGCCGGCGCCCGCTTCGAGCTCATCGACGGCGACGCGGAGATCGCCGAAGGCGTGCGCGTGGTGGCGACACCGGGACACACGGTCGGCCATCAGAGCGTCATGGTCGACACCCCCGACGGCGGGGCGGTGATGATCGGCGATGCGGCCTATACGGCGGACATCTATCGCGAGGGGGAGATGGCGGACCTGTCGAGTTGGGGCGGTGGTCAATACAGCGATCGGAAGGCGTGGTCGAATTCGCTCCGCAGGCTGCACGCCATGCGTCCGCATTCCGTCCACTTCTGCCACGACACCCGAGTCGTCTCGCTGTGACCTTCGGCCCGCTGGTCAGTGCCGCGTGGTTGAGGGCCCACATCGCCGGGCGCGCGCAGGGCGCACTCATCGAACCGGACGTGCGCGTGATCGACTTTCGCTGGTATCTGGCCGGGCGCGCGCAGGGCGCACTCCCAGTCCGGAACGGCCGCGAGGAATACCTGCGCGCCCACATTCCGGGCGCTGTCTTCGTCGACCTCGAGGCGGTGACAGGGCTCGATGGGGCCGGTCGTCACCCGCTGCCGCCGGCCTCTCAGTTCGAGGCCGAGATGCAAAGGGCGGGCGTGGATGCCACGACACGCGTGGTTGCCTACGACGATTCGGGTGGCTCGGTGGCGGCGAGGCTGTGGTTCCTCCTGGGCTGGTTCGGCCATGACGCGCAGGCCGTGCTCGACGGCGGGCTGCAAGCCTGGGGGCAGCCGCTCGACGATCTGATTCCAACGGTCGAGGCCGGCAACTTTCGCGCCCGGCAGCCGGACCGCGCCCGCGTCCTCGACTTCGACGCTGTGCTGAAGGTGCGAAGCGTGCCGATCCTCGACGCCCGCGCCGGCGAGCGATATCGAGGCGAGAAGGAGCCGATCGACCCGAAGGCGGGCCACATCCCGGGTGCGATCAGCGCGCCATGGATGGAGAATCTCGGCCCGGACGGACGCTTCAAGTCGCCAGCGAAGCTGCGCGAGCGCTTCGCGGCGCTGGGAGCGGAAGAAGGCGCAGTTGTCTACTGCGGTTCAGGCGTCAACGCGACCCACGACCTGCTCGCCATGGAGGTGGCTGGACTGCACAAGGGTCGCCTCTACGCCGGTTCGTGGAGCGACTGGTCGCATCGGGACGCGCCGGTCGCCACCGGCAAAGATCCCGGCGAAAACCCCACGAAGTCAGAGGTTTCGCCGTGACTTCGCGGCGACCCCTGTTTTAGGATCTTGACGTGATTCTCAAAGGCAAGAAGATCCTGATCGCGGGCATGTCCGATCGCCGGAGCATCGGATACGCAATTGCAGTCGAAGCCCAGAAAGAGGGCGCAGAGCTGATCCTGACGAGCTTCGGACGGATGATGACCATCACCCAGATGACGGCGAAAAAGCTCAATCCCGTGCCGGAAATCCTCGAGATGGACGTGCAGAAACCGTCAGATATCGCAGCCGCAGCGAAAGCGATCGGCGAGCGCTGGGACCGGTTGGATGGAATCGTGCACTCGGTGGCGTTTGCGCCCGCGGACGCGCTGGGCGGGAATTTCCTCAATACGCCGTGGGAAAGCGTCGCTACGGCGATGCAGGTCAGCGCATTTTCCTTCAAGGAGCTGGCCGCGGGATTTCTTCCTTTGATGAAAGAGCACGGCGGTTCACTTGTCACTCTTGATTTCGACAACTCGACGCAGGCGTGGCCCAAATACGACTGGATGGGCGTCTCGAAAGCCGCGCTGGAATCGGTCACGCGATACCTCGCCAGGGACCTCGGCCGCTACAAGATTCGTGTGAACGCGATCTGCGCCGGACCGCTGGCCACGCTTGCCGCAAGCGGGATTCCCGGGTTCAAAGACTTCGAGGAGGTCTGGGAAAAGCGCGCTCCCCTTGGCTGGAGCCTGCAGGATAGGACGCCGGTCGGGCGCGCGGCCTGCGCGCTGCTTTCCGACTACCTGGACATGACCACAGGAGAGCTCGTGCACGTCGACGGCGGCTACCACGCGATGGGGACAGAGCTTCCACCAACCTAAGGGGCCCCCGCGAACTCACGGCGAAGCCTCAGAGTTCGTGGGGATTCCACCCTGACACCACATGTTGTGTCCAGGTGCGGACAAGGGCGCAACATCATGCTAGGCTCTCTCAAATTCTCCTTTGGAGGGATGCAGTTTGCGGGAGTGCCTGGTGATCTATGTGGACGCCGCTCTCGACAAGAACGGCCGGGCCGGATGTGGCCTGGCCGTTTTTGTTAGGGGCCGCGCGGTGTATACGGAATCGTTCGGCTTTTCGCATCTCGGGGGGTCGGCTCAGCTCGAGGCACACGTGTGCGCCGGCGCCCTCGATCTCGCCGCCGCCCGTTGGCCTTATCACCGCGTGATCGTGCGCACGGACTGCGCACCAGTGGTTCGCAGTCGGATGCCGTCCAGTGACAGTTTTCGCGTCGCAGTGCATGAAGTTCGCGAAAGATGCAGGCGCGGTTGGCGCGTCGTTCGTTATGTGAGTCGTAAAGCAAATCCTGCACATGAACTTGCACGAGAAGGACTCAAGAGCCTGTCGAGACAACAGGTGCTGGTGGCCGCATAGACTAGGTCTAGACCCAGGCCAGATTCTTTTCCCAGGAGTCATATGTCTGCCGAGGATGCAGCGCAAGGAGGCGCACCTGCCCGTCGGCGTCGTGGTCGCCCGCCCGGCGCAAAGAGCACAACCAGGACACGTACGCGACGCAAGCGGCTTGGAGGTCCCGAGCTGACCGAGCAGCTGAACCACATGGTCGCCCAGCTGATCAAAGAAAATCGCAAACTGAAGCGGCAGGTCGTCAAATTGACCGAGCGCGGAACGAAAGTAGCCAGCAGCACGGTCGACCGCACTCTGCGCACCATCCAGCGCCGCGTGCAGAAAGCGTTGACCGCGCCGGCAAAGCGGAAGCGCAAGAAGACCGCAGCGGCGGCGCCGACTCGCAAGCGCACGGTGACCCGGAGGCGGCGAAAGGCGACCTAGAGTCTAAGCGCGGGCGGTGGCTGCGTCGGCTTCCATGTGCCTGGCGGTTCGATACGCATCGACAATGCTGTAGATCCACAGCGTTCCGCCGCCCAGCTCCAGCGGCACCCCGATCGCCGCGCCGATCACGGTGAGATCGAGGTCGAAACCGAAGAACTGAAGGCCGCCGATGCCGAGCAGGTAGGCGATGCCTTTCTTGTTGTGGCCGAGATAGAAGTGGCCGCAGCCCGGGATGATGGCCAGCGCCGCGGCGACGAGCGGGCTTTTGCGGCCCCTCACTGCGCTTCCCACGTAGCGACCCGAAGCGGGGGCGCCACAGCGCGGACACGGCGCGTTGGCATTCACCAGCACGGCGCCACATCGACCGCAGAAGACGTCGGCTGCCATGTGTTCAATATGCCCGATTTGCTGCCGTGTAAATCGTTGCCATTCCGCACGTTCGGCGTCACCCATGCGGTTCGAGATGTTCGGATTCGCGCGTTTGGCGTCAGCGGAGCGCTTGGCGCATTTGCCTTTCATAATTTGATCGTGGATCTCGCTTTCACGGCGGAAGAGGAAGGTTTCCGCCAAGTAGTCCGCTCTTGGCTCGATCTCAACCTCCCGGCTGAGTGGCGGCATCGCGGCGTGGGAGGGTTCCGCGAAGACGATGACACCGAGCTTCAGCGCCAGTGGCAGCGCCGGCTGAACGACGGCGGCTGGCTGAAGCTGGCCTGGCCTCGCGAAGCGGGGGGGCGCGCCGCATCACCGGTGATGCAGTCCATCTACCAGGAGGAGATGGCGAAGGCCGGCGCCCCGATCATCCTCGGCCGCCTCGGCGTCAGCCTGCTCGCGCCGGCTCTGCTCGTCCACGGTTCCGACTGGCAGAAGGAGACATATATCGACGGGATCCTCAGTGGGGACCTGATCTTCTGCCAGGGCTTCAGTGAACCTGACGCCGGCAGCGACCTTGCAGGGTTGCTGACGCGCGCGGAAAAGCGTGACGGGAAATGGGTGCTGAACGGCCAGAAGACGTGGTCGAGCGGAGCGCACTATTCGGACAAGAGCTTTCTGCTGGCACGCACCGACGCACAGGCCGAAGCTCATCACAGCATCGGCTTTTTCCTCGTCGACATGCGACAGCCTGGCGTCGAGGTGCGCCGCATCCGCCAGATGACCGGTGGCGGCGAGTTCTGCGAGATCTTCCTCTCAGGAGCGACGGTCGACGATCGAGACATGGTCGGCGAGCCTGGCGCAGGCTGGAAGATCGCGATGACGGTGTTCGGGTTCGAACGCGCCGGGCTTGCGCAGGCAGCTCGGTTCGAGCGCGCGGTCGGTGAGCTGGCGTCGCTGGCCCGCGAACACGGAGCTGGAGGCGACGCACGGGTCCGCCAGCAGGTCGCCCAGGCGCAGATCGAGGCGCACGTGTTCCGCCTGATCGGCCTGCGCAACCTGACCCAGGCACAGCACGGCCACGCGCCGGGTCCCGAAGCCAGCCTGACCAAGCTCTACTGGAGCGAGATGGACAAGCGGATCCAGGAGACCGCCGTCTCGCTGCAGGGCCCGTACGGTGCGCTCGCACCGGAGTCGCCATTCGCGATCGAGGACGGGCGCTGGCAGTACGGCTGGATGTGGGCCCAGGCGGAGACCATCTACGCCGGGTCCTCGGAGATCCAGCGCAACATCATCGCCGAGCGCGTGCTTGGCCTCCCTCGCGGCCGGTGAGCACCAGAACGTCGGTCATCGAGCGCCTGCGCGCGCGCATCGGAAAAGCGGAGCCATCCACCGAGGCGACGGTTGAGGCGGGACACCTGAAACGCTTCGTGGAGGCCATCGGCGATCCGAACCCGCGGTGGACCAACGAAGCGCCGCCCACGTTCTTGGTCGCGCTGGTACCCGTTTCGATGCACCTCGCCGAGGCCGAGGAGTACGGCAAGGGTTGGCTGAACGGGGGCAACAGATTCGAGTACGTGGAGCCGGTGAAGGTCGGCGATCGGATCACAGCCACCGGCCGGGTCGCCGACGTCTACGAAAAGACGGGCGCCAGCGGCAGCCTGCTCTTCATCATCTTCGAGACCGAGTACGTCAACCAGCATGGCCGGACAGTCGCGCGGCTTCGCGGGACGGCGATCCGGCGATGACCATCAAAGTCGGAGACGAGATCCCGGAGCTCGTGAAGCACCCCACGACGCGTCAGCTCGTGCAGTACGCGGGAGCCCAAGGCGACTTCTACGAGATCCACTACGACCAGGCGTACGCGCAGAGCATGGCGCTGCCGGGAGTGATCCTCCACGGACTGCTGAAAGCAGCATTCCTCGGACAGCTGGTCACGGACTGGCTCGGCGAGCGGGGCACGCTGAAGACGTTCGAGGTGAGCTATCGGGGAATCGACGTTCCGGGCCAGCCCTATAGCTGCCGAGGCAAGGTCAAGAAGGTAGACGGTGACGAGGTCGAGCTGGAGGTCTGGGGCGAAAATCCGGACGGCCAGCACACCACCGTCGGCACTGCGACTGTAGAAATGCGCAGCTAGATGCTCCTCGTGGTGATCGTGCTGGTGATACTCGCCATGATGGTCTTCAAGCCCCACCTATAGGGGACCTGCGCTCGGACAGCTGCCATGCCGCGCATGGCCAGCAGCACCGAGGCGTCGATCACGCAGTAGCCTCCGGCGATCACCGACGGCGGGTTGCCAGACGGGATATGCGTCCACGGAGCTAGCGGGAGCCATGCCCAGTTGCCGAACGACGTGCCGAAGATCTCGAGCTCACCCGTGGCGATGAAGATCGCCGAGAAGAGCGCCCACCTCGGTGAGCGCAGGACGAAGTAGGCGAAGACCGGCAGGCACAGCGCGCCCTGCACGTCCACCCGGCCTGTGATCACCGGCAGGACCGTCAGCCCTGCCAACGCCCACGTGGTGGCGCCGGCGAGGACGACGTACGCGACGCGCTTCCCGCACCGCAGCACGACGGGGGTTCGCGCCGCCAGCAATCCGAACAGGTACACCATTCCGTGGCCGGGCGGAACGAAGAGCGGGACGTTGTGCAGGCGGTAGCGGTAAACGCCCCAGATCAGCGAGCCGAAGATCTCGAAGCCGGTGGCGACGATGACGCAGGTCCACACCTGCAAGCGCTGCTCCTTCGGCGCCTTGAGCGCCGACAGGTAGAGCACCGCGAAGGTGAGCAAACCGAGCAGCCACTGCTGCCAGAGCGCCGTGATCTTGCTGTCCGCGAGCAGCAGGAGTGGGGTGTACGTGAGCAGGTAGACGTGCAGGGAGTAGGGCTTGAGGCGAGCGAGCACCGCTACGGAATGCTAAGGGGTTCCGTAGCTGGGCCGGTTGTTCACCGGCCCAGCTGAAGGTTTGCTACTTGATCGTTCCGCGCTCGTCGATGATTGGCGGCTTGAGCGTCCAGCCGGTGCCGTTCCAGGTGATCACCTGCTCCTGCGTGATCGGGAAGTGATCGGACGAGGTCGTCTTGACGACGACGCCGGGAAGGAGGAACGGGTTGTTGGTCTCGTTGAGCTGGCTGCCCGCGATGCTCATCACGTTGGCCCGCGTCAGGTTCGATCCGGCCTGCTTGAGGATGTCGACCATCGTGTAGGCGACCGCGACGCCGTAGATATTGAACCCATCGTTGACGTTGCAGGTCGAGCAGTTGGCGATGACGGTCTTGTAGAGCTTCATGCCGGAGTCCGTCGCCCACTGCGGGTCGGTGGGGTCCTTGAGGTAGCCGACGCTGGTCACGTTCTTGAGGGCAGCGCCGGCCTTGGCGGCGACAGCCATGTATGCCTGCGGGTTAGAGACCGAGTTCAGATAGATCGTGGGTTCCCAGTGCAGTGCTGTAACGATGACGAGCGATTTAACCGTGGGTGTAGGGGTCGCGAAGAGGAACAGCGTGTCAGCGCCCTTAGCCTTGAGGGTCGCGAGCTGCGACGCGGTGCTCGCCGCGGTGAGGTCGAAACTCTCCTTGTCGACGATCATCGACGCGTTGGAGCCGAGGCCGTCGGTCAGTCCTTTCAGATAGTCCTGCCCGTAGTCGTCGTTCTGGTACAGGACGCCGATCTTCGCGCCCGGGTGGTTGGCGACTACGTCCTTGGCATAGATCCGAGCCTCCCCCTGGTACGGCGGCTGCCAGCCGATCGTGTAGTTGTGCGAGCTGAAGTCGGCCATGAAGGTGGTGGCGCCCGTGGCGACGAACAGCTGCGGCACCTTCTGGGCGTTCAGATAGTCACGCACAGAGGTCTGTGCTTGCGTGCCCAGGCCGCTGAACATCGCAAAGACCTTGTCCTGCTCCACGAGCTGCTTGGTCAGCGGCACCGTCTTGGCAGGGTTGTAGCCGTCGTCGAGGATCTTGAAAGTGATCTTCCGGCCGTTGACGCCGCCCTGGGTGTTGTTGATGTACGTGAAGTACGCGTTCTCGGCGTTGGAGATGGTCCCATACGGGGCCGCCGGTCCCGACAGGGCGTTCGTGTTGCCCAGCAGGATCTCGGTGCTCGTGATGCCGACATCGGTCGCCACGGTCGGTGCGGGCGACCCGCCGCAGGCGGCCACGGTGACGAACAAGGCTGCTACAGCAGCTAAACGAGGTGCCACTAGTCGCATAGAAATTCCTCCCGCTTTTATGGCCATGTATTTAAACAGTTTGGGGATCGGGCGGCGCCTGTCCACTCTCCCGTTCGCCGGCTCCTCTCAGCCGCCGACGGAGACGAGTGTAGGCGGTGGCGACCAGGCCCACGATGCCGTTGGGGGAGAAGATCATGATCAGGATCAGGATCACCCCGTAGGTGACAGCAGGGCCGGCCTTCTCGACAGTCGCGGCGATCTGGCTTGGGATCCAGGTTTGTGTGGGCACCCACTGGTTGGACTCGATGGGGAGGAAGTAGGCGAAGATGCCGCCAATGAGCGGGCCAGGGATCGACGCGAGGCCGCCGATTACGGCGCCCACCAGGAGCTGGATCGAGAGGGCAACGGGGAAGGTGTCGGGGCTTACAAAACCGACCGCCAGGCCGAAGAGCGAGCCTGCGACGCCCGCGTACAGGGCGGAGATCCCAAAGGCAAGCGTCTTGTAGCCGGCGATGTTGACGCCGGACGCGGCGGCTGCCACCTCGCCGTCTCGTATTGCACGCATCGCCCGACCTGCGCGGTGCCGGACGAGGTTCCAGGCGAGCCAGAAAAGGATGAACGCGCAGGCCAGCGTCACGTAATAGATCCACTGGTCAGAGGTCATCGGCGCGCCCGTCACGGCGGCGAAGGCATCTTTCGCGAACTGAGGCGGGACGGCAGGGGGCAGGCTGATTCCCTGCACGCCGCCGGTCAGCTCCGCCGGCCGCTTGATCAGGCTTGGCGTGACGACCGCCAGCGCGAAGGTGGCGAGCGCGAGATACAGAGGGGAGAGACGCAGGGCCGGCACGCCGAACAGGAACCCGATGATCCCGGTGATCAGTCCCGCGATGGGAATCGTGACCAGGAAATCCATCTTGTAGCGGTGGACCAGGATGGCCGATGTATAGGCGCCGAGCGCCATGAACGCCCCGTGGCCCAGCGACAGCTGGCCGCTGTAGCCGACGAGGATGTTGAGGCCCATGATCGCGATCGCGAGGATGATCGCCTGCGACCACTCGCTCGTCTGGAAGCTGCTGATCACGGTCGGCAAACCGATGAAGAGCACGATGGCGACGACCACGAGCCAGTAGCGGGGCGGCGCGTAGCGAATTCTCTGCAGCATCAGACGCGCCGGACGCTGGGCCGGCCGAAGAGGCCGTTCGGCTTGAGCACGAGGACCGCGACGATGATCGCGAGGGCGACCGCCAGCTGAAGGTCACCACCGACAAATGGCAGATAGGTGCCGGCGAGGTTCACCGTCACGCCGACGATGACACCGCCGACCACAGCGCCCAGCGGGCTCTCAATCCCCCCGAGGACCGCCGCGGCGAAGGCGTAGATGATGATCGTCTGCATCATGTTCGGCTCGAGCAGGAGGATCGGGGCGGCCATGATCCCCGAGACCGCGCCGGCGGCAGAGGCGAGGCCCCAACCAAGCGCGAGCATCCAGCTCACGTGCACGCCGAGCAGGCGGCTGGCCTCGGGGTGGTGCGCGGCAGCGCGCAGGGTGAGCCCGAGCGTGGTGCGCTGGAGCAGCAGGTAGATCGCGAGCAGCACCACGGCCGAAACGCCGATGACACCAAGGTCTCGGTAGCTCACGTAGGCCCCGAGCAGGTTGACGGTCTGGACCGAGAAGGGGCTCGGGAAGGAGCGCGGCACGTAGCCGAAGATGAAGCCGGCGAGGCCGTTGACGAGGGTGGCGAGACCGAGCGTCACGATGACCAGCGTCAGGATGGGAGCGTGCTCGACCGGTCGGATGACGATGCGCTGGATCGCGATGCCGCCGGCAAACGCGATCACCAGGGTGACCGGAAGGGCGATCCAGTAGTTCATCCCGTGATCGATCAGCGTGAAGGCGACGAAGGTCGCGAGCATCGCCATCTCGCCCTGCGCGAAGTTGACGAGTCCCATGGCGTTGTAGATGAGGACGAGCGCGAGCGCGAGGCTCGCGAAAATTCCGCCGGTAGCGATGCCGCTGATGACCTGCTGCAGAAACTCCTGCATCAGTAGCCCAGGTAGGAACGACGCACCGACTCATTTCCTTGCAGCTCCGCGCTTTCGCCTCGCATCGCGATGCGGCCGACCTCCAGCACGTATGCCTGGCTCGACATCTCCAGCGCGAGCCGCGCATTCTGCTCGACCAGCAGAACCGCGACGCGATCCACCTGGTTGATCGTGCGGATGATCTCGAAGATTGACCTCACGATCATTGGCGCAAGTCCGAGAGAAGGCTCGTCAAGGAGCATGAGCTTCGGCCGCATCAGCAGAGCGCGGGCCAGCGCCAGCATCTGCTGCTCGCCGCCGGATAAGGTGCTGGCCGAAAGCCGGCGTCGCTCACGCAGCACGGGGAAATATTCGAAGATGCGGTCGTAGTCCTTGCGGACCGCAGCGCCATCGCGGCGTAGGTGAGAACCCAGCTTCAGGTTCTCCTCGACCGTGAGCTCAGTGAGGATGCCCCTGCCTTCCGGTACGTGTGCGATGCCGGAGCGGACGATGTCCTCGGTGTGCATGCTGCCCAACGACCTTCCAGCAAACCGGATGTTTCCCGACCAGCGCACGCCGCCGGTGATGGCGCGCAGCGTCGTGGTCTTGCCGGCACCGTTGGCGCCAAGCACTGAGACGATCTCTCCCTCCTCAACCGAGAGAGAGATGCCGTGCAGTACCGCGGTGGGGCCGTAGCCCGCACTGACCCCCGTCAGCTCCAGGAGTGCCGCCATCAGGAGGCGCCCAGGTACGCTTCGATCACGGCCGGGTTTCGCTGCACTTCGCCTGGGCTGCCTTCGGCGATCTTCTTCCCGAAGTCGAGCACGACCACCCGGTCGGAGATGCCCATCACGAAAGCCATGTGATGCTCGACCAGCAGCATCGTCACGTTCAGCTCGTCGTGGATGCGGCGAAGTAGGTGAGCTGTGGCATCGACCTCGTCATGGCTGATGCCGCCGGCAGGCTCGTCGAGCAGGAGCAGGCGGGGTTTCGACACCAGCGCCCTCGCCAGCTCGACCCGTTTCTGGGTGCCGAAGGGTAGGCCGGCAACAGGGACTGACGCTACTTTGGCCAGCCCCACGAAATCGATCATTTCCATCGCCCGTTGCCTGGATGCGGATTCCGCTTTAACCGCTGAAGGCATCGGAATCGTGGACTCGAGCCATCCGCTTCGCGTCCTTATGTGATCGCCGACGATGACGTTCTCGAGCACCGTCATCGAGCGGAACAGCGCGACGTTTTGAAAAGTCCGAGCGAGGCCGTGGCGGATGACGTGATGGGGCGACATACGCGCGACCGGCCGGCCATCGACCACGACGCTGCCGGTGCTCGGCCTGTACACGCGCGTGATGACGTTGAACAGCGTGGTCTTGCCGGCACCGTTGGGACCAATGAGCGCAACGACCTCGCCCGCGTCGACGGTGAACGAGACGCGGTCCAGCGCCACGACCCCCCCGAAGCGGACGCTGAGCTCGCGCACGTCGAGCAGCGCCATCAGCGGGCAAGTCTATAAGCGAACTTCCCCGGCTGGCTAGTAATCCCCTGGCTCGGGCAAGTCGGGCGGCTCGTCGGGTGCCGCCGGCATGGCCTGGTCGACATCCGCGGGCGGCGCGTCCCCGGCAATGTCGGGGGCAGCTGCGTTACCTGTGATGTCGGGCGCTGCTGACGCATCAGCAATGTCGGGCGGCGTAGTCTCGGGCGGAGCAGCGTCGAACGGAGATGTTGCGGGCGGCTCGATCGCCGGCGGTGGAACCGGTGCTCGCGGCGTCACCGGCTCTGCCCACGCAGACGGCTCTGGTGTGGCCGGCGCGGGCGCGGGTGGCGGCGTGCCGAAGCTGGCCGAGTAGTCCGGGCGCGACGCAACATGCGCGACCGTGACCGACTTCAGCGTCTGCGTGCGCGGTCGCATGATCAGGCTCAGGATCCAGTAACCCAGCGCAAGCGCCAGACCTGCCGCGCCGATGATGGGCAGGATGACGAACGGGGGCTTCAACATCAGGTCGAGGCCGTTGATGGTCGCAGCCACCGGAGTGGGACTTGGCGAGTCGCTCGGGCTTGCCGTCCGCGACGGAGACGTATCGGGCGACGCCGACGGCGAAGGGCTCGGTGCCGGCGACACCACGGCGGCCTGGAGGTTGAAGCTGGCGCACGGATTCGGGGGCACGCTCGCGCAGACCTTGTGAACGCCGGGCGCATCACCCGCGAAGGGCTTGACCTTCGTGGTGAAGTTCCCGTTGGCGTCGGCGTTGGATGCTCCCGCCACCTTGGTCGGCACGTCCCAGTAGAGGCTCGTGGACTCGTTCGCCAGGAAGGCCGAACCGTTGACGGTGATCGGCGTGTCCGGAGGGCCGGCGGTGACGTCGAGCGAGATGAACGCATTGACGGGAGTGGGGGTGGGGATGGGACTTGGCGACGGAGGTGGCGGTGTGCAGAGCCCTGTGGCCGGGCAGTAGTCCCCGCGTATGTGGGCGTGTGCCGCCGGGGCAATGGCGACAAGCACACTCGCTGACGCGGCTCCAACCAGGATGACGATGGCCGGCATGACACGGTGGAACCCGGGGAAGCGCATGAAACCGGGGAAGGTTAGCAGTTAGTTAAACCGGGGGCCAGGGGACCGACCAGGCGGACGTGGGCTCCGGGAATCGCCATGTGGGATCGAGCACCCCGCGGAGCCGGCGCTTCAACATGCGGACCTCGCCGGGCCGAAGCAGCTCGCTCAGCGTTTTGGCCAGCCCGCCCTTCTCGACGTCGATCAGTGCCCGCTCGACATCACCGCACAGGTCCGCCGGCAGCTCCTCGCCCGAAAAGTCCCAGATCACCGTCCGGAGCTTCTGGTCGACGTGGAACGTGAGCCCGTGGTCGATCACCCACACCCGGTCCTTGGCGTCGAACAGGCAGTGCCCCGACTTGCGGTCGGCATTGTTGGTGATCACGTCAAAGAGTGCGATCCGTTTCCAGAGGTTGCGGTGGGCTGATTGCTCGGAGAGGAAATGTCTCCGGTCGGCTTCGACGAACAGCTGCGCAGCCCCGACGCCGTGCGGGCCCTCGTGGCGAACTACGGTCGGCGGGATGCGCGGCCAGCCGAGGACTTTGCTCACTTCGTAGGCCGCGACCTCGCGCTGGTACAGAGTGCCGGCCTCGAAATCCCACAACGGAGACTCCCCCCGGGCGGGCTTGTACACCGCCAGCAGACCTGACGGTGGGTGCGGGTCGAGGCGGGTGAGGAAGGTGTAGTTCGATGCACCATGCAGAAGGCCCAGCACCTGCATTTCCGGCAGCTCGGCAAGCAGCCGCTCGGATGAGGCCGCGTCAGAAGATCGGCCGCGCGCCATTGGAAACCGGGCATGGGTGGCCGGCAGGGTCCATGGGCAGTCCGCAGCGCGGGCACAGAGGCCGTCCCGCGGTCAGCACCGTCTCCGCCTGTTTGGCGAACCCCACCACCTGGTCGTGGCTGAGCCAGAACCGCACGCTTGGGGCATCGTCGTCAGGATCTAAAGCGCCCTGCGCGCGCCCGGCCGCGCCCTCCTCGCCCACCGCAGCCTGGCTGGCGACGAGGACGAACATCCGGCGCGCCTCGTGGTAGCCCAGCCCCATCTCGCCTACGTGCCACTCCGGCTCGCCGGGCACGAGGCCGGAGGTGGCCCGGGCGTTCTCGGCGGCCGGGATGCCCTGGGACTCCATCATCTGGTTCAGCCGGACGAGCAGGGCCTGGATCTGCGCCTTCTCGCAGCTGAGGGTCAGCTGGCGACCGGAGCCGGTGGCCAGGAGGAAGAACTGGCGCTGCCCGGGCTGGCCGACGGCGGCCACGGCGATGCGGTCTACAGGGTCGAGCTCGAAGATCGGCACAGTAAAAGCCTACGGCCTGTTTTGATGCGACCGCCCTGGGGAAAGACAGACCAATAGAAATTCAAATTCGCGCTGAACTGCGCACCTGGAGGAAAAGCGACATATGCCGAAAACCGTAGGTATCGATCTGGGGACGACCAACTCGGTCATCGCCGTCATGGAAGGCGGCGAGCCGGTGGTGATC
>Ga0209118_1000205_pt1 | contig 38225 bp, 23 predicted proteins | sample BlaSpr_A8_Ref_M1_FD_187988 | JGI IMG/M metagenome (GOLD analysis project Ga0209118, IMG submission 187988) | Forest soil microbial communities from Thunder Bay, Ontario, Canada - Black Spruce, Ontario site 2_A8_Ref_M1 (SPAdes) (version 2) | ecosystem: Environmental > Terrestrial > Soil > Boreal... | reverse complement strand
CCGGTGCTTACCGAGGCGGGACTTTCACCCGCTGGAAACGCGCAGCGTGCAGACTCCGCCTCACCACCTTGAGACCGGCCTGCGTCGCGACGCACCATGAGCGCATTCTAGTGGCGACGGCCACTTGTGGGAGCGGAGATTCATCTCGCGGCACGGGTCGTGCCAGAATCCCCAAGAGAGGGGGGGAACGGGATCATGTTGGCCCTGCTTGCAGAGAAGCTTCCGGAGCTCGAACGGCTGTGCAAGCTCTATGGCGTGCGGCAACTCGAGGTGGCCGGCTCCGCGGCGCGCGAGGAAGACTTCGATCCGACCCAGTCCGACATCGACCTGCTCGTGGAGTTCGAGCCGGGGCGCCTGCCAGCGCTCAGCGAATTCTTCAGGCTCCGCGATGCCATCGAGAAGACAGTCGGCCGGCCGGCCGGCCGGAGAGGCTGCCGATTCAAGGCCGCCAGCCGGCGGCGACCGCCAGGGTCATGTTCTCGAGCGGACTGATGGGATCGGGAGAGGGCACCGGCACCAGGGCGAGCGCGCCGGCATGGGCGCGCAGGTCCGCGCCGAGCTGCATGGCCCAGGACTCGACGTAGGGGAAATCGTGCCAGCCGGCGGGGCTGGCGGGAGCCGGCGGCAGGACCGGCGGCGCCTGCCCGGGCGGCGGCAGGCGGAGCTGCCCGACCAGCCAGACGCGGTGGCCGCCGCTCAGGGTGCGCTGGACGGCTGCCAGCACGTCGTCGATCGGATGGGGAGCTGCCAACCTCGCCTTGAGCAGGTCGTAGCGATGGACGTCGTGCTCCGGCAGGTCCGGCAGGGTCATCCAGCTCGCCGGTCCGCGATAGTAGCGGTTGAAGCTGACGCCGTAGTACCAGGGCGACACCAGCACCAGGTCGCCGGGCGCCGCCGCGCTCGCCAGGCGGCGGGCGACCAGGTCGGCGTTGCTCATCCGCAGCCGCAGCCGCGGCAGCTCGTAGGGCAGCATCGCGGCCACCAACGCGACGGAGAGGACGACGCGCGCCAGGCGCGCCCGCGACCCGTGGCAGAGCGCGGCGACCAACGGCTCGAGGGCGCAGGCGACCAGGGCGAGCAGCGGCAGGTCGTACCAGGCGCGCGGCGTGTAGGCGAGGAGATCCTGGAACATCAGCTGCGCCGCGATCCCGAGCACCAGGGCCAGGACGGCGAACAGCTGCAGGTCGGCGACTCCCGCCCGGGCGCCGCCCGGCCAGCCACCTGCCGGCCGGTCACCTCCCGGAGGCGAGAGCGCGGCGGCCGGGCTGGCGGTGTCACCGGGCGGGTGCCGGCCGGCCAGCGTCCACGCCGTGCCGGCCACGGCGAGCGCGGCAAGCACCGCCCAGGCCGCGCGCGCCGGGCCGAGCGTCGCCCCGAGCATTTGCACGATCTGCCGCAGGCCGGGGTGGTAGATCACCACCACGCTCCAGGCGCGGGCTGCCATGAGGGGGGCCGCGTAGGGCAGCAGCGACAGCGCCGCCGCGAGGCCGATGTTGACCGCCACGAAAGCGACCCGCCGGCTGCCTCGCCGCCGATCCGACATGGCTGATGCCGTCGTCTCCGGCGCTGCCGTCATCGCCGGCATGGCCAGCGCGGCCAGCGCCGCTGCCGCGCAGAGCGCCGCGACCAGCGCGGCGTTGCCGAGCAGGCATTGGACGGCGCCCACCATGGCGACCAGGGCGGCCGTGGCGGGCCACGGCCCTGGCCGCCCCAGCAGCCGGGCCAGCGCCGTGAAGCCGAGCACGATGCACAGGCTGCCCAGGCCATAGCCGCGCAGCGAATCGCCAAAGATCACGAATGGGGCGTTGCCGGCGAGCAGCGCCAGCGACAGCAGCGGCAACGTGCGCCCGGCCGCGCGGGCGCTCACCCAGAGCGCCGCCGCGACGGCGAGCCCGATCAGCATGCCGAACACGCGCATCGCGCCGTCGCCGTCGCCGGCGACCTTGGCGAACGACCGGATCGCCAGCGGCACCGCCAGCGGGAACGCCTCGTGCGGGAACAGCCGCCAGACCGCGCGCAGGGAGGGCAGCGTCGCCAGGCGCACCGCTGCCGCCTCGTCGCGCCACAGCGCCCCGGCATGCGCCAGGCGCTCCCCATGCGCCCATACCGTGAACAGGCTGAGCGCCGCCGCCGCCGCCCATTCGAGCCGCCGCAGCGCCGACCCCGCCTCCCGGCTGGTCATGCCGTCACGCGACGCGCAGCGACCGTGCGGGACACGTGCGCCGCGAACCCGGAAGTCCGGGCTACCGCCGCGTCAAGCGCAGGCGGAAGACCGAGGCGATGTAGGTCCAGAAGTAGGCCAGGAAGCGGGTCTTCGACTCGCCGCCCTTGCGGAAGCGGTAGACGGTGGGGATCTCCAGCACCCGGCCGCCGCCGCGCACCACCTGCCACAGCAGCCGGATGGCATAGTCGCCGTAGCCGTAGAAGATCGCCTCGGCGTCGAGCCGCTCGAGCAGCCCGCGGCGAAAGGCGAGATAACCGGAGAGATTGTCGTGGATGCGCTGCGCCAGCGCGATGCGGATGAACACGTTGAAGGCGTAGGACGCCCAGTAGCGGAACGCCGAGGTGAGCATGCCGCCGCCCAGCACGTAGCGCGAGCCGATCACCACGTCGAAGTCGTCGGCGCAGCGCACCATCAGCGGCACCAGCGCCGGATCGTGATTGCCGTCGGAGTCCATCACCACCAGCGTCTCGCCGCGCGCCTCCTGGAAGCCGCGCCGGATGGCGCTGGCCAGGCCGCGCTCGCCGCGCCGGACCACTACCCGCACGGCGGGATCGCCGCGAAACGCCTCCTCGGCGGCGGCGGCGGTGCCGTCCGGCGAGTCGTCGTCGACCACCAGCACCTCGAGCTCGAGCTCCGCCCGGTGCGCCACCGCCAGGATCTCCGCGACCAGCTCGACGATGCCGTCGCGCTCGTTGTAGGTCGGCAGGACGACCGAGATCACGCGGCGGCGTTCGCCAGCTCCCGCAGCGCCCCGCACACCGTGGCGATCTCGTCCGGGGAGAGCGCCGTGCCGGACGGCAGGTTGATGCCCTGGCGCGAGAGCGCGGACGCCACCGGGTAGGAGCCGCCATCAAGGTAGGGCGGCAGCTCGTGGAGCGGCACGAAGAAAGGCCGGGAGTCGACGCCGCGGGCTCGCAGTCCGGCGGCGACGGCGTCGCGGTCGAGCCCGAAGTCAGGCTCGACCAGCACCGAGTACATCCAGCAGACGCTCTCCTCCCAGGGCATCGCCTCCGGCCAGGTCAGGCCGGAGATGCCGGCGAGGCCGGCGTCGTAGGCCCGCGCCAGCGCCTGCCTTCGCCGCAGGATCTCGGCGGCGTGCTCGAGCTGCGAGCAGCCGAGGGCGGCCTGGATGTTGGTCATGCGGTAGTTGAAGCCGACCTCCGGGTGGTAGTAGCGCCGCCGCGGGTCCATGGCGTGGTCGCGCAGGAAGACGGCGCGCTCGGCGAGCCGCGCGTCGTTGGTGACCAGCGCGCCCCCTTCGCCGGTGGTGAAGATCTTGTTGCCGTAGAACGAGAACGCGCCGATGCGGCCGAGCGCGCCCACCCGCCGGCCCTTGTAGCGGGCGCCGTGGGCCTCGGCGGCGTCCTCGACCACCTCGAGGCCGTGCTCGCCGGCGAGCTCGAACAGCGGGTCGAGGTCGACCGGCCGCCCGTACAGGTGCACCGGCAGGATGGCACGGGTGCGCGCCGTGAGCCGGCGCCGGGCCGCCTCGGGGTCGATGCCCCAGGTGCGGCGATCGACCTCCACCAGCACCGGGGTCGCGCCGGTGTAGCGCACGGCGTTGGCGGTGGCGACGAAAGTGAGGTCCGGCACCAGCACTTCGTCGCCCGGCCCGATGCCGAGGACGACGAGCGCCAGGTGCAGCGCCACCGTGCCGTTGGCGGTGGCGACGGCGTGGCGCGCCTCGCAGAAGCGGGCGAGCTCCGCTTCGAACCGCGGCACGTACTCGCCAAGCGACGAGATCCAGCCCGAGTCGACGCAATCGAGGACGTAGCGGCGGGCGCTCTCCGGCAGCCAGGGGGTGAAGACGGGAATCATCGGTCGCGATGTCTGGCCGGCAGCCACTGCAGCCGGCAAGGCGCTCTCCATGGGCGATCGGTCACCCTGGTGTCGAAGCCATTGCTGGGACTGGATCGGGCGGTTCCTCGGCGGTTCGGGGCGGCGGGTATACTACCAGCAGAAGCGCATCGCCGCCCACCCCAAGTCGCCCATCCCGCCGGCCCCGCATGCACTCCGCCGCCGCCGCCCTTGCCGTCTTCCTGGCAGGTTGCGTGCCGCTGGTGCTGGCGCTGCGCTGGTGGCGGCCGGACTTCCCGCCGCGGGCCGCGCTGGGCTACGTGGCGTTGACCACTGCCTTCTTCGCGGCGCCGCTGTGCACCGGCGCGCTGCAGGTGCCGACCGACCTCGCCTACGAGTGGCTGCCGTGGAGCGACCTGGCGATCGCGGGCAACGCGCCGCGCAACTTCTTCCAGGCCGATACGCTGCTCGAGCAGCTGCCTTTCCACGCCCTGGTGCGCCAGCGCCTGCTGGCGGGAGAGGCGCCGCTCTGGTCGCACGAGCTGGGCACCGGCCAGCCGCTGCTGGGCAACGGGCAGTCGGCGCCGTTCGCGCCGCTGCACCTGCTCGCCCTGCCGCTGGCGCCGCTGCGCGCGCTCACCGTCGCCGGCGCCTGGCAGATCCTGCTCGGCCTGCTGACCGCGCATGCGCTGCTGCTGCGGCTCGGCGCCGGGCCATGGGGAGCGGCGCTGGGAGCGGTCTCCTCCGGGCTGTCGACCTACGCCGTGGTGTGGATCTACGACACTCCCGGGATGGCGGCGGCCTTCGTGCCCGGGTTGCTGCTCGGCATCCTGCTGGTGCGCGACGGCGCGCCGCGGGCCCAGGCCGGGCTGATCGCCTGCGCGCTCGGCCTGGCCCTCTCCGGGCATCCGGAGACCATGGCGCACGCCGGCCTGGCCGCGGCGGCGGTGGTGGCCGCACTGCTGCTGGTGCGCCGGCCCGGTCGGTGGCGGTTCCTGGGACGGCTCGCGGCGGCCGCCGGGCTCAGCGCGGCGCTCGCCGCGCCGGCGCTGCTGCCGCTGGCCGAGACGATCCCGCGGAGCGTGCGCGGCAAGGCTTTGGAGCGCTCGCCGGAGAATTTCCAGCCGCCGCCTTTCGAGCCGCGCTTTCTGCTGCCGGTGCTCGCGCCGCTCGCCATGGGCAGCCCGCCCGACGGCAACTACAGCCTGAAATGGAGCTTCAACGAGATCTGCAGCGAGTACGCCGGGCTGCTGGCGCTGGCGCTGGCGCTGGCCGGCGCGCTGGCGCTGCGCGGGCGTCCGCTGCTGCTGCTCCTGGGAGGGGCGGCGGCACTGCTGGTCGCGCTGCGCCTGCCGCCGCTCTTCGACTTGATGCTGCGGCTGCCAATCATCGGCCCGGGAGCGCACGGGCGGCTGCGCGAGTTCTGGGTCCTCGGGGTGGCGTTCGCCGCGGGCCTGGCGGTCGAGCGGGTGGCGGGCACACTGCTGCCGCGCGCCATGGCCGCGACGCTGATCCTGGCCGCCGGGGTCGGCCTGGCGCTGGCGCCACCGCCGGCCGCCTCCTCCTGGGCGCTGGCCTGGTGGATCGTCACCCTCGCCGGCGCGGCGCTGGCCCTCGCCGCACTGCTCGTGCCGAGGCTGCGGCCGGGCTTTCCGCCGCTGGCAGTCGCGGCGGTGACCCTCGACCTCTTCCTGCTCGGCGTCCGCTACCATCCGCCGGTGCCGGCGCGGCTGGACCTCGCGCCGCCGCCGACCGTCGCCTGGATGATGCAGCGGCAACTAGACGTCCCGCAGCCTTTCCGGGTGTCGTTCGAGGATTTCGACCTGCCGCCGAACCTCAACGCTCTCTATGGCCTGTGGGACCCGCGCGGCTACGACCCGATGCGCCCCGAGGACGCGGCCCGCATGGTCGGCTGGTGGCTCGGCCACCGCCGCCGCTTCTACCAGAACATCGGCGACTCGCTGCCGGTGCCCGACCAGGCGGCGCACGACTTCCTCGCCGTCCGGTTCATGGGGACCGCGCACGAGCGCTCCCTGCCGTCACCCTGGCGGCTGGTCTTCGAAGGCAAGGGCGGCAGGGTGTGGGAGAACCCGCAGGCACTGCCGCTGTTCTTCATGCCGCGCACCCTCGAACTGTTTCCGGATCTGCCCGGCGCGCAGCGCGCCGCGATGCACAACGACGACTTCCAGGATGCCGCGCAGGTCGTCCGGGCGGACGCGGCGCCCGCTCCTGAGGCCGCCGCGGCCCCCGCGGCCAGTGGCGCAGGCGGGGCCGGGGCCGCGCCCACGGCTCCGGCAGCGGCGCCCGCCGCCGGTTCCCCGGCGACCGCCCCGCAGGACGGCCGGGTGCGCGACATCCGCGCCTGCAGCAACGGCTTCGATCTCGCGGTCGAGAGCGCGAACGGGGGGATCGTCGCGTCCAGCGTCAGCTATGCGCCGGAGTGGCGGGCGACGATCGGCGGCCGCGAGCTCCCGATCGTCGAAGTCGACGGCGGCTTCCTCGGCCTCCGCGTGCCGCCGGGCGCCCATGCCGTCCGCCTGCGCTACCGCCCGCGCGGCTGGACGGCAGGCCTGGCGCTCTTTGCCGCCGGGCTCGCGCTGTCGCTCGCCTCCTGGTGGGGCCAGCGGCGCGGCTGGGGCGCACTGGCGCCCCGCTCGGTCCATCGCTAGCCCAATCGCCGAGACATCCGTTTCCCGGCAAGGCGTCGCCGAATGGGACACCCTATCCGGGGTGGCGCCCGCGACTCCTGAGCCGCCGGTTTCCCGGGGCCGCGACGTGCCCCCTTGAGGTGCGCAGTGCGCCGCCGCGGCGAGCTGCCGCAACCCCACATCCGCACCAGGTCCCATGGCGGCGTGAACCGGCGCTCCCCTTCCACGGACAAACTGAAGACGCGTTGTCACGAACTATCGGACGCACGCACTAGTAATCATGCTGGATCGCTGCTCAGCGCCCTCGTAGCAGGGTCCCTTTGCAACAGAGCTAATGAACTCATCGGTGAACATTGGCATTCTGTCAACAATTGGTGCAACGCCTCTGGTGCGCCTGGACCGATATCTGGATGCCCCCCCATTCTCCTTGTTTGCAAAGCTGGAATCCTTCAACCCGGGCGGCAGCTCCAAGGACCGCCCGGCGCGCGCGATCCTGGAGCGTGCGCGGCGATCGGGCGCGGTCCGCCCCGGAACCGTGGTCGTCGAGTCGAGCTCGGGCAACATGGGCATCGGCCTGGCGCAGGCCTGCCGGTACCATGGCCTGCGCTTCATCTGCGTGGTGGACCCCAAGGCCTCGGCGCTCAACCTGAGGATCATGCAGGCCTATGGCGCCGAGGTCGATCAGGTCACCGCGCCGGACCCCATCTCCGGCGAGTGGCTGCCGGCGCGGATCAACCGCGTCCAGGAGCTGCTGCGCCAGACCCCGAACGCGTTCTGGCCCAACCAATACGAGAACACCGCCAACTCCGACTCTCACTTCCGGACGACGATGGCCGAGGTGGTGAGCAGCCTCGGCGGCAAGCTCGACGTCATCTTCATCGCCACCAGCACCTGCGGCACGATCCGCGGCTGCGGTGACTACGTCCGCGATCATCGGCTACCCACCCGGATCGTCGCCGTGGACGCGGTCGGCAGCTTGATCTTCGACGGCTTCGATCGCCAGAGCAGCAGGCGGTTGATCCCGGGGCTGGGAGCCGGCATCCGGCCGCCCTTGTGCGATCCCGCGCTCGTCGACCGGGTAGTGCACGTGACGGACGCCGACTGCATTCAAGGCTGCCGGCGGCTGGTGAGCCGCGAGGCGATCCTGGCCGGCGGCTCCTCGGGAGGCGTGCTCTCCGCGGTCGACAAGCTGCGCGACTGGATCCCCGCCGGCTCGACCTGTGTCGCCATCCTGCCGGACCGAGGCGAGCGCTATCTGGACACCATCTATAACGCTGCCTGGGTGCACGAGCACTTCGGCGAGCTCGAAGACCCGGTCAGCACCTGCGAGAGTGAGGCAACATGGACAACAGTGAGCTCGTCGCCGTGACCGGAACGGCGATCCCCCGCCGCGCGACCGCCATTCCTCAGCTTCGCGATCCTGGCGCGGACGGCCATCTGCACGGCCACCTGCAAGACCGGCCGGCCGGCCTCAAAGGACGCGATTTCCTCGGCCTCAAGGACTTCAGACCCGAGGCGTTGGAGTACGTGCTCGACCTCGCGCTCGCCATGAAGGCGGGCCGCGACCGCGCCCGCCATCTGGAGGGCATGGGCATCGGCATGCTGTTCACCGTGCCCTCGACGCGCACGCGCATCTCGTTTCAGTCCGCGGCCCGCCAGCTGGGCGCGCAGGCGGAATGCTATGCGCCCCAGGATCTGCAGCTCAGCAACTCCGAGACCCTCGTCGACACCGCCGAGGTGATGAGCCGCTTCCTCGATGCGATCGTCGTCCGCACCTACGACATGAACGCCTACGGCAATGGACACGCGAGCTTGTGCACGATGGCCGAGCACTCGGCGGTGCCGGTGATCAATGCCCTCGACGACAAGGAGCACCCCTGCCAGGTCATGGCCGACGTGCTGACCCTGCGGGAGCGCTTCGGCGCCTCGTACAAGCAGCGCAAAGTGGTCTTCACCTGGGCCTATGCCAAGCGCCAGAAGTCTCCCGGGGTAACGCACTCGATCCTCACCGCCGCCGCCCTGCTCGGGCTCAACCTGACGGTCGCCTTTCCCCCCGGCTTCGAGCCGGACGAGGAGTACGCGGCGTTCAGCCGTGACGCGGCGGCGCGGTCGGGCGCCCGCATCGACTTTTGCCACGATCTCGACGCGGCCTGTGCCGGCGCCGACGTGATCTATGCGAAGAGCTGGAAAAGCCTGGCCAGCACCGCCGACGGGGACCGCGAGCTGCGCGAGCGAGCGCGCGACCGCTGGTGCGTGTCGCGGCGGCACTTCGACCTCGCCAACCCGGGGGCGGTGTTCATGGACTGCATGCCGCTGATCCGCGGCGACGAGGCGACGGCTGAGGTGGTCGATGGACCGCAGTCGATCCGCTACGACCAGGCCGAGAACCGGCTGCACGTGCAGAAGGCAATCCTCGCCTCGCTGCTCGGCGGTTGACTCCGGCGTTTCGTCCGAACGCGTTTCCGAGCCGATGTAAGCACTGCGAGCAAGCGCAGCCAGCAAGCAAGCGCAGCCAGCAGGAAAGGAGAGACAGCGCCATGATCGAAGACGTCGCCGGCCAGAGGCCCGCACCCAAGCTCCCCTCGAGCTTCCAGCGCCGGCCGGTAGCGGTCTCGCTCGAGAACCTGGTGGAGAGCCGCCCGCTGTTCGAAAGCGGCACGCTGCCGCTGCTGATCCGGCCGCGCATCTCGGGGCTGGACCTGTCGACATGGGCGGCCGGCCAGCGTGATTTCATCGGTGAAAATCTCCTCCGGCATGGCGGCCTGCTGTTCCGCGACTTCGCGGTCGAGCAGGCGGCGCAGCTCGAAGGCTTCATTCATGCAGTCTCCGGCGAGGCCCTCGAGTACCGTGAGCGCTCGTCGCCGCGCAGCACGGTCGAGGGGCGGATCTATACCTCCACCGACTATCCCCCCAACTATCCGATCTTCCTGCACAACGAGAACTCGTACCAGAGCGTCTGGCCGCTCCGGATCTACTTCTACTGCCAGCAGCCGGCGGCCACCGGCGGAGAGACGCCGATCGCCGACTGCCGGCGTGTCTTCGCGGCCATCGACCCGCAGGTGCGCGACCGCTTCGTCGAGAAGGGGTGGATGTACGTGCGCAACTTCGGCGACGGCTTCGGCCTCGACTGGCGGACCGTCTTCCAGACCGACGACGAGTCGGCGGTCGAGGAGCACTGCCGCAAGAACGGCATCGAGGTGGAATGGAAATCGGGAGGCCGCCTGCGCACGCGCGCCGTCCGTCCGGCGGTGACCGCGCACCCGAAGACCGGCGAGATCCTCTGGTTCAATCACGCCACGTTCTTTCACGTCTCGACCCTGGAGCCTGACATCCGCGAGGCGCTCCTCGCCGACTTCGCGGAGGATGAGCTGCCGACCAACACCTATTACGGCGACGGCAGCCCCATCGAGCCCGAGACGGTGGATCACCTGCGCTCGCTCTACCACCGCGAGACCGTGCGCTTCCCCTGGCAGAAGGGCGACGTCTTGCTGCTCGACAACATGATGGTCGCCCACGGCCGTGCGCCCTACAGCGGCGACCGCAAGATCCTGGTCGGCATGTCGGAGCCGGTGAGCCGACCGGCTCGGACGTGATGCAGCCGCTGACCGCCTGCATTTTCTCGACGGCTGCCGCGGGCCGCGCGCCTCGATCCGCTCGAGGCCTTCCGCCAGCCCTGACGCCGCCCAGCGCTGCGCTGGTGACCGGGGCCTCAACACGCTCACGGCTCGCCGCCGTGGCGGCAGCGTGAGGTTCGACGCGCATGGCCACCCGGCGCGGCGCAGAACTTCCGCGGACCTGCGGCGTATCTCTCCCCGAACGACCGGGAGAGAGTCATGGACCGCCGCACGTTTCTCAAGGTTGTGGCCCGCACCACCGCGGCAGCCGGGGCGGCGCGCTGGGGGCCGGCGGGCGCCGATGGCGGTGGCGCTGCTGCTGCAGGACCGGCGACACCTGCCGGAGCAACCCGCCCGGCGCCGCCGGACGCCGGCCTGACGGGGGGTGGCGCGAGTGGCGCGGCCGGCGCGGCTGACCTGGGCGTCGCCGTGGGGGCCGGCGCCCCTCCTGAACCGGCGGCGGCCACCGACCGCCTGACGCTCGTCGGGGCCGGCGACTGCATCATCACCCGCCGGGTCAGCGAGCTCACGGATCCCAATTTCCGAGCCCTGGTGGAGCTGGTCCGCGGCGCCGATTGCGCCTGGGGCAACTGCGAGATCGTCATCGGCAAGGGCGGCGAGCTCCACCCGGCGTGGAAAGACGGGGACCCGCACGTCTGCAGCGATCCCTGGACTGCCGACGAGCTGCGATGGATGGGCTTCACGCTGATGGGGACCGCCAACAACCACTCCCTCGACTACGGCGAGCAGGGACTGATCTCGACCCTCGAGAACCTGGACCGGGTCGGGATCGCCCATGCCGGCACCGCGCTCGATCTCGAAGAGGCGGCGCGCCCCGGCTACGCCGACTCCGCCGCCGGGCGTGTCGGCCTGGTCAGCTGCGCGTCGTCCTACCCGCCGTACTTCGCCGCCGCCCCGACCCACCCCTACGTCAAGGGACGGCCCGGTCTCAACCCGTTGAAGGTGAAAGCGACGGTGGTGCTCGACGACACCACCTTCCAGCGGCTCAAGGCGGCGCGGCAGGTCCTGGCCGAGATCTGGGCCGAGAACGACAACCAGGGGGTAGAGCTCCACAAGCCGCCCGCCGATCCCAAGAAGCTCGACCTCTGTGACGAGTTCACCTTCCTCGACGGCGACCGCGTCGACTACCTGAGCGAGGCCGACGCCGGCGACGTCAAGCGCATCGGCGGGGCGATCGCGGCGGCCCGCGGCGCCTCGCGCGTGGTCGTCGCCTCGATCCACGCCCACGAGGCGCGGCGCAAGCACGAGCTGTCGGACCTCTTCATCCGACCCTTCGCTCATGCCTGCATCGACGCCGGCGCCGACGTCTACTTCTCGTCGGGGCCGCACGTGCTGCGGGGCATCGAGATCTACAAGGGCAAGCCGATCTTCTACTCGCTCGCCAACTTCTTCTTCCAGGTGGAGACCCACCGCTACACGCCGGCCGAGGACTACACCAGCTGGGGCCTGGACCCCGGCACCATCGATCCGCTGGCCTTCGAGCACAAGCTCGGCTTCGTCAAGCAGCGGCGCTACTGGCAGAGCGTGATGCCGCGGATCACGTTCGCGGGCGGCAAGGTCACCGCCGTCGAGCTCTTCCCGCTGACGCTCGGCTTCGAGGAGCCGGCCGACCGCCGGGGAACGCCGCGCCTGGCGCGCGGCCAGGAGGCCGCGGCAATCCTCGAGCACCTGGCCCAGCTGTCGGCTCCCTACGGCACCGTCGTCGAGGTGGCCGGCGAGGTGGGACGCATCCGCCTGGGGACCTAGCCGGCTGGCCCCGAGACGACGACGCGAGGCCGGCGGTTCAGGTAAACTATTGCCATCCGGTTCCTGATCGCAGCGCCTTGCTTCGAGCGAGTCTGGCGAACGCATCAGCGACCCGGCGATTGACCGCAATGGCCGCGATCGCCTCTGCCGACCTCATTGCCCTGCTGCGCGCCGCCCGCGCGGGCGAGCGCGGCGCCACCGACCAGCTTTTCGCGGCGCTCTATGGCGATCTCAAGCGCCTGGCGCACGCGCAGCTCGGGCGCGGCCGCCGTCCGGACCAGACGCTCGAGACCACCTCGCTGGTGCACGAGGCCTACCTCCGCCTGGTCGCGCCCGCCGGGCTGGCGGCGGAGGACCAGGCCCACTTCTTCAACCTGGCGGCCCGGGTCATGCGCCATGTGGTGATCGACTTCGCCCGCCGGCGCGACTCGGCAAAGCGCGGCGCGGCCCTGCGGGTCTCGTGGCCCGAAGGTTTCGAGCCGGCGGCCCGGGACGGGCAGCTGGGACCCACCGTCCTGGCGCTCGATGCGGCGCTCGACCGGCTCGAGCGCGAGAGCCCGCGCCTCGCCGAGCTCGTGCAGCTGCGTTTCTTCGGCGGGCTGCCGATCTCAGAGATCGCGACGCTGCTGGACGTCAGCGACCGCACTCTCAAGCGCGACTGGCGCAAGGCGAGGGCCTTCCTGCTCGCCGAGTTGGGCTGAAGCCCGGCCTCCGGCCGGGCCGGCACCGCGGCCCCCGGGCGACCTCGATCGTGTCCACCGACCCCGCCTCCCCACCGCCCTCGCCCGCCTCGCGCTGGGAGCAGCTCTTCGACGAGCTGGTCGAGCTGCCCGCGGCCGAGCGGGCGCGGCGGCTCGCCGAGCTGCGCGCCGAGGACGGCGAGCTCGCCGGCCGGCTCGAGCGCCTGCTGGCGGCCGACGCCGCGGCCAGCGGCTTCCTCGATCAATCGACGCTGAACCTGCAGGGAGCAGGCCGCGCGGCGGCTGCGGAGGGGGACGAGGAGAAGAAGGAGGAAGGGGAGGAGATCGACCTCGACCCGCAGCTTCCCGCGGGCACGACGGTCGGCGCCTGGCGCGTGATCAGCCTGCTCGGGCGCGGCGGCATGGGCGAGGTCTACCTCGCCGACCGCACTGATCCCGCCTTCGCGCAGCGGGTCGCGCTCAAGGTGATCAAGCGCGGCATGGACTCGCAGGCGATCGTGCGGCGCTTCGTGCGCGAGCGTCAGATCCTCGCCCGGCTCGACCATCCCAACCTGGCCCGCCTGCTCGACGGCGGCACGGCACCCGACGGCAGGCCTTACTTTGCCCTGGAATGGGTGGACGGCGAACCGATCACCGCCTGGTGCCGGCGGCGCGATCTCGATCTCGACGGCCGCCTGCGGCTGATGCAGACAGTCTGCCTGGCGGTGGCCAGCGCTCACCACCGCCTGGTGGTCCATCGCGATCTCAAGCCGGCCAACATCCTGGTGACGGCGGACGGCACGCCGAAGCTGCTCGACTTCGGCATCGCCAAGCTGCTCGAGGCTGACGAGGCGGCGGGGTTGACGCTGACCCAGCTCGGCGCGCGCCCCCTGACCCCGGCCTACGCCGCGCCGGAGCAGATCCTCGGCGAGCCTGTCTCCACCGCCACCGACGTCTACGCCCTGGGCGTGATGCTCTACGAGCTGATCACCGGCGCCCTGCCGCATCGCCGGGACCGGCGCGCCATGGAGGCGCTGGCCAGCGGCGTCGAGCACGAGACGGTCGAGCGGCCGAGCGCGGCGCTGCGGCGGCCGGGCGACCGCGGACGGCTCGCCCGCCGGGTCGCCGGCGACCTGGACCTCATCGTACTGACCGCCATGCGCCGCGATCCCGCGCGCCGCTATCCCTCGGCCCAGGCGCTGGCCAACGACCTTGGCCACTTCCTGGCCGGGCGGCCGATCCGCGCCCGCCCCGACGAGGTCGGCTACCGCATGCGGAAGTTCGTCGCCCGGCACCGCCTGCCGGTGGCCGCGGTCGGGGCCGGCATCGCGGCGCTGATCGCCGGCCTGGTGCTGTCCTTGTGGCAGGCGCACGCGGCAAGCCTCGCCGCGCGTCGCGCCGACGCCGAGGCGCGACGCGCGGAGCGAGTGAAGTCGTTCCTGATCTCGATCTTCCAACAATCGGACCCGGGAGCCGGAGAAGGCGCCAAGCTCACCGCGCGCGAGCTGCTCGAGCGCGGCGCGGCGACTGTCGACGCCAGTCTCGCCGGCGAGCCAGAGGTACAGGCGGAGCTGCTCGACGCGGTGGCGGGCATCGAGCACAACCTCGGCCTGCTGGACCAGGGACTGGCGCACGCTCGGCGCGCCCTCGCCCTGCGCCAGGCGGTTCTACCGCCATCCGACGGACGGATCGGCCTGTCGCGGGTGACCGTGGGCGAGGTGCTGCGCGCGCGTGGCGCCAGGAACGAGGCTCGTCAGTCCTTCGAGGCAGCGCTCCCCGTGCTCATCGGTGCCTTCGGCGCCGACAGCGCCGAGGTCGCCGTGGCCCGCCGCGAGCTGGGCGGCTCGCTGCCCCAGCCGCAAGAGAGCCGCCGCGCCGTGGAGCTTCTGCGCCAGGCTCTCGCCAGCTTTGTCCACCGCTTCGGCGAGGCCCACGCGGAGAGCGGCCAGACGCTGCACGAACTGGGCGAAGCCCTCGAGATGAATCAGCAGTATCGCGAGGCCGAAGCTGCCTATCGCCGTTCGGTGGTGATCCTCGAGCGGAGCCTCGGCCCGCGGAGCCTGCTGGTGGCGACGGCCCAGGACAACCTCGCGGGCCTGCTCGACCGCATGGGCAGGACGGCGGAGGCCAGGCCGCTGCTCGAGCGGGCGATCGCCATCCAGCGGACGGTGCTCGGACCCCACGCCGAACGGCTCGCCGAGACGCTGTTCTCGTACGGCATCCTGCTCGGCCACGAAGATGAGCATGTCGCGGCCGACAAGTCGTTCTCAGAGGCCCTGGCGATTTTTGGTCCGGACCACTTCGAGGCCGGCCACTGCCTGCGCTACCTGGGTCTGTCGGCGATGAGGCAGGAACGCTATCGGGACGCGGCAGCTCTGCTGGCGCGGGCGGCCGAGACCTACCGGCGCACTCTGGGCGAGAACGACGTGCAACGGTGGCGGGCGGTGGCCGACCTGGGCTGGGCGCACCTGCGGTTGGGCCGGCTGACCGAGGCCCGCGGCGAGCTCGCTACGGCGCTGGCCGGGATCGAACGGGTGGCAGGAGCCAACGTCTACGAGCTGATCCAGCCGCTGCAGGAGATGGGCGAGCTCGAGACTTCGGCCGGCGAGGCGGCCGCGGCAGTGATCACGCTGCAGCGAGTGCGCGCGCTGGACGAGAAGCTGTTCCACGCCGAGCGTCCCTCGATGGCCAGGACCGACCTGCTGCTCGCCCGCGCGCTGCTGGCGCGCGCTGCCGGCGGCGGGGACGGTGCCGCCGGCGACCGCCGCGAGGCGCGCCGGGTGCTCGACGAGGGACTGGGGATCTTCGCCCGCGTCCACCCGCAGGACGTGCAGCGCGCCGAATCGCTGGTCGAGAGCGGCCGCCTTGCCCTGGCGGAAGGCAACCGGGCGCGGGCCCGCACCGACCTCGCCGCCGCCGTGCCGCAGCTGGCCGCCCGCAAGGGACCCGACCACGCCGAGACGCGCGAGGCGCGGCAATTGCTGGCGGCTATCGGCGGCTCAGGCTAGGCTATTAGCAGCTGTCTTGAGTTAACGGCGGCCGAAGAGCCCGGTGGCCCTAGCGCTAGCGCTAGCTCCGCACCAGCTGGCGGGCGAACCAGCTGAGGAGGTAGGTGCCGGCCAGCGCGGCCATCGTCCAGCCGAGGCCGCTCGCTGCCGCGGTGAGGGCCGGATCGTCCCAGCGCAGCGCCGGCAGGCGCAGCTCGACCGCCGAGCTCGAGAGCGCTGCCGCGCCTGCCGCGATCAGTGCGCACCAGGCGGCGATGCCGGCGAGCAACCGTTGCCACGGGAACTCGATTGGAGCCGGGACCGCCGCTTCCCGGCGCACGGACTCCATCACGCGCAAGGAGAACCCGGGCGACGGCTCCATGATCTCTTCCGCTCGCAGGATCCGCTCGATCTCGCCGCCATCCTCGAGCTCGCCGATCACATCGTGTGCAGCCATGGTCAAACCTCCTCGGCACAGGCGACACCCGGGGCATTCCCGCCTCGGAACCCCGAGCGTCGCGAGATGCGCCGCCGCAGCAACGCCCGTCCCCGGTGCAGGCGGGCCTTGAGCGTTCCTTCGGCCACGCCAAGAGCGCCGGCCGCCCCGGCCACGTTCATTTCCATGAAGTAAAACAGGAGGATCGCCTCGCGGTACCGGGACGGCAGCCTCGAGACGGCGGACCGGACCTCCCGGGCGCGATCCCGCTGTTCCAGATCCAGCTCGGCCATGGGCGGGACGCGCGGGACGCTCGCCTCGGTCACCGTGTCGAGCCCCACCGCCGGCGGCTCGTACCGCCGCAGCGCCGAGCGGTAAACGTTGACCGCGAGCGCCATCAGCCAGGTGGAGAAAGCGGACTCGCCGCGAAAGCTCGCCAGCGACCGGTACGCCTTGAGGAACGCCTCCTGGGCCATGTCTTCCGCCCGCCCCCGATCGCGGCAGAACCGGAACGCGAGGTTCACCAAGGGGCCTTGCCAGCGCCTGACGATGCGGGAGAAGGCGTCGACGTCTCCCCCCAGCACTCGCGCCGCGTCGGCCGCATCCTGGTCCTCTGGTCTCACGGATGGCCCCCCACGGGGTTTGACGCCCGCACTCGGGCGGCGGTTGCATTGTTTTCCCGTCGCAACCGGCGGCGCGCCCGCGGCGTCCAATCAGGTGAACAGGCTGGTATCCAGCCGGAGGAACTGAAAATGCACGCCTTGACACCCTTCGCTCTTTTTCTCTTCCTGGCGGTCAGCGCGGTCGCGCTCTTCACCTTCATCGCCGTGGCGAGTTGGACCAGGGCTCGCAAAGAGGAGCGCATCGCGCTGTACCGCTCCGAGTTGCTGAAAAAAGTTGCCGAGCAACCCGGGGAAGGCGCCCGGCAGGTGCTCGAGATCCTGCGCCAGGAGGCGGCCCAGAAGGAGCTCGCGAAGCGCCGCGGCCTGCTCCTCGCAGGCATGATCACCGGTGCCGTCGGCATCGGCGTGATGGTGATGCTGTCCGGGATCAAGGACCCCGAGCTCAGCGTCTGGACGGTCGGGCTCTTTCCCTTCTTGATCGGCCTCGTCATGGTGCTGTTCGCCTGGTTCGGCATGCGGCCGCGACAGGCGCCCCAGGAACCGGCCGTGCCGCTGGCAGAACCGAGATGACGGGACCCGGGCCAGGCGCTCACCGGCGGTCAGCCGGCACCGCGGTGTGCCCCGGCCGGGCGCTCGCCGTCACCGGCGCAGAGCCGCGGCATCAGCCGGCCGGCGGTCCATCTCCCCGAGTGGCGCGGGCGGCGCGGTCCGCGACCAGGACGAAACCGTGGCCGCGCGCGTCCTTCTCCAAGCCGGCGAGATGCTCCGCGGCCTGCCGGCGGTCGCCATGCGCGGCCTCGAGCTCGCCCAGGGCCAGCCGCACTTCGAGGGCGGTCGGTCCCAGCCCCGCCGCCTGCGCCTGTGCCAGGGCGCCCTCGAGGATGCGGCGGGCCTCCTCGGGCTTCGCCGTCTCGGTCAGACGGGCCTTGGCGAGCGCGACCGTGATCTTCACCTCCGGCTCCTTGCTCTGGGCCGCGAGCCGGTCCGCGAGCTCGATCGCGCTCCGCGCCTCCCCAAGCGAGTGCTGGGCGAGCAGGGCCAGCGCCAGCGCCGCGTGCGCCTCGGCCTGTTCGTCCGGCATGTGCTCGGCTTCGAAGTGGACGAGCGCCTCACGCGCGTAGGCTTGCGCCGGGGACGGGCGTCCCTTGTCCAGCTCGAGCTCGGCTATGGCAAGCTGGCTGTTGGCGACCAGTGTCTTGTCGCCGAGACTGCGGCCCCGGGTCAGCGCTTCCTCGCGTTTCCGGCGCGCGGCGGCGAGATTGCCGCGCGCCTCCGCCACGTCGCCCTCCAGGGCGAGGGCGTCGACGATCCGGGTCTGGTCGTCGATGGCGGTGGCCAGGCTCAACGACTGAGCGAGATAGCTCTCGGCCTTCTCGAGGTTCAGCTGGTTGAACGAGACTCCGGCCAGCGAAAAGAGCTGGGCCGCCTCGCCGCTGCGGTTTTGCAGTTGATGATTGAGAGCGAGCGCCTGCTGGAAACGCATCGCCGCCTCGTCGAGCTTGCCGAGCCGCTTCAGGGTGAGTCCCAGGTTGCCGGTGGCTTCGGCCTCCTTCTCCCGGTCGCCGAGCCGGCGATAGTTCTCCATCGCCGTCGTGAACCGGCTCTGCGCCCCGACCAGGTTCCCCTGGTCGCCTTCGATGGACGCCAGGGTATTGAGCACGAGGCTCTGGCCGCGCAGGTCGCCCACCTCCGCGAAACTGTCGCTGGCTTCCTTGGCCTTGTCTCTCGCCTGGTCAAGATTGCCCTGGTAGTAGAGGATCCCGGAGGTTGCCCAGAGCACCTGGGCCAGGTTGCGCTGGTCTCCCGCGCCGGCGTAGATCGCTTCCGCCTTTTTGAGCGCGTCGAGCGCCCCCTTGCGGTCGCCGAGATGGCCGAGCGCCCCGCCCTCGAAGCACAGGGCACGGGCCGCCAGTAGCTCGTCGCCGTCCCGCTCCGCCCGCTCCCTCGCCCGCCGCGCCGCCTGGCCCTCGCGCGGAAAATCCGAGAGCGCCTTCGCCGCCACCGCCTCCGCGATGTCGAGGCGCGAGCCCGCTGCCGCCGCGGCGGGCTGGGCCTTGAGCGAGCCCACGAGCCGCAGCGCATCGCTGCCACGGCCGGCGCCGATCAGCGCGTAGACCAGGCCGAGACCGTAATCGAGGTGGTCGGGAAACGCGGCACGCAGCTCCTGGTAGCTCGCGATCGCCTCGTCCCAGCGACCCGCGATCTGACCGTGACGGGCGGTAACGAGCAGGCGCTCCTCTCGCGGCAGACTCGCGGCGCGATCGAAAGCCAGCTTGGCCTCCGGACCGGCACGATCGTCGTGCCCGAGATCGGCCAGCGCGACCGCCAGGCCGGAATGGGCCAGCCAGTAATCCTTGCGCGCCGCGATGGCCTTGTCGAACAGCTCCTGGGCGCGCGCCGCGTCGAGCTTGGCCAGCAGCTTCACGCCTTCGGCGTAGAGCGCTTCGGGGGCGCGGAACAGATCGGCGAGCGGGGCGACGGAGCCGCGCACGGCGGCGAGACCGGGGGATGCGGGGCGCCGCCTGCCCACGCCCGCCAGGGCGAGGACCGCCAGCAGGAGGAGCACGGCGGCGACCGCGCCCAGGGTGGCCAGGGCGCCCAGCGGCCAGCCGCGGCGCAGCGGGCGGCGGCGCCGCCGCGGCCCGGGGGCGATCGCTTCGCCGGCCAAGGCCACCCCTACGTCGCAGGCCTGGGCGAAGCGGTCGGCGGGAGCGCGCTCGAGGCAGCGCAGGATGGCGGCATCCCAGGCGGGGTCGAGGTCCGGCACGTGGTCGCGCGGCGGCCGCGGATCCTCTTGCACCCGCTTGAAGGCGGTCGAGAACGAGTTGGCGCCGACGAACGGCGGGGTGCCGGTGACCATCTCGTATAGGACGCAGCCGAGCGCATAGATGTCGGTCGCCGCCGTCACCTCGCCGCCGGTGACCTGCTCCGGTGCCATGTACGAAGGCGTGCCCAGCATGTCGCCGCGCACGGTGAGCCCGTCTCCCTCGCCATAGGTGCGCGCCAGGCCGAAATCGGTGATCACCGCGCGCGGCTCGCCGGCGGCCGCGGCGCCGCCCGCCGGCGGCCGCGTCACCCCGGGTTCGTCGGCGCCGCAGAGCATGACGTTGCCCGGCTTGAAGTCGCGATGGATCACCCCGGCACGGTGCGCCGCCGTCAGGCCGTCCGCCACCTGGCGCGCGATGGGCAGCGCCGCCGCCGGCGCCATTCTGCCGCCGTTGCGCAGGCGCTGTTGGAGGGTCTCGCCGAGGAGCAGCTCCATGCTGAAGAAGGTGATCTCGCCGGGGCGCCAGGCGGCGCCCCCGGAGCCGGCGCGGCCGCCTGCGGTGCCCCCGGTGCCCGCGGTGCCCGCGACGCTCCCGCTGCGGGCGGTGCCGGGCACGACGGAGCCGGCCGCGACGCCGGGGCTGACCGAGCCTTCGGCGCCGGCACCGCCACCGGCAGCGCCGGAGCCGCCGGGATCGCCCAGGCCCGCGCTTCCCTCCGGGCGATGCCGGAAGACGTCGAAGATGCGGCAGACGTTGGGATGAGTGACCTTGCGCGCCAGCTGGATCTCGCGCCGGAAACGGTCGATGGCGCCGTCCAGATGCGCGATCTCCGGGCGCACGGTCTTCAAGGCGACCTGCTCGCCCAGCTCGAGGTCCTCGGCCTCGTAGACGTCTCCCATGCCGCCGTGGCCGATGAAGCGGACGATCCGGAAGCGGTTCGCCAGCACGTCTCCCTCGGCCACGTGGGCTCCGGCCGGCGGCGGTGCCGCCCCGCCGGACCGCCGCGGCGTGGCCGGCGGCGACGCCGCGGGGGAGACGGGAGGAGATCCGGCCGGCTGCGGCTCGCCCGGACCCAGGCGCTCGGTGACTTGCGAAGCCTTCTCGGCAGCCGAACGCGGCGCCCCTCGCGGCACTTCCGGGGCGGGAGTCCAGATGACGGTCCCGGCGGCCTCCGATCCCCCCTCACGGCCGGCCCTGCCCGTTCCAGCGTCGCCGCCCGCGCCGGCACCAGGCGGCGCCGGGCTGCCGGCCTCCGCGGGGGATGCGGGAGGAGGAGTAGCCGGAAACGCGGGATCGCGGCGGTCAGCCAACGGCGGCCTCCCCGCTGCCTTCGGGGGCCGTACCGAGGTCGACGCTGAAGACCGGCACCGCCTGCGCCTTGCCTTTGAGCGGTATGGGTTCGAGGACGTGCACCGGCGGCGGGCTCGCCAGCCGCCGATAGAGCAGCTCGGAGATCAGGACCTCCCCGCCTGCGGCCCGCGAGCAGAGGCGGGACGCGGTGTTGACCGGGTCGCCGATGACCGTGTATTCCAGCCGCTGGGCGCTGCCGATGTTGCCGGCGAAGACCTCGCCGGCATTGAGGCCGATGCCGACGGCGATCGTCCGCCTGCCTTGACGGCTCCACTCGGCATTGAGCCAGTCGATCCGGCGCTGCATGGCGATCGCCGCCTGGACGGCCCGATCGGCGTCGTCGCCGCGCGCCAGGGGCGCGCCCCACAGCGCCATCACCGCATCGCCGATGAACTTGTCGAGCGTCCCGCCATGCTCGAAGACCACGGCGACCATCTCGGAGAAGTACTCGGTGAGCAGGCTGGCGATCTCGTCCGGGCTCATCTGCTCGGAGAGCGGGGTGAAACCGCGGATGTCGGAGAACAGGACGACGACGTCGCGCTTGGCGCCGCCGAGCTGCACCTCGCCTTCGGCGCCGGCGATCTGGCGGGCGAGATCAGGGGCGAAGTAACGCTGGAAGTTCGACAGCACGACCGCCTCGCGGCGCACCCGCTCGACCAGCTGGCTGTTCTCGATCGCCACCGCCACGATGCCGGCGAACGCGGTCAGGAACGAGAGGTCCTCCTCGCTGAACGAGTGGGTGGCCGCCTGGTTGTCGAGGTAGATGAGGCCCAGCACCGACCCCAGGCGGCCCAGCAGCGGCGCGCACAGCGCGCTCTTGACGCTCTGCGAGAAGACCGAGCCGCCGGCGAACCGGCTGTCGTCAGGGGCGTTCTCGATCAGCACCGCCACCCGTTCCTCGATCGCCTTCCTGGCGATCGAGCGCGGCACCGGGGGACCGAAGCCGCCAGTGCCGGGGCGCTCGCCTTTCCCGGCATTGCGGTTGCGCGCCGCTCGCGGCAGCAGCTCCCCCGCCGGGCCCGCCATCAGGATGACGACCCGGTCGACGTTCATCACCTGGAAGGTGAGGTTGACCACCTTCTCGAGCAGGCTGTCGACCTCGGCATGCTGCGACAGCTCCTGGGCGATGGCGATCAGCAGGGCGAGCTTCTTCTCCAGGCGTGCGGCCACCGTCCTGCCGCCGATCCGCAGCACCGACTTGCCGGCGGGGGCGTCCGCGAGCTGGGCCACGACGTCGGCCGAGCCGCGCACCTTCATCTGGCGCACGATGGTGCCGTCGACGGGAGCGTCGGCGAGGCCCGGCAGCGAGACGCCGGGCGGCGACTCCTGGTCGAGCAGCTCGAAGCCGACCTTGCCGAAAGCGATCTGGGCGCCGGGCAGGGCCACCGCTTCGCTGACCCGCCGGCCGTCGACGAAGGTGCCGTTGGTCGAGCCCACGTCGCGCAGCCGCAGCCCATAGTCGGTGAGGTCCAGCTCGGCGTGTCGCCGCGACACCGTCGGATCGGCGATCGGCAGGTCGCAATCGTCGGTGCGGCCCACGATGACCGTGCGGCCGGGCGAGATGTCGACCGAGAGCGTTCCGGACTTCGCGACGAGCTTCACGTTGGATTCGGCCTCGCGATGCCCTCGTACGTTACTACATGGCGGGCCCCTTCTCGCGTGGCGGCCGCTGGCGCGGCCGCTGTCTACCGCAACTGGCGGCTGACCTCGGCGAGACGCTCCGCGAAACGGCCGGGGTCGAAGGCGTACGGGCTCTGCAGCTCGGCGGCGAGGCTCTCGGAGGCACCGGCGAGGCCGGAGTGGATCCGCCGTGGATTGCTCGCCAGCAGCTGGCTGACCAGCGTCTGCACCGCCAGGGCCGCCTGCTGCGCGGAGGCGTAATCGGCGGTCTCGAGGCCGCCCTGGTCCGCCGCCACGGCGAGCAGCAGGCGGCGCACCAGGGCGTCGTCCCAGCTCAGCCGGTCGAGCCGCGGGATCAGCTCGGCCGTCTCGCGGCCCAGGCGTTCGGCGGCGGCGGCCACCTCGGCCGGCGGCGTGCCCAGGCGGGTGAGCTGGGCGGTCAGCCGCTCGATGCCTTCGTCGAGCGCCGCTTGCCGCTCGGGGGCCACCGCGACGATCAGGTGGCGCAGCACCGCGTAGCGCGCCGGGCTCAAGCGCGGCAACCCCGGCCTGCCGGGGCGATCGGGCGCGGTCCGCCAGCGCTCCTGGGCCAGCGAGTGATGGCAGGAGTCGCAGCTCAGCTCGGAGAGCTCGGGCCACGACGCACCCTCTCGGTCGTCGCGGTCGTTACGGTCGCCCCCGCGGGCCCGGCGGGCGATCTGCTCGAGGCCGGCGCGGAACATGGCGGCCTGCCCTACCGCCCAGGCGCGCGCGCCGTGCGTGTCACGCTCGCTCTCGCCGGGCGGCCGGTCGGCGAAACGCAGCCAGTGGGCGGGCATACCTTCGCTGTAGTTGTCGAGCTCGAAGGCGAGCTGGGGATGGCCGGCGGCGATCAAATCGTGGTTGACGGACCTGCCGGCGCCGCCGAGATGACAGGACAAGCAGACGTTGGCCCGCACCTGGACGTCGCGCAGGTCGGTCATGCCGGCGGCGACCGACTGCTGGTGGGTCCAGCTCTCGGAGCGGTGGCCCTCGAACCAGCCGCTCGCGGCGCCGTGGCAGCTCTCGCAAGACACGCCGTCCTCGAGCTCCAGCGGCCCGCGCTGCAACCGCGCCGGCACCGAGAGCGCATGGCAGGTGAGGCAGAGCTGGCTCTGAGCGGGATCGCCCAGGTGCAGGCGGCGGGCGATCACCCGCGAGCGGTCGTCGTAGAGCACGCCGTCGGCGCGGGCGTGCAGGTCTTTCTTCTGCCAGATGAAGTACTCGTCCTGGCGCACGCCCAGCGTCCGCCGCGGCTCGACGCTGCCATGACAGCTGCTCGATCCGCAGGCGGTGGGGCCGAGATAAAAGCCCTTCTCCGGCGGCGGACCGGCGGCGGCCGGGGCGGTCGGAAGAGTGCCCGGAGCAGCCGCCGGTGGAGCCCCCGGAGCGGCGGTCGCAGCCGCTGGTGGAGCGCCCGGACCGGCGGGCGCGGCCTTGGTGGCGCCGGGAGCCGGCGTCGAGCCGAGCATTGCGGCCAGCATCGCGGCCGTGGTCCATGGTGCAAGATGTCGGATCGGCTTCATGGCCGCCTCTCCTGGCGATCGGGTTCATGGTGGGCCCGCGCCGGCGGGCTGGTGGCGGCGGCGGGCGGGGCGGCGCGCGCGGCGGCCACGGGCGCAATAGCGGCTGGCCCGGCGGCGGCGGCCGCGGGGGCTCCGGGCGGCTGGTCGGTGACCGTGTAGAGGGCGTCGCCGCGCAGGTAGAGCCGGCGCATCTCCTCGCCGTTGAGCGGCCGGGCGCCCATGCGGTTGAAGATGCTGACCTGGTTGCCGCTCTCGTCGGCGGCGCGATCGCGGTCCAGCCCCTTCGAGAGGGCCAGCGCCGGCCCGTGGGTGTGGCGCGTCGCGATCAACCGCGGCGCCGGCCGCGGGCTGAAGCCGAGATAGCCGGGCGTCGTCTCCGGCGACGTGAGCTGCAGCACGGCGAGGCCGTGGTGGCCGTTGGCGACGTAGGCGAAGAGACTGGCGTTGGTCGACGCCACCTTCACGTCGCGCACGTCGTCGAGCTTGCCGCCGGCGTCGTAGAGCTGGTCGACGACCGGATGCTCCGGGCGCTCGACGTCGACGATCGCCACTCCCTGCTTGCCGGCCGCCAGGTAGGCGTAGGTGCGCGCGACGTAGACGCTGCCGCCGGCAAAGCCGCTGGCGCGCGCCACCAGCCGCGGCGCCCGGGACGCGGTCACGTCCACCACCGCCAGGCCGTCGCGGTCGGCCACGAAGGCGTAGCGGAACTGCACCGCGACGGCGGTGGGCTGGTTGAAGCCGCCTAGCGTGGCGACGATCTTCGGCGCCAGCGGCTCGGAGGCGTCGATCACCACCAGGCCCCGCCGCGCCACCACGTAGACGGTGGTGCCGGCGATCGCCAGGTTGGCGGCGCCGTCGAGGGCGCCGTCCGGGTTCCAGGTGAGCGCCCGCTTGAGGAAGTTGTTCTGCGGGTCGGCGTCGGTCAGGGTGTCGACGTTGACGAAGATCAACCCCTCGTGGCGGTCGGTGACCAGCGCATAGTGGTAGATCGGGTGCAGCGGCTGCTCGTGGTTGGCGGGATCGCCGCGCCGCCAGGGTGCGACCGGCATGGTGGTGGGCAGCGCCACCGCGGTGGCGTCGCGGCTCGGCACCACCGTGTGCTGGCCGAGCGGCGACACCGGCGCCGACACGATGCGCTCGGAGAAGTCCTTGTTGTCGACGTTGGCCACGTCGAGCACCACCAGGCCGCCCGCTCCCTGGGCGGTGAACAGGTACTCGCCGCGCAACTGCACGCTGCGCACGTCGCCGCCGAGGAGCCTGCCGCCGCGCGCGTCGTGATGGTGGGCCTCGCGCAGCTCGCCGCCGCGCTGCTGGTGGGCGCGATAGTAATCGGGGTAGGCCAGCCCGTGCAGGTAGCTGCCGATCACCGCCTGCGGCTCGTCCCACTCGGTCACCGCCACCGCCTCGAGGCCGCCCTTGCCCTCACCCACCCAGGCGTAGCGGCCGACGAAATTGACGAAATTGGTGCCCTGGGTGAGCAGCTGCGCCATCCAGGCGTTGTTGTCGCCGGCCGCCGAGAGGTGGCAGTCGGTGCAGGTCTTGGTCTCGCGGGCGCGCACGGTGTGCGGCACGTGCGGGTTGAACGCCTGGCTGCTGAAGCCTGGCGACGAGATCGGCGGCTGCTGCATGTAGAAATGATCGCGGTTGGCGTTGGTCGAGGACAGCACCAGCGCCGACGAGGAGCGCACCGGCGCGATCTTGCCGCCGGTCGCCGTGCCGCTCACCCCCAGCATGTAGGCGTCGGTGCGGATCACCTGCGGGTTGTAGGAGGCGTAGTTGCGCGTCACCGTCCCCTCGTAGTGGTTCATCGGCGACTTCTGGTCGGCCTCCTGCGGCAGATGGCAGCCGGAGCAGGAGGTCATCCACGACGAGTGGCAGGTGTAGCAGGTCATGCTGCCGTCGGAGTGGGCGAGCGCGGTCTGGTCGGCCGGCAGGAAGCCCCAGGTCGCGCCGTCGCGCTGCACCGTCTTGGCCAGGCGCGAGCGCTCGTTGTAGTGCGGGTCGCCGGGAGTGATCGAATCCTTGACCTGCACCACCTCCCACTCGCGGCCGGCGTCGAGCATCGAGCGCTGATAGAGGCGCCCGCCCCGCCAGGTGAAGCGCCGGCGGCCCGACGGCGTGATGCCCAGCGACAGATCGGTGCCGCGTCCGGGGTCCGCCGCTCCCGTCGCCAACTGCACCGCGCCGGACGATTTCACGGCGCCGGACGCCGGCGCGGGCGCGGGAGGGGGCGCGCCGGCGGGCGGCGCCGCCGGTCCCGAGGTGCGCAGCGTCGCGTAGGCGGCGGCGGTGCCATGGCAGTCGATGCAGCCGATCTCGATCGCGCCGCCGTACTCGCCATGCAGCAGCCCGTCGCCGTGCGCATCCGTCGAGAAATGGCAGTCGACGCAGTGCATCCCCTTCTCGAGATGGATGTCCTTCAGGTGGACCGCCTTCTTGAAGCGGTCCAGATCGTCGAAGTCCACCACCTTGTCGTCGGCGTCCAGCAGGCGGCCCTTGCGGTCCTGCTTGTAGACCGCGCGGAAGATCCAGCCGTGGCCGTGGTAGTCGGCGAACTGGGTGTGCTTCAAACCCGGGTTGAGGTCGGCCACGCGGCCCAGGAAGGCGGGATCCGACCACAGGCCGCGCGCCGCCGCCCCTTCCGGGTTGCGGTCGAGGCCGGCGCGCTTCTCGGCTTCGCTCGGATAGCGCTGCTGCTTCGGCCACAGCGCCTCGCCGTCGGTCTCGTAGTCCCACATGGTGTAGCCGAGGTAGGTGTTGACGAAAGAATTCGGCTGGTGCATGTGGCACGACATGCACTGGCTGGTGGGGATGGCGCGGGTGAAGGCGTGCCGCAGGGGGTGGCCGGGTTCGCCGCGCGGGATCGTCGGATCGGCCGTGGCGCTCTCCCCCGAATGGCCGAACGCGGCGTAGGGACCGGCGTTGGCCGGATCGCGGTCGTTGGCGTAGACCACGTGACAGGCGGTGCAGCCGCTCGAGCGGTAATCGCCCGGGTGATCGTTGGTGCCCAGCAGCGACAGATGCGGGTCGTTGAGGCGCGTCTTCTGCAAGTTGATCAGCGCCGGGCTGATGCGCAGCCCGGTGCCGCGGCCGCGGCTGCTCAGCCGGATGTCGGGCTGGCCGGCCTCTTCCTCGCGGTTCGGATTGCCGATGTCGGGAAACGAGGAGGGTGCGAGCAGCCCGCCGCGCTCGAAAGCGCGGAAGTACTCGCCGGGCTGGACGATCTCCCAGCGCGGCAGCGGCACCGTGAACGGCAGGGCGCCGCGCGCCAGCTGGTCGGGGGTCGGCGGCGGCGCGGGCCGGATCTGGCGCGCGCGGCCGTCGCGGCTGTAGCTCTCGCCGAGCGCGGAGACCTTCTGGCCGACGATGCCATTGGCATAGCCGGCGGCGCCGAAGAAGATCGAAGAGGTGGTCATCGGGCTCTTCAACACCCGGTTGACCTCGTCCTGGTGGCAGGGGCCGCAGGTCTCCTGCGCCACTCGCAGGTCGCCGGGATTGATGAAACGCACGAACTCCGCCGACTCGGCGAGCAGCAGGGTGTAGCTGCGCTCGGGGTTCGCCGAGCTGAAGCGGCCGGCCGCGCCGGCACCCGCCGGGCCCGCCCCCGCCCGCCGCGGCCAGCGTTCCGGGAAGCGTGGCTGGACGTGCGCCGCGGCGAGCGCCGCCTCGTAGCCCTGGCTTCCCGGCGGCGCTCCGGCGGGGACCGTCGCCGACGCGTCGCCGCCATGGCATTGCACGCAGCTGATCTGCACCGCGTCCGAGGCGTGGATCGGTTCGATGCCGGCGTGGCAGCTCAGGCAGCCGCTGCTGCCGGCGAAGGCCGCCTCGCGCGACTGGCGCAGGCGGTTGCCTGGGTTGTCGGGAGAGGCAGCGGCGCGCGCCGCCAGGGCGACGACCGCCGGAACCAGCGGCAGCAGCGCGAGCAGCGCCATGCGGTTGCGTTTCATCGCGAACGGTTCCTCAGAAAGCGAGCACCAGGTCGGCGAAGGTTCCGAACAGCGGACCGCGGTCGGGGCCGTAGATGTCCTTGAAGCCGGCGCCGGGCAGCAGCGTGGCCACTCCCGCGAGCAGCACGATGTTGTTGCTGAGCAGCGGCCGGAAGCGCGCGCCGAGGCTCAGGTCCCAACCGATCTCCCGGTGGATCGGCGCCTGGAAGAGCAGCAGCTCGAGCACTCCGGCATGGTCGAAGCGCAGGTAGTTGGCGGTCGCCGCGAGGCGCACCTTGGGAGTGAGATCGAGATCGACCCCGGCGGAGATCAGGCGGAGGCCGGGGTTGACGAAGTTCGGCTGGCCCTCGTCCTTGCTGCTGCGCAGGTCCGGCAGCAGGCTGCCGCGGTTGACCAGCGCCACGCCGGTGCCGGGCAGCAGGATGCCGAAGCGGTTCCAGAAGCTGAAGCCGCCGCCGGCGAAGGCGGGATTGTCGAGGATGCTGTCGAAGCCGTTCGCCGTGCGGTCGGTGGGATTGCGGTCGCCCGAGGCGTAGAGATACGCGAGCCGGGGCCGCCACCAGTCACGGTCCAGCGACAGCTCGAGCGCCGCCATGCCGGCGAGGATGTTGACCTGGTTGTGGCCACCGAAGATGTCGGGACCGGCGATCGGGTTGAGGCTGTCGGTGCCGGTCGCGAAGTAGAACGCGTGGTCGACGTTGATCCGCCCGAAGTGTCCGAGCCCGGTCCAACCGAGATAGAGCGCACGCACGGAGTGCGGCGTGAACGAGCCCACCGGATCGGGGCGCACCAGGAAACCGTTGCTGTCGAAATGGAAGCTGGGCTCGTCGCGCAGGTAATGGACCGACGCTTGCGCGGTGTACCCCGGTACCAGGAAGTCTTGGCGGTAGACGTTCGCGATCGCCACCTGCTGGTGGCGGGCGTTGAACGTGTTGAGGCCGCTGTTGGTGTCTTTCTCGAGCTGATCGAAGAACGCCAGGTTGAACTGATCGCGGTTCGACTGATAGGAGCCGAAGAGGCGCACGCCGAGGTTGGTGTCGGTGAAGAGGAAGCCGCGGAAGTCGCTGTTGAACGGCTGAATGCCGGCCCGCACCGAGACGAAGTCGTAATTCGGGGAGAGGTCGGCGAGCTTGACCTCGCCGAACAGCTCCTGCAGCGCCACGAAGCCATCGGTGCGGCTGGTGCCCTGGCGCACGTCGGGGTTGACGATGCCGTTCTCGGCCACCCGGAGGTAGTTGACGTCCGCCACCAGGCTCGCCTTGATCCGCCAGTCGATCGGCCGGAAGGCGGTGTCGCCCTTGAACAGATCGGCCGACAGGGCCACCGTCTCCGTGGCCAGCAGCTGCCCGTCGCGGCCGAAGAACTTCAAGCTGCCGGGGCGGGCGGTGCTGATGCCGGACGGGGTCGGCAGCTGGCGCGGCTCGACCAGCGTGTCGGCCACCGCGCTCAGGTTGAGGAACAGGTCCTGGCCGCGGATGGGCAGATCGCCCTTCCAGCGGTTCTGGTTGTAGGGGTCCCAACGGCTGCCGGGCACGGTCAGCTCGTAGGGCGGCAGCACCACTCGCCAGCGGTCGGTGAACTCCTGGAAATCGCCCGCGGCCGACTCGACCGGCGATGCATAGCTCTCCGGCACCGATAGCAAGGGGCGGCGCGGGAAGCGGCCGGGAAGCTGCACCACCAGGTCCGCGAGCGCGCTCGCCGAGGCGCCTCCGGGAGCCCTGACGGTCGCCCTGACCGCGTAGGCGCCGGCGCGGAGCGGCGCCGGCCAGCGCAGGCTCCAATGGCCGTCCGGGCCGACGCTGGCGGCCGGGGCGGGCGCGGCGGTGGCGCCGGCGGCGCCGGTGCCGGCCTGGGCCGGCGCCGCGGCGCTAGCCGCGGATGGGGGCGCGCCGGCCACGGATGGGGCCGGCACCGTGGAGGCGGTGACCGTGACCTCGACGGTCGAGCCCGCGGGCGCATCGGTCGAACCGGTGACCGTCACCTCGGGCACCTGGCTGAACAGGGGCAGACCGCCGTTGATCTCGAGCCGGTAAGGCTGCTCCTGGCCCGCGGCCGGTGCGGCAGCGGCGGCGCCGGTGACGCCGGAAGCAGCCGGCGGCGGCGCGGCCGCGGCCGGCGGTTGCTTGCCGGCGGCGGCGCCGGCAGCCCCGTGCGGCGCCAGGAGCGCGGCGAGCAGCAGCGCCGCGCCCACCGCCGGCAGGGATTGCCGCGGCTCGAGCCGCGGCGGCAGCGGCCGGCGCCGGCACCGCCAACCTGGCGATCGGCCCGGGGCCGGGCGGCGGAAGGACGCGGGGACGCCGGTCATTGCTCCGGGTTACGCGGGAACTTGAGGAACGGCAGGCGGACGCCGCCGATGAAGAGGTTGTCGGCCCACAGGTCCGTCGGCGGCAGGAAGCCTTGCGCGCCGAGGAAGGTGACGTAGTCGTCCTGGTCGACGCCGTCGCCGCTCACCCCGAGGCCGCCGGCCAGGTTGGCGCCGTGGTAGAGCGGCACGCTGCCGGGGAAGAAGACGATGCCGCTCTGGTGCTGCGGGTTCGCCGCCTGTGAGCCCTGGGTGCAGGGGTTGGCCGCATCGCCCTGGAACAGGCCGAAGAAGGGGCCGGGGCCGCTGCCGTCGATACCCGGCGGGTAGAGCGGCTGGGCGCCGAAGCCGATGGTGCGGTTGGTGATCGCAAAGCCCGGCGGCACCCCCGGCAGATCGTTCGACGCCTGGGGGCTGCCGCCGCCGAAATAGACCACGTTGCGCGACTTGGCCACGGCGACGTCGATCGAGAACACCGTCGCGTCGGGCATGCGGTAGAGCGCCAGGATGGTGCCGTCGAGATCGCTCACCGCGATCACCATGCGGGCGCGCGAGCCGATGGGCAGGCGGATCTGCGCGCGGGTGCGGGAGGCGCCGGCGATCGCCTGCTGCACGATCTGGTCGACCTCGGCCGCCGACAGCTGCGAGCCGGCCGAGGGTCCCGCCAGGTATCCGTTCGGCGCGCAGGCCCCGTTCTTCGTCGGTCCGGGCGGGATGAAGCCGCCGCTGGACGGCCCGATGGTGGTGCCCGCGGGCGGCTGCGTCTGCTCGACGAACGGCAGGCGGACGCCGTTGATGAACACCTGGCCGGGCTGGGCGACGTTGGGGAGGAAGCCGGCGGTGGCGGCGGCGGTCAAGGCGGCGAACTCGGCCTCCGCCGGAGCCGCGCCGGCCACGCCGATGCCGCCGACCACCGCGGCGCCGCGGAACAGCGGCAGGCCGCCCGGATTGACCGCCGATGGGTCGCTGTCGAAGAGATCCACCTTGCCGGTGACCGGGCCGGTGCCGCAGCCGGCGGTGTGCGCGGCGCCCTTGCAGAGGCCGCCCGCGGACGAGCCGGCGGGCGGCACCGCCTGGCCCGTGATGAACGCGATCCCGAGGTCGCAGCCGCGGTTGGTCAGCTCGATGCCATAGAGCGCGGCATTGGAGGTGTTGGCGATGCCGGGCGGAAAGTGGATGCCGGAGATGAAACGCACGGTGCGCGACGAGAGCGGCGCGTGGTCGTTGCTGAAGAAGGCGCCGGTGCGGGCGAGGCCGATCGCCAGGTCGTCGTTGCCGGCGCCGGCGCCGGCTTGCCGGTAGAGGCCGAGCACGTTGCCGGCGCGATCGACCACCGCGATCGTCGTCGGCGGCGACGGGGGCGCGGCGATGACGCCGGCGGCGGCCAGCGCCACGCTCTTGACCTCGGCCGGGGTCAAGGCGGGCTGGCCAGGCTGGCCGTCATCGCTACAGATCGGAGCTGAGTGAGGGACCGGCGGCGGCTTGTGGCGGTGATGGGAAGGCACGCCAGCTGCCGTCGCCGTGGTGAGAACGAGGGCACCGGCCGCCAGACAGCCGGCCAGGGCCCGCAGGCCAAGCCGCAAAAACCGTAGGGGCACCACGACTGCCTCACCGGCGATCATAGGTTCCAGCCTCGTGAAGTTGACCGACTATATCCCACTGCCGGCGCGGTCAAGGCGCGTCTGGAGACCCTCGGCCGGTTGCGAAATCGCGCTGCCAAGGGTCCAGCAATGTGCTCGTGGGATTCATGGCTGCGCCTCCGCTCGCGCCATCCGCGCCGGTCGCGCCGCCGGCAAGGACAGCGCCGCCTGCACCGGGTTCGGCGAGTCCGGGTGATACCGGTGACAGCTCAGGCAGTTCGTCGGCGCCGCCGGCGCCGTGCCGGCCTTGACCTGGGCCGCGCCGCCGGAACCGCCGTGACAGGTCCGGCAAACCGTGATCGAGGGCAGCAGCACGTCGGCGGCAACCGTGCTCGCGGCGGCGGCGCCATGGCAGAGCCGGCAATCGTTCGGATGGTCGAGGTGCTGGAACCGTCCATTGGGCAGCCAGCGGGCGGGGATCGGCGTCCAGGTCACTTTCGGCAGCGGCCGGGCGTTGGTGTCGACGACGTGGCATTCCTTGCAGGCCGTACCGTAGAGGTAGCGCTCCGCCAGCACCACCGCTCCCTGCGCCTGGCCGCCGTAGTCGATCTCGCGCGGCTGCGCGCCGGCGCCGCGGATCAACTGCCGATACTGGTCGCGGACGGATTCGTTCGCGCCGCGCCGGTCGGAGTAGACGCTGACCAGGAACTCGCGCACCCGCCGCGGGGAGGCGTGCGGCGCCACCTGGCCAGGCCGCCGGTTGTCGAAGGTGAGCCGGTGGCAGCCCGAGGTGGTGCAGCTGGTTTCATATGCGATCGGGACGATCCCGGTCGGGCCCCCGGCCGCCGTGCTCTCGCCGCCCGGAGTGGCCGCTTGGGCGCCGGCGGCCGCCGATGCCGCCGATGCCGCCGATGCCGGCGATGAGGGATTGGCCGCCGAAGTGCCCGCCGCACGATGATGGCAGTCCTCGCAGCTGAGCTGAACCCGCTGTCCCGACGGCGTCGGCAGCCCGGACCGCAAGTGCCGCAGGTGGTTGAATCGCAGCGTCGTGGGATCGGCGCGCCGCGCCACCGCCTCGGCCAGCGGCAGGCGTACGCCGCTCCGCAAGGTGATCGAGAAGTCGGGATGATCGTCCACGAAGGCGCGGACGTTGCGAGCGAAGCGAGGCTCCGCTCCCGGCTTGACTTGCAGCTCGCCGTGGCAGGACGCGCACTGCACGTCGTCGACTGCGGCCACCCGGTCGCCGCCGCGATGCTCGGGGTGACAGCCGGTGCACGGCGGCGTGAAGATCTGCGCCGCCTGGTGGATCTCCCCCTTCTCGCGCTGCTTGGCGTGACAGTCTGAGCACAGTGTCGGGTCCGGTCCCCGCCAGGGACTGTGGCACGAGGCGCACGCGGTCTCGGCGTGCCAGACGTGCACGCGGCCGGGCTCGAAGGCGGTGGCCCTGCCGGACCTGGCGAGGAACAGCAGCACGCCGGCGGCCGCCCCGGTCAGGACGAGAGCGAGCAGCGCCTTGTTGAACAGTGGCCGGCGCAAGCTGTAAGCGCGCAGGTAATCGACCACCGGGGCGCGAAGCTGCGGTGGCGCTGGCGACAGCGGCCGGGATGACGGCGGCGACGGCGGCAGTGGCGACGGCGGCGACGGAGACTGCGGCGACGGCGGTGACGACGATGGCGGCGGCGCTGACGGAGGCGACGACGATGGCGCCGGTGGAGACTTCGATGGCGGTGACTGCGACGCCGAAGGTGATGGTGGAGATGGAGGCGATGGCAGCGGCGACGACGATGGCGCCAGTGAAGACTGCGGCGCAGATGCCGACGAGGGCAACGGCGACGATGGCGGCGGCGGTGACGATGGGACCGGGCCTGCCGCCGCGGCGCTCGTTGCCGGCGCCTGCGTAGCGCGCTCCACTGCCGAGGCTCCGGCAGGACCGGCGCTTGCCGCTGCCGCAGAAGCGTCCACCGCCGCCGCCGCTGCCGGCGCCGTCGCCTGGGGGATTCCCGTTACCGGCGCCGCGGCAGGTCCAGCAGCCGCTGCCTCCCAGGCCGGGAGCTCGTCAGCCGGCGCCTGGGCAGCGCCTTCGCCGGCAGCGGTCTCGCCGGCAGCCTCGCCGCCAGCCGCCGCCTTGCTGGCCGCCGCCTCCCATACCGCGAGCTCCTGTGCCGCCGCCGCCGCTTTGAGCGCTGCCGCGAGGGCCTCGGGAGACATCCGCATTGTCGCGGCGCCGGCCGAGAGCGTCGCGGCCGGCGCCGGTCTCACCGCGGCAACGGGCGGAGTCGCCGCCTGCCGGACCGATGGCGTAGCGGCCTCAGATGGAGGTGCCTCCGGCCGAGCAGATGCCGGCGCAGCCTGCGGCGGAGTCGCCGCGGGCGAGGCCGATGCCGGCGCAGCCTGCGGCGGAGTTGGCGCCGGCCGGGCTGATGCTGGCGCAGCCTGAAGTGGCGCCGGCGCGGGAGCCGATCCCGTAGTCTCCCCGACCTCGGCCGGCGATTCCCAGGCCGCCGGCGGGCCGGCCACCGCGGATGCTGCTCGCAGCGCCGCCGCGAGGGCCTCCGGCGACATCCTGGCCGTCCGTTCCGGGGGTGGATGCAGGGCGGCGCTCGCCCGCACCGACAGGAACGGCGGATCCTCGGGATCGGTGATCTGGACCCGGATCTGGTAGCCGCCGATGTTGATCAGGTCGTTGGCCGCGAGCTGCGCTTCGCGGACCGCCTTGCCGTTGAGATAGGTGCCGGTGACGCTGCCGCGGTCGAGCAGACGGTAGCCGCCCTCCATGGGCTCGATCACCGCGTGCTCGAGCGCCACCGCCACGTCGTCGAAACGCAGGTCGGCATTGGTGCCGCGCCCGATGCGCAGCACGTCGCTCGCCACGTAGGCGATCAGCGACTGCTGGCCGGCGATCCTCTGGACGATGAAGGGCACGCGGGCTCCTCAGGGCCGGGCGTAATAGAAGACCGCGGCAAGATGCGCCGCGACCAGCGCCAGCAAAGCGATCGACAGCGGCACGTGCAGGTAGAGCCAGGCGCCCAGGAGGTTGCGGTAGCGCTGTTGGGCGATCAGGCGCTGGAGCAACTCGTTGCGCTGGCGCGACAGCACCAGCAGCTGGCGGAGATCCTCCTGCTCGGCGGCCGGGACCCGCGTCAGGTGCGCCGCCCAGGGCGCGGTTCCGGACCCCTTGCCCCGGAGACCGCCGGCGCCGGCGGCGCCCCTGCCCTGGCGTCCCGCGCCGGAGCGGGACAGGATCAACCTCCAGCCGGCGAGGTGGCCGGGAAGCGACTCCGCCAGCAGCCCCTGGCAGACCTGCTGGAAAGGCTGCGAGCGGCTGCCGGCGATGCGCGCCATGCCTTCGGCGAGCTGCTGGATCTGCGCCGACAGCTCTGCCGGCGAGAGATCGCTTTCGACCTCGCTCAGCCGCCGCGGCACCGAGGTGTAGAGCGACGCCCCGACGAAACCGCTCACCACCACCACCCCGAGGGTGGCGAAAGCCGCCACCGCGACCCGGTCCTGGAAGCGGAAGCCGCTGTGGAAAAAGATCACCAGCGCGGACAGCAGTCCCAGGTAGATGTGCGACTGCAGCCAGCCGTCCAGCGTGCCCCAGGTGCTGCGGTACGAGCGCTTGCGCAATCCAAAGGCCAGCAGGATCAGGATCGCCAGCGTCCCGAAAATGCCGTAGGCAATTCCGGCGCGCGAGCCGCCGTGCTGAAAACCGCCGCGGAGCACCGAGGCGACATAGGCGGCGGTGAGCGCCGCGCCGACGCCCACCCAGATCCGGCGCCAGCGCGCGGTCGTGTTGGTGCGCGGCAGCATCACAGGTCTCCGCTGCGCACCACCAGCTCGGCCAGCCGCTGCTGGTACTCCCCGGGCTCGAGCCGGATGGCGGCGCCGGTCGGGCAGCTGCGGACGCACGCCGGGCCGCCGTGGATCTCGCGGCAGAGATCGCACTTGACCGCCAGCGTGCGGCCGGCGTCCTCCGGCGCCGCCGCGTGCGCCGCTCCCTCCGTGCCGCTACCGAACATCGACAGCAGCCAGCCGAACACCGAGCGCGGGGCCTTGGGATGAACCATGAAGATGTTGCCGTACGGGCAGTTGCGCTCGCAGTTGCCGCAGCCGATGCAGTTGCTGCGGATGAACACCTCACCGCGGGGATCGCGGGCGATGGCATCCGGCGGGCAGTCGGTCATGCACAGCGGGTTCTCGCACTGCCAGCACGAGTTGGGGGCGAGCAGGTTGTAGAACTTGATGCCGGTGAGCGACAGCCGGGCCTGGCCGTCGGCGTGCACCCCCTCGCAGGCGCTGATGCAGTTGCCGCAGCGCACGCACTTGTGCTCGTCGATGAATAGCGCCTGCGTGCCCATCACCACTTCCTGACGGATGAGATCGGAGAGCACGCTGCCGGAGCTCGGCATCGCCTCGGCGACCAGCGAGGCGATGCGGCGCTCCTCGAGCTTGCCGGCAAATCCCGCGGCAAGCTCGCGATGGGCGGCGATGAAGCGGTCGAAGTCCGTCCTGTCGAGCCGGATCAGATCGGTCGGAAAGATGGCGGTGACCGTGGCGGTGCGCGGCGCGTCGGGCAGCAGGGCAGTCTCGCCGAAGAAGTTCCCTGCCACCAGGTAGGAGAGCACCAGCTCCTTGCCGGCCGAGAGCTTGGAGATCTTCACCTGGCCATTGCGGATCAGGTACAGGGCATCGCCCGGGTCGCCCTCGCTGAACAGGATCTTGCCGCGCTCCAGCCGCTCGATCCGGGCTTTCCCGACCAGGCTCCACAGCACCGCGTCGGACAGGTCGGGAAAGAGGTAGCCCTGGAAGGCGCGGATCAGGAAGGCCTTGTCCACCATGTTCTTGACCGCCGCGTCGGTCGCCATCAACTTGAGCATGGCCTTGCGCGGGATCTCGATCAGGCGCGCGCCGCCGCGGGCGATGGCGGTGGCGTTGCGGCGGCGGCCCGAGATCAGGCTCATCTCGCCGAAGAAGTTGCCGGCCTGCAGCCTCGCCACCCGGCGCTCCTCCGCCTTGGCGCCGCCGCCGGCGGGGGGCGCCACCATGATGTCGATCTCGCCGGCGGCCACCAGCAGGAACGAGTCGCTGTAGTCGTTCTGGCGCACGATCACCTCGCCGGCGCGGTACTCGCGGACCTGCGCGGCGAGCAGCACCTCGCGCAACAGCTCCTCGTCGGCGACCGCGAACAGCGGGATCTCGTCGCGCAGGTCGGCAATGCGCTGCCGCACCGTGCCGGTCCAGAACGGCAGCCGGCGCTTGAGGACCTCCTCGTCGGCGGGCTCGACCTCGCGGCCGAGAATGTGCTCGACGACCTCGTACCCCTGGTTGATGCCGAGCTTGATCAGGTCGCGCCCGGTGACGGCGCCGACCAGGAACAGCCCCGGGACGCTGGACTCGTAGCGCTGCGAGAGGACCGGTCGGGCGTCGCGGCCGCTGCCGGCGAAGGAGATGCCGAAGCTCTCGAGCGCCGCCCGCGGCGGCGTGGCGCCGAGTTTCAGGATCACCTGGTCGCAGGGCACCCGGACGCGGCCTTCTGGCTTGTTGAGCTCGACCGCCTCGGGCTCCACGTGATGCACCGTGGTGCTGAAGTGGACCGTCATCTGGCCGGTGGCCTGGCGCCCGAGGATGTCGCGTTCCAGGCTCTCCTTGGCGCGCAGGATCTCGGGCGTCCGCACCACCAGTCCAACGCGGTTGCGCTCGCACAGCGCCAGCGCCACCTCCAAGGCCGAGTCGCCGGCTCCCACCACCAGGATGTCGCGATCGACGAAATCGTCCGGATCCACCAGCCGCGTGCTGACGTGGGGCAGCTCCTCGCCCGGCACCCCGAGCAGGCGCGGGTTGCCCTGGGTGCCGACCGCGATCACCACCCGCGCGGCCTGGTATTGCTCGCTCGCGGTGCGCACGACGAAGCCGCCGTTCATGCGCTCGAGGGCGGTCATCTCCTGGCGGAAGCGGATGTGGAGACCGGACGCAAACTGCGACCAGGCGGCGATGATCGATTCGCGCGAGCCGGCGGCGAAGGGCAGGGCGCCGCGTTGCGGCACCTGCATCGGCTCCTCCATCACGTGCTTGCGCTTCTGGTAGCAGAAGACCGTGTCCGCGAGGTGGTCCGCGCGCTCGAGCACCACGTAGTCGAGGCCATTCGCCTGCGCATTGGCCGCTGCCGCCAGGCCCGCGGGGCCTGAGCCGACGATCACTAATTCGAAGCTTGAGCCGGGCATCGCACACGCCTCCACGTTGCCACGTAGCAGTGATGGGAAGGCGTTTTCATTCTATACCGCGCGGCGACGAGCACCCCTTCGGGGAACCCTTCCCGGACGGGCCGAGGGCGGCGATCTCCT
>Ga0209118_1000204_pt1 | contig 38279 bp, 17 predicted proteins | sample BlaSpr_A8_Ref_M1_FD_187988 | JGI IMG/M metagenome (GOLD analysis project Ga0209118, IMG submission 187988) | Forest soil microbial communities from Thunder Bay, Ontario, Canada - Black Spruce, Ontario site 2_A8_Ref_M1 (SPAdes) (version 2) | ecosystem: Environmental > Terrestrial > Soil > Boreal... | reverse complement strand
CCTCTCCCACCCCTGCCGCCCGCGGCGCCGAGCCGTCGATCGCCGACGAGCCGATGGGCGAGGCCGCGACAGGCACACCCGCCGGCGCCGGCGGCTCCGGCACCGGGGCTGCCGCGGTCGGCGCTGGCGGCGCTGGTGCCGGCAGCTCCGAGGATGCTGGCGGCGCCGCGGGCGATGGCGGCGAGACCCTCTCGAGCGCCGGCGTGGCGGCGATGACGGACGGCGCGCCTGCCGAGGACAGCGCGGCCGGCGCGGGCTCGGCGATCTCTGGCGCCGATGCCGACCAGACGGCGCAGGAAGCCGCTCCCGGCTCCGCCATGCCGGAAGAATCCGGCGCCGCCGAGACCGCGCCGACCGCGCCGACCGGCGGCGGCGAGGAGATGGCGGGCACGGCCGCGGACGGGACCACGACCGGCGCGCCGCAAGCCGTGCAGCCGCCAGCGGAGGAGGCGTCTGCGGCGGGCGAGACTGGCGGCGAGAGCAGCGAGACCGGCGGTGACGAAGCGACTGGGCGCGCGGCGAGCGCGACCGGCAGCTCGGGACCCGCGGGTCCGCGCCTCTGGGCGTCGGTGCGCGGCGTTCCCGGTCAGGTCTACGTGCTGCAGCACTTCGAACAGAAAGACGTCTATACCTTCCACACCGGTGGACGTTACTGGATCTCCACCGTGCACACCGGCGATCCGCGCGACTCGGTGGACGCCACCGCCATCCTGACCTCGCAGCCCTTCGACCACAGCGAGCGCGAGCGCCTGGAGAAGAGCGCGGCGGTGGCGATCGACAGCAAGCATGCCTGGGCGCGGCGCTTCAACCTGCTCGGCCGCCTGGAGCTGTTTCTGGAGGTGGGCGAGCAGGGCACCTACGAGGTGGTTGCCGCGGGCGGCGGCCGCTTCCGCATCGAGCCTTTCCTGACCTGGCGGCCCGCGGGCTACAAGGAACCTGACTTCAAGCGCAGCGGCTCGCGCTGGGAGCTCGATAAGGGTCTCTACGTGCTCACCGCCGTGCCCTTGCGCCGGGGCGGCATCGTCACGGTGGGAGTGCGCCCGGAAGGCAGGTTCCCGAACCTGCTGCGAGAGGCCGCGGCGGCGACCGCGGCAGGCACGGAGCGCGACCCGGTGCGGGCATCGGCGCGCTTCGTCGAGCTGCCGCTCGACAGCGACCGGCACTACACGCTCCACGTCAACCAGCAGCCCGGCGTCGAGGCCGGAGTGGTCCTCCGGCCCTGGCCGGTCGATCTCGGCCAGCCGCTGCCGGTGACCCAGCGTCCCGGCGAGACGTTGACGCTCAACTTCACCGTGGCGGCGGCTGGAACCCTGCGCGCCGAGGCCGAGGATGGACAGCTGCTCGAAGCCACGGTCGACGGGGGCCCATGGCAGACGGCGGTCGCGGTGACCGCCGGCGGCCACCTGGCGCAGATCCGCCAGCCTGCCGCGACGGCAGGCGCCGGCACGGTCTCCTACTCGTTGTGGGTCGAGCCGATGGAGCTCGCCGCCGCGGCGCCGCTGCCGCCGCTGCCGGCCACGGCGCTCGCCGCGCTGCCGCGGTTCCCCGAGCTGCGCCCCGGTTCCCCGCGCTTCATCGACCTGGCCCGCGGCGCCGGCGCCACCTTCCTGGTGAAGGTGGACAGGCCGGCCCTCTACCAGCTGCAGACCACCGGCGTGCTGGCGACCGGCGCCGGTCTGCGCACGCGCACGGTCACCAGCCTGGCCGCCGGCAACACCAACGGTGTCGGCCGCAATGCCCTGGTGCGCCAGTACCTGCGGCAGGGGGACTTCCAGGCGACGGTGACCGCGGAGGGGCGCTCCCAGGGTCACGTCGGGATCGAGCTCCGGACGACGCAGCTGATCGACGGCGGCGAATTGCGCCCCGGCCTGCCGGCGCGCATCACCATGCCCGCTGGCCAGGGGGTCGTCTATCGCTTCACCATCGCGCAGCCGGGCGACTACCGCCTGCTGGCGATGGGCCTGGGTTTCGTCTATGGCTGCCGGCTCGAGGACGCCGGCGGCTGGCCGATCGCGCCGCCGAACATTCCGGCCGACATCAGCCGGCAGCTGGCGCCGGGCAGCTATCGCCTGGTCCTGCTGCCGCAGCCGATCGCCAGCCGCGCCGTCACCTTGCTCACCCGCCGGCGCGAAGCGTTGCGCTTCGCGGGCCACGGCCCGCATCCGCTGCCGCTCGACACCACGGTGGCCCACCTCTGGCGCGAGCCCGAGGGCGTTGGCGACGAGCAGCCGGCCCCGCGGCCGCCCGACGTCTGGCGTTTTGACCTGCCGGCAGCGGCGAAAACCACCCTCACCTTAGACGCCGAGATGCAGGGAACCTTGACGCGCCTCGCCGCTGACGGCGAACAGCGCGATGCGATCGCAGGGAAAGGCGCCGGTGGCGGCGGCGCGGAGAGCGGGCCGGCAGCGAAAAGGGAGATGGGGATGGCAGCGGGGACGGACACGGCAACGAGGGCGGGGACGGTTCCGGCCGAGCTGGGGCAGGTGCCGCCCGGGCGCGGCCTGACGCTCGAGCTCGCGGCGGGCCACTACCAGCTCGCCGTGGTCTGCTCGCGGCGCAACAGCCTGGTGCGCTACCGGGTGCGGGTCGCCACCGCGGAGCTGCTGGACGGCCAGGAGCCGTTGCTGACGGCGCCGGTCGCGCTCGCGGTCTCGGTCGGCGGCGCCGGCCTGGTCGAGATCTCCTCCTATTCCGCGAATGACGTGCGGGCTCGCCTTTATGCCGCCGACGGCCGGCTGGTGGCGGACGAGGACGACCGCCCGGACGATTGGAACTTCCTGATCTCCGCGCGGCTGCCCGCGGGCCGCTACCGGCTGGAGATCGAACCGGTGGGACGCCGCAGCGCCAAGCTCCGGCTGTCGATGCGGACCGCTGCCGAGGTGGAGGACAAGCCGGTGGCGCTGCCCTACCGCGGCGACGTCGACCTCGCGGGCGAAGTTCGCCTGTTGCCGCTCATCCTGCCGCCCCGGGCCGATTTGTTGCTGGTCGCCGCCCGCTCCCAGGAGAACGTCGGCCTGGCCCTCGAAGTCCGGGATGGAGACGGCTGGCGCCTGCTCGGCAGCAAGACCGGCCGCGAGCCGCGGCTCGAGCTGCCGCTGCCGCCGCCCGGGGCCGACCACGCCGCTAGTCCTATGGGAACCGCGAGCGGCGCGAAGGGCGCCGAGGCGGCGAGGCACGCGCGCCGCGGGGCTGGCGCAACCGCCGCTAAGGACGCGAACGCAGGGAGCGCCGCCGCGACCGGGGGCGAATCAAGCACCGCGAACGCCGACGCCGCGATGTACCGCGTGCGACTCTGGTCGCTCGAGCGCCGCGGCGCTCCGGCGCGCCTGGCTGCTACGGCCGTCACCGCTCCTCATCTCCATGAGCGGCAGCTCGCCAAGGGCGCCATCCTGCCGCTGGTTGCGGGCGTCGAGCCGCCGCTGGGGCCGCTCGCCGCGGCCGTGATCGAGCTCGGGCAACCCGGCCTGATCCAGCTGCGGCTTGCCGGCCGGGCGGAGCGCCCCGGCAAGGCCACGTCGGGCATGCCGGCGCCCGGGTCGGCCCCGGCAGGTCAGGCGACGCGAGCGGGCGCCGGCACGCACGACGACGGCGAGCTGGATGCCGGCGGACCGGGCGCCGGTGGACCGGGCGCCGGCGACGGCGGGGACGGCTGGCGCGGCGGTTCCTTGGCTGGCCAGGTGCTGGCGCCGCTATCGACTGTCGGCGGGGTCACGCTCGGCGCCCTCCGCCAGAGCGGCGGCATGATCTGGCTGGTGGCCGAGGCGCCGCATGGCGCCCCGCGGCTGCGCGGCGAGCGGCTGGCGCTGGCCTCGGGCCTTGACCGCTCAGTCGGCTTCCATCTCCCCGAGCCTGCGGCGCCCGCTGCGCTGCCGCCAACCCCAGCGCTGCCGCTACCCCAGGCGCTGCCGCTACCCCAGGCGCTGCCGCTAACCCCGGCGCTGCCGCTAACCCCGGCGATAATCAGCTGCGATCTCGATCGCGGTCGCGCCGGTGGTCCGGTGCTCGCGATGGTCTCGGCGCTGGCCGGCCAGCCGGCGGTCCAGGTCGTCGAGGCAGCCGCGGCGGCCGGCACAGCCGGCGCTGTTGGCGCTGTTGGCGCTGGTGGAGCCGGGGCCCGCGCAGCCGCCACGCTGGCGATCGGCCCGCGCTCGGCGGTGTCGGTGGCGCTCTCGCCGCGGCAACCGTCGGCGCAGGTTTGGGACGCCGATCCAGGTCCGCCCGGAGCGGCGGCGCCGGAGGTGCACCTGGCACAGCTCAGCTTCTCGGCGCCTCGCCCGGAGGCCGTCTCCTGGGGGATCACCGGCGGCACGATGTCCGGGCTGCAGGCGCGCCAGTTCGAGTTGCCGCCCGGCGCCAAGAAGATCCGTCTCAGCCTGGGTGCGGCGCAGGTCGCCGTGCTCTCGGACGGCGACGCCGCCGCCAGCACCCATTGGCAGGGTGGACTGCCCTTCGAGGAGCTGCTCGACGGCAGCGCCAGCCGCCTCACCCTGCTCCACACCAGCCCTGGCGCCGATCCCTTCACCTTCGAGCTGTTGCCGAGCGCCGCGGGTGAGGAGGAGCTGGCGTTGCCGTCCGCGGCGCCTTTCGTGCGCTCCTTCGACCGCGCCGGCACCCTGCGGCTGCGCCTGCCGGATGCGCCGCCAGCCGCGGCAGGCGCCGGCGGCGTGCGGCGCTACCGAGTGTGGAGCGCACCGCTCGCCGGCGAGGCTGAGCGGGGACAGCAAGCAGCGGCACCGGGCGCTGCCGCGGCTGAGGCCGAGGATCCGGGTGGGAATGCGCCCACGGCCGTGGATGCGGCGCTGATCGACGGCGCGGGCGGCGTCCGGCGCGGCGCCGAGCTCGCCGGCGCGCCCGGCGGCTACCTGCTGATCCACCACGGCCCCGGCGTCGTCGCGGCATGGGTGGCCGGTCTGCTCGAGCCCGGCCAGGAGCTGGCGTCCGGCGGGGGTGGCTGGCAGGCGCCGCTCACCGCCCCAGCCCAGGCGGTGACGCCTCCGGCGACGGTGCCGCTCGCCGGCCGCTTCGTCCACCTCACGATCGCCGGCCGCGAGCCGTCGGTGCTGCACCTGCGCGCCGCCACGCCGGCCCTGACGCTGCTGGCACGCGAAGGCGGCGAGACGGTCGCGATCCATGCCGGCGGCGTGCGCCTCGACGCCTACCTGCTGCCAGGAGTCTCGCACCTCGGTTTCAGCGCGCTCGGGGAGGGCGAGCTCGCGGGCTTTGCCGAGCTCACCACCACTCCCGTGACGCCCACTCGGGAGGGGCTCGGACCCGAGATCCTGCTGCCGCCCGGAGCCACGCGCTACTTCTCGTTCCACGTCGCGGCGAGGCGGCGGGTGGGCTGGGGCGCCGCGGCCGGCGCCGAGCGCGTCTCCTGCCGGCTGCTGCAAGCCGACGGCCGCGCCGTCGCGGCCCGTTCGCAGGGCGCGGCGGGAGCGGCGACAGCCTCGGGCGCCTCCGGAGCCTCGGGCGCCTCCGGAGCCTCGGGCGCCTCCGGAGCCCCGGGCGCCTCGACTACCCAGGGTAACTCGCGAGCGCGGGTCCCCTCGGTGCCAACGCCGGCACCGCCGGCGCTCGCCGCGGTGGCGGACATGCTGCAAATGGCGGACCTCGAAGCCGGCGACTACCTGCTGGTGTTGACCGCTCCCCCCGACAGCGCGCCCTTGCGCGTGCGGCCGGTGCTGGTCGGGCTCGAGCTCCCCGATACCGGCCCGCCGCCCGATGTCATCCATCACTACCAGCAAGAAGCCGGCGCGGTCCCCGCCGCCGATCCCGGGAGTCATCGATGAACGTTCAGCGCAGGATTCTCAGGCGTCGAGGTCAGCTGCTCCACGATCGACCAGCGGCTGGCGGCGACTTCCAGACCTTCAATTCGCGGCGCCGTACCGGGCTTGCCGCCGCCCTGCTGTCGTCGCCGCTGGCGCTGCTGGCCGCCGGTGCCATCCTCGTGCCTGCCGGACCCCCGCCCGCGGCTGCCGGCCAGACTGCTTCGGCGTCCAGCACTCCGGCATCATCGGCATCTCCGACAACTCCGGCAGCTCCAGGAGCGCCGGCAGGAAACGCCGCCACGGCCACCGCCGGCGCGCCCGCTTCGGGCGGCTTGGGAGCGACGACCGCTGCCGAGGCCGGCAAGCCCGTCAAATCCCGCCACGCCGCCGCCACCAGCAGCGCCGGCAGCGCCGGCGATGCTCGCAGGCGCCACGCCGGGCCGGTCGTGGTGCCGGACCACTTCTTGCGGCGCTGGGATCCGGTCACCGTCTTCTTCGACCGCGATCTCGGGCCGGCCCGCGGCGGCCCCGAGGACGAGCCGGGCCGCTGGGTGAAAGTGGCGCCCCGCCATCCGGGGGCCTTCCGCTGGCTCGACGCCCGCACCTTGCAGTTCACTCCCGCCGAGCCGTGGCCGCCGCTCACCCGCTTCACCTGGACCACCGGCACGGTCACCGCGCCGCTCGACACGCTGATGTCGCCGCCCACCTCGATGCTGCCGCCGGCCGGCGCCGAAGGGCTGGAGCCGGTGCGCACCATCACCCTGGTGTTCCCGGAACCGCTCGACGTCCAGGCGCTGCGGCGCATGCTGACCATCGAGCTGCGCCCGCTGCCGGGCACGGGGTCCGACGGCGCCACGGCCGGCACCATCGGAGCGGGCGGAGGCGGAGCCAACGGCGGCGGCACCGGCGGCGCAACCCGCGGCGGAGCCAACGGCACCAGAACCAGCGGCGGCGCCACCGCCGGCGGCACCAGGGCCGGCGCTCGCCCGCCCGCCCAGCCGCCGGCGGGAGCCGCCCCGGACAGCGCTCGCCTGCTCACCGCGCAGGACTTCCAGATCAAGGCCCAGGAACGCGGCGCGCGCTCCGATCCCGCCGCCTACGTCGTCACCCTGGCGCGGCCGGTGCCGCTCGGCACCCGCGCCGTGCTGCACTTCCGCCTGTCGCTCGCCGAAGAAGCTCCCGAGTCCGCGCTCGACCTTGGCTTTCAGACCGCCGAGCGCTTCCGCGTGACCGCCCTCGGCTGCCCGGGGGCGCAGGCGCCGATCGCCTCCTCGGGCTCGCGCTACAGCCGCGAGCAGGCGCTGCGCTGCAGCCGCGAGGCGCGGCAGGTGAGCGTCGAGTTTTCGGCGACGCTTCCCGGAGAGCTGTCGCCGGTCGCGGCGCGCAACCTGGTGCGCTTCGAGCCGGCGGTGCCGGGGCTCAAGTTCGCCGCCTCCGGGCGGCAGCTGATCGCCAGCGGCGACTTCAACCGCGACACCCTGTACCGGGTCTGGCTGGCGCCCGCCGCCGGCATCGTCGACGGCAAGGGCCGGCCGCTCGAGCTGCGCGGGCAGAGCGAGGTCTTCATCACTTTCCCGCAGCTCGCCGGCTTCCTGCGCTGGACGGCGAGCCAGGGGATCGTCGAGCGTTTCGGCCCCCGGCAGCTGCCGATCGAGGGCCGCGGTTTCGAGCGCGTCGACCTGCGCATCCATCCGATCGATCCGCTGGACCGCTCGTTCTGGCCCTTCCCCGAAGCCCCCGTGGCGCTCGACGAATCCACCCGGCCCCCCGGCCCGGGCGAGGAACCGGAGCCCTGGCAAGCTCCCGATCAGGGAGTCAACGCCGCCGCCCTCACCCGCTACCTGCGGGCGCTGGGCTCGCCGCCGGTGTCGGAGCTGGTGGCGCTGCCGCTGCGCCGCGCCGGCGCCACCGCCCGCTTCGGTCTCGACCTCGCGCCCCACCTGGCGCGCCTCGCCGGTCCCGACGCTCCCGGCACCTACGTGGTCGGCATCCGCCGTCTCGATTCGAAGCGCCGCTTCTACATGCGGCTGCAGGTCACCGACCTGGCGCTCACCGCGGTCGAGGAGCCGCGCGCGGTGGTCTTCGCGGTGACCTCGCTCGCGACCGGCTCGCCGGTCCCCGGGGCCCGCGTCCGCGTCGAGGGCACCGTGGACCGCGGCGACCGGGCGCGCTGGGAGCCCCTGTTCGAGGGCACGACCGACGCCGGCGGCCGGGTGTCCTGGCCAGCCCCGGGGCACCGCGGCCGCCAGAGCGGAGCGGTCGTTCAGCGGGTCGTCGCCCAGCTCGGAAAGGACGTGCTGGTGCTCGATCCCAGCCATCCTCCGGACGCTTACGGCGACGGCCAGTGGCGGCCCCGCCACGAGAACTGGCTGGGCTGGACCCAACAGGACCTCGGCTCCCGCACCCCGTCGCCCGAGATCCTCTGCCACATCTTCACCGAGCGGCCGGTCTACCGCCCCGAGGAGACGGTGCACATCAAGGGCTACCTGCGGCTGCGCGACGGCGGCCACCTGAACCCGTTCGCCGAGCAGGGCGTGGTGGTGGTCGACGGCCCCGGCGACCTGGTCTGGCGCCTGCCGGTGACCCTCACCGCCGCCGGCTCCTTCTACCACCAGTTCAAGCAGGCCAAGCTGCCGACCGGCGTCTACACGGCGAGCTACGAGAGCGCCAGCCGCAGCCACGGGACCTCCTACGGCAAGGTGTCGTTCCGCATGGAGGCCTACCGGCTGCCGAAATTCGAGGTGCAGCTCCATGCCGCCGAGATCGTGCCACTCGACCGCGAGTTCAAGGTCGGCCTGACCGCCCAGTACTACGCCGGCGGCCGCGTCACCGCCCGTCCACTCGCCTGGCGGGTCACCCAGTTCCCTTACAGCTGGACGCCGCGCCGGCTGTCGGGTTTTCTTTATTCGTCCGACGGGCGCTTCTCGCGCACCGACCGCTTCCAGTCGACGCCGCGGCTCGAGCGCCAGGACACGACCGACGCCAGCGGCGCCGCCAACCTGGTGCTCAATCCGGCGATCGAGCCGACGGCGCAGCCCCGCACCTACGTGGTCGAAGCGACGATCACCGGCGCGGACGATCAGACGGTGACCGCCGCTCGCGCCATCGTCGCGCTGCCGCCCTTCGTGCTCGGCCTCAAGGTGCCGCGCTACGTCGAGCGGGCGACCCGCATCCAGCCCGAGGTGGTGGTGGTCGGGCCCGACGACCAGCCGCTCGCCGGCCAGGCGGTCACCGTCCGCCTGCTGCAGCGGCAGTGGCACTCGCACCTTCAGGCCTCGGATTTTTCGAACGGTGTCGCGCGCTACCGCACCGACGTGGTGGACGAGAAGGTCGCCGAGCTCAAGGTGACGAGCGGCGCCGGCCCGCGGCCGGTCGCCCTGGCGATCCCGCGCTCCGGCGTGTACGTGGTGGAGGTCGAGGCGCGCGACCGGCTGGGCCGCACCCAGGTCGTCGCCGTCGATCTGTACGCGGGGGGCGAGCAGCCGGTGACCTGGACCAAGCCCGCGGCCGGCGCCTTCAACGTCGTCGCCGACAAGGCCGAGTACCGGCCGGGCGAGACCGCGGTGCTGGTGCTCGAGAGCCCGTTCCAGCGCGGCCGGGCGCTGGCGGTCGTCGAGGCGCCGGAGGGCAACACCTACGAGTGGCTGGCGGTCGAAGGCGGCGCCGCCACCTTGAAACTGCCCATCCACGGCAACTACGCGCCGCGCCTGCCGGTGCACTTCATGCTCGAGCGCGGGCGGGTGCCGGGGACGGCGCCGCAGCCGGGCAGCACCGCCGATCTCGGCAAGCCCGCCACCGTCGCGGCCACCGCCTGGATCCGGGTGCTGCCGCTCGACAACCGGGTCGAGGTCAAGCTCGGTTATCCCGCGAAGGCGCGGCCGGGGCAGAAGGTCGACGTCAGCATCGCGCTCGCCGACCCGCAGGGGCGGCCGCTAGGGGGCGAGGTGACGCTGTGGCTGGTGGACCAGGCGGTGCTGGCGCTCGGCCGCGAGCAGCGGCTCGACCCGCTGCCCGACTTCATCACCGCGGTCACCTCCCGCCTGACCATCGGCGACAGCCGCAACCTGGCTTTCGGCTTCCTGCCGTTCGCCGAGAACCCCGGCGGCGAGGTGGGAGAGAAAGAAGCCGGCAGCCTGCTCGACCGCGTGACCGTGCGCCGCAATTTCAAGCCGGTGCCCTACTTCAATCCCGCCATCGTGGTCGGGCCGGCCGGCGTCACGCGGGTGATCGTCGAGCTGCCGGACGACCTCACCAATTTCAAGCTCCGCGCGAAAGTCGCCAGCGGCCCCGAGCGCTTCGGCTTCGGCACCGGCGAGATCGCGGTGCGCTTGCCGGTGCTGGTGCAGCCGGCGCTGCCGCGCTTCGTGCGCCCCGGCGACCGCTTCAAGGCGGTGGCGATCGGCCGCATCGTCGAGGGCGAGGGCGGCGCGGGCACCGCCGAGATGCGCGCCGCCGGAGTGACGCTGGGAGGACCGGCGCGCCAGGAGCTGCAGTGGAACGCCAAGGATCCGGCGCGCATCGAGTTCCCGGTCAGCGTGCCGACGCCGGGCACCAGGCCGGACGGCAAGCCCGCCCTGGCCGACGTCACCTTCCGCTTCGCCGTCGAGCGCACCGCCGACCATGCCGCCGACGGCGCGGAAGTGAAGCTGCCGGTGCGCGACGACCGCCGGCGCATCAGCATCCGGCTGCTCAAAGACCTCGCCCCGGGCGTGACCCTGGAGCTGCCGGCCCTGCCCGAGGCGGCCCGGCCTGGAAGCGTGCGGCGGTCGGTCCTGGTCTCCGACCAGCCGGCCCTGGTGCGCATGGCGGCGGGACTCGATTTCCTGCTCGCCTATCCGTACGGTTGCACCGAGCAGCGGCTGTCGCGGGCGCGCGCCGAGCTGGCCCTCACCCGCCTGCGCGATCTGCTCAGGGAATCCGGCGACGACGAGCGGCTGCGCCGGGATGTCGCCGACACCCTCGAGTGGCTGGGCCGCGCGGTGGGCCCTGAAGGGCTGGTGGCCTACTGGCCGGGAGGCGCCGGCTACGTGTCGCTGACCGCCTGGTCGCTCGACTTCCTGGTGGAGGCCAAGGCGGCGGGCTACACCGTCGACGAGAAGCTCTGGAACACCCTCAGCCGGTCGCTCGAGCAGTCGTTGCGCACCGATTACGGCCACTTCATCGACGGCGAATCGTTCGCCGAGCGCAGCTGGGCGCTCGCCGCCCTGACCGCGGCCGGCAAGCCGCAACCCGCCTACGCCGCGGAGCTGGCGCGCAAGGCGCAGTTCCTCGACCTCGAGGGAGTGTCCGAGGTGCTGCAGGCCTTCGCCAAGAGCGGCGGACCGGAGGCGGCGCCGGCCACCGACACCCTGGTGCGGCGGCTGTGGGGCGGCCTGGTGCTGCGGCTCTACGGCGGGCGGCAGATCTACGGCGGCCTGCAAGAGGGGCCTGGGCACTCGCCGGCCAACGGCTTGATCCTGCCCAGCGAGACGCGGACGGTGGCCGAGATGACTCGCGCCCTTGCTCTACACGCTCGCCACGACGGCGCCGCCGACCCCCGCCTCGCGACCCTGGTCGAGGCCTTGACTACCCTTGGCGACGGCGACGGTTGGGGCTCGACCAACGCCAACGCCGCGGCGTTGCTGGCGCTCTCCGAGCTGCTCAAGCCGCCGTTCGCGGGCAGCCTGCCGCGCACCGTCGAGGTGCGGCTCGGCCAGAGCCGCCAGATCCTGGAGATCGGCCCCAAGGCGCCGGTCGCCACGGCGATCTCGACGGCGGAGGAAGCCGGACAGGCGGGAGCGGTCACGCTCGGGGGGGCCGCGACGCCGGCAGGAGCGCCGTCGGCATCGGCCTCGCCGACCCCGCCATCCGCGCCGGCCGCAGGGGCGGCGCCTGGTGCGGCCGGGGGGGCCGCCGCGCGCCCGGTCGTGGTGCGCGTCGAGACCAGCTACTTGCCGGCGGCCGACGGGGCGCAGGTGGCGCCCGCGGCAGCGGGCTTCGTGGTCAGCCGCGAGCTGCTCGCGGTGCGCGGCGAGAACCTGCCGCCCGAGCGGCTGCCGCTGGCGGCGCCCGGCACCACCGTCCACTTCACCACCGGCGACGTGGTCGAGGAGCACGTCCAGGTGGTCAACCCGAAGGAGCGGCACTTCGTGGCGGTCGCGGTGCCGCTCGCCGCCGGCATGGAGCCGCTCAACCCGAGCCTGGCGACGGCGCCTCCCGAAGCCAAGCCACGGGGAGCGCTGTCGCTGCGGCCCACCTACGCCGCGTTTCTCGACGACGAGGTGACCTTCTACTACGACACCCTGCCGAAGGGCACCTACGACTTCTACTTCCGCACCCGGGCGACCACCGAGGGCAGCTTCCAGCAGCCGGCGGCGCGGGCCGAGGCGATGTACGACGGCGCGGTGCGCGGCAATTCGGCAGGCGCGCGAGTGGAGATCGCTCGCCAGACCCGGCCAGCGCCGTCCGGCGGGAACTGAGCGACGCCGGCGATGGGTGCGATGGGAGCGATGCGAAGCCTTCTGCGTCTGGCGCGCTGGCGGCTAGGGAGAAGCTGGAGGCGGCTGCGAGTCGCGGCTGGCGGGCCGGAACGACCCGGCCGGCACCGGCAGCCGGGCGGCACCGGCGGTCATCGGCCGCGCGCCGGCTGGCCCGTGCGGGGGCTCCTCTGGGCGCTCGCCGCCGCCGGCATCGCCTGCCCGCTGCTGGCGCTCTCGATCGTCTGCCTCGCCGCGACGCGCGCCCATTTTTCCGCGCCGGCGCCGAGCCTGCTGCTGCTCGACCGCCAGGGCCGCTTCCTGGGCGAGCTGCCCGGGGAACCGGCGGCGCGTGGGCCGGCGGCGCCCGTGACGCCCGTGACGCAGACGGCGCCGGAGATCGTCGGAGCAGCTCACCGCGGCCTACCGATCGGTGCCGCCCGCTCGGCCGCTGCCCGCTCCGCCGCCGCCCGCCCGATCGCGGGCGTCGCGGGCGTCGACGAGGAAGGGCTCGGGTACTGGCCGGTCCCGACGCCGCCGCCGCGCGTGGTCGCGGCGACCCTGGCGCTCGAGGACCGCCGCTTCGGCTCCCACCCCGGCGTCGATCCGCTGGCGGTGGCGCGGGCGGTGCTGCAGAACCTCCGGACGCGCGGGCGGGTCTCGGGGGCGTCCACGCTCGCCATGCAGGTGGCGCGCATGCAGAGGCCGGGCGCGCGCGGCTACCTGCGCAAGGTGATCGAGGCGGTCACTGCCGTCTTCCTCACCGAGCGCTACGGCTCGCGGGAGGTGCTGCGCCACTACCTGCGCATCGTCCCGTACGGCAACCGCATCCACGGCATCGCCTACGCCGCGCGCAGCTACTTCGACAAACCGGTCGAGGACCTCTCCTGGGCCGAGATCGCTTTCCTCTCGGCGCTGCCGCAGGCGCCGGCGCGAATGAACCCGTTCTCGCCCGCCGGCCGCGACCGCGCCGTCCGCCGCGGCGAGCGCGTGCTCGCCGAGCTGGCCGGGCGCCGGGTGCTGACGCCGGCCGAGTACGCGCTGGCCAGAGGACAGCTCGCGGCGCTGCGCATCCCCTACCGCGAGCGCCGCCCTCCCGAGGCGCTGCACGCCCTGCTCCACCTGCGGACGCTGCTCGCCGAGGACGGCTCCCGCAACACCGCGAAGACGGGTGCGGCCTCGGCAATCGCGCCGACCGCCGGCGTGCTCATCCTGCGCACCACCCTCGATCTCGACCTGCAGCGCGACGCCTCCGCCATGACCTGGCGCGCGCTGCGCGAGTGGCGCGGCCGCGGCGCCGGCAACGCCTCGCTGATCGTCCTCGACCTCGGCCGCCACGAGGTGCTCGCCTGGGTGGGCTCGGCCGCCTATTTCGACGCCGAGGACCATGGCGCCATCGACTACGCGCGGGTGCGGCGCTCGGCGGGCAGCACACTCAAGCCCTTCCTCTATGGCCTGGCGCTCGAGCGCGGCGTCATCGGTGCGGCCACCCTGATGGACGACCTCGAGCGCGGGCCCGGCGGCGTCGCCAACGCCGACGACGCCTACATGGGACCGCTGCTGCCGCGCGTCGCGCTGGCCAACTCGCGCAACGTGCCGGCCGTGCTGCTGCTGGGCCGGTTGGGTCTCGACCAGGGTTTCGGCCTGTTCCGCGAGCTGGGGCTGACCGACGGCGCGGTGCCAGCGCGGCATTACGGGCTGGGCATGGCGATCGGCGGCCTGCCGGTGACCCTCGAGGAGCTGGCGCGCGCTTACCTGACGCTGGCCGGCGACGGCCGGCTGCCGGCTCGGCTGCGCTGGCTTCGCGACCAGCCCGAGCCGGCGCCGCGCCGCGTCTTCGCCGAGGACACGGCGCGCCAGGTCACCCTCTTCCTCTCCGACCCCCAGGCGCGCCTCCCCAGCTTCCCGCGCATGGGCGCGACGGAATACCGCTTCCCGGTGGCGGTGAAGACCGGCACCTCGACCAACTACCATGACGCCTGGGCGGTCGCCTGGTCGACGCGCTACCTGGCCGCCGCCTGGGTCGGCCATCCCGGCTTCCGCGCCATGAATCAGCTCTCCGGCTACCTGTCGGCCGCCGACCTGGTGCGGCGGGTGCTGCTGCGGCTGCACGGCGAGCAGGGCGACGGCTTGGAGGACCTCTCCTTCCCGCCGCCACGCGGCTACCAACCGGTGCGAGTGTGCGCGCTGTCCGGCCACCGGGCCACGGCCGCCTGCGACCGCGTCTTCCTGGAGTGGTTCCGGCCGGGAGAAGAGCCGACCGACGACTGCGAGGCGCATCAGCAGCGCGCGGTGGACCGGCGCGACGGCCTGCTGGCCACGGCGGCGACGCCTTCGGCGGCGATCGAGGTGCGCACCTTCGTCGAGCTGCCGCCGCGCTACGCCGCCTGGCAGGCCGCCGCCGGCCTGCCGCGCCCGCCCGACGCGGCGAGCCGGCTCACCCTGCCAGCCGTGGCCCACTTGGGAAACGCCGGAGCGGCGAGGGCGGCCCGGGCGGCGGAAGCGGCGGAAGGAGCCGCGGAGCGATCCGGCGCCGGCCGGGCGGCGGAGCCGGCTGCCTCCTGGCCGCCCGCAGAGCGAGTCGCGCTCGGCGGCGTGACCACGCGGCTGCGGATCACCTCGCCCGAGAACGGCGCCCGGCTGCTGCGCGACCCGGAGACTCCGGCGGCTCTCAACACGCTGGCCCTGCGCGCCGTGATCGATCCGCCGGTCAACGAAGTGGTCTGGTATGTCGACGGCATGCCGGTCGCCACCGCGGCCTACCCCTATGCCGCCCGCTGGCGCTTACAGCCGGGCGAGCACACCTTCCAGGTGCGCCTCGGCTCCGGCGGCGGCGCCTCGCGTCCGGTCCAGGTCACCGTCGACCCCTGAGCGCGTGAGCGATAGGGCCGCCGCCGGCTCTTGCTCAGGCGCGCAAATCGTCGGCCTTCCAGTTGCCGATCTGGCGCTTGATGGCCTCGCGGCCGGCGATCTTCTCGTCCAGGACCTTGCGGGTCAACGCCGGCAGCTCCTCGTCGCTGGCGAAGCGCAGCGCGATCAACTGGCCCACGGTGAGCTCGGGAATGCGCGCGCGCTGGTCGGCCGGCAGCAGCTCGCCCAGGCGCAGGCGCATCTCATGGCGGATGATGCGGTCCTGCACGGTGAGCGGGAAGGTCCGGAGGTAGAACCACATGAACAGCAGCGCGACCGCCACCAGGACTTGCACGATGCTGTTGCCGCGGTCGAAGCGGCCGCTGTCGCCGCGCCAGGCGTGATAGATCCCGACGAAGGTCCAGAGCAGGTTCAGCAGCAGGATGAGAGGCGTGACGAAATGATAGAGCGGCACGTAGCGGCGATGGTTCGCGTAGCTCTGGGTTGCGGGATCGGGCATGGGACCTCCTGGTCTCCGAAGACCGGCATTCGATTGGGTTGCGCTCTCCAGACCGGAACGCGGCGGCAGGCGGTTGGTCGGCGAATCCCCGTCCGATCGTATCGCAAGCTCCCGGCTCCCGAGTGGCGGCAGCGGAACGCGACACATCTTTCACAGCGGAGGCTGGCGGAAGCTGGCGGAGGGCATCGGCTGGGCTAGACTTCCACACGCGTGACCGGGAGCCGCGAAGGCCCCGTCCGCTGACATGGAAACCATTCTCGACCGCTCCGCCTCGGACGCCGCTCAGGCCCCGGCCGCGCCGCTCAACGCCGCCGCGTCCCCGCCGCTCTTCGCCGCCGCGCCTTCGCCGCCCAGCGCCGCCGTACCCGGCTCGCTGGTTGCCGCCATCGCCGGCACCACCGCCGTCGTCGGCGGCCTGCTCTGGGACATCTCCTGGCACGCCTCCGTCGGACGCGACACCTTCTGGACGCCGGCCCATCTGGCGATCTACCTCGGCGGCCTGCTCTGCGGCCTGTCCGCCGGCTGGCTGGCGCTCACCACCACCTTCGCCGGCAGCGCCGAGCAGCGCGGCGTGGCGGTCGGCTTCTGGGGCTTCCGCGCCCCGCTCGGCGCCTGGGTGGCGATCTGGGGCAGCATCGCCATGCTCACCTCGGCGCCGTTCGACAACTGGTGGCACGACGCCTTTGGCCTCGACGTCAAGATCATCTCGCCGCCGCATCTGCTGCTGGCCGCGGGAGTCCTGGCGACGCAGCTCGGCGCCATGCTGCAGGCGCTGGCCGCGCAGAATCGGCAGGGCGTAGGCTCGCCGCAGTCGTCGCCGATGGCTTCCAGGCTGGCCTGGATCTACGCCTATGCCGGCGGCTTGCTGCTGACGCTCGTTTCGACCTTGTTCCTCGAGTACAACGAGCCCAACCGGCAGCATGGGGCGCTGTTCTACGAGATCTGCTGCGCCGCCTACCCGCTCATCCTGGTGGGAGTGGCGCGCGGCTCGCGCCTGCGCTGGCCGGCCACGACCGTGGCCGGGATCTTCATGGCGGTGCGCCTGGCGGTGACCTGGCTGCTGCCGCTCTTTCCGGCCACCCCGAAGCTGGCGCCGATCTACAACCCGGTGCACCACCTGTGGCCGCCGTTCTTTCCCGATCTGCTGATCGTGCCGGCGGTCGCTCTCGACCTGCTGCTGCGCCGCGCCGGCCGGCCGGGCGGGCCGCTGGCGGCTCCGGCCGGCAGCGCCGGGCGACCGGGCAGCCGCGCCGTGCTCGCCCTCGTGCTGGGCGCGGTCTTCTTCGCGCTCGTGCTCGCCGCGCAGTGGAGCTTCTCCGAGCTGCTGCTGAGCCACTACGCGCGCAACTGGTTCTTCGCCGCCGATCAGTGGACCTACCGCGCCCGCCCCGGCCCCTGGCGGTACCGGTACTGGCTCGAGGGCGACGCCTTCGGCCCGCGCGCCGCGGCGCTGTCGCTGCTGCTCGCCGCCGCCTCCGCCCGCGCCGGCCTCGCCTGGGGCGACTGGCTGTCGCGGGTCCGCCGGTGAAGGAGGTGCCGGCCCACACTTCCACCTCGATTTCGCGCGGGCCTGCCCGGCTTTCCCGCGCCCTCGGACCTCGCCGGCTCAAACCCCTCGGATCGTCCAAGCCTCCTGGACTCTTCCGTCTCCTCGGACCGCTGCGGCTCCTCAAAGCGCTCGCGCTGCTCGCGGTCGCCCTGGTCTCCTGGGGTCACGTGGGGAGCCCCAACGTGTTCTTCGAAGGCGCCGCCGGACCCTACCCGGTGCACGTCGTGGTGCGCCCGCCGGCGGTGATCCCCGGCGTGGCCGAGATCGCCGTGCGGGTGCGGGCGCCGGTCACGGCGGCCGGCAGTAGCGCTCCGCCGGCAGCCAGCGGGCGTCGCGGCCTGGGGAAACTCAGGGTCACGGCGCAGCCGGTGCAGTGGGATGCCGGCCCCGAGGGGGCGCCGCCGGCTGACGTGGCGCAGCCGGTGCGGGGCGAGCCCGGGCTGTTCGCGGCCCGCCTCTGGATGATGACGGCGAATTCCTACGACATCCGCGTCGGCGTCTTCGGACCCGCCGGGCGCGGCACCGTCGCGGTGCCGGTCTCGACTGCCGCCAGCCGCCGTCTCGAGATGCGCAGCGGCTTGGCGGTCGCGCTGCTGGCGCTGGCGGCGCTGCTGTTTGCCGGCGTCGTGTCGCTGGTCGGCGCCGGCGTGCGCGAGAGCGTGCTCGCCCCGGGAGATCAGCCGCGGGAGCGCGAACGGCGCCGCGGGCAGCTGGCGATGGCGACGACCGCGGCCGTCCTCGCGGTGCTCCTCACGGCGGGCAAGAGCTGGTGGACCCGGATCGATGCGGCCTACCGTCAGCGCCTCTACCAGCCCTACCACGTGGTCACCCGGCTGCAGCCGGACGGTCCGCAGCAGGTCTTGCGGCTGACCGTCGCCGACCCCCGCTGGCGCGGCCGGGACTGGACGCCGGTGGTGCCCGACCACGGCAAGCTCATGCACCTCTTCCTGATCCGGACGCCCGGTCTCGACGCCTTTGCCCATCTCCACCCCGTGCCGGCAGAGGAGCCCGCCGTGCCGGCCGCGCCGGCGCCATCCGTGACTCTCCCGTCAGCGCCGCCACAGGCGCCAGCGGCAGCTCCGGCGACATCCCCAGGCATCGAGGTCGGTCGACTGGGGAGCCGGGGCCATTGGACCGGCGGCGAGAGCGGCGGCCAGATCGAGGCGGAAGCGGCAGCCGCCGGCGTCTTCCGCGCCGTCCTGCCGCGGCTGCCGGCCGGCGTCTACCGGCTCTACGCCGACATCACCCAGGAGAGCGGCTTCGCCGAGACGCTGACGGCCACCGTCACCCTGCCGCCGCCGCAGCAGGTGCCGGCGCCATTCGACCCGCAGCGGCCCGAGCCCGATCCCGACGACTCGGTGCGCGTCGCGGCCCCCGTGGCCTGGCGGCCGCCCAACGAGGCAACCGTGAGCCCTCTCGACGGCGGCCTGACCATGACCTGGCTACGGCCGGTGGCGGCGCGGCTCATCGCCGGCCGCGATGCCTCCCTGCGGTTCGCGGTGCGAACGCCGGACGGCCGGCCGGCGCCGCTGGAGCCCTACATGGGCATGCTCGGCCATGCGGTGATCTGCCGTGACGATGGCCGCATCTTCATCCACCTCCATCCCCAGGGCACCATTTCCATGACCGCCCAGGCGCTGCTCACCGGGCGCGCCAGCTCGCTCGACGCCAGGACCGGGCCGAAGGCGCCGTGGAGCGGTCCTTCGGCGCCGCTACCCGGACCACCCATGATGCCGATGACGGCGATGGCCATGCCGGCTGCCGGTGGCGGCAATGGTGAGGTTTCCTTTCCCTACGAGTTCCCGGAGCCCGGCCGCTACCGCATCTGGGTACAGGTCAAGAGCGCCGGCCAGATCCTCACCGGCGTCTTCGACGTCGAGGTGGGCCGGGCCGGCTGAGCCAATCCGGCCTCGCCGCTCGGTGCCCTACCGGGCGTCGCCGGTCTCAGCCACTAGTAGGCCGACGGGGCGCGGCCGGCGCCCGCAGCAACAGTCATACAGTTGTTGTATACTTTCTTATCATTCCCAATTTGCTGGTTGGGAGGCTGGTGGCCGGATGCCCAAGAGCAAGCCGCTTCACCTGACCGCGCGCGACGAGGCGTTCCCGTGCGGCTACGGCCCCCGCTCGATCCGGCTATCCCAGGACCGTAGACACCTCTTCGTGGGCTGCAAGGATGGCTCGGTCACCTGGATCGACCTGGCACTGGCAGGCAACCCGGAGACGCGCCGGCAAGCCTGCCACACCCTGGGCCAGCCCCAGGATACCGGCGTTCGCTCCATCTGCGATCTGGCCAACGATTGGCTTCTGCTCGGTCGGGACGAAGGCGGCGTGGTCGCGCTCGGCTGGCGACAGCAACCGGGCCGCTATGTCCCCTTAACGGCGCTGGCGGCGAGGTGCGAAGGAGGGATCGGCTACGTCGGGAGGTGGGAGCCAGGCGTCTTCGTCGTCTCTCCGCGCCGGCAGGAGGCCATCCTTCTTCGCCTCGACAAGGAGCGCCCTTCAGGGGATCTGCCTTTCACGCTCGTGGACGAGCCGGGCCGCACTCTTCCCGGCGTGCTGGCGATGAGCGGCTTCGCGCGGGTCGGCGATGCCGAGCGCTTGCTCGTGTGCAAGACCGGAGCCCTGTGGTGGCATGCACCCGGGAGGCTCGAACCGCTGGACCATCTGTGGCGCCACTGGGGCCTGGAGCGCCCCGGCTTCGTCTTCGGCGATGCTGTTGTGAGGGCTGAACCCGAGGCCATGGCGACTGACCCCGGAATCCTGAAGGAAGCTCTTGGAACCGGACACGACCGCGGCATCTATCTGTCGACGGACGAGGGGGTCTTCCTGCTGCGGCCGCTCTCGGAGAGGAACCAGGACAGCACGGACGGCGCGCGGCCCCCCTTCCGCATCGACCCGGTATTCCTCCCGGGCATCACCAGCACCTGCCTCGCCGTCACCCACGCGGTGGAGGGGAAGAATTGCCTGCTCTGGGTGTCCGACACGGAGGGGACTGTTCATCTCTTCTGGAGCCGCCGGTTCTGGGGCGATGCCGATGCGCAAACCCGGACTCCTGTCTGGCACCGCTCGGGCCTGCTAGAGAGGCGTTTCCCGGTGATGAGGGCGGTCGCTTCATGGACCCCCGGCGAGCACAAGGCGGTGGTCGGACAAGCCTGCCGCGACGACCGCATTCTGGTGAGCTGGTATCGCTCGCAAGAGGCAGGGGAGCTGAAGGAGACCAGCGCCGCCACCGACGTCCTGTCCTGGGGCACGATCGAGTTGCTGCGCCGCGCCGCTCGTCCCGAGAAGAAAGCCTGGTGGCCCGAGGCCCTGGTTGCCGATCACATCGAAAAGACCGGGACCGACCCCGATCAGCTGCGGCGGTTCCTGCGCAATCCCGGGGTCGACCTGGCCTGCTCGGCGCTCGAGGAGATCTTCCCCGGAGGCCTCGGCGAGCTCTCCGGCGACGGGCTGACCTCCGCCGACCACCTTTCCGCCGCCCAGCCATCCCCCGATCAACCCTCGCCGGACGATGCCGCGGCGAGGCGCGCCGCCCAAGCCATCACCTTCTGGAACCACGCGCTGCTCGGGACGGTCCACCGCCGGCTCGCTGACGCGACCCGCCAGGACTACCTCGGCATCATCCGCTGGCTGCGGCGACTCGGCGAGTCCGCTCTGTTGCAGTCGCAGCGGCCAGGGATCGAGCTGCTGCGCGCCGGGATCGAAGGCAACATCCAATACGCGCGCAAGTGGGGCGTCTTCGGCAGCACCTACGCCTCCCGCCCGCACGCACTCTGCGCTCTCGCCCCGCTCACGCGGCAGCAGACGCCGGACCGCCGCCTCGACCGCCTGGTTTACGAGAGCCTGATCTTTCGCCGCCGGATGGATCTGGACGCGGTTCTCCCGGCGCCGGCGAGCCATGCTCTTCCCCCTTGGGACCTCAGATACCTCCCCCCGCTGGAGCCGGACCCGGCGGAGCACGTTGCGGTCTCCTGGGCAGACGGCGGCACGGTCTACCGCCGCGGCAGCCCCGCAGAACGGTGGGAAAACCTCACCGCGCGAGAGGGCGGCGCGGCGGCTTCGGATGCACCTTTGCTGAGCGGCAGGATCCTGCTCGGCGCTTGCGGCGACGACGGGGGCCGACGCCGCCCGTACCTCCTCTCGGCGCCGGCGCAGCAGGAGGGCCGCCTGGAGAAGATCGAGCTGTGCTTCCTCGACGGAGATGCGCGTCCCGAACGCTCCAGCCTCCTCGAGGTCGATGACCTGCTGCCGGCCAACGCGCGCCGGGAGGCCAAGGAATCGGTCTTCAGCTTGCTCGCGCTCGGCTCTGGACGCGTGGCGGTAGGTCTCCAGGGAACCTTGGGGGGAGCCCCGTTCGGGCTGCTGCGGGTGACGCGAGCTGGCGAGCTCCAGGCCATCCGGCCGGACCGGCTGGAGCCGTTCGCCACGGTCTATCCGGAGTCCAAGACCTTGCAGCGGAACCCGGTCTGGTCCCTCGCCTGCCACGCGGCCTCCGATCGCGGGATCACGCTCCTCCTGGGGTGCAACGACGGTCAGATCTGGAAGGTTCGGATCGCTTTCGACGCGGATGGGTTCGAGGAGGAAAATCGCCTCCCGGTCTGCCGTCTCGGAGCGCCGGTGACCGCCCTCGCTTGCCGCTGTGTCGCAGGTGGCAAGCTGCGTGTCTTCGCCGGCCTGGCGGACGGCACCCTGATCGCCTTCCAGGGTCTCGAACAAGAGATCGCCTTCCAGGGTCTCGAACAAGAGAGGCATTACAAAGAGCGGTATGCCACGCTCTGGGCAACGCGAGAGCAGTCCCGCGTGCGGACCATCCACTGCTTCTCGAGCGCCTTGCTGATAGCCGCCGGCGAGCCGCTCGGGCGCCACGCCGTCAACCAGGAGGGGGGAGCCGAGCCAGGGAGCGACCAGGATGGCCGGCAGCTGGTTCTTGCCGTCACGCAGCAGGGCACCGCGGTCATGGTCCTTGACCGGGAACAGGTGGAGCAGCGCGCGCCCGCCGACGACCGGCTCAGGCGCCTCAAGCTGCCAGGAGAACAGCTGGGCCGGCTCTGGCTCGGCACCTCCGTCTTCGGCTCGGCTCTCCTTCCCGCGGCGCAGGAATCGCCGAAGGGCATCGAGCCCGCGCTGGCGCGGCTGATCGTAGCTCCCGCTGCGGGCGGTCCGCGCGTGCTCACCCTGCATCATCCGAAGCTCACTCCGGCCCGGCAAACGGGGTTCAGCGATCTTCGCCGGGAGTGGCTGCAGCAGCTGCGGGGAACCGGCGAGAGGGTCCAGGGTTATCTCCTGCGCCGCCCCGAGACCACCTACGCCGCTTCGCCCGCGCTGCCGGCTGTCCTGGTCCGCTGGATCTTGCCGTTCGAGCCGGGCAAAGAGGCGTGGGAGGCGCGATGCCGTACGGAAGGACCGGGCGAAGACGAGGGACCCTGCAAACAGTGGCTACCCGGACATCTCCGCCCGCTGGTCGACCTGGACACCGCTTGGCGGAAGGGCCGCCCGCTGCGCGGGCTGCTCAAGGCCGCCCTGCTCGCGGCCCGTGAAGTCAACGACAGGGCGCTGTTCAAGGAAATCATCGAGGCCGCGCTCAGCCGCGCCAATCACCAGCTCTATCAGGAGGCGCTCGCGGGCGGCGCGCTCGGGTTCGCCAGGCAGTTCGCCGACCTCATCGACGACCTCGAGGAGGTCAAGGGAGCGTGGGAGGGTATGGCCGAGGGACTGGACTCCCGCATGCGGATCACGGTCGCCAAGAGCCTGCTCGATGGCGACACTCTCTGGAGCCTGTCCCGGAGGCGCATCCTGGCAGAGGCTGGGACCGAGGATCCTGCCGCCGTGGAGGAGCCGCTGGGCAAGGCGATGCAGGGCCGCATCGACGTGATCCATCGCTTCCTCGGCAAGGGAGACCTGCTCCTCGCCCTGGAAACCTTGCGGGCCGCCAACCGCGCCCTGCTGCGCCTCTGCCGCCGGCTGGTGCGCGGGCGGCCCAAGGACTGGACGGAGGTCCGTGACGGCGATCCGACGCAGCGGGGCGGCAGCCACCTGCATTGGCCGACGATCAGCGCCTTCTACCAGACCGTCGGCGACTTCGCCGCCCGGGTCGCCCATGCAAAGGGCACTCTGGGAGAGGTCGCCGCCCATGAGGTCTGCCGTGCTTACGCCCTGGGAATCTTGGCCTGCCCGTCAGAGATGGTGCGGCTGGCGATCTGGTTGACCGAGGCGGATCTGCCGATCGACGTCGGCGACAAGGTGGAGCAGCAGCTCGCCCTACTGGGCGACCTCCTCGGCAAAGAGTGGACACGAATGCCGGCGCAGTATCGGGCCCTGCTGAGGATCGCTCTTCGCGTGCCCCAGGCCGGCCGCTATGAAGAGTCGCTCTTCTTCCCCCGAAAACTGCGCCGGGATTGGGCACAGGACGCGCACAGGGTGGGGACCGGCAACGCCGAGATAGTCCGTGCCCGCCGGCCGTTCGACGAGATCATCGTCTGGCTGCACGACGTGGCGCGCCAGCTCGCCGACGACGCCGGCGCCGTTGACCTGCCGCGGCGCAAGAGCCTCTACGAGAACATCGCGGCAGCTAAGAGCATCGCGGGCGCCGCCGCGGCCGGCGACGACGCGAACGATCAAATGAGACACTCGAGGGCGTTCTGGAAGAAGGCCCTCGAGGACCTCGACCGCCAATGCATGAAGTTCCCTCGCCTCTTTCCGGACCAAGAGGCCGCGGCAGGCGACGGCGCCCGCCGCAGACCGGTCCGTCCGGAGCTCGTCCTGTTCAGCGGCAGCCTCGAGAAGTGGTGTGAGCGGCAGCGTGACGAGATCCGGCGCCGGCGGGGAGAGCACCAGATCTTCGCGCCGATGAGCTCGCTCTACGACGAGGCCCTGGCCCTGGTGGAGCGCACGGCCGGCCGCTTCCGGGAGGGCGCGGCGGTGCAGAAGAGCCTGGTCCTCGGCGTCTTGAGTCACGGGCTTCTGGAGATGCTCGATGAGCACCTCCTCGAGGTTTGGGAGGTCGCCCAGGCGCTCGATCCACGCCGCGCCTGGGAGCAGGAGGAGAGCGAGGCCCGCGGGGAGCGCCCGGCCTCGACGGCGGCATGCTTCGCGGAGTACCTGCTGCAGCGGGCTTTGAAGGCCGAAGTGATCCCCAAGAACCTTCGGAGCTTGCAAGGCTTGCTGGGTTTGGACCCCTCTCCCGCACGGCAGAGCGGCCGGGACAGGCGGCCGCAACCGAGGCTCAACCTTGCCGGCCTGCTGTGCGATTTCGAAGACAACTTCGATTGGGTGCTGGACACGCGGGCGCAAGAGGCCTTCGCCCGCCACGAGCTCGACCGGCGAGAACATGACGTTCTTCATCTGACCTTGACCGAGCTGGCACAGAACGACCGCGTGCACGGAATGGCGGCTCGGCTGGAGATCTGGGGAGGGAATTCGCAAGGGGCCGACTGGAGACCGCGGGTCGAGGTCGGGACGAGTCAGGAGATGGGATTGAAGCTCGAGTTTTACTATCCGTACGACGAGAAGGCGTTCGATCGGGCGCGGAAACTGTGGGATTCCTCCCTTCAGGGCATGATCGTGCCGCGCGAGGACCCGCGCTTCCCATCTCATGGGACGGGCCTCTACCTGGCGAACCTTGCCGCGGGCGCGGTCGGCTGGAAGCTCGAGCTCGAGGAACCAGAGGCGCCGCAGGGCAGCGCTCCGGGCACGCTGCGATTCACGCTGCGCGACATGGGTAGGGTTCGCCGATGACGCCCTGGTCGATCGTCGTTATCGACGACAGCAGCCGCTTTCCTCTCCACGTCTGGCGCTATGCCAGCCGCTGTCTGGGCTTCGGCATCGGCGAGGTCGAGGCGGATGGCTGCCGGCCCGACCCTTCCGGAGCCGGCGAGATGTGGATCCGCCAAGGCGCGACAGATCCTCTCGTCACCGACGACGCCAGGCTTCGCCTGTGGTGGGTCGTGCCGGATAACGACTGGCGCCGCAAGCTCGAGGAGATATTCAACCGTCCCGAGAGGCACGGCCGCGTCTTCGCCCTGGTGGACGTTTACGGTAAGCCCGGCTCGAGCTTCAGCGCCGAGGAAGCCTGCCGGCACCTGGAGGCGAAAGACGGCATGGGCGTGAAAGTCATCGCCTGGATGGTGAGCGCCTATCATTCCGGCCACCGCACTGCCGTGGCGGGCAAGACGCGCGCGATCCGGCCCAAGTCGCGCGAGACGCTGCGCCTGATGATGCAACAGCTCGAGCTCGACTCGCCAGGACCGATCCATCTGGGCAACGCCGGGCACATCCTGGTGAGCGGAGCCGGGTTCGAGATCCGCGATGCTCGAGGGGGGTTCGGCATGCCGGCAACCCGTGAGCTCCTGCAAGGAATGGGAGAACCGTTCTGGTACGTCGAGCGCAAAGGCGCGCACTCTCCTTCAGAAGAGCTGATCATTCTGGAACCGGCCCGAGCATCGAGGGCCGCCGCGAGCCAGAGCGCCTTTCCGGTCCCGCGCAACGGAGTGTGGCAGCATGACTTCGTCATCAACGAGGAACTCTACGAGCTTGCCAACAAAATGGACCTGGACGGCTACTGGGATGTTCTGCTGGAAGAGGAGCTTCGCGCGCGGTTCAGCTCGGCGCACCATGGCGGCCTGGTGTCCGTGCGCGCTCGGCGGAAGGCGCGGGCTTTGTGGCACGAAAGGCGTCTGCGCCAGGCGTTCCGCCACTCGCTGCTTCAGCACGACTGGGGATTCATGAATCAGAGCCTGGATGCGGCAAGGCTCCCCCTGCACGCCTGGCTGACGACGAACTACACGCATTTCGCCAACCGGGCCATCTCCCTGTACGGCGATGCGAACCAGGACAGGCTCGGGGGGTGGCGCATCGTGGCAACGGCGGCGGAGGCGCGCACCCTGGCACGCGAGGACGTGGACCTCGAGCCGGACGAGCCGGACATGGCAGCCGCTCCTCCGCGGAACGTCGACGCCGCCGGCAAGGCCCGCTATCTCTTCAAGCTCCATGGGGATATCGCCCATCTGCAGACGATGGCGATCGCGGGACACGACAAAGAAGTCTTCAGCCCGCTGAGCATGCCGATCGAGGACCTCTACGAGGTGTACGTGGCAGCCGAGCGTTTCCTCCTCAACTCACTTCGCCCGCCGGACCGGGGATTCGTCGTCTGGCATCTCGTCGGCCATGGGCTCCTCGACAAGCGCCTCTGCAAATTGCTCGGCCGTGTCGCGCGGCAGCTGGCGGTGCCGCAGGTTTTCGTCGTGGTCAACCCCGATCCGGACAAGCCGCGCGAGCGGTTGATGAAGGCGCTGGGCGGAAGCTCGCACACCACCTACACCTGCAAGCTCACTGCTGGCAAGTACATGGCGCGTCTGTATCGGCTGCTTCGCGACGACGCCCAAGCCAAGGAGGTCCTCGCGGCAGAAGAGCCATTCGACCGGTGGCTGCGCGCCGCGCAGTGTGGCTTTGAGGCGGAACCGGCGGCCGCCTCGCTCTATTGAGCGTTCCCCCTGCGTGCCCGCGCCCGGCACCCCGCGCGGGCGGCGTCCGGCTGCACCGGTCCTAAACGAGTCTTTCCGACGCATTGGGTCCGGCTTGGACTATGACACCGGCCCTTCAAGCTTAAGGTTCGGAAAGATCGCCTTGAAGTCGCCGGCGTTGCGGGTGACGAGACCCTGGTATCTGCTGGCGAAGGCCCCGATGAGGATGTCCGCGAGCGGACGGTGTGGCAGGGAGTGGCTTCTCTTGCGGTCAATGAAACGGTGCCAGGCCTCATGGGCTTGCAGGGTGTCCGCCCAGGTCCAGTCCTGCCGGAAGTCGACGCCAACTCCGTGCAGGAACTCGTCCTGCAGCGCCAATTTGCCCAGGAAGGCCGGGGCCAGCTCGGCGTAGGTCAGGGGGCAGATGACCAGCCCATCTTCGGCTATCGCGTCCAAGGCGAGCGCCGAGGGGCGGCCGAACCGCGGGTCGTCTTCCAGGATGTCGATGAGGATACAGGTGTCGACCACCCAAGCCATCAACTCTTGTCCTCACCCTCCCGCAGCTCGGCCATCCAATCTGCCGTCGGGCGGGTGGCTCGAAAGCGGCGTGCGAAGCCGAGCATGCGCAGGCTCCCTCGAGGCTCGTGCTCGGGCAGCACTACGACCCGGAGCTCGGAATCGGCAGCTCTCTCCCAGAGCAGGCGGCGCCCCTTGCCCAGGGCGAGCTCCTTGCGCAACTCGGCCGGGATGGAGACCTGCCCCCTTTCTGTCACGACGGAGATGCGAGACGGCTTGGGCATAGGGCAAGGATATCATGTAGGCTCATCATGTACAAGTCCGGGTCCAGCTCTGTCAGACAGACGATGACGCCGCGCTCGCGAGGAGTCCTACAGCAATCGCAGTCGCCCACTGATTCCGGTGTTGCTTACGAACCGGTACATTCGATCCATCGCAACGGGCTCAGACCCCGATGTCGGGAGGATCGAACCATGGACGACTTCACCGCTTACTCGCTCCCCAAGGGATCCGAAACCATCCTGGTGGCAGAGGACAACGAGATGCTTCGCGCTCTGCTGCAGGTCGCGCTCGAGAGCTGTGGCTACACGGTGTTGGCGAGTGCCAGCGGGCCGGAGGCATTGGCGCTAGCCGAGCAGCATGGCAAGTCCATCGCGCTGCTGGTCAGCGACGTGGTGATGCCTGGAATGGATGGTCCCGAGCTCGCCAGGCGGCTCGCGACGATCCGGCCGCGGCTCCAGGTCTTGCTGCTTTCGGGGTATGGTGCCGACCCCGCCCTGCTCGCCGCCGGCGTCCATTTTCTGCAGAAGCCCTTCCGGCCTTCTCTCCTGGTCGCCACGGTGCGTGAGATCCTCGACCTCGCGCCGGCGACGCCGCACCCGGGTGGCGCCCAGGAAGCGCCGTCGGACGAGCCGGGGCCGCGCGGCGCCCAGGACAGCCGGGCGGTCGAGGCCTGCGGATACTACGGCTTCGGGTAGAGAGGGTCTCCAGCGCCGCCCGGGCCGCCAGCGCTCGCGCCTTCCCGCGCTCCCCGCTCCCGCCCTCCCGCTCCCGCCTCCCCTCCTCCCCTCCTCCTCTTCACCTCTCCTCCTCTCCTCCCTTCCCCGCCCTGCCGCGAAAGGCTACTTCGCCGCCGCTCGTGCCGGCGCCGCTCCCGCGAGCAAGGCGGTAGCCCTGTCCACGGCGGCGGCGAAAGCCTCGATGGCCTTGGCGGTGGCCGCCACCTGGTCGTCGAGCTCTCGCCACTTGCGCTCCTCGATCGCCTCGCGGACGCCCGGCAGGGTCTTGACGCCATAGCCGGTGTAGAAGCCGGGAGCGTAGATCTGGTGGACGTACCAGGGGCGGCGCGGCAGGCCCGGGCCGGTCAGGGCGCGCTCGGCCTGCAGCATCACCACGTCGAGCTGGCGGCGAGTCTCGGGAGTGAGGCCATCGGCGCCGGGGCCGGCTCTGTCGAGCGCCGCCTGGTAGGCGCGGGCGCTCTTCTCCAGCCGGTCACGGGCGTTCTCCAGCGGCGCGAAATTGAGGTGCGGCACCGGGTCGAAGCGCTTGGGCGTGACCCAAGTCTCGGTCGGATCGGCGGCGGCGTCGAACAGGTTGTCGTCGATCGCGCGGTTGTGGTCCTCCGTTTCCTCGCGCATCTTGTCGGCAAGCTCCTCGACCTCCTTCACGTAACGGCCGACGGTGGCGGAGAAATGCTGGAAGTCGAGCGGCAGCACGTCGGCCGAGGCGACGCGCAGCACTACCCGGCCGGCGGTCTGGGCCAGGGCGATGCCGTATTGCATGCTCGGGTCCATGAAACGCATGTAGTGGTCGTAGGTGTCGTAGATCGAATGGTACTGCCCGTAGTGCCCCTCGCCGCCGTAGCCGAGGTCGAGCGAGGCGATGCCCAGGTGCTGCAGGAAGGGGGTGTAATCCGAGCCCGAGCCCAGGGCGCCGAGGCGCAGCTCGCCGCTCTTGGGGGCGTCCTTGCGCGATTCCGGGACGCCGTCCACCAGCGAGGCGGCGCGCCGCCGCACCGCCACGCTGACGTGCTTCTCGGGATCGACGACGTCGCGGGCCACCTGGTCCATCAGCCTTTCCAGGGTGTGAGAGCCGCCCGCCTGCAGGAAGCCCCGGCTGTTGCTGTCCGAGTTCACGTACAGCACCGCCTTCTCCCGCAGCTCGGCGGCGTGAGTCTCCGCCCACTCCGTCGAGCCGAGCAGGCCGGGCTCCTCGCCGTCCCAGGCGGCGTAGATGATGGTGCGCTTCGGGCGCCAGCCGCCCTTGACCAGCTCGGAGAGCGCGTGCGCCTCCTCCAGCTCCGCGACCTGCCCGGACAGCGGGTCGGTGGCGCCGTTCACCCAGGCGTCGTGATGGTTGCCGCGGATGATCCACTCGTCCGGGTGCTCGGCGCCGGGGAGCCGGGCGATGACGTCATATGCCGGCACCAGCTTCCAGTCGAACGCCAGCCGGAGATGGACCCGCGCCGGGCCCGGGCCGAGATGATAGGGAATCGGCAGCGCGCCGCGCCAGGCCGTGGGCGCCATCGGACCGGCCAGGGCATGCAGCAGGGGCTCCGCGTCGGCGTACGAGATCGGCAGCACCGGGATCTTGGTGAGGGTCTTGGCGTCCTTGAGGTCGAAGCTCCTGGCGTCGGGGCTCGCGCCCACGCCGGGAGTCAGCGGGTCGCCCGAGTAGAGCGGCATGTCCGCCACCGAGCCGCGTTGCGCGCTGTGCTGGTTACGGTAGCCCCCCTGCGGATAGACGTCGCCCTGGAAATAACCGTCCTCGTGCGGATCGGAATAGATCAGGCAGCCGATGGCGCCGTGCTCGGCCGCCACTTTCGGCTTGATGCCGCGCCACGAGCCGCCATAGCGCGAGATGACGATCTTGCCCTTGACGTCGATGCCGCGGCGCTCGAGCTCCTCGTAATCCTTGGGCACGCCGTAGTTGACGTAGACCAGGTCGCCGGTGACGTCGCCGTCGATCGAATAGACGTTGAAGACCGGCAGCTGCTCGGAGGTCTGGCCGGAGGTGGCATCCTCGGGGACGGAGGGCTCCGTCAGCGCGGCGGTGAACGCCCGCGGCGCGATCATTTCCAGGCGCCGCTCTTTGGGGGTCGCGTACAACACCCGGAACTGCTCGATGCGGGTGTCGTAGCCCCACGACCGGTACAGGCCGGCGATGAATTCCGCGTTCTCTTGGTCATAGGGCGAGCCCAGGTGATGCGGCCGCGCCGACAGGCGCTTGAGCCATGGCGCCAGCTCCTCGCGGCGCAGCGCGGCGTCGAAGCGGGCCTCGAGCGCGCGCTCCGCCGCGGCGTGGGCCGAGCTGAACCCGAGCAGCGGAGCCGCCGATGTCGCCGGCAGGGTCGCCGCCCCACCCTCGGAGGGCGTAGAGGTGGCCGCGACGGCGCCCGCGGCCAGGCCAGCCGGGACCAGGCCCGCCCAGGCGATGGCGGCGGCGACCAGGATGAAGGGGACGCAGCTGGTGCTCGACGATGCTGGCATGGGTCTCCTTGGAACTCCGATGGCGATCCGATGGCAATCCAACCCCCGGCACCGGGGCCGGCACCGGCGCCGGTCACCAGGGCGGCCGGCCGGGGCGGGTAGCCGGGAGCGGGTGAATTGTAACCGGCGTCGAACGGACGCCGCTCGACATAACGCCGCCGGCCAGCCGCGAGTTGCAGGCCTCGGCCGGGCCGCGAACCCTGCAAATCCGGTATCCTTGAGCCAACGTCGGGTCGGGTGGAGGCGCAAAGCGACGGGCCCGGCCTCGGCAGCGAGTTCACCATCTGGCTGCCGCTGGCGCCGGCAGCGGCAGTTGCAGCGATAGCGGAGGAGCCGGCGCCGGCGGGAGCGGGGGGGGTGCGTTCCTTAACGGATGTTGGTCAGCACCTCGCGGAGCTCGAGAGCGCGGCGCAGCTCGCGATCGAGGTCCGGGCGGCGGGCCGCGGGGGCCGCGGGAGCTTCGAACTCCTGAGAGGAAAAGCGATAGGTATTGCGGCCGAGCTGCTTGGCCTGGTAGAGCGCGTCGTCCGCCCGCTTGCGCAGGGCGGCGGCGTCCCGGCCGTCCTCCGGATACAGCGCGATGCCCAGGCTGCACGTGACATCGAGCTCCCGGCCCTCGACCTCGAAGCGGCTGGCAATGGCGTTGAGGATCTTCTGCGCGATGGCGGCGGCTTCCTGCCGCGTCCGCACCGTCGGCAAGACAATGACGAGCTCGTCGCCGCCGACCCGCGCCACGGTATCCTCCCGGCGCAGGCAGCGAGTGAGGCGCTTGGCCAGGTCGCGCAGCACCGCGTCGCCGGCGTCGTGGCCGAGCGTGTCGTTGATCATCTTCAGGTGATCGAGGTCGAGATAGAGCAGGGCGAACCCGCCGCCGTGGCGCTCGGCGTGTTGGAGGGCGAGCGCCAGGCGTTGCTCGAGCAGGGCACGGTTGGGCAGGCCGGTCAACGCGTCGTGATGCGCCTGAAACTCGAGCTGCCGCCGCGCCAGCTTGCGGTGGGTGATGTCGATCAGGGTGCCCTCGACGACAGTGAGCCCGCCGTCCTCCTCGAGCAGGCTGGCATTGGCGAGCACCCAGACCGATGAGCCGTCCCTGCGGCGCAGCTCGATCTCGTGACCGGCAAGCGTGCCCAGGCGATGGAGATCGTCCATGACGCGCTTCAAGTCCCGCTTCCGGAAGTAGAAGTCCGCCACCTTGCGGCGCCGCACCTCCTTCTGGCTGGACCAGCCGAGGATGCGCGCCAGCGCGTCGTTGCATTCGAGGATGGCGCCTTCGGCGGTGGCGCGGTAGACGCCCGCCAGGTTGCGCTCAAAGAGCTTGCGATAGCGGGCCTCCGAGGCGCGCAGCGCGGCTTCGGCCTGCCGGCGCTCGCTGATGTCGACGCAGCAGGTGACGATGCCGATCGGGGTCCCCGAGGCGTCGGCGACCACGTCGGAGACCAGCTGCACCGGGAACAGGGTGCCGTCCTTGCGCACGTTGAAACCGTCGCGGCGCCAGCCTTTGAGCGCGGTGAGCCGCTGCGGCGTGACGCCTTGCCGCGCGGGTGGCGGCGCCAGCACCTGCGCACTCATGCCGACCAGCTCCTCGGTCGTGTAGCCATGCATCCGCGCTTCGGCCGGATTGGTGTAGACGATCCTGCCCTGCACATCCGTCACCGTGATGCCGATGTCGACGGTTTCGACAGCCTTGACCAGCTGGCGCAGGGCGCTCTCCGCCCGATGACGCGCGGCGCGGTTGGCCGCTTCGCGCAGCTCGCGCTCGAGCGCCGGCACGAGCCGCGAGAGGTTCTGCTTCAGGATGTAGTCGTGAGCTCCATCTCGCATGGCCTCGACCGCCGTCTGCTCGCCCTGCTGGCGCGACAGCACGATGAAGGGGAGGTCCAGCTCACGGCCGCGCACGACTGCCAGCGCATCGCGCACGGTCAGCTGGGCCATCACGTAGGCGGCCAGGATCGCGTCCCACGCCTGGCGGTCGACCGCCACGGCCAGCGCCGCGGCCGTCTCGACGCGCTCCCAGACCGGCGCAAACCCTCCTTCCCGCAGGGCGCGAACGAGCAGCGCCGCGTCTTCGCCCGAGTCTTCCAAGATCAGCACGCGGAGTGGAGTCATGACCGGTTTGTCTCCTTGGCCGCCGCTTGCGCCGTCCCCGACGCGGCATCGCGAGCGGCGGGCTTGCGTCACGTCGTCCATCGTGAACCGAAGTTGCTTGCGCAGACCAGGGGAGAAATCCCCAGGCGGCCCGGGGAGAAACCCCCAGCCGGTCGCGAAGCCGGCGATCAGAGCCTGCCCTTGCCGACCTTGCTCTTGCTCGGCGCGCCGGGGGCGCCGGGGGCGCCGGGGGCAGCGGTGGACATGGGCGCGCCTGGGCCGTCCTTGCCGTCGCCGCCTTCGAGATGGGCGCGCACCACGAACCTCTCCGGAGCCGAGCCCACGTAGTAGAAGGGATAGCAGGTGACCAGCGTCAGCTCGGGCCGGTTGGATACGGCGAGAACCCCGACGTCATCGGGGTCCACGACCTGGGCCCAATCGACGACGTAGCGGTAGGTGCCGTCCAGAGTATCGAGGGTGATGGGGTCGCCTTTCCGGATGTCCTTGAGGCCGCGGAAGACGGTGTCGCGATGGCCGGCCAGGCCGATGTTGCCGGGCAGGCGCGGCAGCGGGGTGCCTGAGATGTGGCCGACGCCGCGGCGCAGGGTCGATCCGGAGACACCCTCGAGCACCAGCGCCGAGATCCCGACGCGCGGAATCTCGATGCGTCCCAGCACCGAGCCCTCGGGGGCCGGCGCGGGCGGCGGCGGCGCTCCGCCAGGGCGGAAGGTCTCGAGCCGATCGGTCTCACTCGCCGGCGCCGGCGCGGCCTTGGGCGCCGCCAGGGCCCTCCCGGCAGTCCGAGACTCGCGGCCCGCCGCTCCTGCCGATGGGCGATCCCGCAGGGCGCGGTCGAGGCGGCGCCCCTGCTGGTACGCGAACCAGCGGGCATCGATCACCGCGAAGGCGACCAGGCTCAGGCAGAGCAGCCCGATCGCCAGCAGCAGGCGTTCCAGCCAGAGCAGCAAAGTACCCTTGCGGCTCAAGCTTTCCTTGAGGATGTAAGGCATCCGCGACACCTCCGGCGCGGCCAGGAACTGCAGCCGGGCAACACCTTACGGCCCGGCTCCCTCAACGGCCCAGGTGCGTCGCTTCGCGACCAGCGCCGGTGAGAGGTCCGCGCTAGACACGAGCACCTGGCGCCGTGGCGCCAGGTGCTGATGTCAAGTCAACAGCTTGAGCCGAAGTAGCGAAGCGACTGTCTCGCCTCAGACGTTCCGCTTCGCGATCGAACGCACCGTCAGAGCGCCGCCCAGGGCCAGCAGGCCGATGGTGGCGAGCAGCGGGAGATCGCTGGCCGTACGCGGCAGCCGCTGCTTGGCGGTGGTGTCCGTGTTACTCGTGGTGGCGGTGGTGTCGGTACTCGGAGTCGAGCTGGCGCTCATGTCGGTGGTGCTCGACGTGGTCGTGGAGCTGGTGCTCGGAGTGGTCGTGGTCGTGGCATCGGTCGCCGGAACCGGGGCGGCCTCCTTGGTGCTGGTCGTGGCCTGGCCGTTGGGCATCGGTGCCGAGCCCGGGTTGGGATGGTCGAGAGTGGCCCCGTAGGGGTCCTTGGTCTCCGACCCACCCATGTTGGAAGTGGTCGGGCTCTGCGCCAGCGCCGTCAGGGCGGTCGCCAGGAGCAGGATGAGGAAGATGTAAAGGGCGTTCCGCTTCATGGATAGCTCCTCTCGTAGTTAACTGCTCTCGTGCGCGGCCGACCGATCAGGCGTCACGCCGCGCGAGCGAACGAACCGTCAGCGCGCGCCAGCAGGCCGATGGCAGTAAGCAGGGGCTGGCCGTGCGCGCAGCGAGCTGCGGCGGCGGCTGGTCGACGAGGTTTGAAGCCTGCGAAGTTCCCGTGACGTTTTCACCCGCCCACCCCGCTCCGTCGCCTTAGATGGAGTGCAACCTCGATGCCAGGCTCGGTCCAGCGCAGTCCCCTCGGGGACGGCCGTGCGGCGGTGCCTCAAGCTCATCGCAGTTTGCAAAAAGGTGTACGGGTGGTGCGAGAAGGGGGAGTTCCCCGAAGGCTGTCTAGGCCTTGGCGAGCCGCTTGTAGCGGATGCGATGCGGCTGATCTGCCTCGGCGCCGAGGCGGCGGCGGCGGTCGGCCTCGTAGGCGTCGTAGTTGCCCTCGAACCAGGCGACCTGGGAATCGCCCTCGAAAGCGAGGATGTGCGTGGCAATGCGATCGAGAAACCAGCGGTCGTGGCTGATCACCACCGCGCAGCCGGCGAAAGCGAGCAGCGCCTCCTCCAGCGCCCGCAGGGTGTCGACGTCGAGGTCGTTGGTGGGCTCGTCGAGCAGCAGCAGGTTGCCGCCGGCGCGCAGGGTGCGCGCAAGGTGCAGCCGGTTGCGCTCGCCGCCCGAGAGATCCTTGACCCGCTTCTGTTGATCGGACCCCTTGAAGTTGAAGGCGGCGGCGTAGGAGCGCGCCGGCACCTCCCGGCCGCCGAGGTCGACCACGTCCCGGCCGTCCGAGATCGCTTCCCAGACCGCCTTGTCCGCCTCCAGATCGTCGCGGGTCTGATCGGCGTAGGCGATCTTCACCGTGTCGCCGACGCGCAGGGTGCCGGCGTCGGGCTGCTCCTGGCCGGTGATCATGCGGAAGAGCGTGGTCTTGCCGGCCCCGTTGGGGCCGATGATGCCGACGATGCCGCCGCGCGGCAGCGAGAAGGACAGCCCGTCGATGAGCAGGTTGTCGCCGTACCCCTTGCGCAGGCCTTTCGTCTCGACCACCAGGTCGCCAAGGCGGGGCCCGGCCGGGATGTGGATCTCGTTCTGCTCGACGCGCTTGGCCGCGTCGCGGTCCTCGGCCAGCAACTGCTCGTAGTGGGTGAGGCGCGCCTTGCCCTTGGCCTGGCGGGCGCGCGGGCTCATCCGCACCCATTCGAGCTCGCGCTCGAGAGTGCGCCGGCGAGACGATTCCTGCTTCTCCTCGAGCGCCAGCCGCTGCTGCTTCTGCTCCAGCCAGGAGGAGTAGTTGCCCTCCCACGGGATGCCGCTGCCGCGGTCCAGCTCGAGGATCCAGCCGGCCACGTTGTCGAGGAAATACCGATCGTGGGTGATCGCCACCACCGTCCCGGGGTACTCCGCGAGGAAACGTTCCAGCCAGGCTACCGACTCGGCGTCGAGGTGATTGGTCGGCTCGTCGAGCAGCAGCAGATCGGGCCGCTGCAGCAACAGCCGGCAGAGCGCCACCCGGCGCCGTTCCCCGCCGGAGAGATGGCCGACGGCGGCGTCGCCGGGCGGCACGCGCAACGCGTCCATGGCGATCTCGAGCGTGCGGTCGAGCTCCCAGGCGTTGGCGGCGTCGATCGCGTCCTGGACCCGGGCCTGCTCCTCGAGCAGCTTCTCCATCTCCTCCGGCGCCAGGTCCTCGGCGAAGCGCGCATTGATCTGGTCGAAGCGGGTGAGCAGGGCACGGGTGGCGGCGACCCCCTCCTCGACGTTGCCCAGCACGTCCTTGGTCTCGTCGAGCCGCGGCTCCTGCGGCAGGTAGCCGACCTTGATCCCCTTGGCCGGCCACGCCTCGCCGCCGAAATCGGTGACCACGCCGGCCATGATCTTGAGCAACGTGCTCTTGCCGGCGCCGTTCAAGCCCAGCACCCCGATCTTCGCGCCGGGCAGGAACGACAGCCAGATGCTCTTCAAGACCTCGCGGTTTGGCGGATAGATCTTCCGCAGGTCCTTCATCACATAGATGTACTGCTCCGCCATGGCTGCTCCTGATCTGCCGTTCCCCGGGGGCCGGGGACGGAGGCGGGATTATAGGCGATCGGCCACGGCGGCCGAGTTGGCCCGCGACGGCGATGTCGAGCGGCGATGAGCAAGAGCGACCCGGAGATGCCCGAATCCTCGCCGAAGCCCGGCCGCCTCGCCGGCCGCGGCTCCGCCAGTCGCCTGTCGCGGCACTATTCACTGGTCGCAAGTGGCCTTATCACTTTGAACAAAAGCGGATCTCCACAGCATCCAGCTTCGGAGTGACAATCAACACCGGAGCCGAGCTGGCCGGAGCGCCGCGAGACGCGGTGCCGCGGCCTGCACCACGGATGAATCGTGATGGAGGTGCGTGTGCCAAAGCTGCGGACGGTCCGTTTGTTGATCCCGGCACTCGTGCTTGCCGCCGCCACGGGGTCCCCGCTGGCCGGCATGCATGGCGGCGCCGTTCAAGCGGCGCCTGCCGGCCCCAGCGGCGGCACCGGCGCCGCCGAGGCCGCCGCCAGGCGGGATGTTCCCTCCGCTGCCGGCGCGGAGGCCGGCGGCCCGGTGGTGCTCGAGCTGTTCACGTCGCAAGGATGCTCGACCTGTCCGCCGGCGGACCGCCTGCTCTCCGAGCTGGGCCGTGACGGCTCGGCCGGCCAGCTGGTCCCGCTCGCCTTCCACGTCGACTACTGGGACCGTCTCGGCTGGTCCGATCCGTTCTCCTCGTCGCGATGGTCGCAGCGCCAGCAGCAGTACGCGCACACCCTGAGCGGCGACCGGCTCGCCACGCCACAGCTGGTGATCGACGGCCGCAGCCAAAGCGTCGGGTCCAAGCGGGACGAGGTGCTGCGCCAGATTGCCGCGGCGCGCGCCCAGCGGCCTGCCGCCGCGGTGGACCTGGCAATGGACGCCCCGAGCCGAGGCGGCGCCCGCGCGCGGCTGCGGGTCAAGGTGTCGGTGCGGGTCTTGGAGCAGACCGCGAGCCGTGATCTCGACCTCTGGGTGGCCCTCACGCAGAGCGGCCTCGTCACGGCGGTCAAGGGCGGCGAGAACGCCGCCGCCACCCTGCATGACGACTTCGTGGTGCGGCGGCTGGAGAAGGCCTTCACGGTTCGCGGGCGCACGGGCGAGCAGCGCGCGAAGGAGCTCGACCTCACGCTCGATCCCTCCTGGCCGCTCGCCGACCTTGCGGTCGCCGCCTTCGTGCAAGATCCCGCCTCGCTGGTGATCGTCGGCGCCGCCCGTTCGCCGGTCGCCGTTCAGCCCCCAGCCCAGCCATGACACGGCCGTCTCAGCCCGCCGCCCGGCTCCGCTTCACTCGCGTCGTGGACGAGCGCTTCGCGGCCGCGAGCTCGGCGCCGGTGGCCTTCCTGAGCCAGAGCAGGCCGGGGCCGATCCTGATCCTCCGCGTCCGCGGCCGGGTCATCATCGTCGACGAGGCCAGCATCGATTGGATCGATGGCGCCGGCAACTACGTCAGGCTGCACGCCGGCCAGGACAGGCACCGGGTGCGGGGAACGCTGAAAGATCTCGAGGAAGTCCTGCCCCGGCAGTTCGTACGGTCGCACCGCTCCACGATCATCAACGTCGCCGCTGTCCGCGAGTTCGTACGCACCCCCTTCGGAGACCTCATCGCCGTGCTCCGCACCGGCGATCGGCTGACGGTCGGGCGCACGTATCGCCGCCACGTGGAAGCGGTCTTCGCCGTCAGGCTTTAGTTTAATTAGCGCCGAAATGAAAACAGCCGCCGGGTCGCCCCGGCGGCTGGGAACGCGCTTACTTGAAGCTGAGCCTGGCGCCGAAGCGGAAGATCCGCGGGCTCAGGGTTTCGTTGATGTAGCCCACGCCCAGGTTGGTGTTGAAGCTGGAGCGGGCGCGACCGACGCGCTGCAGGACGAACGAC